>Ga0302326_10030499_pt1 | contig 10791 bp, 9 predicted proteins | sample Palsa_T0_3_FD_202264 | JGI IMG/M metagenome (GOLD analysis project Ga0302326, IMG submission 202264) | Peat permafrost microbial communities from Stordalen Mire near Abisko, Sweden - Palsa_T0_3 | ecosystem: Environmental > Terrestrial > Soil > Palsa > Peat permafrost | place: Sweden: Abisko...
TGCTCGGGTGTAGCGTTGATAGCGCCGATGCCCATCGGGCGTTTGTCAAGAAGTATGGCTTGCCGTTTCCATTGTTGCTCGATCCTGACAAGAAGATCGCCATGGAATACGGCGTCGCGAACGGCATCGCCAAGTATGGACTCGACGGGCGCGTCACCTACGTGATCGGCGGCGACGGACAGATCCTGAAGGTCTATCCAAAAGTTGATCCGGCTCTCAACGCCTCAGAAATTATCAGTGAGTTCGGTACGAAAACGACCGCAACGGCGAACTAGCGGCCTGTAACAGCTGAGTGGGAAGTGATTCGTCCAGAGGGATCGAAGTAACTGCTGAACGGGTCGCATTCTCTCCGAGGCGACCAAATGGTCCGACGGCCGGGTTTCCCATGACTTCCGCAGTCAATTAAGCTCCTCGAAGTGAGCCCCTGCTTCCGTCTCAGACTTTTCAGCCATAAAATCAGCGGTCTTTCTGAGCCTGCGCGACAACAAAGAACCGAGCGAATCTGTGCTGCTGGAAAGCCAATAAATGATGGTCGCCTCGACCATAATAAATTCCTGGAATGAATTTTAACAATCTCGCGGAGTATTAAGGGAGATGTCCCAGCGAAGCAAACTTGCCACCATTATCGCGACCGCGGGTGGGTCATAATCACCAGCTTGCTGGTGATCTTGCTTATGGGACGGGCTGCGATTAATGGCAATGCGGATCTCGTGCACTATCACACCGTAATCGGAGAGCTGCAGGAAACACTCTCGACGCTGAAAGACGCTGAGACGGGACAACGAGGGTATCTGCTCACCGGAAAGGACCAGTACCTCGTGCCCCACGACCAGGCCGTTGCCCGCATTCATCAGGAATTTGAAGTGCTGGAAGCGAGCGCTAGAGACGGCGAGCTATCGGGCCAGGATGTAAGCACGCTCTGGCATCTGACCAGTCAGAAACTCGACGAATTGGAAGAAACGATTATTCTTCGGCGCACGCAGGGCTTGCCAGCGTCTTTGGCCGTTGTCGAAACCGATTTTGGTAAGGACAAGATGGATTCGTAGCGCAGGTCTCGACAGCGAATCCTTTGGCACGCAAAAGCCGGCCCAGCACTTCCGCCGAGTCTTTATGATCCTCAACCAACAGAATGCTTATTCCCTGTGGGTTTTGCCTGGTCGGACGGCCCGCGTCGGTCATTGCCGGCAGCTTCACCGTCGAAGCATGGATCGACGGTAGGGTGTCCGAGGCGCTGAAAATCGTAAGTGGGCGACACTTTAATCTTATTCTGAGCGACATCGGATTGCCTGACGGTACCGGTATCGACTTGATCCGGCAAATTCGTGGAAATTCCTCTATCCCAGCGATAGCCCTGACTGGATTCGGAATGGACCAGGACATCAAGCGGTACAAGGAAGCGGGGTTCGATGCGCACCTGACCAAACCGATAAATATCCAGAAACTGGAGATGCTCATAAATCAGTTTTTCAGCAATGGGAGCAGCTGGAGGTGATCGGAAGAATCAACAGTATCTCTTAAGGAGCCGACGGCCCTACCGCAGCTTGGTCAACTTCCAATCGGCGTTGAGCTTCGCAGTATCAGCCCGCTCATTGAAGGTCCTAGCCGTGGTCATTATAAGCTAGAAAAAGTTGCGTGCCGAACCGGTGACGAGCAGGCCCGCAATCGCGAGCAGCAATGCCGGCGGCATCACCAATGCGCCAAGCTTCAGAAAGCTCCAGCCGCTCACTTCCTGATTTTCACGCCGCAAGGCAGACAGCCAAAGGATGGTTGCTAGCGATCCGGTAACGGACAGATTCGGCCCGAGGTCCACGCCGATGAGCACGGCGCTGGCGACCTGCTGTGGCACATGCGAAGCGGATACGACGGAGCCAGCCAGCAGACCGGCAGGAAGGTTATTAACCAGGTTGCTAATCAGGGCCAGAGCTACGCCCGTTCCCCAGGTGGTTGCCATCGCAGAACGATCGGTAGCCGTTTGCAGAATACGGGTGAGCGCGTTGAGCACACCGCTGCGGTCAAGCGCCTCCACCAGCACGAACAAACCGGCGACTAGCGGCAAGATCTCCCAGGAAATGTCCTTGATGACGGTCCACGGTGACTCGCGTTTTAGAAAAAGCACGACCGAAGCCGTCGCAACGCCGGCGACAAATGTCGGCAGTCCAAGTTCAATGCCGAAGCCGGAGACAAGCAGAAGCACGATTCCCGTGCCCACGATGCCGCAAGCGGTCATGCGGCCACCGCTGGATAAACCGGGCACATCGACCTTTGCGGCCAGTACCTCCTGGCTGAGCGAATCGCGCTGCGTGAACCGGAGGACAGCATAGCTAACCGCGATCGAAAGCAGCGATGGCAACGCGAATCGCGCGAGCCATTGCATCAGCGGTGGCATGTGATCGCGGAATATGACCAGATTCGCTGGATTGGAGATCGGCAAAACGAAGCTTGCCGCGTTTGCTATAAACGCGCAGATCAACAAGTAGGGGAGCGGGTCCTTCACCCTGGCGGCTTTGGTCGCGGCGAACACGGCCGGTGTGAGAACGACCGCCGTAGCGTCGTTCGACATAAAAACTGTGACAATTGTGCCGACGCCATAAACCAGCGCGAACAGCTTCGTCGCGGAGCCGTCCGCCAAGCGAGCCGCTCGCCCTGCCAGAAAGTCGAACAAACCTTCCTTGCGGGCCAATTCCGCCAGCAGCATCATGCCACTCAGAAACAGGTACACGTCGAACCCCTTAGCGACCGCTTTGAGCGCGTCGATCCATGGGAGCAGACCGAGCACGACCAGCAGGACTGCGGCGGAAACGGCCCAGATAGCCTCCGGCAGCTTCCAGGGGCGGGCGATCACGCCGAGGGTGCTCAGTGCGGCAATAGCCCAGATGGTGCCGTTCGCAGTGGTCAACGCTTAGCCTTTGAACCCCGCAGGTGCATCGCCTTTCCAGTCGAGGGTCTCAGGCATGAACAACCACAGGATCGCAAAGGCGCCAGCAGCTACAGAGGCCAGGAACAGAAACCCGGCACGGTCACTGAAGTGATGAACAATGGTTCCGGCGATCGTCTGACTGAGAGCCGCGCCGATTCCCACGGCCGTTGCGATCGCGCCCAGCGTAAGATTAAACCGCCCGGTGCCGCGCGTCAGATCGGCTATCACGAGGACCGAAACGACTCCGAAAACGCCGGCGCCGATGCCGTCGAGCATCTGGATGGCCACCAGCAGGTAGAGGTTGTGGGTGACGGTGTAAAGGACGCCGCGAACGGGTAGCACGCCGAAGCCGATGAGCAGCAGCGGCTTCCTGCCCCATGAACCGGCGCTGCGGCCAACCCACGCGGCGATAACTGTGATCGTTAACTGAGTAGTTACGACACATGCCGACATGAACATCATGGAAGCCCGGCCTTTGCCTTTCGCCAGCATCTCGCCAAGCAGCGGGAGCATGGCAGCATTGGCGAAGTGAAACATAACTGCGCAACAGAGGAAGATCAGCAGCGGGCGATCCTCGATCAGATCCAGAATTCTAGCGGGCCTTCTATCGTCCTCTCCGTCCCTGGCTCCCCTGGCCAGCTCGTAGTCGATATCGCCGGGGCGGATGAGCAACAGCGCCAGCATGGTCGGGACTGCGAGGAGGGCGACAAAGAAAAAGACGCCGCGGTTCGAAATGAAATATCCGATCAAACCCATCGCCACGGCGGCGACGACGTTACCGGCCGAGTTGAAAGTCTGGTTTCGTCCCTGGCGCAGGTTGAAGAGTTTGTGCCCAACGATCCCGACTGAGATGGCGGCGATGGCGGGCATGAAGAAACTGGACATTGCGCCGATCAGCACTTGTGCTGTCACAACCGGCCAGAACGACGGGAGGAACGCGATCAATAGCGCGCCGATCGCCAACGCGAACACGCCGGCCGCAATCAGCGCTCGCTTGGACTTGAGCCGGTCCACCAAAGCGCCTGCCGGTGTTTGTGATGCTATGCCTGCGATTCCGCCAATCGTGAGCGCAACGCCGACGCGCTGCTCGTTCCAGCCGTATGCGGCGAGATAGATGGCGAGGAAGGGTCCGACGCCGGTCTGTACGTCGGCCAGCAGGAAGTTGAGCCAGTCGAGCCCCCGCCGGCTCTGACGGGAAGAGTGCATGTCCAGGTCCGAGTCGGAATCAACGACGGTTATCCCGTCGTTCGCGTCGGAGTCGATGCCTGAGGCAGTCGGCGGTCGTCGCGTCATTCGAGGCACTTCTCAGGTTCAGTCAGCAGAACACGCGTCGTCACGGTCTCGGCGCAAGTCAGCGTAAAGTTTTCTCGGTTCTAATTGCCAAACCTAACTATGAGCCGCGATTAGGGCGATGCCGCCGACCATCAGTGCACCTCCGCTGATCCGCGCGATGTTGAGTCGGTGCACATCCATGCCGAACAGGCCAAAATGGTCGATCACCAGCGACATCAGGATGTTCGCCGTGATGGTCAGGCCGGCAAACGGCCCGGCGCCGATCTTGTCGACATACAGTAGGCCGGCTACTACCGCGAACGCGCCGCTTAAGCCACCCAACGGCGCCCACCATGGCATGGTGCTAAGGCCTTGCGCAGTCGGCAGCGGGCGAGGGAAGCAGAGCAAGAGCACCATTAGGAATGCGACGATCGGCAGAAATGAAATGGTACTGGCAAGCCACGGGTTCTCCAGCGCTTTCCGCAACGCTCCATTCATCGGCGGTCCCCAAGCCTGCAGTGCGCCCGCGATCAGAATAATGGGATAGAGCCAAGCCGCGCTCACGTTTTGTATCATAGCCTCCACAGTTGGTTGGTGAGGCTAGCTTACCATCCTCCCAAGAGCGCAGGGCCGGATCAGTGCAATCTGGGTTGATACTATGAAGTTCGACAGGTTTGATGTATTCGAACGGCCAACCATTCAAAAATCTCTGTTGATCGGCATTGATTGATTGACATGTCGTGCTCTGAGAGCAGGGTTCAAGACCGCGTGATAAGCCGATGGCGGCCGACTCGCCTTTAGTAACTGTATAAGCCTGAGCTCGTGACCTCCCATTAGAATGATGCGCATTGTCCGAGCTTCGATGCTGCGGAGTTGCCTTGGCCTATGATCGAAATGTCGTTCGAGCAGAATAAGGTGTCCCCGATCACATTGTTGTAGATACCCATCCCGGCCCCGTTGTTCTTAACTACAACGCTGCCACCGAAAGAATTTCCTGGACATGCCGCGCTGAAAGAACCGATCTGTAGCGGCGTCGCGTTGCCATCGAGATTCAGGCCTCCTGCCACAACGGCGCCGCAGATTTCGTTTCTCGAGGCGCCCGAGGCAATATTTTGTATGAACAGACTTCCGTTGATCGTGGTGCCATCCTCAATCAAAAATGCGGACGAACCCTGGATCGCCACGTCGTGATTTATCGTGGCTCCGAAGAGCGCCAGACTTCCGCCGCTTACCGTCACACTCCCGGTAATTCCTCCGCCGACAAACGTGCAGCTCTGACCCGCGGAGACCAAAACGTCGCCAAAATAGGTACCACTGTAATTGCCATTGCATGCGGTGCCTGAAGCTGGAGCGGGGGCCGTGAACGGCAGGATGTTTAGCAGGATCGTTTGATGTGCTGTCGTTCCGACCCCGTTCTCTGCGGTGATCTGTACGGCATGCACTCCGGCGTCGCCGACCGAGGGAGTGCCCTGGATAGTCAAGGTTCCGGTCGCGAATCCTGCCTGGTTCAGGTTGCTGAACTGTAGATCCGCCGGAAGACCTCGCACCGTGAAGTACATCCCCTTTCCTTGATCTGGGTTGCTGGGAGCAGGGTAACTCGCCGGCACGGGGTGTGATGAAGTATTCGGAAAGCCCCTTGTCGTTATCGCGAACGAGCTCGGCGTTTGGGTTATGAACGTCGCCATGTTGGAGCTGGTGATCTCGGGACTCTCATTAATATTCACCGTCAGGGACTGCGAAGTTGAACCCGCAGTTCCGGCATCATCGGTCAATATCAGATCGTATTGACCACCGATCCCTGCGGCGGGAGTACCGTGGATGCACGCCGCGCTCGGATGGTTCAGGCTAAGACAGTCGAGCGTGCCAGCGGGCGAAAAAGAGAGGCCGGTTGGTAAGGTACCGGCCAGGGCGATGCTGCCCAGGTTAGCTCTGGCCGTGAACGAGCCATGGGATTGGGCGGTAAACGCGGCGGTATCGCTGCTGAGGAATACTGGTACGTTCAACACGTCTATCGGGTAGGCGGTGAAGGTCACAAACGGGCCCGAACCGAAGGCAATCGGAGCCACCTCCGCCGGGATCGTTCCGGTAGAGTTCGGTGGTGGTGTGCCAAGCAGATTCGCAGTCCCGTCGCCGTTGTTAGTGAGCCGCAACCAGGACGGGGCTTTTCCGAGTTGCCAGGTAACCGGAGTACTCGCGCCCGAGGACGTCAGCGTAACCGAATTGGGAGCATTCACTATAAAAGTTGCCGAAGCAGGCGGATTCAAAGAGGCTCGTGGCGCCCCCGTAAGATCGATACCGAACGCTTGAACAACTGTGCCTTGAGAATTGGAAGCGCGTATTCCGCACGGACCCCCGTTGAAGACAAGGCATCGGTGATTGACCGAGCCGGAGGTTATTCCACTGATACTCGCGGTACCGTTGCCGTTGTCCTTGAAGCTAAGCCCGTCGACCAGGACGCCCGGATCAATCGATAATTTTGGCGCCGGAGATCCTGTGGTCGTCACCAGGAAATTGACTGGATAGCCCGCCATTCCAGTTAGCGTTGCAGGCGAAGTGATTCCCAGGTGCGGGCTAACATCAAGAGTAAATTGCCCCAAGGCGGGATTGGTCGCGGACCCATTCGAGGCGGCCAGCGTCAGTTGATAGTTCTGTGCCGGTGAAGCCGCATTGCCATTGAAAGTCAGCTTAAAAGAGCCTTGCGCGCAAGCACTTGTACTCAGTGGGACTCCATTCAAAGTAAAATCCGAGGGAAGCGGGGGAACGCTTTTGGAAAAGCAGATTTGCGGCGTTGGATTACCCGTCGTCGCGATGACCTGACTGGAAGCCACGCCCGGCGTAAATGGCAGCGTCGTAGAACCGGTGAAAATGGGAGGCGCCGAGACCGATAAAGATACTGTCTCGGTTAATCCATTCGGATCCTTCAGCGGGATGCTCGCGGATAAATAGTTGGAACATTTACTGAAGTCCGATCCCGGACTTACACCAGTGGCGGGATCGGGCCCGCACTCTTTATCGGTCGAGGCAGGCTTTTCCTTGGTAATTATAAATTTATTGCCTATCCGCGACGCCGCCCAATTCGTCCCTGACCAGTCCACGAACCTGATACCGGCTATGATGCTGTCTTGCTGAGGGCAGGTTTCACCGCTATTGCAGTTCTGGACGAACCAGCCGCCATAGGTTTGAGCCGACCAGTCGATCCCATTCCAATCTTCGTAATCCAGCGTGCTCGAGATAGTGGGGCTCGTGGCAGTTGACTTTTGGATCGCAAAGTTCAGATCACTAACTCGATGCGCCGGGAGGGTCGCTGTGCTCGCCATCTCGGGCACCGTTTGCGCGACGAAACTGCTCTGGAGCTTGTACATCCCGAGACCACTCGAATCAGCCGCAAAGGCGTTCAGATCAGGCGGCGTTGCTTTCGCCTGGTCCAACAGGCGGTTCAAGTTATTCAGGTTATTGATCGTTTGTTGGTTGTTGAATGCCTGCATCCCGGCGGCCACGCCGATCAAGATGGCTATGGTGACGATCGCAAGCGGCCCTGCCGCGAGCGCTAGCGCGGATGGGAGCGCTCCCAAGGCCGCGGTGGAAGCAGTTACACCGAGTTGTACGTTAACGGTAACGCCCGTCAGCACGGTGACCAGAACCACCGCAGTACCGGTGGCGAGTCCCGCCGCCGCGGCGATACCCCCGCCGATTCTCCAGACTTGGGCCACGTTCGCAGACGTATCAGCGACGATCGATGGGAAGTCAGGATCCGTCAGCGCCGATTTACCGTACGAGTATTTAAGCCCGTAGGCCGTGAAATAACTTTCGGCGGGCACGGGTGGGGGCGCGAACAAGCCCGCTAGCGACCCGCCGCCGTAGCAGAAGGGCGTTCCGCTGTATGAGATCTCGTATTGAGAGGCGATGTCGGCGTCGAGTGTGAAATGGCAGGGGTCACTTTGCCAGGAATTAAATTGATCAAGCGCAAGTGAGTAGTCCGCGATCTCGTTCTGTTGAACCGCACCCTGCAGCCACTTGTACAGGTTTTGCTCATGCCGGGTACGCTGCGATGCAGGCTTGAGGATGATGCCCAGCAGGATGTTGAACATCGCCCCTCGAACCCCGCTGCGAAGGTCTGAGCGCCCATATTTGTAAACTACAGAGGTATCAGTGGCCGGAAGACCATGGAGAGCGAGGTAGGCATTCGCCCCATCGGTTTCGAGTTGCCGCACATCCGAGCATACAGTGGTGAAGCAGTTTTGAATGATCGCGTTTGATAGGGTTTGTGCCGAGGCCTCAGAAATTCGAACGCCCGCGTCGCCCTCAAACCTTGAAAGGAGGGGCAACAAGAGCACCACCAGGATTGCGGCCATCGGTTGGAAAATGAATGACCGTCTGAGGCGCAGAAGCGAGATGCCTCGTCGTTTCATGGCTCTCCCCAAAGACATCAAGCTGTTTACTCAAAAATCGCCCTCAAGAGTCGCATCAATGCCATTTTTCCGCAATCACACATTTGAGCGCGATATCAAGTGCAATAAGCGCCGGCCTTGTGCCTTGAATCATTTGATGCAGGCGGGGCGGATGCTCGGCAAATCGCTCTGCAATAGGAGTCCGAACGCCAGAAATTTACGAATCACGGGTTCAATTTGAGCGGTTATGGATTGAACAATGCCAGGCCGTGCGTCGCGGGGCGGCGATCTGTTGCAGCATCGAAAGCAAATATGACTGCGGCTGCACGAGAAGGACGGTAAGCCGGTTCGTGGATTCGCTGGGCCGAGACCTTGGGATTACGTGCGAAGTCGAAGTCCTCGAAGGACTTTATGCGCGGCAGACGGGCTTCGCGAAGGCGCGCGCTCGATCAGTCGCTGTGCGTGTTCCTCGAGTTCGGCCTGCAGCCAACGCTTCGAGATGGCCGAGATGGGTACTGCGTTCGCGCACCGCCTGTTCGGCTAATTGGGAGCATTGGGCGATGGCCGGCATCCGCGTTCTTTACTCAGATCCACCGTTCCACCGAGATAAGGACATGCAAAACGCGTGGGCATCGGGTCATTCGAACATGGCCGGTTCGCGTGAGCTCAGCCACATCAGGCCCTGATACGCGTAATGCAATCCCGCCAGCGCGGTCACGCCGAGGGTCAGATAGAGCAATCCATTCCAATAATGTGGCCACTTCAGACCTGCGCGTGCCAACGCGCCGATGACGCAAAGAAGTTGGAGAAAGGTACTCGCCTTGCCCAGGTACGTCGGTCGCATCGGGGGGCGCTCGCCGGTGAAGAACGCAAACATGAAGTAGCCGGAGACAATCACGATATCGCGGATCAGCACGACGCCGAGTAGCCATCCGGGGAACGAGTCTTCGAGCGTCAGCACGACGAACGCGCTGACCAGCAGGAGTTTGTCCGCGAAGGGGTCGAGGTACGCGCCGATTTCCGTGCGCATGTCGAACCATCGCGCAACGGCGCCGTCGAGTCCGTCGGTCAGCGCGGCCAGGCCGAACACGTAGAGCGCCTCGGTATAGCGCTGCTTGCTGAGCAACGCCAGAAAGAACGGTATCGAAACTATGCGCAGTAGCGTCAGCGCGTTGGGCAGATTGAGCAGATGGCCGAGCGTGAGCCCGCGTGAAACGTTCGGCTGCGGAACTGGATGAATCGATGCGGGTGGCGTCGCCATATCGATCTGCGCGGACTTCCGCGAAGGTTCAGGCGTTCGCGACGGCGGCCTTGCGCAGACGTCCCGCGACCGGGACGCTCACGCGCGCGCGCATCGCAACCACGCCGTCGTGATATTCCTCGCTTAGCACTTCGCCGTCCCGGCGCGCCATCGCAATGAGGTCGCCGCGATTGGCCTCGAGCGTCACGTTAACCTCCTCGCGCAGGTTCGAGAATGAACGCGCGATGGCGTCGAGCAGGCGGTCCAGGCCTTCCGAACGGAGCGCGGAGATGGCGACGGTTTCGAAGGTATTAGTCACGCGTGGCGGGAATTCGAGCAGGTCCGCTTTGTTCATCACGATGATACGCGGTGTGGCGCCGGCGCCGATCTCTTCGAGTACGCGATCGACGACCTCCATCTGTTCGGAGGCGAGCGTCGAACTCGCATCGACGACGTGCAGCAGCAGATCCGCCGTGCGCACCTCTTCGAGTGTCGCCTTGAAGGCCTCCACCAGCATATGCGGCAGCCGATGGATGAAACCGACCGTGTCGGCAAGCATCACGTTGGATTTGCCCGGCAGGCTGAGGCGCCGGATGGTTGGGTCGAGCGTCGAAAAAGGCCGGTTTGCAGCCTCGACTCCGGCACCGGTCAACGAGTTCATCAGCGTGGACTTGCCAGAATTGGTATAACCGACGAGCGCGACGGTCGGGTAGGGCACTTCGAGACGGCGCTGGCGCTGGATCGATCGGGTACGTTCGACGTCGCGCAGCCGCACTCGCAGACGCGTCAGCCGTTCGCGCACTCGGCGACGGTCAACTTCAAGCTGCGTTTCACCCGGTCCGCGCGTCCCGATTCGCCCGCCTCCCGCTCCCGATCCGCCGGTTTGACGCGACAAATGGCCCCATGCGCGGGTGAGTCGCGGCTGCAGATAACTCAACTGGGCGATCTCGACCTGCAGCTTGCCTTCGAGAGTG
>Ga0302326_10030503_pt1 | contig 10790 bp, 18 predicted proteins | sample Palsa_T0_3_FD_202264 | JGI IMG/M metagenome (GOLD analysis project Ga0302326, IMG submission 202264) | Peat permafrost microbial communities from Stordalen Mire near Abisko, Sweden - Palsa_T0_3 | ecosystem: Environmental > Terrestrial > Soil > Palsa > Peat permafrost | place: Sweden: Abisko...
CAGGCCGCCGAGTCCCTCGCCGAGCGTGAGACCGCAGACCGGCGGGAGGAGCCCGAATGACCACCGCCCCGCCGCCGTACTTCACCGACGGGCAGATCCGCCTGTACCTGGGGGACTGCCTCAGCGTCCTCCTGTCGCTGCCCGCCGAGTCTGTGGACATCGTGGTCACGTCCCCGCCGTACAACATGGGCCTGGTGCCGGGCGGCGGCGGGCGGGGCATGTACCGGCCGGGGGCGTCGAACAAGGCCGGCCGGTTCCGCGACGGGTACGGCGATCACGGCGACGCGATGCCCTACGGCGAGTACTGCGACTGGCAGCGGCGGGTGCTGGCCGAGTGCTGGCGGGTGGCCCGGCTGGGGGTGTTCTACAACCACCGGCCGCGGGTGGAGCACGGGGCGCTCCGCGATCCGCTGGACGGGGATTACGGCCTGCCGCTGCGGCAGCGGATCATCCTGGACCGGGGCACCGGCATCGACGTGAACCTGCGGCACTTCTGCACCCGGGGGGAGTACCTGCTGCTGTTCGCCAAGCCGGCGTTCGCCCTCGTCTCGCACTCGATGTCGGGCATGGGGGACGTGTGGCGGGTGGGGATCGAGGCGAAGGTCCCGTGGCATCCCGCCCCGTTCCCGGTCGAGGTCCCCGCCCGCTGCATCGAGGCGACCGGCGCGGCCAGCGTCCTCGACCCGTTCGCCGGGAGCGGCTCAACGCTCCTCGCGGCCCGTAACGCCGGCATCGCGGGGATCGGCATCGACAACCACGAGCCTTACTGCGAGGGCGCCGTCCGCCGTTACCGGGGCGAACGGCGCAGCGCCCGCGAGGACGTCCAGATGACCCTGGAGGCATCATGACCGACACCGCCGCCGCCCGCCCCCCGGTGCTGGCCCGGCTGATCGACGCCCTCGGCCGTGAGGTGACCGCCACCCTCGCCCCCTCCGGCCTGCTGATCATCCTCAGCAGGACGGTGGACATCCCGGACGGGGAACACCGGGGGGCGCTCGACGGCTACCCGGCGCTCGACCGGGAGTCCGCCGGGGTGCTGGGGGCGGCGCTCCTCAAGTTCGCCAACCGGCAGGAGGGATCATGAGCGTTCACCGGGAGCCTGTCCCCGACGACCCGGCCGCCATGCTCGACGCGGTCATCGCCGCTCTCGCCAGCGGTCTCCTGCCCCGGGGGGCGTACCTGGAGTGCGAGGTGCGGCGGGCGGCCCGCAACGCGAACAGGCGGCGGCTCGCGGGGATGCGGGACGAGGCGGCGGCGGCGGCTGAGCGGGCCGCGCACCGCCCCCTCATGCTGCCTGTCGCGGAGTGCCTCGCCCGTTCCGTGTCCGTGGGCGACCGGGCGGGGCAGGACCGGCTGCTGTCACGGCCGCGATCGAACCGGCAGTGGCGGGAGCTCGCCGTGATCCTCGCGGCGGCGGCCGACCCGGCGCGGATCAGCGCCCCCGCCGGCGCGGAAACGGACGCGGCGTGAGCGCCGAGCAGATCAAGCCCCCGTTCACGTACTTCGGCGGGAAGCTGGCTCTGGCGGAGCGCATCGCGGCGCTGCTGCCACCTCATGCCCATTACGTCGAGCCGTTCGCGGGGTCGTTCGCGGTCCTGCTCGCGAAGCGCCCGGCGCCGATGGAGACGGCCAACGACATCGATGGCAACTTGATGACCTTCTGGAGGATTCTCCGCGAGCGCCCCGCGGAACTTGAGCGGGTCTGCGCGCTGACCCCGCACTCGCGGGCCGAGCATGAGGCTGCGTTCACCCTTGACGGCGACGACCTTGAGCGGGCGCGGAAGGTCTGGGTGCTGCTCACACAGGGCAGGGGCGGTCACCTGCCGCCGCTGCGAGGCGGCTGGCGGCACTACCAGGACCCGCGAGGGTCGTCCGCGTCGATGCCCGGATACCTCCGCACGTACACGGGCCGGATGCCGGCCGCTGTCGAGCGGCTCATGAACGTCTCACTGGAATGCCGCCCGGCCGCCGACATCATCGAACGGTACGGGCGGCACGATGGAGTCCTGATCTACGCTGACCCGCCCTACCTGGCCTCGGTGCGGACCCTGAACCGCGGGCGGGGGCGGGGGCCGGACTACGCCCATGAGTTCCGCACCGACGACGAGCATCGCGAGCTAGCCGCGCAACTCCGCGCCGCCCGGGCGGCAGTCATCACGTCGGGCTACGACAGCCCGCTCTACGCCGAGTTGTACGAGGGATGGCACCGGCTCGAGTTGGCCGGATTGGCTGGCAACGGCACCGACGCCGCGCGCACTGAGGTTCTGTGGTCCAACCGCCCGTTCCCCCAGGGATCACTGTTCGACGGGTTGGAGGAGGTGACCGCCTCATGACCGCCCCGGTGCCCTACTACGACGACGGCCAGGTCAGCCTGTACCTGGGCGACTGCCGGGAGGTCACGGAGTGGCTCGCCGCCGACGTGCTGGTGACCGACCCGCCGTACGGGCGGAACTGGGGCAGGGCGGCCACGCCGTCCCGTCGCCAGCGCAGTTACAAGCAAGAACGGCCGGACGCGCCCAAGTCGATCATCGGCGACCGCGACACGTCGGTGCGCGATGCCGCGCTAGCGCTCTGGGGTGACCACGTGGCCGCCGTCTTCGGTGACCTGACGATCGCCCCTCCGGCCGGCAACAAGCTGACGCTGGTCTACCGCAAGCCGGGCGACGCGGGCAGCCACGGGGCCATGGGCGGCTTCCGTCGCGACACAGAGGCGGTCTACCTGCTCGGCGCGTGGCCCTCGGCGCTCGGCGGCCGGTCGAGCGTCCTGGAGACCGGCAGCCGCGTGCAGGGCAGCCCGAGCGGCGCTGCGGCCCGCTACGGCCACCCGCACGCGAAGCCCGTTGACGTGATGGAGACCCTGATCTCCGCCTGCCCGCCCGGCGTGATCGCGGACCCGTTCGCAGGCTCAGGCTCAACGCTCGTCGCCGCACGCAACCTCGGCCGCCAGGCGATCGGCGTGGAGATCGACGAGGCGTACTGCGAGAAGGCCGCGCTGCGGCTCTCGCAGGCGGTGCTGACCGGAATCTAAGGAGACAGGGCGAGGTGAGTGCGAAGAGACGAAGTGCCCGACCCGCCGCCGGGGCCGGCATCCCGAACCGCGACGGCGAGTGCGAGCCCCGGAACCTCGCGCTCGCCGACTGGCCCGAGATCGCCCGGCGGCTTGAGGCGGTGCGCCGCTCCGGCACTCACGGATACGAGGAGCTGCGGAAGCTGGCTGCGCTGCTCCTGGCCGACGAGGTCCCTGCGACGACAACGGAGGCAAGCAAGTGAGGAAGATTCCGACGCTCTACGTCCGCGACTGGGACGGTGACCGGCGCTACGTGCTGCCGCAGGTCACGCCCGGCTGTGAATGGGTAGTCGTCAACGGCGAAGGCGTGGCCACCAGGAAGTTTGACGGCACCTGCGTGATGTACGACGGCGAGCACTGGTGGGCGCGGCGCGAGGTCAAGGAAGGCAAGCCCTCGCCTGCGGGGTTCGTTCTGGTTGAGGCCGACCCGGAAACCGGCAAAACGGTTGGATGGGAGCCCGTGGAGCAGTCGTCGTTCTGGCGGTACTGGATTGAGGCGACCACCGTCGCGCTCGGCGCTAAGGGTGATAGCGACCGCGAACCCGGGACCTATGAGCTAGTCGGCCCGAAGGTCAACGGCAACCCGGAACGGTATGACACTCACCAGCTCATCTGGCACGAGGGCGCTACCGTGCTGCCCGATGCGCCGCGCGACTTCAACGGCGTGGCCAGGTACCTGCACGCCCACCCGTACGAGGGCATCGTCTGGCACCACCCGGACGGGCGCATGGCCAAGATCAAGCGCAGGGACTTCCGCGCGCCCGCGACGGAGGCGGCATCATGAGCCGGTCATCCGAACTGCTGAAGGCGGCAGCCGACGCTCTCGAAGAGGGCAGCGACCCGTTCCACGAGTCATTCCTCGGCAAGCACGATGTCACTGCCGACGAGTGCTTCGACCTCGCCGACTCCATCGCCATGGGCGCCCGCCTGGTCGCGTGGGCGACGGAGAACCCGAGGCAGGCCGCCGCGTTCGCCGCGAGCGGCTCGGCCGGGATGGCGATGGAGACGATCACTAAGGCGATCGCCAAGATCAACCTGAGCGGGAAGGCTGACCATGACTCTCGCTGAGCGCATCACCGCGATTCTCGCGGCGACCGGCTACAGGCCCTACTCCGAAGCCCCTCCCGAGGCGACGCACCACAGCGGCCCGTTCTTCCTGGTTTCCGAGGACGACGGCGCGACCGTCCGCGTGGCATGGGCGGACGCCACCGAGGGGGAGTGCAGGCTGATGCTCCACCGGTACGGCATCCGGCTGAACGAGACCGGCCTGAAGGTTGAGCACCGAGGCGACTGCCTCCACGTGAGCGAGACGCCGGCGCCCGACGGGGATGGCCCGCTTTGCTCCGGCTGCGGAGACCAGGAGGATGGTGGCCTCGGTGACTGACATCGGCGACCCGTGGGCCGCGCAGGATGAGGGGCTCCGCATGACCCTGTCCGAGGCGGACGGGTGGCTCGTGAGGCAGGACGTCGAGAGCCCGCTTCGCCGCAGTTTCGTCCTCGCCGAGGCGAAGGCTAAGGGGCGCGTCCGCGAGCCTGTCGGGCCTATGTTCATCACCGTCTTCTACGCCGGAGGCCTGTACGACGCTCACGTCCGCGAGGGCGTCAGCCCGGTTGACGTCAACGACATCGCCAGCCCGCTTATCGTCGACTGCTCATGCGGGTGGAGCGCGACCATCCCGGCTACCCGTGACGAGTACGGGGACGCCGAGCGGGCGCACTTCGCGCACGTGGAAGCGAGCAGTCCGGTAGGCGCGCTCGGCGTCCTCATCGCCCCCGAAGAGGACGGGCTCGGCGACCCCGGCGAGGACTGCGGCTGCGGCCTCGGCCCCGAGAGGTGCCGCGCGGCGGAGGACGGTGACCTCGGTGGCTGACCCGGACGAGACCCGCAGTTGGCGCAGCGGCTTTGACCCCTTCGTCCCGTCAGGGTCCGGCGAGACGTACGCCACCCCCGAGGACATCGCCGAGCAGATGGCGGGGCCGAACCCCAACGGGCGGAGCCAGGAAGACGCCGCTCCGGACGACGCCGAGCGGGTCATCGTGCTTAGGGCCGGTGAACTGATGGCTGACGACGCGTTCCGGATCGACTACGAGTACGACGGCGACAATGCCGACCACGCTGGCGGCAGCCGTTTCCTCAACTACATCCGGCTCAATAAGAGCTGGTTCGACGGCTGCTGGGACCAGGACGAGCCGAAGGCGGACTTCGCGGCGATCGCATGGCGGATCGCGACAGCCCCGGTCATGGCGCCCGGCTACGTGCGCCTGCACCCGAGGATCCTCACCGCGGAGCTTCAGCGGAGCGACTGGGACAGCAGACTGCTGGCGCGCGTCGACCTGATCACCCCGGTCCCGCAGGCGCTGCGGCAGTCGCCGGAGTGGGGCGGGGGCCGGTGGTGGCGGGGCTGGCCGGCCGAGTCGCTGATCGGACGGGAGGCCTACCACGAGCCTGGCGGCCAGGATCTGGCGGAGGACCCGTACATCCTGCCGTCCGTCAGCCTTAGGTGGGCGGTCCCCAGCCGCGCGGCGCTGGCCGCGTCCCCCGGCAATCGGAGCCTGACCGAGGTGCAGCACGCGGCCAAGCGCTGCGTCGTCGCCCTGGTGGCCGAGCTCAACCGCACGGTCAACCCTGTTCTCGCGCAGCTGGAGCGGTCGTTATGGCTGGCGGCAAGCCCGGCGCGGCGATCGAGGAGGAGCCCCCGACCGGCTCCGTGGTCGCCATCGACTGGGGCGAGGCTCATCAGGAGGTCTGGGTCAGCAACAAGTCGAACATCGGGAACTGGTACTGCCCGGACATCCGGACCATCAAGGATCACCCGACGTGGGGCGACGTTCTCCGCCGGGCCAAGGGGCGGACGCTGGTCCTGCTGACCCCGGCCGACCGTGACGCGTACGCGGCGGGCTTCGACGCGGGCGCCCGCAGGGTCGGCGATGCCGTGACTCAAGCAGTCGACGAGATGAGGCTCTACGCGAACGGGAGCTACCCCGATGACTGACGACGCCCGGTCGGCCGTGACCCGTCTCCGCGAGGAGATGATCGAGGCCGCCAACAAGCTACTGCCGGGACTGGACCCGGTCCGGGCGTTCGCCGCGGGAGGCCTCCACGCGAGCGCGATGAAGGCCCTCGCGGGCGTTGAGGCGGCGCTGGGGCACCATGAGCGCGTCGGCCTGTACGGGAACGCATCGACCGAGGGGGAGCCCGGCAACTGCCCGCATGACCCGGACTCCGATCTCCACTTCGAGGACCCTGACGGGAGCGGCGAGTGGCTGTGCGAGGGCAGGCCGGAAGGCGCGGTCTGCTCGTCGTGCGTTGACGGCGAGGGAGGGGAGCGCGTCGACTGGCCGTGCCCGGAGTACGAGGGGATCCTGAAGGCGCTGACCGGGAAGGCGGCCGGTCATGGCTGAGGTCCCGCTGCGCAAGATGGGCACTGCCGACTTCATGGCGGAGGTCCGGAGGCAGGCGGAGGACGACAGGTGCGTGCCCAACTTCGCCGTGCTCCGCCTCCTGTCCGCGCTTGACGAGGTGCTGAAGGCCCACCGTGACGCCGGCGGCCGGGGCGCCTGGTGCCGCAACCCGGACGGCCAGCGGCAGAAGTTCCCGTGCGGCGAGTACCTGGCCATCACCGCCGAGCTGAACGGGAAGGCGGCCGAGGGCTTCAACTGCATCCTCGTCGAGGAAGACCCCGCCTCGGCTGAGTTGATCAAGACCCGGCTGGGCAAGCCGATTCAGCCGGACTTGTTCGGGGGGGCAGCCTGATGGCCGACGCCGGCGCCTGGCAGGAGAGCACCCGGGGTCTGCTGTATTTCGCGGTCGAGACCCGTCCTGAGTTCCAGCAGCTGCCCGGGGCGAGGATCGGGCGGCGGTCGGAGCCGATGCCCGCCGCCACCCCGGTCCCCGGCTGGCAGCCGTCCCTGTTCGAGCTGGAGGCGTCATGACCGTGCCCTACTTCGATGACGGGCAGGTGAGCCTGTTCCTCGGCGACTGCCTTGACGTGCTGCGGATGATGGAGGCCGACAGCATCGACGCGATCGTCACCGACCCGCCATACAACCTGTCAGACAGCGGCAAGCGCGACGCGAATTGCCTCCGCCGGATCATCGCGGAGTTCACGCTCCCAGACGACGAGGAGCGGAATGCCGAGCGCGGCCAAGGCGGCGGCCTTGCGCGCCCACCCCGCCTCGCCGCGCCGCTGCGACTCGAAGCGGGGGCCGTCGGGGTAGACGCGGGGGTCGGCGTGCCAGTAGGTGCCGTTGACTTCCAGGACGCGGCCGTCGTCCAGCATGAAGTCGACGCAGGCCACGTAGCGCCCGAGGGCGCCCCGGATGCCGACCTGGCGGCGGTAACCGACACCCTGCAGGTCGAGTGCCTTGGCAGCTACGTCCTCAAGCTTGCTGACGGCGGAGATGCGCCCTTCTGCCATGGCACGTGTAGTTGCTTCGCTGCGCCGGACGCGCATCTCATCAGTGCACTCGTAGTTATCCCTGGTGCGCCGGGTGGCGACCGCGCGGGCTCTCGACTCCGCAGACTGCGGCGGGGCGACGAGGACGTACGGCTTGGTGACGACGCGGACTGTGAGGCCGAGGGAGCGGCCGGCGTACTGGCAGGCGGGGGAGCAGAAACTCGCGCCGTGCTTCGCCTTGATCTGGCGCGGTGTACGGGTGAACTCCGCCTCGCAGACGGGGCAGATCAGCGTCGTCCGGTTTTCCTTCTGGAGCCCGCGCAACCGGTAGGAGCAGTCGCGGGAGCAGGCGGTTTCGCGGCCCCACCGGAGCCGCCCGGAGTCGGCCTCATACAACTCCCCGCAGGCGGGGCATTCACGCTTCACTTTCCCTGGCATAGCGTCAATTCTACACGTCAGGCCAGAGGATTCATGGGCCGAGAATGGGATGGCTGGGAAAGTCCCGCCGCATTCCAGCGTTGGTGCCTTGCGTGGGCCACCGAGTGTCTGCGCGTCCTCAAGCCCGGTGGATACCTGCTGGCATTCGGAGGGACGCGAACTTGGCACCGACTGGTATGCGGCATCGAAGATGCCGGGTTTGAGATCCGCGACAGCGTCGCCAGTCTGGCGGGGCAGGATGCGCCCGGCCTGATGTGGATCCACGGGCAGGGCTTCCCCAAAAGCCATGACGTAGCTAAGGCGATCGACAAGGCTGGCGGCATCTCACCTGAAGTGCAGGGCGCGGTCCTGCGCGCCGCGCGAGAACGGGCCGGTCTCAGCCGCGCCGAAGTGGCCGACCGGGTCGGGTGCAAGGAATCGTCCGTGCAGAACTGGGAAGACGGGCGCGCCCGAGCATCTGGCCGAGCGGTCGAGTACATCACCCCGTCGCCGAAGTACCGGGACGCCCTCGCGGACCTGCTCGGCTACACCGCCGACGAGCGTCGCGTTGTCGGCGCCACGGTGGACAGGCGGGGCGATGGGACGGTCACCGGCCTCGGCCATTCCGGCGTCGAGTACGGTGCTCCCGTCACTGAGGAAGCCGCCCGCTGGTCCGGGTGGGGGACCGCGCTTAAACCAGCGTGGGAGCCGATCGTCGTGGCCCGCAAGCCGCTAGTCGGAACCGTGGCGCAGAACGTCATCGAGCACGGAACCGGGGCGCTGAACATCGGCGGGTGCCGGGTCGGCGCCACCCGTGACGTACCCGCCAGTCTCAGCACGCGGCCGAACGGCGCTTTCTACAGCGGCGGGATCTTCAAAGGTCAGCCGGGCGACCTGGACCCGAACACCGGCCGCTGGCCTCCGAACGTGCTGCTCGCCCACTCGGCCTCCTGTGAGCAGATCGGGGTGCGCGAGGTCCGCTCCGGCGGGCACCACCCGGCGGCGCGCGGCGCGAGCGGGTACGAGGGCGGCCTGCACGGCCAGTCGGGGCTTGCCGAGCGTAAGAGCGGCACGGAGACGGTGGAGACGTGGCGGTGCGCCGATGATTGCCCGGTTGCGGAGTTGGACCGGCAAAGCGGTGTGCTCACCAGCGGGATGTTCGCCGCACACCATGCCGACAACGGCAAGAGGGCAGGAACGTACGGCGCGATGACCGGCCGGGAACATCCTGCGACGTACGGCGACACGGGCGGCGCTTCCCGTTTCTTTCCCGTCTTCCGTTACGAGGCCAAGGCCCCCGCGTCCGAACGCCCCCGCCTCGCCGACGGAACGGCACACCCCACTGTCAAGCCCTTGGGGCTTATGAGGTTTCTTGTCCGGCTGGTGACCCAACCGGACGGAACCGTGCTTGACCCGTTCGCCGGGAGCGGCACCACCGGCGAGGCGTGCATCATCGAGGGGTTCCGCTGCATCCTCGTCGAGAAAGACCCCGCCTCGGCTGAGCTGATCAAGACCCGGCTGTCCAAGCCGATTCAGCCGGACTTGTTCGGGGGGGCAGCCTGATGGCCGGCACCGGCACTGTCCCCGGCTGGCAGGAGAGCACCCGGGGTCTCCTGCAGTTCGCCTGCCTGACCCGCCCCGACTGGACACGGGAGGAAACGTGGAATGCGATCCATGCGGCGAAGACAGCTGGCCTGCCGTGGGACCGGCTGGTGCGGCGCCTCCTCGATATCGCGTTCCGGGTGGAGACCCCGCCGACGCGCCCGCGGGAGTTGTGGGATGACGCTCGGGGGGTCCGGGACCGGGTGGTGCCGGGGCAGTTGGACCCGGAGGTGAGGGCGCGGCTGCTCGCTGACCTGGCGGCGCGGGGGCCGGTGGCCGGCCCGCGCCACGGCGGCGGGGGCGACCCGTGATCCGATACCCGGCGCGGCATGACGACGTGTGATCTAATGACCACAGAGCGATATAGAGCGGCGCAAAAGGCCGCGCTCACAGACCCCCGGGGGCGGCCAACAGGGGCCGCCCCCGGTTACGGAAAAAGGATAGCCCACATGACTGACAGCGATATTTCACAGCCGGGCAACGATGGCTGGGTCAAGAGCAGCCTCAGCTTCGCCAACGGCAACTGCGTTGAGGTGAAAGATCTAGCGGGCGGCGTGGTCGGCGTCCGCAACAGCCGGGACGCGGAGGGGTCGGTTCTCCGCTTCACCCCGGATGAGTGGCACGCGTTCATCGGCGGCGTGCGCAACGGCGAGTTCGACCGCTTCGGCGGCTGACGGTGAGCGCCTGGCGCAAGTCAACCAGGAGCACTTACAACGGTAATTGCGTTGAGGCCGCCGACGCCGGCGGGGCGGTGCTCGTCCGGGACACCGCTGACCGGGGCGGCGTCACGCTCGCGTTCCCTGCGGGGGCGTGGGCGGCGTTCACTGCCAGGACCGCCCGGGCGACCTGACGGATTACCAGGGGGGCGCGGCGGCAGCTCGCCGCGCCCCCCAACCCCCCTGGAGAGGAAAAGGGAAGATGCCTGAGATCAGGTGCTTCATCAACACGAGTCATCTCGCGCGCCACGCCCGGAAGGCGATAGCTGAGCGTCTCGGGCGGCTGCGCTGTCCGCGTGACCGCCGCGGCAGGAAGGGCCGGTCCCTGATGGCGGCTCTCAGCGCGACGGCCCTCCGCACCATCCGCGGCGCCGGCTTCACCCGGGAGGAATGGGTGTGGATGTGGGGCTACACCGGCGGCGTGTGGGGCGGCGACCGCTGCGGCTGCCAGGATGACCGCTGCATCGGCCATCATCATGACGGCGCCGACGGGTGCGGCTGCCTCGGGCAGATGATCAATGATGCGGTGGCGTGGCGGACCGCGACCCGCCGCCCCAACTCGGTTGAGCTCGCCGGGGGTCCCTGGGGCCT
>Ga0302326_10030504_pt1 | contig 10790 bp, 10 predicted proteins | sample Palsa_T0_3_FD_202264 | JGI IMG/M metagenome (GOLD analysis project Ga0302326, IMG submission 202264) | Peat permafrost microbial communities from Stordalen Mire near Abisko, Sweden - Palsa_T0_3 | ecosystem: Environmental > Terrestrial > Soil > Palsa > Peat permafrost | place: Sweden: Abisko...
GCGCGCCCCCCGATGGATGGAGTTCCAGTCGGTCAGCCCAGTAATCCTCCCGCGCGACCACAGCATGTTGACAGGCAGGAGATCGCAGTGCAGAAAGACGGCAGTGTCCTTTGGCGGCGGCGCCGCCATGACACCAAACGCCGCCTTCCACACGGCCGGCTTCTGTGCGTCGACCGGCACCCTGAAACCCGTCTAGAGGAGCGATCCAAGAATCCGTCCAAGGTCTGAACATCTTCGCGGGGAGATCGAGGGAATGCAGCAATACAGCAATCTCCGCGATCCTCGTCATCCACGACCGAGGTTCCGCCGGATTGAGGTGAACATGCCCCTGCAACCGTGTCATCAGCAACGATGGCGCGCCGCCCGTTGAAGCACCAGCAACATCAGTAGCCAGGATGCCCGGAACCGGGAGCCCGCTTCCCGCCACCACACCAAGGTTGGCGATCTCCTTCTCCAAGCTCCCGTGCAGGCCAAGCCCGCCCGGGTACTGCCGCAGTACGACGAACGTTCGCATTCCACGTCGCTCGACAGTCAGCCGATTCACGGCGGAGCAGACGCCACCGGTCAATCGGCGATAGCCAACGATGCGACTGCCCCGACCCATCGACGCCGCAACCCAGGCGAGTGTCTCCGCGGAGGGCCGACGCTGCCTGAACCCGCCATCCCTCCAATCGCCGTCGGTCATGAGCGCGAGCCTATTCGTCAGGAGCCTGCGATAGGGGTTTTCTAACCCGCGCAGGCAGTGACCCGCTCCAGTCGTCCAGCTTGGCAATGGCCGCACGGTCCGCGGCAATTCCGGACGATCCCCTTCCCGGTATCGATGGCGGTGACCCGGCGAAGACTGGTCGTCCTCAGCCGGCGGCTCCGCCGATGCCAGCGAGGTCGCCGCGACGGGCCATGAAGGCGACCCCGAGGCTCATGAACGACGTGCGCAGGAATCGCAGCCATGTGCGCATGTCGACCGTGTCGTCGATCTCGGCTGCCAGGAAAATGCCGTCGATCACCGCCAGGCAGAAGGCCGCGAGCTGGCCGGCGAACTCGCGGACGTCGTCGTCCTCGGCGGACGTGAAGATCTCAGCGAAGGCCTTACGGAAGCCGCCCGCAGCGGTATTGCGGACACGCCGGATCACTTTCATTGACGCCTCAGAGCTGGGCTGTTCCAGCGCGAGCAGCATAAGCACCCGCAGGAACGGCTCGTCGGCGAGCGTATCCGCCACGCTGTCGAGCAACTCCGAGAGGCGCTCCGCCGGAGTTCCCGACATCAGCTCCCATCGTGGCAGCGATGCGAGCCACCTGGTCGCGCTGTAGTCGACGACCGACACGAGCAAGGACTCTTTGCTGTCGAAGTGCCAGTAGGTCGAGCTGGCGGAGATCCCGGAACGCTTGGTGATCATGGACATGCTGGTGCCGGCGAAACCTCGCTCGGACATCAGCTCGGAAGCCGCGCTGAGTATGCGCTGCCGCGAGTCCTCAACGGCCACGGAATCACCAGTAGAACGTTCCATACAGAAACGTTATCTGCGGCGGACGCAGCTGGCCACAATCGGCGGTGAGATCACCTGATTTATTCGAGTTCATAGATGTTTGAGCCAAGCCAGCTGATTGACGCTCACCATGCTCCGTGAGACGCTCGTTCCAGAACAGGTCATTTGGCAACCCGGAGCTGGAATGACGGCATCGTCCGTAGCGAGGACCAGACCACCGGATCGCAGCGCCGGTCAAACCCGGTGGAGCGTCGCGGACGACCCCGAGCTCGGCTCGGCTCGCTCCGTCCTGATCCGCGCTTCCGCGCTGCTCCAGGCTTTCTCCCCTGAACGCCCCGTCCTCAGCCTGGGTGACCTGGCCGCATGCGCGAACCTGCCGAAGTCCACCACGCACCGGATCGCCGCGACTCTCGTCGGATGCGGGCTCCTCCAGCGCTACGGCACTTTCGGCTACTGCGTCGGCTCGTGGCTTCATGACGTCGGGATGCTGGCACCGGCCCGTTACCGGCTGACGTCCGCAGCGGCCCCGTTCCTGCATGAAGTGCACGAGCGGACGCGGGCGACCGTGCACCTGGGCGTGTGCTCGCCGGCCGGCCCGCTGTACCTGGACAAGGTCTCCCGCTACGGCGGCCCGGCGTCCTTCACCCGGCCAGGCTCGCATTTCCCGGTGCACTCAACCGCGCTCGGCAAGGTTCTCGCCGCCTTTGCCGACGACGACGGCGAGCTCCTCGCCAGATCCGGCTGCCCGCGGTTCACGCAGCGGACAGTGACGTCCAGGCGCGAGCTGGCCAGGGAGCTCGATTCGGTCCGGGAGAACCACGTCAGCTATGACCGCGAGGAGACGGTGCCGGGCATCAGCTGCGTCGGCATGCCGGTGTTCGACCACTCCGGCGAGTGCCTCGCCGCTATCTCGGTTTGCGCGCCCACGGTGCAGCTCGACGAGCGTCGCTCAGTGGCGGCTCTGCGCCGGGCGGCGCAGAACATCGGCCGCGCGTACGGCGATGCCAGCCTGACCCGGCCGGTCTAGCTGTCCGCCGGCCGCGGTGGCCGCCGGTGACCCCAGTAGCTGCCGCGCGTCGTCTCGGTCGGGGTCCAGTCCGCGTCGTCGATGACCCTGGCGCCCCAGCCGTACTCGACGCTGAACCCGGACGGCGTCGCCGCGTAGAACGACAGCATCTGGTCGTTGGTGTGCCGGCCCAGCGACTGACGGATCCGGACGCCGTGGTCAGCGGCGCGGTCGAGGGCGCAGCCGACGTCATCGACCGTCGCCACCTCCAGCATGAAGTGAGCCAGGGCGGCCCCGCGGCCCCCGCCCAGCGCCAGGCTGTGATGCCTGCCATTGCAGTGCAGGAAGACCACTCGCGTGCCGCTCAGCGTCATAGTGTCGCTGAGCCGGAAGCCCATAACGTCCATATAGAAGCGGCTGGCCTCATCCACGGCCTCGGTCACCAGCACGACATGCCCGAGCCCGAGCGCGCCGGTGACGAAGCCGGACGTTCCGGCCGGGGAGATGAACGGGGTGTAGTCGAGCTCCGCGCCCCAGAACAGCTCGTGCTGAGTGCCGTCAGGGGCGACGAAGGCTACCAGGTCAGTCACCCGCCGCTCCCTGGCCAGCTGCGGATCGCGCCCGACGGCGATCCCCGCGTTCTCCAGCTCGCTGGCCGCCGCTTCGAGGGCCGCCGCGCCCGCGACCTCCCAGCCCACTCCGTCGATCTGCTCGGTGTCCGAGGGCCGGATCCGGATCCGGTACGGACGGTCGTCAGTCCGCAGCAGCAGGTCACCGGACGCGACAGTATCGGTCATCACCCCGAGTACTTCGCTGGCGAAAGCCGACCAGCCGGGCACGTCGACAGCACCGATCGCGAGGTAGCCCAGAGCACGAATATCCATCGTGTGTCCTTACCTATGTCCGGGATCCTAGGGGCGGGAGAGGAACTCGAGCACAACGCGCTCGAAGTCGTCCTTGCGTTCCACCTGAGCCCAGTGCCCGCACTTCGAGAACACGTGCAGTTCGGCGTTCGGCATGCGGCGCCACGGAAGCAGCCCGTTCTCGAACGGCACCATCCGGTCGTCTCGGCCCCAGGTGATCAGGGTCCGGTGCCGGATCCGGTGGGTGAGCGCCCAGACCGGCGGATCGTCACGGAACCTCGGGTCGCTCAGGCTGGCGAAGATCGCCCTGGCCGATTCGACGACCCCTGGTTCCAGCGCGTTCCTCAGCCGCTCGTCGATCAGGGCGTCGGTGACGATCGAGCGGTCGGCGACCATCGTGTGCACCCAGGCCACCATCGCCTCGCGGGTCGGCGCCGCAAGAAACTCATCGAGCCGCTGCCAGCCCTCGCTGACCGGCGGGCCGATGACGTTGATCCCGCCGGGTCCCATGAGCACCAGCCGGTCCGCGCGCTCGGAATGCGACAGCGCGAACTGCATCACGACCACGCCACCCATGGAATTGCCGAGGAAGTGCGCGGTCGGGATGTCCAGCCGGTCCATCAGCGTCGCCACCGCGTCCGCGGCGACATGCGGGTACCGGCGGTCCAGCGAGCCCTGGGGGCTGCGGCCAAACCCCGGCATGTCCAGCACGATGGTGCGGTACTCCTTCGCGAACACATGCAGGTTGCCGCGGAAGTTCGACCAGCCGCTGACGCCGGGGCCAGACCCGTGCAGCATGATCAGCACCGGGCCCGTTCCGTGCTCGTGATAGTGCAGCGGCCAGTCGCCGTCCAGGACATGGCTCGTCGCGTCGTAGTCAAGCAGCTCGGTCATGGCTCTCCTCTGGGTCAGACAAGGTCACTCTGCTGATCCGCGGGCGCAATTCCAATGGGTGCGTTCTGAGTAGTGGGACGCGAACCGCCGCGCGGCCCCGGCCGCGGTTACCGTCAGGTCGAAGGCAAGCGGAGAGGCCTGAACGGAGTGGCGATGAGCAAGAACCCGGTACTGGAGCAGATCCGGATCGACGCCGATTTCTTTCAGGCGCGCTCCGGCGACGCTGAGGCTCTTGGCCGCCTTCCCGACGAGACCGTCCGGCGGATGCGGGAGATCGGCGTCATCCGCATGCTCCAGCCGCTGGATCGAGGCGGGTTGCAGGCCACTCCTGGTGAGTTCTTCGAGAGCGTCATGGAGATCTCGGCCCTGTGCGGCGCGGCTGGCTGGGTCGCCGGCATCGTCGGCGTCCACCCGTGGGAGATGGCGGTCTGCGACCCGAAGGTGCAAGAAGAGGTCTGGGGCACCGACGAGGACACCTGGATCGCCTCACCGTACGCGCCGATGGGCCGTGCCCGCGCGGTCGACGGCGGCTGGATGCTCAGCGGGCACTGGCAGTTCTCGTCGGGGACGGATCACTGCGACTGGATCTTCCTGGGCGGCCTCGTCACCGGCCAGGCCGGCGAACTCGGGCCCGCACCGCAGATGATGCACTTCATATTGCCGCGCGCGGACTACGAGATCGTGGACGGTTCGTGGGAGGTCGTCGGCCTTCGCGGCACTGGCAGCAAGGACATCCGCGTCCGTGACGTGTACGTTCCCGCATATAGGGCGGTGGACGCGGACGCGGTGATCGACGGGCGCGCCAGCCGGGACGCGGGCCGGACTGAACCGCTGTACAGGATGCCGTGGTCGGCAATCTTCCCGGCGGCGATCACCGCCGCCGTCATCGGGATATGCGAGGGCGGCGTCGCCGCCTGCATCGACTACCAGCGGGGCCGTCCGCGGAGGGTCGGCGAGGCGCTCGCGGCGATCGGCGAAGCCGCGTCCGAGGTACATGCCGCCCGCTGCCAGCTGCTGGCCAACGCCAGCGCGATGTTCGACCTGGCGAGCAGCGGCCAGGAGGTCCCGATGACGCTGCGCGCGCAGGGCCGCCGCGACCAGACCAGGTGCAGCTGGCGCGCGGTCGAAGCGCTGGATCGCGCGTTCGGCCGCTGCGGCGGCAATTCGATCCGCCTGGACCAGCCCGTCCAGCAGTTCTGGCGCCACGCGCACGCGGGCCTGAACCACCAGATCAACACGCCGGGGGCGGTGTACCGGAACTACGTCCTCACCGAGCTCGGCACGCCGCTGCCCCCGGATGCCTTCGTCTGACCGGGGCCTCGGAGCAGGTCGGCCCGGTGCTGACAGCGCGTCCATGGGCCAGGCGGCTCTGGTACCGGTGCACTGCGGGCTGGCGTACACCACTACCGGCAAGCGAAGGTTGGTGGCCGCGTCGTTGGTGGCCAGTTGCACGCCGGCGTTGCGAGGAAGTGCCGAGGGGTCGATCACTATAACGGTCCTGTTCCCGGACGGCGGGGGAGCCGGAGGACCAGCCTTAACCAGGTGCGCAGGGCCAGTTCCTCGCGGTGGTCCCAGCTGCTGGTAGGGCTTGGGGAATACCTGCATCAACAGAGTCGATGGGCGCAGGGGCGACGGTGGTACGGATCCGAGAGCGGGCGTGCCTCCGGGGTAGGGATACGGCGCGAAACTAACCGGCCGGCAGCCTGAGATAGGAGCAAGGTATGCCTTCGATCGACGACATCGCGGCGGAGTACGTGCAGCGGGCCGCCGCCCTGGACCCGTGCTACGCCACTTCCGCCGGGATCGCGGGGTACGACCACGAGCTGGCGGATCTCGGTGCTGACGGGTTCGCCGGACGGGCCCGGCTGGATCGCTCAACCCTCGCGGCCCTTGACGCGGCCGAAGCCCCGGAGCCGCGCGAGCAGGTCGCGCGGGCCGCGATGCGAGAGCGGCTGGCACTGACTGTGGAGGGCTACGACGCCGGGGACACCACCAGCGAACTCAGCACCATCAACAGCTGGGTGCAGAGGGTACGCACGGTCTTCGACCTGATGCCCACAGACGGCGAGGAGGCCGCCGCTAACATCGCCAGGCGGATGGCCGCGGTGCCGCGGGCTTACCGTCAGCTGTCCGCGACCTTGCTCGACGCGGCCAGGGATGGCCGCCCTGCGGCCAGACGGCAGGTCGAGGAGGTCGCCGGGCAGTGCGCGGCCTGGGCCAGGCCGGGGGATTCCTTCTATTCAGGACTGGTCGGGCGGCTGACCGCAGTCCCGGACTCGCTGCGGGGGGAGCTGGGCGTGGCCGCGCGCGCGGCCACGGCCGCTACGGCCGAGCTTGGCGCCTTCCTCGACCGCGAGCTGATGCCGCTGGCCAGGGAGAAGGACGCCTGCGGGCCTGAGGTCTACGCGCGGGCGTCGCGGTATTACCTGGGCGCCGCCGTGGATCTGCGGGAGGCCTACGCCTGGAGCTGGGAGGAGCTCGCCCGGCTGCGGGCCGAGATGGTACGGGTCAGCAACCTGGTCCGGCCCGGGGCGACCGTGGAGGAGGCCGTGGCGATCCTCGACGCAGACCCGGCCAGGCGCATCGAAGGGCGCGAGAACTTCCGTGCCTGGATGCAGGAACATGCCGAGCGCACCATCTCGGAGCTGGACGGGACGCACTTCGACATTCCCGAGCAAGCGCGCCGGATCGAGGCCGTGATCGCACCCACCAACGAAGGAGGGATCTACTACACCGAGCCCTCCGAGGACTGGTCCCGGCCCGGGCGGATGTGGTGGTCGGTGCCGGACGGCGTTGAGACCTTCTCCACCTGGAAGGAGGTCACGGTCGTCTACCACGAGGGCGTCCCCGGCCATCACCTGCAGATATCGCACGCCATGGCGGACAGGGAGAGCCTGAACCGCTGGCAGCGCATGTCCTGGGTATCCGGCCACGGCGAGGGCTGGGCGCTCTACGCGGAGCGGCTCATGGGAGAGCTCGGATACCTGGACGACCCGGGAGCATATCTCGGGATGCTCGACAGTCAGCAGCTGCTCACCGCCCAGGTGGCCCTGGACATCGGCGTGCACCTGGAACTGGATGTTCCAAGGGGCACCGGCTGGCGCGAGGGCGAGCGCTGGAATGCCGAGATCGCCTGGGAGTTCCTGCGCGCCCACTCCAGCTGGGATGAACGGCTCCTGCGCTCCGAGCTACGCCGCTGCCTCGGCTTGCCGGGTCAGGCCCCTTCATACAAGCTTGGCGAACGGATCTGGCTGCGGGCCAGGGAGGACGCCATGGCACGGGCCGGAGGAGCCTTCAGCCTCAAGGACTTTCACGCCAAGGCTCTCAGCCTGGGCGCTATGGGTCTTGACCCGTTGCGCGAGGCGCTTGCCCGCGTCTGAGGACCCGGATGAGCCCCGGATGAGTCGGACTGACGACCTGGTGACCGTCGCGATGCTCGGCGCTAGGCCTGCGCGGCAGAGCGTTTCCGGAGTCTCCGGGCGCGAAGGACCGCGCTAACTGCGAAGCACAGGATGAGGCTCATGGACGCAGCGAACACGGCCGAGTGTTCGGCGCGCGAGTGGTTGCCCTCGGTGACGATGCCGAGCAAGGCTGCTGCGCCGATCGACAATACGCCGCCCGCACCCAGCCAGTCGCGCTTGACCAGGCAGTAAGAGACGGCGGCGCCGATGGCGGTGCCGAAGAGTGCCGCGACTAGAACCCGGGCGTCCATCTGGGGTGCTCCGTTCCGATCCTGACCTGGCAATCCAGGAGGTCGCCTCATGGCTGAGTGCGCCAGGCTTGCGGTCGGTCCTGACCGCAAACTTCGCGTGCATCGCGAAAGCGCCGGGACGACGGGGGCGGGCAGAGCAGTGGTCAGCTCAGCGGAATCGCTAGCTTCCGCCACCGGACCTTAATCAGCTCGGGCGTAATGTGGCCGACATGTCATCAGGGCTGCGACTGGAACGAGTAACCCAGGAGAACGTGAGGGCCGCCTGCAAGCTGAAGCTACGGCCCGACCAGGAAAATCTCGTCGCGCCGGTCGCCTGGTCGCTGGCTGACGCCTACACGGTTCCCGATATCGCATGGCCGCGCGTGATCTACGACGGCGACCAGCTGGTCGGTTTCATCATGGCCGTATTTGATCCGGATAACCCCGACGACCTGTTCCACAGCTACCTGGTGCGGCTCAACATCGGCGCCGAGCACCAGGGCAGCGGCTACGGCTCGTTCGCCGTCGAAGGCCTGTGCCAGGAGGCCGTGCGCCGCGGACAGCGCCGGCTGACCGTGTCCTACCACCTGCAGGAAAATGGCCCGGAAGGCTTCTACGAACGTCTGGGGTTCCGTCCCACAGGCCAGCACAACCAGGGTGAAGTAGTAGCCGAGCGCATCCTCACGCCAGGCCCGATGGTCAGTCGGGCCACAGCTCGAGGATAGGCAGGCTGGCGACCTCCAGCACGTCAAGGACCGCCCTTAGCGCGCTCGCGTCCGATAGCCGGCGTGATTACCCGGGAGTCACCGATCGCCAGGCCCCGGCCTGGTCCGCGGCCCAGCCCAGAGCGGTAGAAGGAGGAGAGCCTGCTGGGCCGGCCCGGCGCTACGCGCCTGACAGATATGCAAGTGCGGCCTGCAGATTCGCCTCGCGCGGGTTAACCGAGTCGATTGTCAGGCGGTCGTCCGTCCAGGGCGGAAACGTCGCGCGGCGCTTCAGGACAGCCTCCCAGGTTGGTTCCGGGAAGCCATCAATATGCCTGATCCGGTGTGTCAGACGATTCCGGAAGACGTCGTCGTCGCTGCACTCGACAACGATGAACCTCAGATCGGTGTTCGTCTGAGCGGCGAGATCACGCCACTGGGCACGAGCCATCTCAGGACCGTTAACGGCATCGACAATGACATGATGCCCGAGCGCAATCTGCTCGGCGGCGAGAGCGCCGACGACGAGGTAGGCAGCGTGGTGCGTGGGGCCCGACTGGCTGACGCCGGCGCGCCACATCGCCGCCTCAGCCTGATCTACCCCCAGCACCGCGCAGTTCAGCGCTTGTCCAAGATCGAGAGCTAGCGTGCTCTTTCCGGCTCCTGGCAGGCCGGCCACAACAATCAGCATTCCCGAGAGTTTGTCATCAGGCCCGACCGGCCGACCAGCCGGGCGCAGGTCGACGGCGGAGGTCCGGTGGCGGTCGGGCCGGCGAATCACTGCCCGGCACGTTCGATGCCTGTGCCACAGTCCTGATTGTGGCGCTGGATGTTCTGCCGGACTGGTTGCCAGGCTGGTGCCTGGACCATCTGGGCGGCGAGCCCCGCGACGTGCTGTTCCGGGTGCAGCAGGTCTCGATGGTGTTCGGTCTGCGGCTGGCGGGCGGCACGGACGTTGTGGTGAAGGCGCGCGCCGATGACGGCCGGGCCGCGTCGTGTGTCGCGGCGCAGGCCTGGCTGGCCGGGCGCGGGTTTCCCTGTGCCCGCCCGCTCACGCCGGTAGTGGCTGTCGGTTCCCTGGCTGTGCACGCGGAAGAGCTGCGGCCCGGCGGCGAGGTTCTGCGCGGGGACTCGCCGGACGTGACCGCGTGCTACGCGGAGTTGTTCGCCCGGCTGATGGCCGAGCTGGCTGACCTGACCGTCGCGCCGCCGCTGCCGAATCCGCCTTGGGTGCGCTGGGACCACTCCGGGTCCGGGGCGTGGCCGGCGATCGGCTCCCTGGATAACCGGGACCAGAGCGTCGTGCCCGCGCACGTCGTGGACACGGCCGAGCGGGCCAGGCGCCGGATACTGGCCGCCGGCCTTCCGTGCGTGCTCGGCCACGCCGACTTCGAGGCGCAGAACATCCGGTGGCACGGCCGGGAGGTATGGGCGGTGCACGACTGGGACAGCCTGGCGTGGCAGCCGGAGGCGGCGCTGGCGGGAGCGGCGAGCGGGTCTTTTGCCAGTTCCGGGGCGCCGGTGCTGGCTCCGATCGAGAGCTCCGAGACGTTCCTGCTCGCTTACCAGGCAGTTCGCGGGCGCAACTTCACGGGCGCGGAGCAGGAGATCGCGTGGGCGGCCAGCGTGTGGATGGCGGCATACAACGCCCGAGAGGACGCGCTGCACGGCGGCATCTCGGGGTCCAGCGATGTGCTCCGGGGACAGGCAGCCGAACGCCTCCGCCGGGCGAGTGCCTAGCACCAGACAGCAAGACCAGCGAACGCAACCCCTGCGGGAACGTCAGTGGTCGGACGCGGCTTCCCAGCGTCCGCGCGAACGACCACCACCACCTCAGTCCGTCCACACCAGACAGAACGGCTTGCCGGCCGGATCAGCGTAGACGCGCCAGTTCGGGCCGGTGCCGTCCAGTCGGGTGGCGCCGATGTCGAGGGCGGCCCGCTCGGCTGCGTCCACGTCCTGAACGGTCACGTCGAGGTGGATCTGCTGCGGGTACGCCGGATCCGGCCAGCGCGGCGCGGTGTACTGCTCCACCTGCTGGAACATCACCGGCTGCGAGCCATCCTCGCCGATCATGGCGACTCCGTGCGCCTCGTACGTCACCGGCTTGCCGAGCAGCGCCGCGTAGAAGTGACTCAGCGCCTTCGC
>Ga0302326_10030507_pt1 | contig 10790 bp, 11 predicted proteins | sample Palsa_T0_3_FD_202264 | JGI IMG/M metagenome (GOLD analysis project Ga0302326, IMG submission 202264) | Peat permafrost microbial communities from Stordalen Mire near Abisko, Sweden - Palsa_T0_3 | ecosystem: Environmental > Terrestrial > Soil > Palsa > Peat permafrost | place: Sweden: Abisko...
CGCCAGTTTGCTTGCCACTGCCATGCCAAGCGCAGCGCTGATCGAGGTGCTTGAATGCGCGGTGCCGAACGTATCGTATGCGCTTTCCTCGCGGCGGGGAAACCCCGAAATGCCTTCCCACATGCGTAACCTTCGCATGCCTTCGCGGCGTCCGGTCAGTATTTTGTGCCCGTAGGTTTGGTGACCGACATCCCATACCAGCCGGTCATGTGGTGTATCGAACACATAATGCAATGCTATGGTGAGTTCGACGGTACCCAAGTTCGACGACAGGTGCCCGCCAGTCTGACTTACCGACTCAATCAGGAATTGCCGCAGTTCGTCCGCCAGTTGCGGTAACTGCTTGCGGTCTAGTTCGCGCAGATCGCTGGAATTATTGATAGTAGTAAGCAGTTCGTACATATATGTTACTTCGCAATGAAAAATTGCTGGAAATGCAACTTCGCCGACTCCGGCATTACGGTTCGTCCGCTGTTAAAACTTCCGGTCCAAAATAAAATCGGCAAGCTCACGCAACCGCAGCGCGCGTTCGCCGTGCCCATCGAGCGCGGTCAGCGCGGCGCGGCGCAATTCATTCGCAAGTTTCCGTGCTTCGGTGATACCAAGCACACTCACGTATGTCGGCTTGTCGCGAATGGCATCCTTGCCCGCGGTCTTCCCGAGCGTCGCGGTTGTCGCCTCGGCATCTAGCACGTCATCGATTACCTGAAATGCAAGACCGATACTTTTCGCATAATGATCAAGTTTTTCCATCTGAGCATCAGATAACTCCGTTCCGCAATGTGCGCCGAGTAATACGGCAGCGCGAATCAACGCGCCGGTCTTATGGATATGCATAAACTCAAGCTCTGCCAGCGTAGGCTGCGTGCCGATCGCGGCCAAATCAATTGCCTGACCGCCAGCCATGCCGCGCGACCCGCATGCCGAGGCAAGCAATCGCACCATTTTGATCTGAATGGTAGTGTTTTCGGCAACCTGATATTCAGCGAGCAACTGAAAAGCAAGACTTTGCAACGCGTCGCCGACCAATAGTGCAGTAGCTTCGTCGAATTCAACATGGCAGGCCGGTTTGCCTCGCCGCAGCACATCATCATCCATGCATGGCAAATCGTCATGCACAAGTGAATATGCATGGATTAATTCAACCGCGCAGGCCGCAATCACAGCGCGATCAGGGTCGGCTTGGACAAATTCTCCAGCGGCGAACGTAAGTAGTGCCCGCACCCGCTTACCGCCGCCAAGCACCGCATAGCGCATCGCCTGATGCAATCGTTGCGGCGTCAGGCCAGAATCCGGCAATACCGCCTGCAATTGCGTCTCGACGCGCTGTTGCAGAACGCTTGACCAGTGCCGGAAATCAGTGGGTATCGTCGTCATCATCGCCGGCAAAATTTTTGAGTACGCCGGCTTCGAGAACCTTGACCTGCTGTTGAGCGTCCACAAGCTGAGCTTGGCAAAACTTGAGCAGCTCGGCGCCACGCTTGTAGGCAGACAGTGATTGCTCGAGCGACAACTGCCCGTCCTCCATGCGCGCAACGATATGTTCAAGCTCGGTAAGCGCGCCCTCGAAAGTCTGATTACGGTCTGATTTTGCCGACTTGGGCATCGCGATCGCTACGCTACTGTTGCAGAAAAGGGTCAAACATAGCGCAATCATGAGCTTGCGGTCAACGCAACAATATGAAAATAATCGTGGAATCCAGCCCCCGAGGCACCCGTTACATTTGTCTCCGCAACATAACGATTAATGCATTGCCTTTTATTGCGATTAAAGAGAGAATAGCGCCCTTTCTCGCGCCCTGTTCCGATAAGGGACTGTTTTGAAATGCCTTTAAGCCGTCGACGAAGATTCTCTCCATATTTTTAGAGATACTGCTGTATGTCAGATTTGGCAACCCTGCGTGCGCTTGGCACATCTTCTTCCTCGCAACTTCCCGTTTCTTGGTACTTAGATCCGCAAATTTACGCACTTGAACAGAAATTACTGTTCGAGCACGGTCCTGGTTATGTCGGCCACGAATTGATGGTGCCGAATCATGGTGACTACTACGCAATCGACTGGCAGGGCAGCGCCCAGACGTTAATACGTAATCAACACGGCCCCGAGCTCGTCAGTAATATCTGCCGACACCGCCAAGCGATTATTCTCAAGGGACGTGGCAACGCGCAAAACATCATCTGCCCATTGCATCGCTGGACTTATGATCTCAATGGTAAACTGCTCGGCGCTCCGTATTTTGCCGAAAGCCCGTGCCTCGATCTCGCGCGTACACCACTGCAGAATTGGAACGGCATGTTGTTCAATGGCAAGCGCGATATCGCGCACGATCTCGCCAACCTCGGCGTGCGGCACGAGCTTGATTTTTCCGGTTTTTCACTCGATCGTGTGCAGGTCGATGAATACGCATGTAACTGGAAGACTTTCATCGAGGTTTACCTTGAGGACTATCACGTTGTTCCGTTTCACCCCGGGCTCGGCAACTTCGTGTCAGTCAACGATTTGCGTTGGGAGTTCGGCGCTTGGTATAGCGTCCAAACCTGCGGCGTAAAAAAGGGGTTGTCCCGTCCCGGTACTCCGGTTTACCGCAAATGGCACGAAGCCTTGTTGCGCTATAACGAAGGCCGTGAACCACCACACGGTGCAATCTGGTTCACTTATTATCCCAACATCATGGTCGAGTGGTACCCGCATGCACTCGTTGTCAGCATCATTGTGCCGCGAGGGCTTGAGGCATGTACTAATATCATCGAGTTTTACTACCCCGAAGATATTGTGTTTCGAACGCGAATTCATCGAAGCCGAACAGGCTGCTTATGAGGAAACCGCACATGAGGATGCGGAAATTTGCGAACGCATCACCGCTGGTCGCCGAGCATTGTATCAATCCGGGCGCAATGAAATCGGGCCGTACCAGTCGCCGATGGAAGATGGTCTGCTACACTTTCACGAATTCTTGAGGCGTGAACTCACTTCGCACCTTTAGGAAATTCTTCGGAAAATCCGGCACAACGGCGGTCGCGCCGAAAGCGGAAGTTAGACGACGCTGGCCTCTTCTTCTGCGAACACCAACTGCACCTTCTCATCGGCATCCAAGTCAATCGTGACTTTGCCGCCGCCGGCGAGCCGTCCAAACAACAGTTCATCGGCCAGCGCGGTACGGATCGTGTCCTGAATCAGCCGCGCCATCGGTCGCGCCCCCATTTGCGGATCAAAACCCTTCTTTGCAAGGAACTCCTTGAGGGCTGGGGCAAACGTGATTTCGACTTTCTTCTCCTGCAACTGCTCTTCAAGCTGCATCAGGAACTTATCGACCACACGCATGATGACGTCGCGGTCAAGCGAAACGAATGAAATAATCGCGTCGAGCCGATTGCGAAACTCCGGCGAGAACAAGCGCTTGATTTCGATCATTTCGTCACCGGTCTGTGCGGTCGTCGTGAACCCCATGGTGTTCTTAGACAATTCGGTGGCGCCCGCATTGGTCGTCATGATGATCATCACATTGCGGAAGTCAGCTTTACGACCGTTGTTATCGGTCAACGTACCATGATCCATCACTTGCAACAAAATATTGTAGACGTCCGGGTGCGCTTTCTCGATTTCATCGAGCAGCAGCACCGAATAGGGATGCTTGGTCACTGCTTCAGTCAGTAATCCTCCTTGGTCGAAACCAATATAACCGGGCGGCGCGCCGATCAGGCGTGATACCGCATGGCGCTCCATGTATTCCGACATATCGAAACGGATTAACTCGACACCCAAGATGTAAGCCAGCTGACGTGCGACTTCGGTTTTACCAACACCGGTCGGTCCGCTAAACAAGAAGCAGCCGGTCGGCTTCTGTGGGTTGCCGAGACCGCTCCTCGCCATTTTGATCGCCGCAGCTAGCGCATCGATTGCCTGATTCTGGCCGAATACCACGGCTTTCAGGTTGCGGTCGAGACTCTTCAACTGCGAGCGGTCGTCAGATGACACACTTTGCGCCGGCACTCGCGCAATCTTGGCGACGATCTCCTCGATCTCGTGCTTTGTAATCACTTTCTTTTGCCGTGACTTCGGCAAAATTCTCTGCGCAGCGCCCGCCTCGTCGATCACGTCTATCGCTTTATCGGGCAAATGGCGGTCGTTGATGTAGCGCGATGCAAGCTCAGCCGCCGATGTTAGTGCAGAAGCCGAGTACTTGATGCCGTGATGCGCTTCGAAGCGTGACTTGAGGCCGCGTAGAATCGACACCGTTTCCTGCACCGACGGCTCGACCACGTCAATTTTCTGAAAACGGCGCGATAACGCATGATCCTTCTCGAAGATGCCGCGATATTCCTGATAAGTCGTCGCACCGATGCACTTCAACTGCCCAGTTGATAGCGCGGGCTTCAATAGATTTGACGCGTCCAACGTGCCCCCTGAAGCGGCTCCGGCACCAATCAGCGTATGAATTTCGTCGATGAACAGAATAGCAGTCGGATTATCGATCAACTGCTTGAGAACAGCCTTCAGGCGTTGCTCAAAATCGCCACGATATTTGGTGCCTGCAAGCAACGCACCCATGTCGAGTGCGTAAACTTGGCTCTTGGCCAGAATTTCCGGTACATTTCCTTCGACAATGCGCCGCGCGAGTCCTTCCGCGATCGCGGTTTTTCCGACACCGGCCTCGCCAACCAGCAATGGATTGTTTTTACGCCGGCGGCACAGCGTCTGTACCACGCGTTCAAGTTCCTTTTCGCGCCCGATCAGCGGATCAATCTTGCCCTGAATCGCCAGTTGGTTGAAACTGACTGTGTAATTTTCAAGCGCGCCACCGGACGACGGTTCCTGTTCGGTGTCGGCCTCGACATCACCCTTGCCGGGTGCCGCTTGCGGTACCTTGCTGATGCCATGCGAGATGAAGTTCACGACATCGAGTCGGGTGACTCCCTTCTGATGCAGGAAGTACACCGCATGGGAGTCCTTTTCGCCGAAAATTGCAACCAGCACATTGGCACCAGTCACCTCCTTCTTACCTGACGATTGCACGTGCAAAATTGCGCGCTGGATTACGCGCTGGAAACCCAACGTCGGTTGGGTGTCGGATTCCTCGTTGCCAAGGATCGGCGTATGCTCGACAACAAACTCGGTCAATTGCTTGCGCAAATCGTCGATTTCGGTCGCGCACGCGCGTAACACCTCCGACGCCGACGGGTTGTCGAGTAACGCGAGCAGCAGGTGCTCAACGGTAATGAATTCGTGCCGCTTCTGGCGCGCTTCCATGAACGCCATGTGCAGACTGACTTCAAGCTCCTGGGCGATCATCTTTCAGTTTTCCTCCATCACACAGCGTAACGGATGTTGATGCTGACGCGCATATGACATGACCAACTCGACCTTGGTCGCCGCCACATCCCGTGGGTAAACCCCACACACTCCAACACCTTCACGATGTACCTTAAGCATAATCTGCGTCGCCTTTTCGCGGCTCACGGAAAAAAATCTCTGCAAAACCATCACTACAAAATCCATTGGCGTATAGTCGTCATTCAGCAGCAAAACCTTAAACATCGGTGGCGGTCTAACCTTGGCCTTTTTGGCCTCCAGAACCGTGTCTTCGCGATACCGTATAGCCATACCGACCCACCACTTAAACCTGCCGATTTCAGTTGTTTATTCTGACCGTAATCCTGGATTTTTCAAGTGGTATGCACGACACAGTTATTTCGGCATCATCTTGACTTCTTCAGGCAAATGGCCTAGAAAGCACAAGGGGTTTGGCTTCAAGCTTGATCGCAGTACCGGTTTTACCGCATTTTCAGCGTTTCCGTACGCGTCCTTGAAACTCAAACGATCCGGGAGTCCCCCCGGTAATTTTCAATGAAGGAAATGCAGACTATGGCAACAGGTACTGTGAAATGGTTCAATGACGCGAAGGGTTATGGCTTTATCACTCCCGATGACGGCAGCGAAGACCTTTTTGCGCATTTCTCGGCCATCCAAATGAACGGTTTCAAGACCCTGAAGGAAGGCCAGAAGGTTTCGTTCGAAATCACGCAAGGTCCAAAGGGCAAGCAAGCATCGAACATTCAAGCAGCTTAATTAGATAAAACAACCCCTCAGAAATTTAAACCCGCTTGACCGAATGGGCAAGCGGGTTTTTTACGTCCACGCATTTTACATATGGGCAATCATGGCCGCTCCGAAGCCCGAACATGACACTTGTATCGCCGCCGGCATTAGCTGTGCAAAATCGTAAGTGACTGTTTTAGCCTGAATCGTTTTCCTCATCGAAGTAATAATTAGATCTGCAGCCTCGATCCAGCCAAGGTGGCGCAACATCATCTCAGCCGACAAGATTTCGGACCCTGGGTTAGCCACGTCTTTCCCGGCGAGTTGCGGCGCAGTGCCGTGGGTCGCCTCGAAAATAGCAACCGAGTCGCTCAAATTGGCACCCGGCGCGATACCGATACCGCCAACTTGTGCTGCCAACGCGTCTGAAATGTAGTCGCCGTTCAGATTGAGCGTCGCAATAACATCGTACAACTCCGGGTGCAATAGAATTTCTTGCAGGAACGCGTCGCAAATCATATCCTTGACCACGATTTCGCCATGCGGCGCCTTGAGTTTCATCCACGGGCCACCATCAAGCGGCTCAGCATTGAACTCCCTTTGCGCCAGCTCGTAACCCCATTTCTTGAACCACCCTTCGGTGTACTTCTGGATATTGCCTTTATGTACGAGGGTCACCGAGCTGCGCCGGTTATCGATCGCATAGCACAGCGCCTTGCGAATTAAACGTTCACTACCTTGTTTGGACACCGGTTTGATGCCAATCGAGGAAGTTTCCGGAAAACGAATCTTGTCGACTTTCATTTCCTTGATCAGAAACTCGATGACTTTGTTTGCCTCCGGCGTGCCGGTGCCCCATTCGATGCCCGCGTAGATATCCTCGGAGTTTTCGCGGAAAATTACCATATCGGTTTTTTCCGGGTGTTTGACCGGGCTCGGCGCACCCTGGAAATATCGCACCGGCCGCAGGCACACGTAGAGATCAAGCAATTGCCGCAATGTGACATTGATTGAGCGCATCCCCCCACCTACCGGCGTCGTCAACGGCCCCTTGATCGAAATCACATACTCCTTTGCCGCCACGAGTGTCTCGTCGGGTAACCACACATCCTTGCCATAAACCCGAGTTGATTTCTCGCCCGCGTAAATTTCCATCCAGGCGATTTTGCGTTTGCCGTGGTAGGCTTTTTGAACTGCTGCGTTCACGACCTTAATCATGATCGGTGTAATATCGCCGCCAATGCCATCGCCTTCAATAAAAGGAATGATCGGCTGCTCTGGGACAATTAAGGTGCCATCTTGCTTAGTGGTGATCTTCACGCCGTCGGGTGGTACTTTGATGTGCTGAACCATGCGCGCTCCTGGGGGATGGGTCCTCTGATTTGGATTGCCCGATATTATAAGGGGGCAAGCCCGTATTTCTGACGGCAACCCCCGCCTTGCGCCATACGTTATATGCCCATCAAAACAACTACCCCACAACAATGTTGCCAAATTGTTACGGCCGCTGCCGCTATAGCCCCAGTGTCTCTAGAGCAAGCTTGCGGCTTGGGTTTTCGCCCGTTGGCGCTTGCCGCGCCGTGACATAACCCCAGGACAAGTAGTTTGCGCCCTCCTAGCCCCCCTACCCCTCTGTCAACGGAGAGGATGGGGGTGCGTTATAGACGATGAGACATGTGTCTCGCAAATTAACTTGTAAAGGAATCAACATGAGTAAAGTTCTAACCACCCTGATCGCCGTGGTGTTCGCTGCGGTTTCTTTCGGCGCAATGGCCGATGATGCTGCTGCGCCTGCTACTGCGCCTGCTGCTGCTGCGCCTGCTGCTCCTGCTGCGCCAGCTGCTGCACCAAAGAAGAAGAAACACAAGAAGAAGAAAGCGGCCGCAACTACGGACACCTCAGCACCGGCCCCAATGACGAAGTAGTTTTTCTTCAAGTCCATAAAAAAGGCAGGAGTATTCCTGCCTTTTTTATTTGAGACCCCGTAATCGTTGGTGAACGCAAATCAAGCCGCTACAATTAGGGCATGAACGATGCTGCGAATCTCTGGAAGCCAAATGTCACCGTCGCTGCTGTCGTCGAGTGGGCTGGAAAATTTTTGCTGGTCGAAGAGGAGTCCGAGCGTGGACTGCTTTTCAATCAGCCAGCCGGTCATCTCGAATCAGGTGAATCGCTGGTTGCCGCAGTGACCCGCGAAACGCTTGAGGAAACTGCATATCATTTTATTCCGCGGGCATTGCTCGGCATCTATCAGTACAAAAGCTCACCAGAAGTTACCTACCTGCGCTTCGCGTTCATCGGGGAAATCACCGGACAGAATGCGCATAGAAGACTGGACACCGGCATCGTGCGCGCGGCATGGCTGTCGTCCGACGAAGTTCGCGCATCAAGTGCGCACCATCGTACGCCGCTGGTGATGCGCAGTGTTGACGATTACCTCGCCGGCAAGCGCTTTCCGCTCGAACTGATCACTCATTACGGATAAATGGCCAGGCAACGCGTGGTCGTCGGCATGTCGGGCGGCGTTGACTCGTCAGTCGCCGCGCTGCTGCTCAAGGAGCAGGGTTTCGACGTCGTCGGCCTGTTCATGAAGAACTGGGAAGACGACGATGACGACCAGTACTGCAACTCGCGCCAAGATTTGATTGATGCGATATCGGTTGCCGATCGGATCGGCATCGACATCGAAGCGGTCAACTTTTCGACAGAATATAAGCAGCACGTATTCGACGAATTTCTACATGAATATCGCGCCGGACGTACGCCAAATCCCGATGTGTTGTGCAACGCCGAAATCAAGTTTCGCGCGTTTCTCGACCATGCACTTAGCATGGGCGCCGATCGCATCGCAACCGGTCATTATGCGCAAGTGCGCGAGCTTGACGGCCTGTATCAACTGCTCAAGGCCGAAGATGGCACCAAGGATCAGAGCTACTTTCTCTATCGGCTGAATCAAGCCCAATTGGCAAAAACATTGTTTCCGCTGGGGAGTCTCTATAAACACGCGGTGCGTGCTATTGCCCGCCGCGCCGGCCTGCCCAATCATGACAAGAAGGATTCAACCGGCATCTGCTTTATTGGTGAGCGTCCGTTCCGAGAATTTCTGAAGCGTTACCTCCCGGCCAACACCGGCGCCATCCTGACGCTCGACGGCACGGTCGTCGGCCAGCATATGGGGTTGATGTTTTACACCATAGGTCAACGTCAAGGGCTGGGCATCGGCGGACACCGGAATGGCGACGGCGAACCGTGGTACGTGGCCGGCAAGGATTTACCTAACAATCGTTTGCTCGTCGTGCAAGGGCATGAACACCCAGCACTGCTTCGCGACCGGTTGACTGCGAACAACCTCAATTGGATCGGCAACGTACCGCCGCATTGCCACTGGGTTTACGGCGCCAAGACGCGCTACCGGCAGAAAGATGCGCCATGCACGATTGCCCGCTTCGATGAAGCGAGTTGCGAAGTGGAATTTGCAACCCCGCAATGGGCGGTGACACCCGGCCAATCGGCCGTACTGTATGAAAGCAAGGTGTGCCTGGGCGGCGGCATCATTAATTAAATAGGTGCCTACGATTGCGGCGGTTCGGTGTCATGGAATGCCGGTCGTTGCGCAAGTTTATCGGCCAGCTTAACAAGGTTCGGATAAAGTTTGCGCCAGCCAACATCCGGCAAGCGCAAATCGAGAAAACCTAATGTGCAGCCGACCGCGATATCGGACAGGTTATATTGATCGCAGCTGCACCAAATCTTGTCACCAAGTTCTGCTGCCATTGAATTCAGCGCGCGGTCTACTTTCGCCTGCTGGCGCGCGAGCGCATCAGCAAATTGCTTGTCAGCCGGGCGGCGGCGTTCATAGAGAATTGCGACTGCAGCGTCGGTACAACCATCTGCCAGCGCTTCCCACCGTCGGATCTGGATACGGCGGCGGGGATCCTCCGAAATCAGCCGACCGACCGGGCTAGCGCTGTCGAGATATTCAACGATTACGCGAGAGTCGAACAGCGTTGTCGCGTCATCCAGCACCAATACCGGAGCCTTGCCAAGTGGATTTGAATCGGCAATACGCGTTTCTGGTGCGTTCGGGTTGTCAATAACAAAATCGTAATCAATGCGCTTTTCTGCCAGCACGATACGCGCTTTGCGGGTGTACGGACTGGTCAGTGTTCCGATCAACTTCATCCTTATTGGCATCCTTATTTTATTTTTCATTACCCGCTAATTATAGCATTCGTGATTGATCAATTAAGGAGACAGACTGCGCTAATATGTTGCAAGTTCAGAGCGTAATTACTCTTGTGTGATAAAATTACGTTCGCACATTGATCGTAACCATGGTGCCTTCTTACCTTACGGCTTTGTCTCCATTGGATGGGCGCTATCATGAAAAAACCGCGGCGCTGCGCGGGTTTTTCAGTGAATTCGCGTTAATCCGCTACCGCATTCGCCTCGAAATCGAGTGGCTCAAGGCACTGGCGCGTGAACCGATGATCACCGAGGTTCCGCCATTTTCCGCCGCCACTCTCAATCTCCTTGACACACTGGCCGCAAACTTTTCGGAAGAAGACGGCGCAACTATAAAAAACATCGAGGCGCGCACCAATCACGATGTCAAGGCGATTGAATATTTCCTTAAGGACAAACTGGCCGGCAATGCCGAGGTCGCCAAAACCGTCGAATTCATCCACTTCGCCTGCACCTCCGAGGACATCAACAACCTGTGTCACGCGTTGATGCTGCAAGATTCACGTGC
>Ga0302326_10030508_pt1 | contig 10790 bp, 12 predicted proteins | sample Palsa_T0_3_FD_202264 | JGI IMG/M metagenome (GOLD analysis project Ga0302326, IMG submission 202264) | Peat permafrost microbial communities from Stordalen Mire near Abisko, Sweden - Palsa_T0_3 | ecosystem: Environmental > Terrestrial > Soil > Palsa > Peat permafrost | place: Sweden: Abisko...
AATGTTTGTAGGTTTCTTGATGAGTTGGGGTGTTAGAGCACATGGTATGTCGCCTTGATGAGACTACTAATTCGAAGTGAGGGTAGATGGCAGCGATTTTCCGGACGGGGAATAATATGTGTAGTATGTTGGTATTGATAACAAATGGATGGGTCTGGACAGGGACATATTAGACTAATACAAGATTACACCTGTATATGGTGATCTAGGGGCAGCTGTATTCAAATCATAAAACAAGAAATCACAATACTTCAAACTAGCCATATCAAATGCTTCAACATAAACCGCGAACACAAGCAAGAAATATATCCCAACAGCAACAAAATCAAGCGGTATAGACTCGTTGACGGTCCTATCATCAACAGAGATACCAAATGGACATACTTCTACCGGCCTCCTACAAGAAGGACATTGCTTGACTGGATGGTCAGTAATGATGAACTGAGGGAAATACCTTTATCAGCACACCGTTCACACATAACCATGTGAAAGCAAGGAATAAAAACACACATAGCAGAAGCCTCACAGCAAGCAAGACAGGTGACGACATTAGCCCTCAATCTCAACCTTGCATCCTCCCTCTTCATATGCTCTTCGTGCTTGATCTTCTCACAAAGAGCGTCATCCAACAATTTCTCCAAGCAAAGGTACTGTTCCCTCATCTGCTCAACTTTTTCGCCCCTCATCCTATCCCATTCCTGACGACGACGATCCCATGCTTCGATATCTTCTTGTGTTGGCGCAGAGCCAAGCCACGCCCTGCTACCAGCAGTATTCAATGTACCTTCCCGGACGTAACCCGTGAAGATATCGGCATCGTGAGTCTGGGATTCCGGCATGCTGTCATCCATTTGTGGGAGATGGACAGCTGCTCTGACGGAAGGAGTACGCTCCTCAACTGGATACTCGATGATATCTTCCGGCACCACGGTCTGGATATCCAATTTATGAGGAGAGGCTCCTCCGTGCAGATTCGCCGAGGTCTCCAACAATTTGTAACGCGTTTCGACAGCCAATACTCGACGAACACATTTGATGGGTACACCCGCTTGATGATAATGAGGACAGGAGAACGCCCATTGTTGCATGATTTGCGAGAAATCAAGACGCATATCGAGATCGCAAGAGCATAAATTGGTGGCTCGAATCTCAGCCGGGAGATACATGTTGAAATCGTTGATTTGAGAAAATCTGACGCAGAAGGTAAAGTTCAAGTATGGACATGCTTTGAGATGCGGAACCAGTGCATCTGAGGAGAAAGTCTGGACCTTGTCGTACTTGTTCCAAGTAAATGTATCTCGAAGGCACTCCCAGAAAGGAACATGCATATGGAACGAGCATCCCCAGGTATGTGTCGACAATGCAATCCTACCGTTAATCGGAACAAGAAGGAGTAATACCCCCGACGAAACATTCCACAGACCCAAACTGGAACAACTCCATCGAACTGAGCACAGGGATATCCACAGAAACAAGATGGTCTCAGATTGAACAAGTCTTTGAGTTGCTGCTCATTATGACTTTGCAAAATCGGAAGATATCTGTCCTTGAAGGATTTAATAGCCTTTGCAGATTCACCAGCGTAAGGATCAAAGGGCTCTTCTCGACGTGATGGCTGGTTGATAGGCTCTGTCTTTCCGTACGCGAACTGTGCATCCTCCTGCGGACGTTTCCCATCGCGACCAATGGTATGGGGTCGGGGCCTAACCCCGCGTTCGTGGATATGATGCGGAGATCCAGGCCAGGGAGCATCTTTCCTCGTCAATGAACCGGTGATAGAATTATCCGCCATGGGACCACAACTGACAAATACTTCGGCAGCGGCCGATAAGGTAGAGACGTTCTTGGAATTTTGAGGCGAGAGACCATACCGTGGATCCGAAGCCACATGGGTGACAATTCTGCCTTTGAATTCCTCGAAGGATTCAAGGTGAGGCCTGCGAGATGTGGAGCGGGGAGACCTTTGTTCCGGAGCTGGAAATGATATTGTCGGGGGGGTTGGACTGATTTCCGGAGGTGCCACATCTGATGGACCGGGAGTATCGGTGCGGGTCTTCGATCCAGCCGAGGATTTTCGAAGGACTTTGCCTTCGACGATCTCGTATGGGAAACTCTGAGAATCGACCTTCTGCTCTTCCTTTTTGATTTTTTGCTCTTCGGTAACAGTTGTGGACGACTCTGGCTGGGCACTGACGGTAGCAGAGACGGTTTCAACTGATATCGTGGCCGCGACAACGGGGTCGTTGGTGGATTCGCCGAATGGGGATGTTGCCTCCGACTCGTCAGTCGAAGTAAAAGCCGGCGGAGGCAGGAGAACATCCACTTCAATGGAGGGAGTCGTATGTGTATCCGCCGTTGCTTCCCCGAGATCGGCTTCCTCCGCAACCGGAGCCGGAAGAACAAGCTTCTCTATTTCCACCTCGGGCGTTTCAGGTTCCATAAATGCAATGGCTTCCAAGACAGGAACATCAGTTATAATCCCTGGAATCTGACTTTCCTCGGTAATATGAGTTGCAGATGAACTTTCCTCCACTCCTTCCTCTGCCTCGGTAGACCATCCATCGAATTCCGCGATACTTTCCCTCGGGGGAATCGAAGACTGTTTCCTCGCATGTTTCCTTGGAGGGAATGTAGGCTTTTCCTTTGCTTCTGCGGCAGAATTTGATGTTACAGAAGGTTCGACGGTAGAAGTGTCGAGCGAAGATACATCTGAGGAAATCGGAGTAGCCTGCCCAACCTTTGGTGTATCGGAAATAGCAACGACTTTTCCCCCGATGACCTTATATTTTTGTTTGATCGGGGTAACGAGGTTTGTATCGTGTTTTTCCCATGTTTTGGTAGCAGCATTGAAGGTTGTTGATGAGATAGATGGGATTTTGACAGGTTCAGGGACAATAGGAGCATCAATACTAGGTGTAATAACCACGGAAGACGTTCCTGCATCGTTGTCGGTTGATGGTTCTGGTTCCTCTGTCGGGGGACTCTCCACTATGACGAAATCCGTAGAGTAAGACGATGAAAGACTGGTCTCCATAGATGTTGATTCCACAGCCGGAGGAAGCGGAAGAGTCTCCTTACTCTGTCCTTCCTCGACCGTCCATTCCCCTTCTCGTTCCTATTTCAATCAGATCATTCATTTTCTGGAGGCGAGATACCGGACTCTGACGCATTTCCTCACGGAACCATCGCCGTTTAACTCCCTCTGTCTCTTCAAAGGCTGTCATCCCCCTGGCCACGACGATACCATCATCAGATTTATCATCTGCGGGGGTGACTGGCCTAGCATCTGACTCTACCATAGTCGCCGTGGTGTCAACAAAATGGCTAGACGTCTCCGTGACATCTTCCGTTGCCGTAAGAGCGGGTGTCTGTTTCTCAATGGCGGGAAGCGTGGAGGGTGCAGGGTCAACGGTCTTTGAACGACGTGTATAAGGGCGGAAAATACACTGCACAAAAGCAGACGTATCGAGCCCCACGACAGGTGAGTCAGGAAAAGTAGTAATCCCGCTAGGCATCTCGGTACTTGGACCCAACGGGATACTCAACATTTCTACATCTCAGCACATATCTCTCATATCGAGGATCCATACCCATCATATTCATATCACTCTTCATAATAGATTCATTTCCCGGATCCGATTCGGTGATGACGAACGGATGCACCACGGTCTTAGAAGTCTCGTCGATGTTGAAAATCACAGGCATTGTATCTAATCCGAAGTCCCCTAGTTCCGCCTGTGCTCGCTCCTCTTGGACCGGCTCTTCGTTGAGAGCGCTCTCGGCCGGAAGCGTCTCAAAGGAAGGGGTCTCGACAGTCGGAGGCATGTCCTTGGGATGGGGATCTTTCTTCTTGGCCGATGAGATGGGACCTGTAGCGAACCATGCTGCAGCGCTACTATTCGAGGTCGCGAGCTTGACTTGTCGTTTGGGAGTATATGGAACGACTGGTGGTGCGGCAGGAGGAGTTGGTGGTTCCAGGGTATCCGGTGGGTGAAAGACAAGTGGCTCTTGTGATGGGGGAGGAATTGCGACGATGTCAGAAACTTCTGGATCTGTCGTTTCTGGTCCAAGTGGACTCTCAGAGACGGCCATCTCATGCGTAATCGTATCGTCGGGAGGAATATTACTCTCCCCACCAACATGTTCCACCGATCCATCATCCATTGCATTCCCCGCCCCGCCCGAATCGGACACTAAACTCAGTTGACTGGAAGTTCAAAGAGAGTTAGATGTAGAATAGACTTACCATCCGGAGAGAATTGCAAGTCCCCTTTACTAGTACTTTGCAAATCATCAAAATCCGTCGAAACAACCTTCCCCTGCGCATGACTCCTCGGCATCCCCCCTGCAGGAATCGAAATAACGACATTCGCACGTTGGCCATTGACTATAATCCCAGACACCACGCGCCGATGTCCCAAGTCCTTCATCTGAGGCGGCAACGAAGTGCCCTCCACGACACGAGCGTCACCCGACGCGCCTACTCCCGCAGTAGTCATCCTTGCAGCAGGTACGGATGTAGAGGAGCTTTGGGAGCTTGGTCCTGTGGGATCTGGATCGCGTTTGGTTGGAGATGTCTTGGGATGGGGCTTATTTTCGTTGCGGCGTTTAAAGGGGGTGGGCGTCAAGGGCGTATTGGAGGAGATGGGTTTGAGGGAATCGTTTGTTGAGGTGGACGGGTCGAATTGGTGTTTTGGCGTGTGGCGAGTATTTGCTGAAGGGCGTCTTGATTGAACCATTTAGCGGTGAGTGTATGAACTGGAGAGGATAAGGTGGTTGGTGGGTGGTGGGTGGTGTGGCGGCGTGGTGATGTTGATGTGAGAGATGTGAGGTGCACGTGGTAGCCAGGGGTAGGTGCAGATTGGATAGCCTGAGTCTGCATGACTGGTATTTCGGGTCGTAGGAACTGTACGTGATTTAACCTCATTTGCGGACGTGCATATGCATGCCGGCATATCGAAGATCTTAGTGGTCTATTTGCTTCAGATGTACCTTAAATCTGAGCCTGGGATTATTATTCCAGTCAGATCATACATCCACCATGGTACCCCAGCATTCCAGCTGCCATTAGATGTCTGAACAGTTTTTCTAGAGACACAGCTTCGCCATCTGTTTATGCCCAAACTGTAACTTCCAATTCGCTTCGCTACCCCACGCGTGGTTATTGCTGCTCGGGTAAATTAGTAGTTCCATGCAACGCCACTGCCGATCCCTCGCTGGCCGGAAAAAGTTTGACCGCCCGATAATCAAAAAGTAGTCCCTCATATAAACAACAGATCCATCCCACGGAACAAGGTCTACCCAAGCACAAGCACAACTCTCCCACGCAAGCCGCACCGCCGCACCAATTCCTCGGACTATCTCTCTATCTCGCACCACAATGGCCGACAATCCGTACAGTCCAGGGTCTTTCCCTGTTCCCACCGTCAGCGACATCAAATCGCCCGATGACCACGAAATCAGCGTCAGTCGCTCAATGTCCGCTTCCAAAAATGGCAGTGGCAACGGGAGTGACCCCCACCATACCCAGGAGACACCGCTTTTGGAGCGCAAACGGCCCTTCCGATTTCTAACGACCTGGCAGTTCTGGGGGATCTTGGTCTTAGGACAGATTCTCAGTTGGTGTATTGTTAGCACCAATACTTTGACGCAGTATTTGACTTTGAATGGCGCCAATATCCCGGCTTTTCAGACTGTGTTTAATTACGCTTTGCTTGCGCTGGTCTATACGCCCTGGACGTTGTATAAGTATGGATTCAAGAAGTGGGCTCGCGTGGTCTTCAAGGACGGATGGAAATACTTTTGCCTGGCGTTTGTGGATGTTCAGGGGGTATAAAACTTTGCAGAATAAGCTGATGTAGAATTACTTTGTCGTCAAGGGATTCGGGTATACCAATCTGTTGAGTGCGGAATTACTCGATGCATGCTCGATCATCATGGTCGTCATCCTCTCGTTCCTGTTCCTCAAAGTGCGGTACCACTGGACTCAGATTCTGGGGATTCTAATCTGTCTCGGCGGACTCGGTCTCCTTGTCGCCTCGGACGCAATCACGTATTTCCCCACTCCATTTCCAATGGAAACCGCACTATTGCCTCTCTATATCTGGATATATGCTGACAGAGGTTAGAGGCAAGAATTACGGCGCCACTGATGCTGTGAAGGGTGACCTCTTCGTCATCCTCGGCGCATGCTGCTACGGTCTCTCCAACGTCCTTGAAGAATTCCTCGTCTCCAAACGGCCAATCTACGAAGTCGTCGGACAGGTCCGCTCCCCACTTCCTTCCCCACAGTATATTCTTTACCCCCCTCTCTTCCTGGTGATCCCGACCTATCCCCTTCATTCCCTTATCCGTTCACAGAACTGAGAATCATTGCGGTTTGGACAGTTTTAAACCGCTGCGAGAATGACATCTTTAAATCCTGCGTTTACATCTTTAACATCACTGACAATTAGCTCGGCTTCTGGGGCTTCTTCATCATGGGCGTCCAATGCGCAATCTTCGAACGAGAATCCATCCAACTAACAATCTGGTCCAACGCCATAGCAGGATACCTCGTCGGCTACACTCTCAGTCTCTTCATCTTGTACTCCCTGGCGCCGATTTTATTCAGACTTTCTTCGGCGATGTTTTATAATCTCAGTTTACTCACTTCTGGTACCCCCCCCCCCTCCCCTTGCGGTGTGTTATTGTGTGTGCGGCTTTGGCTTGCGTGGGCTATGTGCTCGTGTGGAACGGAGGGCTGACTTTAGATTTCTGGGGACTTATTATTGGGATTAGACTTTTTGGGTTTTATGTGTACAAGTTGTATCCCGTAGCCTTCGTCATGGTCATCGTTGGTACTCCCCCTTCCCCGTCCCCTGTAATCTCTCCTTTCCTCCCCTTGCCGTCTCATAGGCTGCTTATCTCGTAAACTACTTTTACTTGTGATTTTTCATGGTTTTCAAGGGGTACTGACAAAAAGGCCTTACGGTGTACTATACGATAGTGAACAACATCTCTGGCGAAGCCATGAAACCATGGCTAGGAGGCGCATCCCAGCCGGAGGGAATTGTCGGAGTTGGAACTTATAAACGGAAATATATGGCGGAGAATAATACGGAAGAAAGTCAACCTACTGTGTAAGTCACAAACAGCACAGTCGAGGATTGGACAGTCTACGATAAAGGAATGGTTTTTAAAATTAGTGGCATGAAGTTCTTAATCAACTCTAGTGAGAGGAGGGAGGGGGAGTATATCTCACACGAGGGATATTTTCAATAGTCAAGTAAAGGCATAATTAAGAAAAATTATATCTTTTTCTCTAGAACTTTTCCAACTCTTCCCTCATCGCCTGACTCCTTCGACCTCTCCCCGGACGTCACTCCCCTTCGGCTACCTTGTCTCCCCCCATCATAAGATCCTACTTGGAGGCGCCCGTCGCCAGCTCCCCCTGCATGGTCCTAAAAAATTCCTTCTGCGCACGACATTTCTCGCTCACACAGCTGGGACAGCGTAGGAATAGTTGCTGCAAAGTTTGGTCTTGGCCTTTGAGATGGGTGTGGACTATTTCTGCTGCTGCGTCGAGGAAGGTCGGCGAGTCGTTCAACGAGTCGACGCGTTTTACGCCGTGGAAGCCAGCCTGACGTAAGTAACAATCAACAATACATGAAATTTAAAAGTCGCGTAAATGGGAGTTGCAAAGCAACGACAGTGAGTTATGGAGAGTTGTTTTTGGAATGGGGAACAGGGATCGTGGTGGTGGTGGTGGGGTTACCTCCTCAGCCTCCTTGATATACTCCCTATCCAACTCAAATAACGTCTCAATATGATCGCTCGTAAAGGCAATTGGAACCAACGCAATATTCGTCCAGCCCTTCTCTGTAAAACCTTTGATGCTCGCGTTGGTCTGTGGGCCAAGCCAGGGACTGGGACCCACTTGCGATTGCCAGACTAGTTTGTAGGGGTTTGAGAAGCCTAGGTGGGTCATTACTGCGTGGACTGTTGCGGCTACTTCGGAAGGGTAGGAGTCGCCTCTGTACGTGGGGTCAGTGTACTTGCCATGAAGAAAAGAGGACGAGGGCTAGGGGGTCAGATGGTAAGGGGAATTGCGTGGAGTGAAGAGGGACCTGTTGACAACGGACATAGGGAGAGAATGTGCGCTGAATAGCAATACTACGCTATCCCTTTCTTCCGCCGGATACGTCTCAAGACACTTTCGAATATTCTCTACGAATCAATACTGAATCTCCAACAAGCATTCCATCCCCCAGGGAGACAGGCGGGGGTAGAACGAAAGTAGTGGTTCTACCAGTGATAGCTTTAACAAGACCAGGATGTGTAGGCCAGCGATCAATGACGCTCCACTTGACGGTATTCTCAGGGTCGTTCTTTCGAATATATCGCCACAGTTCGTTTAATGAGGATCCGGTGGTGGAGCACGAGTATTGTGGATACTGACTGAATGCGATGGCACGGGTTATTCCGTCGGAGCGTAGTTTGGAGTACATTTCTTCCGTGAGGGGAGCGGCGTAGCGGAATGCCACGTATGGTTTGTGGGGTGCTATCATCAGTATCTCGAGAAACAAAATGCAACAACTCGCAAGTAAAGACATAGATGAAAGGTAAACAAAGCCGAGAATCGCGCGGGAGACACAACGGAGACCCTTTGGAGGAACGCACGAGGGATTACCGGTCTCAGGAGACAACTTATCCAGTCGTTTGCAAATTTCTGAAGCTTGTAATTCACTCCATTTCCGAATAGGACTTCCGCCTCCAATCTCCGTATAAGCCTTCTCTATCATCGGCGTCCGTCTCCGAGCAATCAATGGCCCCAGCCAACTCTGAAAGCGTCCTAGCGGAATCAAGTCCCCATCGGCAAACAGTCTTGATAAGAAATCGTAGACTTCAGGAATTGTAGACGGACCTCCCATGTTGAGCAGAACGACACCCTAACAGTCAAAGTTGCAACAACAAAGGAATACGGTGCCATTGGAGGATGTCGAGGCATGGCGAGGAAGAGGACGATAAAAAGGGCGTTTCGAGGGAAGAGACGTGAAGATAATGCTGGGAAGCCGACTGAAGAGAGGCATTGAATTCGTGGTGATCGTGGTCGGTGGAGGGTGGAAATCTGGGCTTTCTGATCGTGATCTGCACAGCCGAGTGGGTGGCTCAGTTTCCAGCCTCTGATCCAGTGTCCGAGGATGCGTGGTATTCAACACAGATTGTGTGCATCATCGAAATGAATTCACCGATCGAGAATACGCAAACCAAATTGTGAGCGACTTGCCGATGTTGATGATAAAAATATCACCCCAAACATGAATTATGCATACATATAATTATCCAGAACTATATGCAAACCTGTAACGTTATCCTTTATGCTGAAACCCAACCGAAATACAACAAGCCATCCAACAGCCAACCAGAGAAATTCATGACAGACGCCAAAAACAAATCTCCAAAATGCGGAGTCCTCCAGACGTCCCGCCGTGTTCCCTAGTCCGTTAGCAATCGCCAAAATTTCATTTACCTCTTCATTACGAGTACGAACAGTATACGTTGACACAGTTGCCATCGACAAGGGGTTCTCGACAATTGTCGCAGACTTTTGAGCTTGTTATCGGGGATTTGAGGATGTCGCAGAGGGAGGAAGGGCGTGCGTGCCTTTCCGAGTGTGATCTACAATCAGTGGAGTGACCATATAGAGCTACGATGATTCCCCTATTTCGGTATAAGGGCTGGAAGAGACGCTGTCACACTCTATGGTTATCAACACCGCCGCAACGTTGCAGGCCCGTTTTCTTTGATAGTAGATTAGCATCCTATGCGGGAGTTCCAGTTTTCAACCCAGGCCCGATCAACGTATCTTCGAAAGCGCACAGATATGCAATATCGACTCTCATGTCGCATCTGTGTAATACCGGTTCCTCCAATCAGTATCTTGCGAAATATCACTTAGAGGCGCAAAAGTGTGTTGACAACAAATCAATTCTAGAACTGGTAGTTGCCTCATATATCGTTGCCGTGTGGAGCAATATCGATAGCCCATCGATCACCACAGCGATATCCCTCATTTCCCAATTTTGCAGTTCGGTATTATTTCTGATAAGAGCACCTAACGGCGACGTCGATCTCAATTGGATTGAGATGCTGCTGCAAAGCCTGCTTATATCTCTACGCCAGACTCATCTTGAAACCATTCTCTTTAACCATCCAGAGAAGCCTGAGCGACTGGCGGATTCTTTCAAACAAAGGCAACAATTGATCGACAAGAGCCTTGCAATATTGCCTAGTAAAGACGAGATTTTGAGGCTCCCCCGTTCGATGACGACCGAAGTCATGTTACATAAGGTTCGTACTCTGTCAATCCATCTGCATTTTCAACTCGAACATTTTCTATTTCAAGCAATCGTCGATGTCCAACAAACGGCGCAAATCTGTACGAGCCTCAAAACTGTCGTCGGCCGTATTATAGACCTTATCCCTCGCTTAACCGGCATCTCCGACTATATATTTCATGCCTACTCGAATACGGGCTCGATGACGGCGGATGACTTTATCTGGTCAGAAAGGTTATCGTGGGACAAGAAAATTATTGTTCGTGGACTGAATTCCAAAGTTAGAGAACGCGACACAGCTCTTGCAATTCTGTATGCCTTCTCGCAGTTGCTTAGAAATATGCTGGATAACAAAGCCGACCCCTCAACAGACGCGGAGATATGCGACTCTGCGATCGCGGTTTGCCGCCTATGCGACAGTTTCACGTCACCACATTCACGTATGGCCACATTCCTTATCAAGAGAACTCT
>Ga0302326_10030509_pt1 | contig 10789 bp, 6 predicted proteins | sample Palsa_T0_3_FD_202264 | JGI IMG/M metagenome (GOLD analysis project Ga0302326, IMG submission 202264) | Peat permafrost microbial communities from Stordalen Mire near Abisko, Sweden - Palsa_T0_3 | ecosystem: Environmental > Terrestrial > Soil > Palsa > Peat permafrost | place: Sweden: Abisko...
GCGGGATAGCTCGCCAGTCTTTCCGCGCGAACCACCACGGTTACGTCTTCGCCCAGCGAAGACAGTGCAGTGCCGATCAGACCTCCGATTGCTCCCGCTCCCAGGATTGCGTGTTTCATGCGATTCTCCGGCAAAACAATTGTTCTGGAAAACTATACTGCTCGCAAGCTTTGGATGCTGTGGTGTTGAACTTCGACCCGCCTTTACGCTCCGCCCGATAATCTGTCACACTGACCATTGGCCACGATCCGCTGACCACCGATTCATGGGTAAAATCCACGTTCTTCCCGAGAGAGTTGCCAACCAGATCGCTGCCGGCGAGGTCGTTGAGCGTCCCGCGTCAGTGGTGAAGGAGTTGTTGGAGAACGCTTTGGACGCGGGTTCCACGCGTATTCGCATTCAGGTTGAGGCTGGCGGCAAGAAGCTGATCCAGATCACCGACAACGGCTGTGGCATGGTGCGCGACGACGCCATGCTTGCTTTCGAGCGCCACGCCACTTCGAAAATCAACAACACCGACGACCTGCTGACCATTTCAACCCTCGGATTTCGCGGCGAAGCTTTGCCGTCGATCGCTTCCGTCGCCCGGCTGCATCTGGAGACTCGCGCCGCGGAAGAAACAGCGGGCACGGTCCTCGAAATTAACGGCGGTAAGCTGATTCGCGTCGAAGAAGCCGGCCTTCCGCTGGGAACCTCGATCACGGTTCGTGACCTCTTCTTTAATACGCCCGCGCGCAAGAAGTTTCTGCGAGCGGAATCGACCGAGCTTTCGCACATCGCTTCGCTGGTTACACATTATGCGCTGGCGCATCCAGACAAGCATTTCGAGTTGCATTCGGCAACCAACGCGCTGCTCGTAGCGCCACCTGTAGCGGGCCATCGCGAGCGCGTCTATCAGGTGTTTGGGCGTGAGACGCTCGACCAGCTCATTCCGCTGGCCGCGGTGCAACCGTTGGAGCGCGTTGGGCTGCCGCAGCCTCCGCCTTGGCGGCGCGCTGCTGAAGCGGTTGAGCGAGTAGACGCCGAAATCGGAGGCGAAGGCTTGCCGGCGGGGTCGGCTGCGCTCCACGATTTCGGCGAGGTGAGGCTGCACGGCTTCGTTTCCAAGCCAGAAATTCAAAAGCTCAATCGCAATTCGATTTACATCTTCGTCAACGGACGCCTGATTCGCGACCGTCTCATTCAACACGCGATCATCGAGGCGTATCGGAATATTTTGCCGCCGACGGTCTTTCCGGTGGTTCTCCTCTTTATTGATATGCCCACGGCTGAAGTGGATGTGAATGTGCATCCATCGAAAACTGAAGTGCGGCTCCGGCAGCAGACAGTGATTCACGATTTTGTGCGCGAATCGGTGCGGGCCGCCTTGATGAAAGCGCGCCCGGTGCCGCAGTTTCTGACGGAGATGCGGGCGCAGCCCTCGGCGAGTCCCGGACTTACCAGCCCAGGTCGCAGTAATTCCGGCTTCACTGACGGATCGCTCAGGGGCGACGAGTCGCAGCGTCCTCCCTGGAGCGATCTGTACGAACCGGGAACGGCAGGCGGGTTTGCGCTACGCGCGCCGGCTGTTCCCGCAATTACGCAGCGACTTCAGTTCGAGGGAGCTGTTGCGGTTGAAGCCAACGCAGCCATATCGCTGGCACGCGCGCCAGAAGTTGCAGCGGGTCCGCACGCGGATGCTCAGCCAGTTCCCGATCACGGGTGCGCGCCGCCGATTCCACAGGAGCCCCAAGCCGCGCCGACGCTCGAGTCTCTGCGCACGTTGCGGCCCTTGGGACAGATTCGTAATTCCTTTATTCTTGCCGTCAACGAAGACGGGCTCTGGATCATCGACCAGCACGTGGCCCACGAGCGCGTGCTGTTCGAGCGTGTGCTGCGGCAGCGCTCGGCGCAGCAGGTCGAGAGCCAGCGTTTGCTCATGCCCTTGCTCATCGAACTGACTCCCGCCCAACAGGCGATTTTCAGCGACATTGCCGAGGAACTCGCGCACAACGGCTTTGAAGCCGAACCTTTTGGTGCGCGCAGCGTGGCCGTAAAAGTCGCGCCAGCGGGGGTCGATGCCGCTCAGGTGGAGCACATGCTCAACGAAATCTTCGACCAACTTTCGCGCGAGGACCAGGCGATCAATCTGGAAGCCGTGCGGACGCGCATCGCGGCTTCGATCGCGTGCCACGCCGCCATCAAAGTCAACATGCCGCTGGAGCAGACGAAAATGGAATGGCTGCTCGCGGAGCTGGCAAAGACCGACCATCCGATGTCTTGTCCCCACGGAAGGCCGGTAGTGCTGCGCTACTCGATGCAGGATATTCAAAGGGCATTCAAGAGGATCTAGCTGCGAACTTGCAGTCTCCAGCTGTGTTCTAATCAAACTTATGACCGACGTGGAGCTTCTGCAAACTCGCACGCAAAAGTGGCGCCTCGACGGCCAGTCCGTGCGCACGCTTGACGATGCGCGCGCCTTCCTCGAATCGGTCGGTTTTTGTCTGATGTATCCGGCGCGTCCCGCGGTTCTATTGCCTACTTTCGTAGGAGCCTGGGTGGGGGCGGACGACAAACTTCCGATGCGCCAGCACGCCTTTAGCGATCCGCGCGCCAAAGAAGCGACTGAGTTGATGGTGCGTGTGCTGCGCGACCAGGCGGCCTACGAAGCTCCGTTCAGTGACGAGAACAACCCATTTCTGGTTTCGGCTTCGGTCTTTCCTTATTTTTATTCGCTGGTTGGCGAGCGCAACCCCAAACAACCCCCCGTGTTGGGGCCGCGGTCTCCTTATTCGCCTCTGGCCTGCGACGCATTCGAACTCATTCGCCGGCGCGGGCCCATTTCGAAATCGAAGCTTGGCGAGATGCTGGGTGGCTCGGTCTCAAATGCCGGACTCGATCGTGCGCTCGGCGAACTCTGGGCTAAACTCCGCATTACGCGCGTCGATTACACGGTGGAAGCCGGCTCGGTTTGGGACGAACTCTCGCGCTGGGCGCCCGAAGTAGTGCGCGAGGGTGTTGGGATTTCGGTGCCGGAAGCGCTCTCCGCGCTGGTCTCGAAGTATCTCGATTGCGCCGTGGCGGTGGACGAAGGAGATGTGGAAAAATTTCTCTCCAATTTCGTTCCGCGCACGCGGGTGAAAGAAGCCATCCACGCGCTGCTCTCCGCGCGGGAGCTAAGCTTTGTGCATGTAGGCAGTAAGTCGTTGTTGCAGGTGACCCCACCGAAACAGGTCTACGTTCCCAAGCCGAGGCCTGTGCGCGTGAGCTGATCTGTTCCGGGTGCGCCGCGTCGGTTGCTGTGTCGGACCCCAACTCGTGCTGAAGCTCTCCCACGCTCCGTGTACAATCCTTTCTTCAAAAGATTGCATAACCCTTGAACCAGACGATGCCCGATCCCTCCCCACGCAAGCTGATCATCGCCATTGATGGCCCCGCCGGAGCGGGCAAGAGCACGATTGCTGCCCGCCTGGCCCGCAAACTTGGCTATGTGAACCTGGAGAGTGGAGCGATGTACCGGGCGCTGGCGCTCAGGGCCATCGAGTGGGACGCGTCATTTGACGATGAAGCTGCGCTATTGAAATTGGCGGAGGCTTCGCACATTACACTCGATCGCAACATAGGCGGCAGCAGTCGCGTGCTGATCAACGGCAAGGATGTTTCCGCTCGCATTCGCGACCGCGATGTGACCGAGGCGGCGTCGAAGGTTTCGGTGCATCCCGCGGTACGTGAGTGGATGGTGGCGCGCCAGCGCGAGATGGGCATCGGCGGCGGCGTCGTGATGGAAGGCCGCGACATCGGGACAAAGGTTTTCCCCGACGCCGACCTGAAGATCTTTCTCGATGCCGATCCGGTGATTCGCGAGCAGCGGCGTCTCGACCAGCAGAAGGTAAAGGGCGCGCCGGCCGAGGCGATGGCGGCCGAACTCCGCGAGCGAGATCATCGCGACCGTACCCGCGCGACCTCTCCGCTGGTGGCGGCTTCGGATGCGGTCGTACTCGACTCCACGCACATGAGCGAAGACGACGTGCTGAACCGAATCACGGAGTTGGTGAATCAGCGAATAATGACCAGAGGTTGATGGCCCGGCGCTAGCTCTTCCTGAGATTCAGCTTCTCCTGCTCACGCTATGCCGCGCTCCGCGTCGAACGTACTGGAGTTCCCCATGATGGAGTTCCTATGACTCTCACCTGCCGTTTCGCAACGTTTATTCCAATTTCGTTTGTCGGAATTTTGTCTGTGGCCATTTTGCTCTCCGCCGGCACCGCAAGCGCTCAGTCCCGGACGCCCGCTCAAACGACGCTGCTCGACTGGTCCACGGCTTCCGCTGCTGATACGGGGCTTTCCGATTCTCGCCTGCACGCGGTCGATGCCGCCATTCGTTCCGGAGAGTTCAAGAAAATTGGCAGTGTGCTGATCGCGCGTCACGGCAAGCTGATATACGAAGCGTACTTCGACGGCGATGCCGCCACCCTCCGCGACACGCGCTCGGCCACCAAGAGCATCACCGATGTCTTGATCGGCATCGCCATCGACGAGCACAAACTCAGCGGAGTCGATGCCAAAGTTCTCGCCCTGCTGCCCGAACACGCTAGCAAGATCGAGAACCCGGATCCGCGGAAAGCCGCGATTACCGTGGAAGACCTGCTGACCATGAGCTCTCCGCTGGAGTGCGACGACTGGAACGATGCTTCGCGCGGCAACGAGGAGCGCATGTATCTGGTGGAGGACTGGACCCAGTTCATTCTCGATCTGCCGATCCGCGGACGCATGCGCGTTGGCGAGCAGGCGGAAACGCCCCCTTACGGACGCTATTTCAGTTATTGCACGGGAGGAGTTTTCACGCTGAGCGAGGTGATCGGGAAAGCGACGGGCGCGCGCGCCGATCTCTATGCCCGCGACAAATTGTTTCGACCACTCGGCATCACCAACGTCGAGTGGGTTTATTCTCCGCTAAACATTCCGCAGACGGGCGGCGGGTTGCGATTGACCAGCCGCGACCTGCTCAAGATCGCTCAGCTTTATCTCAATGGCGGCGGGTGGCAGGGGACGAGAATCGTGAGCCAGGATTGGGTGCATAAGTCGACGCAGCCGCATGCCCAGATCGACGAGGCGACCGAGTACGGCTATCTTTGGTGGCTCAAGTCGTTTAAATCCGGCGAGAAGAGTTATCCTGCGTTTTTCATGTCGGGGAACGGAGGAAATAAAATCGTCGCCATTCCATCTCTGGATATGGCTGTCGTAATCACCAGCACGAATTACAACACGCATGGAATGCATGAACAGACGGAGAAGATTTTGACCGATTACGTGCTGGCCGCGGTGGAACGGTAGAAGCCGTCCCATCGCGGGCAGCCGTGGTCTTACTTCGCCATCTTCAGCGACATGACGTGCACTTGCATCTTGTCGGGATAAACGTGGGCGTTGAGGATGACGTGGTGTCCTTCGTGGCCTTTGACGGCCTCGGGATTGATGATGGCCCAGCTCTTGCCGTCTTTGTCGCCGACAAACGTCTTGCCGTCGGGGCTGATTTTGCCGGTGATGTCGATCGCTGGCTTGGGGGCGGCTTGCATGTTGTCATTCTTCATCGTGTCCTGGGCGAAAGAAACTCCCGGAGCGACTACGGATGTGACAAGTGCCAGAGCAAAACAGAATGCCAATAGTTTTTTCACAGTGATTTCTCCTTAAGCAATTTGGGGAAACGTGGGCGACGAGAAGTATAAACCCGCCAACAGATTTGTACACTCGGGAGAACGCTGGGATGGGCCTACCTATTTCTTGATCACGCCAATGCCCAGTTCGCGCAGCTGGCTCTCCGCGACTGGAGTGGGCGCTTCCATCATCAGATCTTTGGCCGCGGCAGTTTTGGGGAAGGGAATCACTTCGCGCAGGCTCTCGGCCCCGGCGAGAATCATCACGATGCGGTCGAGGCCGAGGGCGATGCCGCCGTGCGGGGGCGTGCCATACTCGAGCGCTTCCAGAAAGAAGCCGAAGCGCGAGCGCGCTTCTTCTTCGGTCATGCCGAGCGCGCGGAAGATTCTGCTCTGCACGTCCTGACGGTGAATACGGATCGAGCCCGAGCCCAGTTCGGTGCCGTTCAGCACGATGTCGTAGGCGAGCGCGCGCACCATGGCCGGATCGGTTTCGAGTTTGTCCATGTCTTCATCGTGCGGAGAAGTGAAGGGATGATGCGCCGCCACCCAGCGCTTCTCGCCTTCGTCGTACTCGAACATGGGGAAGTTCGTGACCCACAAGAAACGGTAATCGCCTTTCTGGAAAAGCTTGTGGCGGTCGGAATATTTCTGCGCCAGTGCCACGCGTAGCAACCCTGCCGAGGCGTAGATCGCCATCTCGGCGGGAGTGACTTTGCGCTTGCTGGCGGGATGAGCGCTGGAGGCTGACTGCGCCGAACCGACGACGAGCACGATGAGGTCGTCCGCCGCCGCTCCAGCTTTCGCGCGAATTTTCGCTCCAGCATCGGGAAACTTCGTCTCGATGCGCTTGAAGTCCTCAAACACGCGCGCTCCGCCTTTTGACACAAACAGCGGCTTGATGTCGTCGCGCTCTTTGCGCGACAACTCGCCAACGTTCGGAATGCTGATGGCAATGACAGGCAGGTCCTTATTAATGGCAAGCTGCTCCAGATCAGCCGCCGCAAAACAATTGCCGACTTCGGTAAACGCTGGTATGCGCAAGTCGGGCTTGTCGATGCCGTACTGGCGGATGGCATCGTCGAAATCCATGCGGGGGAAAGGAGTTTTGATTTGATGGCCGGCGGCGCGGAAAGCTGCGGTCAGAAAACTCTCCACCGTTTCCCACACGCGCTCCGGTTGTGGATAACTCATTTCCAGATCGATCTGGGTGAACTCGGGTTGGCGATCGGCGCGCAGGTCTTCGTCGCGGAAGCAGCGCACGATCTGAAAATATTTGTCGAAGCCGGAGATCATCAGGATCTGCTTGAATAATTGCGGCGATTGCGGCAGGGCGTAGAACGATCCGGGCGAGACGCGGCTGGGGACGAGATAGTCGCGCGCGCCTTCCGGCGTAGAGCGGGTCATGAACGGAGTTTCGATTTCAAAGAATCCCTGCGAAGCCAGGTTTTCGCGGATGGCCAGCGCGACCTTGTGGCGCAGTTCGATGTTGAACTGCATGGCGTCGCGCCGCAAATCGATGTAACGATACTTCAGCCGCATCTCTTCGTTGGCCAGCACGGTGTCCGATGGCAAGAATGGCAATGGCTTCGACACATTCAAAATGCGCAGCTCTTCGACGACGAGTTCGACTTCTCCGGTGGGAATGTTGGGATTGATAGTGTCGGCATCGCGGCGCTTGACGGTGCCGATGGCGGCGATCACGAATTCATTACGCAGCGCTTCCGCTTTCTGGTGAACCGAGGCATTCAATTCGTGATTGAAAACGACTTGTGTGATCCCGGTGCGGTCGCGCAGGTCGACGAAGATGATCTGGCCCAGGTCGCGGCGCCGGTTGACCCATCCCATGAGCACAACTTTCTTGCCAGCGTCAGAGAGACGAAGCTCTCCGCACATGTGCGTTCGTTTGAGATTGCCGAGAAAATCAAGCACTTTTCTGCCTTGTTGTGCGGAAATTCGTTCTTCGAAAATTTAGTTCTACGGAAGTTTATTCTTCCGACTCGGAGCTAGCTGAAGTTCCGGTGTGAGCCGTTGCGCTGTGAGCCGAAGCAAAGATTATAAATGGGAACCGGTTTCACCTTCGCGAGCGAGCAATCATCCAACTGGATTGCTTTCTTTCGCAAGTGGCCAAGAGAATGCCTGCAAGACGGAGTTCGCGCTCAAGCTGCATGGCGCCGCAAGCTATAGAACAAGTTGTGGGTGAAGGTTGGCTCCCCAAAGTGCAGACACTGTAACCATTTGCACACTCGCTCAAACATATTTCATATTGACACCAGCGGGTTCCATGCGGCAAACTGACGCGTCGGTTAAGCTCCCCCAGGGTGAACCTGTCACATCCGTCACTTCGTAGTCCAAAAACTTAAGAGGATAATCATGTTCAAGAAGCACTCTGCCCTTCTTTGGATCGTACTCGGTATTCTGGCCATCTCGGCGCGCCCCGCGCTCGCCAATAAATTGGATAGCGCCACCGCTACGGCGAACTGCCAAGGCTACACTCTCACGGCGGTTGCCGGCGACCTGCAACCCGGCAAGGTCTATACCATTGACTACAATTTTACGATCACATGCAGCGGCGGATCGCCGGTCAATGTGCCGGGCACCATCAGTTTTACCGCGACAGCCAAGACGCAAACCGTGACGGTTTCGGGAAGTTTCCCCGGCGGCGGCCTGACTGGCAGTTGCGTGGTGACAGGAACTGCCGCGCTTGAAGTCGGCAAAGACAAGCAGATCGCGATTCTGATTAATGGCGTGACGCAGGCTCCTCTTACCTGCAGTCCGATTACAGCGAATTGCGCCGTGATTGTCGCGGAGCAAGGCGTGCCGATCACGCCGGTGACGCTGAGCGCGAGCGGCGGCGCAGGCCCTCCCTACACATTTACCGCCACCGGTCTGCCGACCGGCTTGAGCATCTCGTCGAGCGGCACGATTTCCGGAACGCCGACGGTGAGTGGCACCTTCAGCTACACGGTCACAATAACCGACTCGCAGGGCAATAAAGGGACGATCAACTGTTCGGTCACGGTCGCTCCTCCGATGACGCTAACCTGCTCGGCCACCAATACGGGCGAGGTGGGAGTACCGTTTAATAGCGGACCGATCACAGTGACGGGCGGCGTTCCACCCTATACGTTCTCCGTCGTCGGCACGCTGCCGGCAGGTCTGACGCTCAACACTTCTACCGGCGCGGTCACAGGAACTCCGACAGCTTCGGGCAGCTTCTCGATTAAAGTGACGGATTCGGTCGGCGCCACCGCGACGGGATGCGTGATCACGATCACTCCTCCACTCTCGATGACATGCTCGGCCACCAACACTGGCGAAGTGGGAGTACCTTTCAACAGCGGACCGATCACTGTGACAGGCGGCGTTCCGCCTTACACCTTCTCGATCGTCGGCACGCTGCCGGCTGGTCTCACTCTGAATACTTCCACAGGAGCGGTCACAGGAACTCCGACAGCTTCGGGTAGCTTCTCGATCAAAGTGACAGACTCGCTCGGCGGAACGGCCACTGGATGCGTAATCACGATCACTCCCTCGATTTCCATGACCTGCTCGGCCACGAACACGGGCGAAGTAGGCGTGCCGTTTAGTAGCGGACCGATCACGGTCACAGGCGGCGTTCCACCTTATACGTTCTCCATCGTCGGCACGCTGCCGGCGGGTCTCACTCTGAACACATCGACCGGTGCAGTCACGGGAACTCCGACGGCTTCGGGTAGCTTCTCGATCAAAGTGACTGACTCGCTTGGCGGGACGGCTACTGGATGCGTAATCACGATCACTCCCCCGATCTCGGTAACCTGCTCGGCGACCAACACGGGCGAAGTGGGCGTACCGTTCAACAGCGGACCGATCACGGTAACGGGCGGTGTAGCGCCATACACGTTCTCGATCGGCAGCGGCACCTTGCCGGCGGGTCTCACTCTGAATACGTCTACCGGCGCGGTTACTGGCACTCCGACGGCGTCCGGCACCTTCACCATCATTGTGACGGATTCACTCGGCGCGACAGGGACGGGTTGTGTGATCACTATCACTCCCCCGCTCTCAGTGACCTGCTCAGGAACCACCACAGGCACGGTAGGAGTAGCGTTCAACAGCGGACCGATCACCGTGACGGGCGGCGTAGCGCCGTACACGTTCTCGATCGTCGGCACGTTGCCGGCTGGCCTCACTCTGAATACGTCCACGGGCGCAGTCACGGGAACTCCGACGGCCACCGGAACGTTCAGCATCAAGGTCACGGACTCGCTCGGCGAGGTTGCTACCACAACCTGTCCGATCACGATCGTTTCGGCTCCTTGCCTCACTTCGCAACTGGGTCCGGCGGCCGGCTTCTCGGTCCTCGGATTGCAGGGAGCGAACATCCAACTCGGTGGTCAACTGACGATTGGCGGAAACGTTGGAATCGGCGCAAACGGCCAAATCAACGTATCGAACGGCGACAATTTCCCGGGCACGCTGTATGCGGATCCGAGTGCCAAAGTTGAGGTCGGCCATGGCGCCTTCGCAGGCGGTGTCGTGACCCAATCGATGGCGGCAATCCAGACCGCAGCCTTGAATGAGGCCAGTGCGGTCGGTGCGCTAACGCCAACCAAAACGTTGAGCTCCATCCAGAGCGCAACCACCATCACCGGCAATGGCGGACAGAACGTTATCCTGGTGAACGGCTCGGTGAACCTGTCGAATGGTCAAAACCTGACCATTTCGGGAGGCGCCAACGATACGTTCATCTTCAATATCTCCGGCGGCTTCGATTTGAATCAGGCGAACGTGGTTCTGAGCGGAATTTCTCCGGATCAGGTCATGTTCTACTTCCCGGGATCGGGAAGTCAGATTCAGACCAACGCTGCCAACACTGCCGGCATCTTCCTCGCTCCGGATCGCAGTATCTCGATCATGGGCGGGACGCATACCAGCGAGTTCATCTCGGGAGGTTCGATTAGCATCGCCTCCTGCGGTAGCAACACCACAATCAATACGCTGCCGGTTTGCAATGCGGAGCAGATTACACTCTCCTGCCCGGCGAATACCGGCATCGTGGGAACGCCGTACAGTTCGGATCTCGTCGCCACCGGCGGTGAGGCCCCGTACACGTTCTCCATCATCAGCGGCGGACTGCCTTCCGGTCTGACGCTCAACACCAGCAATGGCGATAT
>Ga0302326_10030510_pt1 | contig 10789 bp, 8 predicted proteins | sample Palsa_T0_3_FD_202264 | JGI IMG/M metagenome (GOLD analysis project Ga0302326, IMG submission 202264) | Peat permafrost microbial communities from Stordalen Mire near Abisko, Sweden - Palsa_T0_3 | ecosystem: Environmental > Terrestrial > Soil > Palsa > Peat permafrost | place: Sweden: Abisko...
GGCGCCCAGAGCGGCGGCCAGACAGAAGTATTGTGAGAATCGCATCACTGTATTTTAGGCCATGCGGAGCTGCATCGGCGTTCAGCCAAGCTATAATAAGCGCTATGTTCTTCCGCCGCGAACGCCCGAAAACCGTCACCTTCTCCGATCGTCTGGACAATCTCCGCAAAACGGGCTTCACGGTAGCTTCCCTACCCGGCGGCGCCTATCGCATCGGCCGGGGCGCGTGCGCGGTCGACGTGAAAGAAAGCAACGCCTGCGTGGATATCAGCGGCCGCGCCGGTATCCTCATGGGATCCGAGATTGGGGTGCTGGTGGATGGCGGCTATCAGAAATGGTTCCAGACGCCGACCGGCAAGAAAAAGCCCGCGCTCGCCGACGACCTAAAAGCGCTCCACGAATTCGAGGAAGATTTGAAGCAGGCGCTGGGTCAGGTCAGCCTTTACAACGAGTCGCTGGGCACGGTTTCCACTCTCTATCTATACGACCGTGTGAAAGACCGAGACGCCGGGGTTCCGAAGCGGGCCTGGGAGAACTGAGGCGGTTTTTTCGATGCGGAGCACGCAGAGGGGCATGCGGAGAAAACATTATCATTGTTCTCTCTGCGCCAATAACACTATGCCCTTTCCAACTAAGATGTGCTTCCGCGCGCTGGTTGCCCTCATCGGCCTGACCTGCCTGAACGCCTCCGCGCAGATGTCACAGCCCCTCTTAGGGGAAAACGCCACGAAAATTTCGGATCACGTATGGGCAATCATGGGGTTCCCGAACGTCGCCATCGTGATTGGCGATCGCGCCACCCTGGTTGTGGATACAGGCCTCGGGCCTCGCAACGGCGCTACGGTTGCGCGCACCGTGGCTAAGCTCTCAGGGAATCAGAAGCTCTTCCTCACTACTACGCATTTCCATCCGGAGCATGCCGCCGGCGAAGCGGGTTTTCCGCCGAACACAATTCTGATCCGCAACGCGGTCCAGCAGCTGGAGATGGAACAGCACGGAGCGGAGATGATCGAGAGGTTCAGTAACATGTCGGCGCAGAACAAGGAGTTGCTTGCGGGCGTCAAGCCGCGCTCGGCCGATATAGTCTTCGATACGGAGGCCAAGATCGATCTGGGAGGCGTGACGGCTAGGCTCTTGTGGTTTGGCGGGGCGCACACGAAGGGCGATGAGTTGATCTTTGTCGAACCCGACGGCACGCTGGTTTCAGGCGATGTCGTCCAGAATAAGATTGTTCCCAACATCGCCGGCGATGGCGGTACGCCCGCGAGTTGGATCGCCGTTCTCGACAAGATTTCGGCGCTCCCCGTACGGCGCGTTCTTCCCGACCACAGCGAACCCGGCGATGGGTCTCTGGTCGCGAAGGAGCGTGCTTTCATAGACGACATCCGAACACGAGCGCTGGCGCTGAAACATCAGGGCGTTTCGGTCGACGACGCCGGGAAGCAACTGGGCGCAGAGTTCAAAACGAAGTATTCGGACTGGCCCGCCATGAATGTGACCAATTTCGTCCGAAGCATCTACGCCGAGTAAATCGGCGCCGGCGGCGGATTGCCGATCCTATGCCCTTTTGATGAGCCGGATCAGGAACAGCAAGGCTATCGCCCCGATGGTGGCTGTGATCAGGGTCCCAATCAAGCCGCCGGCATAGATTCCCAGGATTCCGAGAAGCCAGCCGCCTAAGAAGGCTCCAATCACGCCAATGACCAGATCTCCGACCAAGCCGTAGCCGCTACCCTTCATGAACTGCCCGGCAAGCCAGCCGGCGGCAATACCGATCAGGAGAAACCACAAGAGATGCATGTCGTCTACCTTCCGTGTGAGCCGCTCGATTGCCCAGCAGGGCGCGAACTCGTCGAATCATGATGACCGAAAAGGAAGGAGGGCGCAAGAGCCAAAACGCAGCATCGCCAGCCGCAACTGGCAGTGGTTATGTGGGGACGCAGAGCCGCGGACGAGGTAGCAGTTGGAGGAAGCCGGAGAATCGGGGAGCGAGCCGCTAGACCTTGTCGGGGCCCGCTTCGTCGGCGCCGGAGCTCAAAGCTTTTTTGAATCCGCGAATACCTTCGCCGAGTCCTTTTCCCAGTTCAGGCAGCTTCGTCGGGCCGAACATCAAGAGCGCGATCCCTAGTACCACCAGCAAATGTTGAGGTTGCAGTAAATCGTGTAACATATTACTCCTAACACCAGTCTAGCAGCATGGTTGCGCCGCTGGGAGATCAATCCCTGCTATTCCTCAAAATTGCTCCCTGAGGATGGTGCTGGGGAAGCACCCTCGCCCCCGAGCCAAGGGCGCTTCCCGGACCTAGTTCCCGCCGCCGCCGCGGCCAGGCCGTATCGGAGCGGGCGGAGCGCCGGTGGTTTTCAACGGGGCTACGCCGCTGCCTCCTACGCTCTGGTTGTAGGCCGGAATCTCTTTATCTATCAGATTCTTGTATTCCACCTGAACTGCCTGAAGTTGGCGCTCTTCGTCGAGTACCAGGGAAACGTCGGTTTCCGTGACGCCGTAATCGCCACTGCCAGCGACATCGCCGCCCCCGCCGCCGATTTCGCCGTTCAGCCAGACCAAGGTGAGATAGAGCTTATCTTGTTCGGGGAAGTATTTGTCGTCGCTCAACATCTCGGATTCCGTAACCAGCTTCAGCTCCACTGCCTTCATCTTCTGGTCGATCGCATCCATGGCTTTCAAAAGATCGGCCTTGCCCTGGGCAGTTTTATGCTGATCTTCAATCTGCTTGCGCATCCACTCCAGCTGGTTGGTCATGTCCGACACGACGCCGATGTCGTCACGCACTTTCAATTGGAGCCTGACGGAAGCCTGAATGTCCGCTTCACTGCCGTGCGCATCGGGCGGCAGCACGATACGCAGCGGCCGCGTGTAAGTTAGGCCATCGACTGTCATCTTGAGGGTATAATCGCCCGGCGCGGCAAACGGCCCGGTCTCGGCCTGGGCAATGCCCCAATGCGAAATGGGCCGGGTATCCTGTCCCTGGAACCGCGGCTCTTCCCAGATGTGAGGATTCTCCGGCGGCGTGGTGCGCAGCGCCACCAGCCGCGGCGGCGGATAGCGCATGTCCCAGGCGATCCGGTTCAGCCCGGAATGGCCCGTGACAGGCGGCAGTTTCGACACCAGCGCCCCCTTGGAATCGCTCACTTCGAATTCAATCGGACTCTTGGGAACCGCGGCCAGCTTGAAAGTGATCTGCGCGCGGCCCCCGCGCGGTTCGCGGAACGCGTTACGCGGCGCGGCCAGCGCCACCGTATCGGTAAAAGTTGGCTCCATCATGCCCTGTTCGAGCGGCGTGATGTCGTCCATGATGTAAAAGCCTCTGCCATAAGTGGAAACCACGATGTCATGCGCCGCCTTCTGAACCACAATCCAGGAAACGGGCGCGGCGGGCAGTCCCTCATTCAAGTGCTTCCAGTTCTGGCCGTCGTTGAGCGAGTAATAGAGCGCGTTGCCGGTGCCGACGAAGAGCATGCCCTTCTTGTTGGGGTTTTCGGCGATGACGCGGGCATAGGCCAGAGGGCTATGCGTGGGCAGGTCGCCGCTGATTTTGGTCCAGGTCTTGCCGAAGTCGGCGGTCTTATAGACCCACGGATCGCGGTTATCGGCCAAGTGGAAATCGACGCAGATGTATGCCGTCGCCGGGTCGAAATGCGAGGGTTCAATCTTCGCAATTACGCCCATAGGCGGCAGATCGGGGATGTTCTTGGTGACGTCGGTCCAGTGCGGCGCGGCTGCCAGGGAGTCGCGCGTATACCAGACTTTGCCGTCGTTGGTGCCGGCCCAAAGCAGACCGCGTTGGATTTCGGAAGGCGCGATGGCAAAGACCACCTCGCCGTAGAATTGGCCCAGGTTATCGCCGACGATGCCGCCTGACGAGATGATATATTTCGGATCCCGGTTGGAAAGGTCCTCGCTGATTACAGTCCAGGTTTGACCGCCGCTGGTGGTCCGAAAAACCACCTGGCAGCCGTAATAGACGGCGTTGTGATCGAACGGATCGACGGCCAGCGGCGCCGTCCAATGGCAGCGGTACTTAGCCTTGTTGGGTTCGGAATCGAGCGTGTGCAGCCACGGACTGACCGAGCGCGCCACCTTAGTCCTGGCGTCGTACCGGGACACTTCATTGGCATAGCAGGAAGCCCAGACGATATCGGTATTGGTCAAATCCGGCAGCGTAAAACCGGATTCGCACCCGCCCAGATTGTGCTCCCAGGCCCCTACCCCGGCGCCCCCGCCGCGGCCACCGCCGCCACCCCCGCCGCCGCGTCCGCGTCCGCCGTTGGTCTGGCCAGGCACGTTGTTGCCCGCTTCCTGCGTCGTGCTGAGACCGCGCATGGTGCCGTCGTCCTGCATATTGCCGTAGATCTTGTACGGGTAGTCGTTATCCACGGCCACGTGATACATCTGGCCGATCGGCAGGGTGACGCGGTTCGACGTGGCGCCGTGATCGGTGGTCATGAACATGCCGCCGTCGTGAGTGAGCAGGATCCGGTTCGGGTCTCCCGGATCGATCCAGATATCGTGGTTGTCGCCGCCCCACCCGAGCGTGGTGAAGCTCTTGCCGCCGTCCTTTGAAATCCAGAAGCTGCTGTTGGAGACGAACACTTCGTCGGGGTTCTTGGGGTTCACGGCGAGCTTGATGTAGTAACCGGCGCGGCCGTTGAGTTCGCGCTGCCAACTGCCGTTGGTCCAGTTGACGCCGCCGTCGTCGGAGCGCCAGATGGAGCCCTGATCAGCGGTCTGAAGCAGCGCGTAGACGCGCTTGGAATTGGATGGCGCCGGGGCCACGTCGACCTTTCCAACATCCTTTGTGGGAAGGCCATGGCCCACGATCTTGTTCCAGTGCGCGCCGGCGTCATGGGTGACGAATACGCCGCTGCCCGGGCCGCCGCTTAACATGGCATAGGTGTGCATTTCTACCTGCCACATGCCGGCGAAGAGGGTCTCCGGGTCGTTGGCGTCGATGTTCAACCCGGAGCAGCCCGTGTTGGTATCGGCGAAGAGCGAACGGGTCCAATTCTGCCCGCCGTCGGTGGTTTTATACACGCCGCGCTCCTCCTGCGGACCGGTGGTGCGGCCCAGCGCGCAGACGTATACGATGTTCGGGTTGGTGGGATGCACGATGATGCGGCCGATGCGTCCGGTTTCGTCGAGCCCCATGTGCTGCCAGGTGGCCCCGGCGTCCATTGATTTGTAGATGCCGTTCCCCATCATGTCGCTATCACGGATGGCCCAGGCTTCACCGGTGCCGGCCCAGACCTGTTTGGGGTCGGATGTGGAAACCGCGAGCGCGCCGATGGCCTGTACCGGCTGGCTATCGAAAATGGGCCCCCAGGTAGCGCCGCTGTCGATGGATTTCCAGACGCCGCCCGAAGCCGCGCCGGCATAGTAGACGGTGCGGTCGCTGGGCACCCCCGCGGCCGCGGCGATGCGGTTGCCTACGGCCGGCCCCATGAATCGGAAGGCGAGATTCTGTGAGATGGCGGGCCCGCCGCGTCCGCCGCGCTGCCCGAAGGCAGGGGCTGCTAGCAAAGCCAGCGTCAAGGAAAAACCCCAGACAAGGGATCGGAAACCGTTGTGGCAGAACGCGGAAACTCGTGGCATAAAATATCTCGGTTCTTTGGAGTCTATACCTTGCGGAGGCAGTACTGCAAGCGGATTGCACGCAACAGAGGCAGCATTCGGCAGCGGGGTAGGCAATCTTGCCTGTAACCGCCTCTCGGTCGCCTTTGGGGGCCTCGATAAAGCGGGAGGTCTTGCCGCCGGTTCTTTTCCAATGCACGCCGGCGCCTTTACATACGATTTTTATCGTTGACATACGTTTCTATTCGTAGTACTGTCGCTTCAGATGCCCAAGCGACCGTCTCTGCCCCTTCCCACTGACGCCGAAATTGACATCCTCGCCGCGCTCTGGCGTCTTGGACCCGCCACCGTGCGTGAAGTCCATGAAGACCTCCGCAAGGATAGCGGCTACACCACCACGCTCAAGCAGATGCAGCTGATGACGGAGAAAGGCCTGCTCATCCGCAGTGAGCGATTCCGGTCGCACGTCTACGAATCCGTGGTTCCCAAGGAGCAAACGCAGAAACAGATCGCCGCCGATTTGTTGAAGCGAGCATTCGACGGATCGGCCGCGAGCCTGGTGATGGGCGCTCTCTCGGCGCAGCCCGCTTCGAGCGAGGAGCTAGCCTATATCCGCAAAATGCTGGAGACGTTTGCGAAAGAGAAAGGACGGTCGCGGTGAACGGCACTCAATTCCTCGCCTCCCAGCCGTGGGTGGAACGCCTGGGCTGGACATTGCTCCACTTCCTCTGGCAGGGCATAGTAATCGCAGCTTTGCACGCCGTTGCGCCCAGATGGCTTGCGAGGGCGTCCGGCCCCAATACGCGGTATGTCTTGGCATGCGCAGCGCTGGCTGCGATGATGGCCGCGCCGGTGTTCACATGGAGCTTGATGCGGCCATCGGACCCGGCTCTGGTCTCTACTCATTTCGCGGATCGTGTTCCTTTTGCCGCTTCCACAACCGCCGCGCCAGTAATCCTCGCTGATACAGTCTTCCGCGCACGCTCCGCGCAATTCCTGCCATGGGTGGTCGCAGCCTGGCTCGCGGGCGCGATCGTATTCTGGATACGTTTGATGGCCGGCTGTATTGTGGCGGCGCGCGTACGATCCAAGCAGGTCCGTCCGGCGCCGCCTGAGTGGCAGCAGACGCTCAACCGCCTCAAAGCCCGCCTCGGCGTCGCTCGTCCCGTTCGCTTACTGATCTCGGCGTTGGTTCAAACCCCGGCAGTAGTCGGCTGGCTGAAACCCGTAGTGCTCGTGCCCATCGGAGCGCTTGCCGGTTTGCCGTCCGAACAGGTTGAAGCGCTCTTGATTCACGAACTGGCGCACATCCGCCGGAACGATTATCTGGTCAACATTCTGCAAAGCGTCGCCGAAGCGCTGCTGTTCTACCATCCCGCGGTTTGGTGGGTGTCGGGATACATTCGCGCCGAGCGCGAAATGTGCTGCGACAACGTGGCCGTCTCGCTCACTGGCGATGTGTTCGCCTACGCGAGCGCTCTAGCGGAACTCGAAGCGTCGCGCCCAGCCCATCTTCATGCCGCTATCGCCGCCAATGGCGGTTCGCTGACGGAACGGATCGGACGCCTGCTGGGCCAATCGCGGCCGGTATCGCGAACGCTCCCAGGGCCGGGCGTCATTGTGAGCGCGGTCCTTCTGGTGGCGACAGCTTACGCCGTCTCCGGCCAGTCAACCGATTCGCCGCGATTCGATGTGGCATCGATCAAGCTCGATACTTCCGCGCCGCCCCGCCACATCGTCCGGCCGTTGCCCGGCGGCCTGCATGCCGAGAACGCTTCCGTCCGCATGCTCATGCAGAATGCGTTTGCCCTTCAGTCTTTCAAAATCTCGGGAGGGCCGGAATGGGTTAACTCCGACGGCTACAACATCGAGGCGAAGGCGCAGGGCAGCGTTAACCGGAACCAAGTGTTCCTCATGCTGCGGTCGCTCCTCGATGACAGGTTCAAATTGAAGGCCCATCGCGAAACGAAAGAGCTTCCGGTCTATGCGCTGACCGCGGCAAAAAGCGGCCTCAAGCTGGAACCGCCGAAGGAAGGAGGCTGCGTTACTCCCGACCCGAACGCGCCGGGGCCGCCGCCTTCCGTCCCCTGCGGCCGCGTCATAATTACGATCGACAAAACCGGGCTGGGGATGCACGGGAGCAAGGTGCCGATAGCGGAGTTGACAGGAACTCTCTCAACGGTAATGGGCAGCGCAGTCATCGACAAGACCGGGTTCACTGGAGAATTCGATTTCCGTCTGGATTTTGCCGCCGATCAATCAGTGGCGGGACTTACAGGTCCTTTGGGCCCAGCTGTTTCCGGCGCGGAATCGCCCGACCCTGCCGGGCCGCCGTCCATCTTCAACGCTCTCCAGGAACAACTCGGCCTGCGCCTTGAATCGACGAAGGGTCCGGTGAGGTCCTGATGATCGATCATGTAGAAAGGCCGGTCGAAAATTGAGCGCCATACAATTCCTCGCATCACAACCGTGGGTGGAACGCCTCGGCTGGACTCTGGTTCACTTCCTCTGGCAGGGCGCGCTAATCGCAGCCGCGTATGCGGCCACGCGTAGATGGATGGCTGGTCCAAACACACGATACATCCTCGCCTGCGCCGCCCTGGCTGCGATGATGGCGGCGCCTCTGGTCACGCGGAGTTGGATGGGACCATCGGACGCAGTTCCGGTCTCGACTCATCTCATGGACCGCGTGCCGTCTACCGCCTACACGTCCGCCGCCGCGCCCGTGACACTCCTCGAAACAGCCTCACGCGTGCAGTCCGCGCAATTCCTGCCCTGGATAGTTGCGATATGGCTCGTGGGCTTAATCGCGTTCTGGATGCGTCTGATCGCCGGCTGGATCGTCGCCGCGCGTATCCGATCCACGCAAATTCGTCCGGCGCCGCCGGAATGGCAGCAGACCCTCAACCGCCTCCAGGCCCGCGTCGGCGTCTCTCGTCCCGTTCGCTTACTGATCTCCGCGCTGGTGCAGACGCCGGCAGTCGTCGGATGGTTGAAACCAGTAGTGCTCGTGCCCATCGGCGCGCTCGCTGGTTTGCCGTCCGACCAGATCGAGGCGCTCTTGATTCACGAACTGGCGCATATTCGCCGTCACGACTATCTGGTCAACATTCTGCAAAGTATGGCTGAGGCGCTGCTGTTCTATCATCCCGCGGTCTGGTGGGTATCCGGACACATTCGCGCGGAACGCGAGATGTGCTGCGACGATGTGGCCGTATCGCTCACTGGCGATGTGTTCACCTATGCGAGCGCTCTGGCGCAACTCGAAGCATCGCGCCCCGGCCATCTTCACGCCGCTATCGCCGCCAATGGCGGTTCGCTGGCGGGTCGTATCGGAAGGTTGCTAGGACAATCGCGGCCGGTATCGCGAACGCCTTCGGGACCGGCAGTCCTGGTAACCGCGATTCTTCTAATGGTCGCGGCCTACATCATGTTCGCCCAGTCGACCGATTCACCGCGATTCGATGTTGCTTCGGTCAAACGGAACACTTCCGCGGTTCCGAGTTACTTTTTTCGCTCGCTCCCGGGTGGGCGGCTAACCACAACGAACGCTCCTCTCCGGCTTCTTATCCAGAACGCATATAACGTCCAATCCTTTCAGATCTCGGGAGGAGAGGGCTGGATTGACTCCGACGGCTACGACATCGAGACCAAGGCGGACAGCAACCCGAGTCAACGCCAGCTTTGGCTTATGCTGCAATCGCTCCTCGAAGGCAGGTTCAAGCTGAGGATTCACCGCGAGACCAGAGAAGGGCCGGTCTATGCCTTGACGGCCGCAAAGGGTGGACTCAAACTGCCACAGTCGAAGGACGGGGCATGCGACACAGCGCCATCGCCACCCACGCGAGGTCAGCCGCCTATTCCGCCTTGTGGCAGTGTCAGAACGATGCTGGGCGCGTCGGGGAAGATTATGGAAGGAGGCGAGGTCCCCATGGCAGAATTTGCCCGGATTCTCTCAACGGTTGTTGGCCGAACGGTCATCGATAAAACCAACGCCACGGAAAAGTTTGATGTTCATCTGGAATTTACTCCAGGCGAGACCACTGAGGGACTCGACTCCGGAGTGAGGCCACGCCACTCAGTCCAGACGGCGGATGCCGGGGCGGGTCCATCCATAGCGGCCGCCCTGCAGGAGCAACTCGGATTGAAACTCGAATCGACGAAGGGTCCGGTGGAGGTTCTAGTCATCGATCATGTAGAAAGGCCGGCAGAGAATTGATCTCGTTCCTGATGTCACAAGCGTGGGTGGAACGCTGGGGCTGGATCCTACTCCACTTCATTTGGCAAGGGGCGCTAATCGCGGTCCTTTACGCCGGCGCGCGGAGATGGATGGCCGGCTCATCCAGTCCGGGCGCTCGATACCTCCTCGCCTGCGTTGCGCTGGCCGCGATGATGGCCGCGCCATTGGTCACATGGGCCCTAACGCAGCCATCGGACGCAGTTCCGGTCTCGACTCATCTCGTCGATCGCTTACCGGCTACCGCCTCCACCGCCGCCGCCACCTCGCCGGTATCGATCGGCGAGACAGTCGCCCGGACATACTCCACACGATGCCTGTCCTGGGTCGTCGCCGCATGGATCGCGGGCGCGATCGTATTCTGGATACGTCTAATTGCCGGCTGGATGGCAGCCGCGCGCATTAGATCTACGCAGGTCCGTCCCGCGCCGCCTGATTGGCAGCAGGCCCTCAACCGCCTCCGAGCCCGCGTCGGCGTGGCTCGTCCGGTTCGCTTACTGATCTCGGCCTTGGTGCAAACTCCGGCGGTCGTCGGATGGTTGAAACCGGTAGTGCTTGTGCCCATCGGCGCACTTACCGGATTGCCATCCGAACAGATCGAAGCGCTGTTGATTCACGAACTGGCGCACATCCGCAGGCACGACTACCTGGTCAATATTTTGCAAAGCGTAGCCGAGGCGCTGTTGTTCTACCATCCCGCGGTCTGGTGGGTATCGAGTCACATTCGCGCCGAACGCGAGATGTGCTGCGACGATGTGGCCGTATCGCTCACTGGCGATGTGTTCACCTATGCGAGCGCTCTGGCGGAACTTGAAGCGTCGCGTCCGGCCCATTTCCACGCCGCGGTTGCCGCCAACGGCGGTTCGCTCGCCGACAGGATCGGAAGGTTGCTCGGCCAATCGCGGCCGGTGTCGCGAACGCTTCCAGGACCGGCAGTCCTCGTAACTGCAATTCTAGTAATG
>Ga0302326_10030511_pt1 | contig 10789 bp, 11 predicted proteins | sample Palsa_T0_3_FD_202264 | JGI IMG/M metagenome (GOLD analysis project Ga0302326, IMG submission 202264) | Peat permafrost microbial communities from Stordalen Mire near Abisko, Sweden - Palsa_T0_3 | ecosystem: Environmental > Terrestrial > Soil > Palsa > Peat permafrost | place: Sweden: Abisko...
CTTCTAAACGCACGGCGCAGACGCCTTTGCTCGGCTCCGCTGCGCTCCGCCTGGCGCCTTCTAAACGCACGGCGCAGACGCCTTTGCTCGGCTCCGCTGCACTCCGCCTGGCGCCTTCTAAACGCACGGCGCAGACGCCTTTGCTCGGCTCCGCTGCGCTCCGCCTGGCGCCTTCTAAACGCACGGCGCAGACGCCTTTGCTCGGCTCCGCTGCGCTCCGCCTGGCATCACCATATCTACAAATTGCATACCCTCTGGCAAACCGATTCGTCTTTCCGAACGCACGGCGCAGACGCCTTTGCTCGGCTCCGCTACGCTCCGCCTGGCGCCTGGCTTGACCGCACGGCGCCGACGCCTTTGCCCAGCTCCGTTGCGCTCCGCCCAGCTTGTGGATTAGTTAAGAAACATGGATATCAGCAAGACAGGCCTATGGTTCTTTCTCGATTCGATGCCCGCGGCGGAGACTGCCGAATTCGCCCGCACGGGTGAGAAGCTCGGCTACAGCATGCTCTGGATTCCGGAGGCGGTCGGCCGCGATCCGTTCGCGCACGCCGCCTACATGCTGACCAGGACCGAGCGGATTGTGGTCTCGACCGGTATCGCCAATATCTACGCGCGCGACCCGCTCACGATGCTTGCCGGGGCGGATACCGTCGCCGAGCTTTCCGGCGGCCGTTTCATTCTCGCGGTCGGCGTCAGCCATCAGCATCTGGTCGCCGGCCTGCGCGGCCACGACTACAGCAAACCCTACAGCTACATGAAGGAATATCTCGCCAAGATGAAGGGCTCGACTTATCGCGCGGTGCCGCCCAAGGAACCAGTGCCGATTATGATCGCCGCGCTGCATCCGAAGATGCTCGAACTCGCTGCCACCGAGACGCAAGGAACGCATACCTACTTCACCACGCCGGAACATACCGCCAAGTTCCGCGCCGCGATCGGACCCAAACCGTGGATCTGCGCGGCGCAGGCGACGATTCTCGAAACCGACGCCACCAAGGCGCGCACCGCCGCGCGAAACTACATGGCAATTTATCTGCGCGCTCCCAACTATGTGCGCAGCGTCAAGAACGTCGGCTTTACCGATGAGGACGTCGCCAACGGCGGCAGCGATCGGCTGGTCGACGCGATCGTCGCATGGGGATCGGCGGAGAAAATTCAGGATCGTGTCGACGCACATCGCAAGGCCGGTGCGACCCACGTATGTATCCTGCCGATACGCGCCGACGGCAAGCCGCTGCCCGACATGAAAACGGTCGAAGCGCTTGCGCCTCATTGATCGCCCGGCGGTCCTGAAATCCGGCCGGAGTCTCAGCGCGATAGTTATCGGACTGGCGCTCGTATCGATAATGCTCGCGGGATGCGGACCATCGTCAGAAGAGCGGGAACAACGCGCGGAACTCGCCGAGCAGCAGGCGGCTCGGGCTCAGCAATCCGCCGCGCGTGCCACGGCTGAGGCCGACGCCGCCATGGTAGCGGCGCAGAAAGCGACCGAGTCGGCCAATCGTGCTGAAGCGGCCGTGCGCGCGGCCACCGCCGAGCTCAACGACGCATCGGACAAGCTCGAGAAGATGGATCAGCGCAACAACGACAATGGCGATGGCGACGCGGGCTCCGATCCGAGTTCCGATGGGGCGTCGAACGCAGCCCACTGATACTCCCGGTCCGTCATCCGGGACGTCTGATCCTCTCCCTCACGCCATCGGAGCGTTCCGACATCTTAACCCTCTCTCTCAGGCCAGCGGAGCGTTCCGACGCGAAGCGAGCAGGCGAGTCTGCGAGCTGCGTTAATAGAGGCGCAGAGGTCGCGCCGAGGGTCCTGACCGTGAGGCGCGGGTGAGGTTCCTTCCTCAGAGCATCACGGATTTTAATTTCTAAAGGTCCCTCACACGGTGCTCGCACCGTCCTCTCCCGACCGGGAGAGGTCCAGAGCGTGCCGCAAAGCTTGTAGCGTCCCAAAATGTTTCACGTGAAACACAAACTTTCTAATGGGGTCCATTAACCAAAGTACTCAAACGCCGTCCTTTAGAGCACCTCTCCAGAAAAATAGTCTCAGGAACCGAGTGGAAACCGATCGACAGCCAACGGAATCTCCTCATTTCCGGTAGATGGAGGAGATCCCGGATGCCGCGGGTAGATCGGGCTTGGGTCCTTATCTTGAGGCGCAGCCTCTGACTCGCCTGCCCGCTTCGCGCTTATGCGCTCCGCTTGCTTGAGGGAGAAGGTAAGATTGCGTGGGCGTTCCTAATTCAGGCAGGAACGAATTTCGACGACGAAAATCTTTGGGCTTAGGCCTGGAAGTGGCCGAGAATGTTGACGCGCATGAAGCTCAGCGCCTCGAAACGGTTCACCATCCGCTCATAGGCCACGCCAAGCCTGAAGACGATCGGATTGAACACCATGTAAGACGGCTCAGCCTCGATCATCTTAAGTTCGATTTTTTCGAAACCGGCCGCGCGTGCCGCGCGGTTGAGACTGCCGCGGGTGTTCATGCGGAAGTAGGTCGGGTAGGGCTCGTGGGCGTCTTCGGAGAGTCCGCGCGCCTTGTTCGCGATCTTCTCGTGGACGACATGCGGCGTCATCCGCGCGATAATTCCCGTGTAATGCCAAAGATTCGGCGTGCGAAAGAAAAACGAACCGCCGCGGCGCAGCACGCGACGAACTTCTGTCAGGAATAACGCCGGATGTTCAACATGCTCCAGCACGAAATCGCTGAGCACCAGGTCGAATGAACCCGCCTCGTAAGGAATCTTGCCGTCGACGATAAGCCGCGCCTCATCGAGCTCCGGATTGGTCAGCACAACAGGATCGATATCCACGCCGGCCGCCAGCTTGACGTCGCCCTTGAAGGCCCGGACGCGGTTATTGCTGGGCGGTCCCGCGCCGAGATTCAGCAGCGCCATGTCTGGCCTGACGGCGCTGCGCACCCAGTTGTAGAAGGCGGTGGTGCCGCTGAGCGAGTCATCCGGATAGAAGCGCCGGTACAGATCCTGGCTGATTACCCCCCTCCTGTCGAACCGTTGCGGACTCGGATGGGTGGGCGACTGGCCGACGCTGGAATTAAAGCTAGCTTCGCTCAAGGTTATTCTCTCACTGCGGCTGAATGTCTTCCTTTCCGGACGCTTGCTGAAGGCTTGCTACAGCTTCCACCAGCACCTCAGTTGTGTCAATCAATTTCATGCAGTGGTTATCGTAGGGACACTCGTCCACGAGACAGGTATGGCACGGCACGTCCTTGCGGATGGCGATATGATGAGTGCCGTGCGGGCGCCATCGCAGACCGAAATCGCGCGCCGCGAATAACGATACGCATGGCGTGCCCATCGCGGCGGCCAGATGCTGAACGCCGGAATCGTTACAAATCAGGAGCTTGCAGCGGGCCAGCACGGCGCATGATTCGGCCACCGAGCAGCGGCCCGCCAGGTTGACCGCCGCGCCACCCTCGGCCGCATCGGCAATCAGGCGGCATACTTCGAAATCGCCCGGGCCGCCGAACATCACCAGCGAGAAGCCGGAGCGGGAAAGTTGCCGGGCGACCTCGGCGAAGCGGTTCGGGGGCCATCGGTTGGTCGTGCGCTTGGCGCCGGGCGCGATACCGACGAGCGGCTTGCCGGCCGCCTCGATCTCGGCGACCATCGCCACGGCCGCTTCCCGGGTTGAATCGTCGACCGGCAGCGGCGTCGGCGCAGCGACCGGTTCAATTCCGATCTGTTTGACGATCGCGAGCAGGCGATCGGTTTCGTCGGGGAAGTCGAGCAACTCGGTCTGCGCCTGGCGGAACATCCGGACGGTGCCGATTTGCCATCCGCGGGCCCAGCGGGCGGCGGCACGAGCGATAATCATGTTGCGCAGGATACGGCCGCTGTCGCCGGTATCCATCAGCACGCTGGGCAGCTCAATCCAGGCGTCGAAGCCGCGGCGGCGCATCCCGCGGACGAATTCCACCTGACGGCGCCATCCGCTCAGATCCTCGTTGTAATAGGTGACGATTTCGTCGAACCAGCCCAGACCGTCGAGCAGGGTTCCCAGTTCGGGCGCGCCACGAGGCCCCGGCGACGTGAGCAGGGTGAGATGGGCGTCGGGCCAGGCGCGGCGAATCGAATGGATCGCCGGCAGGGCGCATATCATGTCGCCGATAGTGCCGACCCGGTAGACGCATACGCGCCTGGGCGCCGCCGGCCGCCGCGCCGGCCACAGGCAATACGCGAGCACGCGCAGCTTCGTATTGACGAGCCGCATCCAGGCGCGGGCGAATTTCGCGCGCATGATTTGCGCCGACTTCATCATCACCGGGAATTCACGGGAGCGAACTCACTTGCGGGTGAGTCAGATATTCGGCACGAGTTAAGGATTCGGACACGACCCGATATACGGTTCGGCGCGCAGATCGGATTTTGCCGGACACGATAAGAGGTTCGGCTTATGGAGACCCATGGGGTGGATTCGATTCGATACCTACCATGAGCCCGCTTCAGGCCGCGCGTTGCATAATGGCGTCCTGATAAACCTGAAACGTCTTTTCTCCGTAGCTTTTCCAGCCGCCGTAGGATTTGACACGCTCGAGCGCCGCCTTCGACATCGCTTCGCGGCGTGCGGAATCTTCATACAGCAGCAGAATCTTGTCGCGGATCGCTTCGGGGCTGCGAACCGGCACGATGAACCCTTCGCGCCCGTCGGTGAAGAGGTCCTCGGCGCCGCTGTTCTCGGTGGCGATCACGGGCAATCCACAAGCCATCGCCTGTCCCATCACGAGTGCCAAACCCTCCTCGACCGATGGCAGGACGAAAACCGACCCCTGGCTGTAATATTTGTAGAGCTCGCCTCGCGGAAAGACGCCCATATAGCGAAAATAGTCGCTGTAGCGATCGAGGACGGGCTTGAATTCGTCGTTCAGTTGGCCGATTAACCACAATTCGGCGTTCTTGAGGCGCGCCATCTTCATCGCTTCAAGCAGGTAGCCGATACCCTTGCGCGCGATCATCTGGGCCACGCAAATGATGCGGAACGTGTCGTCCTTCTTGGCGACCGGATGGAACATGCTCAAATCGACGCCGAAAGGAATCGTGCGCATCTTGGCCGCCGGAACCCCGGACTCGACAAAAGTGCGGCGAACGTATTCCGACGGCACAACAATCAGGTCGGCGAGGTCATAGGCGCGGAGCTCGAGGTCGATCATCCGGGGATCGGAGCGGTTATAGGTTACGCCGACTCGGGCAGCCTCTTCGCGGGTATTATTTTCGTGGTAGGTGATATGGGTCGCGGGCCGATCGCATATGGTCAGCGCTCCATAACGTTCGCGCGCGATTTTCGCGCTGAGACCGCCCTGGTCGGACAGCGAATGATACACGTCACAAGGGCCTAAATTACGCTCAACCCAGCGGTTGTGAATTATTGCCGCCTGTACGATGGCCTTGTGCGAACGGAATCCGTACCGCTCTCCCATGATTACGGGTCCGATAATCCACGGCATCGAGCTGGACTTCCGTTTCAGAGGTTCCGGGATCTGCCATTTGGGCACGCCCGTATAAAGCCGCTCGAGATGGCCCATCTGATCGATTTCGCGCGCGAGATCGAAAATATGGAACCGCGTCATCGCGGAGAAGGATACTTTCATTGGTTCTTGATTATCGCAGCCATCCGAAGAGATTGTAAGGTCACATATCCAAACATAGCGACATGGATTATCCGCTGATTAGAAGAAATCAGTCAAACCGCGGTGCTAGCCGCCAAACGCGGAAAAGTGCCTTCCTACCGCTGCAAATGAAATGGTAAGTTTTTGAAATCGCGATGCCGGGTTAGACGTCTTGGGCGGATTCCGGCGGCTGATCGGGGTGTGATTTGCCCGACCCTTCATTTGTGTTTGACTCTTGATGGATAGCTTCAATTCCCAAATAGCTCGGCATGAAGCGGCCGGTACCGGCGCGTCGTTTGTATGCCCGGTCTGCCTCGATTCGGGGCGCGGCGAGCGGATTCTCGGCGAGGGGTTCGGCTGCGCCGTCTGCGGCACCATCTTCCCGATAATCGACGGCGTCCCGGTGCTGCTGGCCGACGCGACGCTGCGGCTCGCGATGGAGCGCGGCGACAAGGCGGGCGACCAGCGCACCGAGTTCTACCAGGAAGAGGCGGCCTATCTGCGCGGCCAGATTCGCGGCGGCGACGACGTTAGGACCGCGCTCGGGACCTCGCAGGCGGCGGGGCTGGTGCTCGAAATCGGCTCCGGAATGGGCGTTTTCGCCGGGATCGGCGGTGAAGACTACCGGGCGCTCGATTATTCGCTTAGCTGGCTCAGGACTCATCTGCAGGCGTGGCCATCGCTATGCGCCAGCGCCGAGAACGTGCCGCTCAAGTCGGGTTCGTGCCGCTACATTTTTTCGTTTGCTACGCTCGAGCACGTGCCGCGGCCCGACAAGGCCTTCGCCGAGATAGATCGGCTGCTGGCGGCGGGCGGCGTCGCCTACCTGGCGCCTGCGTGGCATTGCCGGTCATGGCAGGCCGACGGGCTGCCGGTGCGGCCCTACAGCGACCTCAGCGCGCGCCAGGAGATTCATAAGGCGATGATCCCGATACTGGACTCGCTCGCCTATCGCGGCGCGGTGCATATACCATGGCGTCTGGCGCGGCGGATGCGCGCGCGAATCGGCGGTCCGACCACGCTCGCGTTCGGCAAACTCAACGCCAACTACGATAAATTCTGGATGGCGGACTCGGACGCAGCTCGATAGATTCGCACGAAGGCATTCTTTTTTTCGAGAGCAGAGGTTACGAGATCCTGCAGCCCGTCGGCCGCCTCGGCCGTATATTGAGCCGCGGCGAGGCGATCAGCGTGCGAAAACCGCTGCATTGAATTTTCCTGTAGTATGCTCGCCTGTATTATGTAGGCCGGTATGACGTACGGCGCGACGGTGACCTCGGCCCGGAACTGTGCATGAAGAAGTACAAACTAGCTTGTCTCGCCAGCCATCCGATTCAATATTTCGCGCCGTTGTTCCGTCATCTGTCAGAGCGCCCGGAAGTTGACCTGACGGTCTATTTTCTGAGCGATTTTTCGACTGCCGCGTTTTACGATCCGGGCTTCGGCACAACGTTCAAATGGGACGTGCCGCTGCTCGACGGCTATCGCTATCAGTTCCTGCCCCATCTCGGCCCTTCGACGCCGCTTTCGTTCTTTCGTCCATGGACATACGGCATCAATGGCCTTTTGCGCCGGGGTAAGTTCGACGCCCTGTGGTTGATGGGATGGGGCCGGCTGACGAACCTGCGCGCGCTGGTCAGCGCCCGGGCGCTCGGGACCAAGGTCCTCGTGTGGGGCGACGCCCACGCCGGCGGTCCGCATCTCTATTCGGCGCGCAAGGAAAACATCAAGCGCAAGGTATTGCCGATACTGTTCCGCTATATCGACGGTTTTCTCGCGTCGGCGACTGCCAATCGCAACTGGTATATGGACTACGGCGTCCCGGAATCGAAGCTCTTTCTGACGCCCTACGTGGTGGATAACGATCTCTTCAAGAGCCAAAGCGAACGGGCGCGTCCGCGGCGGGAGGAGTTCCGCCGCGAGCTAGGGCTGGAGCCCGGCCGCCCGGTCATTCTCTACGCGTCCAAGTTTCTGTCGCGCAAGCGCCCCGAGGATTTGCTTGAGGCGTATGTCCAGCTGTCGCCCGACGGCAAGCAGGAACCGAAGCCATATCTTTTGTTCGTCGGCGACGGCGAGCTGCGCCCCCGCCTGGAAGCGCGCACGCGTGAGCTCGGATGGGAGTCGATAAAGTTCCTCGGCTTCAAGAATCAATCCGAGCTGCCCGCTTTATATGATCTCTGCGACGTGTTCGTGCTGGTCCCTGAACGCGAAGGGCTGGCGACCGTGATCGCGGAGGTGATGAACGCCGGCAAGCCGATGATCGTTGGCGATACCGTCGGCCTGGCCGCCGACCTCGTGGTGGACGGACAAAACGGCTACATCGTCAAGCCGCGCGACCCGGCCGTGCTGGCGGATCGCTTGCGCAAGATAACCGGCGATCCCGAACTGGCGGCCGCGATGGGCGCGAACGGCCTCGAGCGGATCGCGCGATGGAATTTCGATGCGGCCGCGGATGGGATAATCCTCGCGCTCAAGGCTTTGACCGGGTCCCCGTTCGAACGTCCGGGTCAGGCGAACGTCTCAGTCAGTCCGCTGTCCTGATTGCCCGTCAATCCTTTGTCCTGTCGCCGGCCGGTTCCCCATGATGATCGGCGAGCGCCGAATCCCACACGTCAGGTGTGCGCCCCCTCTCTCCGCCCGGCAGCAGAGCCTTGATCATGAACTAATAGTTCTATAAATATGAAATTATGAAGAAGTTGAAGGTGATAGGCGCGCTCGGAGCGCTGGCGCAGGAGACCCGGCTCGATATCTTTCGCCTGCTGGTGCAGAAGGGACCCGAAGGTTTGCCGGCCGGTGAGATTGGCGCGCGGCTCGGACAACCTTCGCCAACCATGTCGTTCCATCTGAACCAGCTGAGGTTCGCCGGCCTGGTCGCCTCGCGGCGCGAGAGCCGATCAATCATCTACAGCGCCAACTTCAAGGCGATGACCAATCTGCTTGGCTACCTGACGGAGAACTGCTGCGGCGGTCGGCCGGAGCTATGCGCGCCGGCGGCTCCATCCGGCTGCGGACCCGACGGTACCCTCGCGCAGCTGGCAGTCAGGAAAAAGAAGAGTCGAAAGGTATCCGCATGAGCCGCGAATACAACGTCCTGTTTCTATGCACGGGCAATTCGGCGCGCAGCGTCATGGCCGAGTGCGCTATCAACCGCTGCGGCAAGGGGAAGTTCAGAGGCTTCAGCGCCGGGAGCCATCCCAAGGGCGCAATACATCCGCTGACCCTTGAGCTGCTGACCGCGCTGAATTATGAGACGCGGGACCTGCGCTCGAAGAGTTGGGACGAGTTCGCCGCCGCCGGCCGCCCTAACCTCGATTTCGTTTTCACGGTCTGCGACCAGGCGGCGGCCGAGCGGTGTCCGGTGTGGCCGGGACAGCCAATTACCGCGCACTGGGGGGTCGCCGATCCCGCCGCTTTTGAAGGGACAGAGGATGAGAAGCGCCGGTTCTTTTCGCGCGTCTACCGTGAGCTGGAAAACCGCATAAAACTTTTCACCAGCCTGAGAATCGACGCGCTCGACAGTTTTGCGCTGCAGCAGCGCATCAAAGAAATCGGCCGAGCCAGACTTACCGACGAATCGGCAGACTGATCGGAACTGCGGAAAGGAACGATAGCGCGGCGATCGCCCGGTTCGCTCGCGTAAGAGGAGACTGGCTCTAGATGAGTGCGACGATGCCGGCCGTGCAGGCGCCAGTTTTGCGCACACTCTCATTTCTGGATCGCTATCTTACGCTGTGGATTTTTCTTGCGATGGCGACCGGAATCGCTCTCGGCGCGATTTTCCCCGGAACCAAGGCGGCGTTCGATCGGATGAGCGTCGGGACGACCTCGATACCGATCGCGATCGGGCTCGTCCTGATGATGTATCCGCCGCTGGCGAAAGTGAACTACGACGAACTCGGCGACGTCTTTCGGGATGTGAGAATCCTCGCCCTGTCGCTCATGCAGAACTGGGTTATCGGCCCGATTCTGATGTTCGCGCTGGCGATTATTTTTTTGCGCGATCGGCCCGAGTATATGGTCGGCCTTATCTTGATCGGACTCGCACGTTGTATCGCAATGGTCATCGTCTGGAACGATCTTGCAAACGGCGATGCCGACTATTGTGCTGGACTGGTGGCTTTTAATTCGATTTTTCAGGTGCTGTTCTTCTCGCTATACGCTTTCGTTTTCCTCACAGTCCTGCCTCGATGGCTCGGTCTCGGCGGCGCGATAGTGCACATCACAATTGGCGAGATAGCCGAAAGCGTCGGTATCTATCTGGGCATCCCATTCCTGGCGGGATTACTAACGTGGACGGTTCTGATTAAAGCGAAAGGCAACCCCTGGTATCGGAGTCAGTTCATCCCGAAGATAAGCCCGCTGACGCTGACGTTCCTGCTGTTCACGATTGTCGTGATGTTTTCGATCAAGGGCGGTGCGATCGTACGCATGCCGTTCGACGTCGTGCGCATCGCCGTGCCGCTGATGCTTTACTTCGCGATCATGTTCGCGGTGTCATTTGCACTGAGCAAGCGAGTCGGCGCGAGCTATCCGCAATGCGCGACGCTGTCGTTCACGGCTGCTTCCAACAATTTCGAGCTTGCGATTGCGGTTGCGGTTGCGACATTCGGAATCGACAGCGGCGCAGCCTTCGCCGCGGTGATAGGCCCGCTTATCGAGGTTCCAGTGATGATCGGCCTGGTCGAGGTCGCGCGATGGGCGGAACTCAGCTATTTCCGCCCCACCACTCGCCCGTTGAATATCTGATCGGACAGCAGCTTTTCGACGTTTCAGGTCGCCGGCGAAGAGCGTCCCGTTATCCAGGATAAGGCCGCGCGTCGCTCGAGTCCGCTGAAGGCCGTGAAAGCATAGAGCGCCACGATTACAAGTCCGCCTGCGGCAGCCGATCCGAAGAGAAAGACCCGGTTACCCGCCGCAACGCGATCGAGACTGATCGCGCAGACGATCGCGCCCACGCAGATCGCGGCCGCCGGCCACATATCCCTGAAAAATCTGTCGAAGCGAGTGTCCAACAGGGTGAACGCCGCCCATGGCGTGTACCACAGGGTCGTCAGTACGCGCGCCGTCAAAGTTCCTCCAATAACTCCGCCGAGTCCCCAGTAGCGCACCCACCACAGTGACAGCACGAGGTTGAGCAGCCCTTCGGTCAGCGCGAAT
>Ga0302326_10030513_pt1 | contig 10788 bp, 10 predicted proteins | sample Palsa_T0_3_FD_202264 | JGI IMG/M metagenome (GOLD analysis project Ga0302326, IMG submission 202264) | Peat permafrost microbial communities from Stordalen Mire near Abisko, Sweden - Palsa_T0_3 | ecosystem: Environmental > Terrestrial > Soil > Palsa > Peat permafrost | place: Sweden: Abisko...
AGGTCGGAGAGATTATCGAACCGCTTTTGAATTGGGCGCTGTTCTGTGGCGACAGGCACGCCCGCTTCCTTGGCGACAAGTTCCTGGAGATAATCGTCCGGCGAGACGCCCCGCGCTTGCGCTCGCGCCTTCAGCCCCTTTTCTATCTCGGGTTTTAGGTTCAAGGTCACGTTCATGGCTGCGGCCCTTTCTTCTTCCACAGTACCGGATATGGGGGCCTTCTGTCACGAAGTGACGAGCAATGGCCCGAAGGAACCTCGCGCAACGCATGCCATCACGTGCCGCACGATCAAGCGGCCTCGATCACGCGCAGGCGGCCGCGGCGGCGGGTGTGCGGGGATGACTTGACGACGATCTCAACGTCCCGTCCAAGCGCGTTAAGCCAGGACGCGAGCCGGTCGATGGTTACGCTCTCCATGCGGCCACGGAACACCTTGGAAAGCGTCGGCTGATCGGTGCCGCAGATCCGCGCCGCTTCCTGCTGCGTCAGTTTGCGCTTCTCGATGGTGTCCTTGATGGCGATTATCAAGCTGCTCTTGGCGGTGAGTTCCGCCGCCTCGGCCGGCGTGAATCCGATGTCGCCAAACACACTGCCGCTGCTTTTCTCAAAGGAAATTTTGGCCACGTTTAGTCCACCTTATCTAATTCGCGCGCGCGCTGTAAGCGCACGGCAATCACCTCCGCGTCCGGCTTCGGCAGACCGATTCCGAACTTGGATTTTTTCATGAAGGCGTGCAGTACGTAGAGCGCCCTCTTGAGATTCACAACGTACATCATCCGGTAAGCGTTTCGGTCGAAACCTTCCCGCAGCTCGTAAACGCCCGAGCCAAATTGAGGTAGGGGCTTTATATCGAGCGGCGTTTTGCCCTGCTGCAACTCATAAAGCCTGAAACCGAAGGAACTCTTCACTTCGCGCGGCAAGGCCACAAGATCCCGCTTGCTGCTGCCGATCCAGACGACCGGCCGAACTAACGGCTGGTCTAACCGGCTGGGCATCCTCACCATGCAGATTATGGCAAATATACCATACGCTGTCAAGCCCGCCGCTTCAGTGAGGCGATCTCTGGTAGGACATGGCGGGGCGGCACGCTTCAATGCGAATCATGGAAAATATGGAAAATGAGGGGACGACGACCGCTTCGAGATCCAGGAAGGGTCGGGGTAGGGATGCCGGTACCTTGCCGGTTACCCGACATCCCCCGCACAGATCCGAGGGACGGCTATCTCACAATTGTTACGGCGGTTAACGAACCGCCGATGCCACAAGGGATGTAGAATCCAAAATTATCCAAAATAGCGGGCCAGCACGCCGGACTGTGCTACTCGCACCTTGGAGGAGGAAACACGTGAAGAGTCATTTGCGCTTCGCATGCTCCATGCGCCTATCGCAGCCGCCTCAGCCCGCGCCGGGGAGATTCCGATCAATCTCATCGGCCTCGTCAACGAGCCGTGGACGTTCCCGGGGCCCGGCGCTTACATCTTTAATGGAGACACATTTTCGGCCGGCAGTCAGAATTTCGGAGGAGTCCCTTTTGCTATTCCGGCCAGCCCGAACAATTATTGGAATGGCGGCGCCGCGGCGGAAATGGGACCGGGTACCGTCAGTGTCACCGTTCCGGTCGGTGTGCCTGGCGTCACTTCGGCTTTCACCTTGCTCAACACCATGTGGAGCCAGCCAGGCCCGAATGCCTGTGTGTATATCACTTTCACAGGGAGTCGCGGCGCGACTGCAACAGTACCACTGGTAGGCGGCGTGAATGTCCGCGATTACAACAACGACGGCGGTCAAAACACGATCAATAACACGAGCACGATACAGGCCTGGACGAACGGAATCGGCCAGCGCCTGGATCGCCAGGAATACATTCTCCCGATCGCCTTTGCCGGACAAACGCTGGCTAGCGTGACCATCACCGATACGGGCAATGAGGACTTCAGCCGCGTAGCCTTTGCGGGCCTTACTGTCAGTACGTGCCACGCGATTGTGACGGAAAGCATCGCGATTTCCACTGGCACGATTATTTACCACCAGGGTTTGAAGCTGTACACGCACGACGTCGGCTTGACTAACGATGGCACGGCGGCCGTGACAGGTCCCGTGTATTTGATTTTTGAAGACCTTTCCGCCGAATGGCAGCCGCTATGTTGTCGCTGTTCCAGAGGCATCGACGCTGGCTCCCAATACTACGGCGATTGTTCATCTGGGATTCAGCGACCCCTCCGGAGTTGCGATTACGTACACGCCTCTCACGGTCAACGGTCAAAGCTGGCACCCCGGAAGAAGCTGGCACGTCACTGCTAATTTAGTACGCGTGCAGTTCCTCCACGCGTTGGCGGCGCACCTTGATTTTGCCTGCTTTGCTGCGGGCCGCCGCGAGGTCATAGGCAATCTGCATCCCCAGCCACGTCTCCTCCGTGCTGCCGAAGGCTTTCGTTAGCCGGATAGCCATTTCCGGGCTGATGCCGGACTTGCCATTGATGATGTTATTCAGCGTCTGTCGAGTCACGCCGAGAACCTTTGCCCCGGCGGTCACGGACAGGCCCAGCGGTTCAAGGCACGCGCTTCGGACGATCCGTCCGGGATGTGCTGGATTTTTCATGGGCATATTTTTTCCCTCGATTTCTAGTGGTAGTCGATTAACTCAACATCGCACGCAACGGCTTGTTCATAGCGGGTGAAGACGATAGCCTGGAAGATTGAGCGCTTGCGGCGTGGCGGCCCTATCGAGGACCGTCAAAATCTCCTGAACCGTGTCCACCAGATCAGGCCGTATCCCGCTGCGATCGCCGCGCTCGTAAAGCCTTTTCAGGCCGCGATGTTTGAAGCTCCTAATCACTGGTTAGCATAAGTGTATATTGTCAGTTGTCAACTCGATGCCCTTGCAAAATCTCTGCGATTGGGGCAACGCGTTAGCCCGAAATGATGGGAAAATGAGGGGACGATGACGCCTTCGAGAGCCAGGAAGGCAGGCGCAACCGCCTGCTCCACCAATCCCGCTATTTACAAGCAATACCGGCTGGAATCGTGGGACGAGTTCCTGAAGATCATCACCGGCTCGCCCTATTCCAACTGGGCGTTTCGCGGGCATCGCAAAGAAGCGTGGCCGCTGGCCAGCGCCCTGTCGCGCTATTTCCGCAATTTCCGTATCGACCGGCGCGCCTGGCCGCAGCAGGAGGGCCGCATCCTGCGCGTATTCAAGCGCAAGGCGCATCAATTTCTGGCGCAGCCTCCCGATCCGGACGACGATTTCCAGTGGCTGGCGTTGATGCAGCATCACGGCGCGCCCACACGCTTGCTCGATTTCACCTGGTCGCCTTACGTGGCGGCCTTCTTCGCGCTGGAGCGCGCCACTACCGACACCGCGGTATGGGCGCTGAACCCCACGGATATCAGCGCGGGCGGCATCCGGCGCTCGGCGAATTCGGCCAAGCCCGCCATTACCACGCGCGCCATGGACCCGCGCCGCAAGGGCAATTTCGCGAAGTATTTTCTGAAGGGGGACCGGGAGTTCATCTGGCTGGGCGAACCGGACACCATGAACCGGCGGCTGATCGCGCAATCCGGCACCTTCGCGCTGCCGGGTGTGCTGGACAAGCCCATGGAAGAGATCGTGCGCACCTATCGCGACCCGAAAAACATGATGGCCAAATTCATTCTGCCGGCCGCAAAAGTGCGCGAAACCGGTTTGCGCGAACTGTACCGCATGAACATCACGCACGCCACGCTCTTTCCGGATCTGGACGGCCTGGCGCGCTCTCTCGCCTACGAATTGGAATTCCACTGGGCCTACAATCCGCGCACCATGGAATCGTTCCACACCGAGGATTAACCGTGCCGCGCCTGCTGCTGTTCGCGGCCACCACCGGCTACCAGATCCGCGTCTTCGCCGATGCCGCTCGCCGTCTGGATGTGGATCTCACGCTGGCCACGGATCGCTGCCACGTGCTCGACGACCCGTGGGGCGACCGCGCCATCCCGGTGCGCTTCACCGATGTGGCGGGATCTCTTGAAGCTTTGCGCGGCCAACAGTTCGACGCGGTGGCCGCGGTGGGGGACGGTCCTACCGTTCTCGCCGCCGAGGCCGCCTCCGCGCTGGGTATCCCGTTTCATCCGCCTCCCGCGGTGCGCGCTTGCCATGATAAGCACCTGGCGCGCCGGCTCTTTCGGGCGGCGGGGCTGCCGGTGCCGGAATTCTTCCGCGTGGCGCTGGCCGCCGGACCCACGGCAGCCTCCCACGGGGCGCCCTACCCCTGCGTGCTGAAGCCGCTGGGCCTTTCGGCCAGCCGCGGGGTGATTCGCGCGAACAATCCGGCGGAATTCGTGGCGGCTTTCGCGCGCATTCAGGCGTTGCTCGAAACCAGCCCCGATGTGCAAATCGCGCGCGAAGAACAGAGCCGCTACCTGCAAGTGGAGGCCTACATTCCGGGGCGCGAGTTCGCGGTGGAAGGCATCGTCACGCGCGGCGTGCCGCGCTTATTGGCCATCTTCGATAAGCCTGATCCGCTGGAAGGGCCGTTCTTCGAAGAGACCATTTACGTGACGCCGTCGCGCGAGTCTGACGCGGCGCAGCAGGACATGCGCGCGGCCGTTGAGCGGGCGGTGCGCGCGCTGGGCCTTTACCATGGCCCGTTCCACGCCGAGCTGCGCTCGAATGGCGAGGGCGTCTGGATGCTGGAAGTGGCCGCGCGGCCCATCGGAGGGCTGTGCGCGAAAGCGCTACGCTTCGGCGCGGGCATGCCGCTCGAAGAGCTGGTGCTGCGGCACGCCATCGGCGAAGACATCTCCGCGCTGAAACTGGCGAGCGAAGCCTCCGGCGTGATGATGATTCCCATTCCGCGCGGCGGCGTGTACCAGGAAGTGACCGGGCTCGAAGAAGCCGTTGCCGTGGAGGGCATCGACGACCTGATCGTCACCGCCAAAGCCGGTCACCTGCTGATGCCGCTGCCGGAAGGCGCCGCATACCTCGGATTCATCTTCGCGCGAGCGAGGCATCCGGCGGACGTGGAGCAGGCGTTGCGCCGCGCGCACGCGAAGCTCAGCTTCCGGATTGAGATGGCGCTCCCTATGGCGCCCATGTCGCGCCCGAAGTGATGGGCGTCGATGGCAGTCAGTCGGGAAGCGCGAACGCCACCAGCGCATCGCCTTGGTCGGAGTTGGGCGCGTCGTGGCCGCCCGCCGCGATCACCACGTACTGCTTGCCTCGCGCCGTGCGATAGGTCATGGGGGTGGCGCGGGCGCTGGTGGGCAGTTTCGCCTTCCATAGCAGCGCGCCGGTTTCCACGTCGAACGCCCGCAGATGCGGATCCAGGGTCGCGCCGATGAAGACCAGTCCGCCGCCGGTCACGATCGGTCCACCCAGAGCCGGCGAGCCGAGTTTCTCGCCCAGCTCCTCGGGGAGCCACGGCAGCGCGCCGATGGTCACTTCCCACTTCTTCTCACCATTAGCCGCGTCGATGGCCGCGAGCGTCCCGAAGGGCGGCGCATTGCACGGTACCCGCTGCGGGGTGAACAGCCAGGTGCGCGCCAGCGCATAAGGCGTGCCGATTTGCGGAGCGTACTCTACGCCCGGTTCCCTGGCTTCCCCGCGGAACTTGTCGCGCGGAATCAGGCGGATGTAAGCGGCCAGACGGTTTGTGGGGACGATCAGCAAGCCATGTTCCGGGTCGAATGCCGCGCCGCCCCAGGCCATGCCGCCGATGTTGCCCGGGAATATGATGGAGCCGTTCACGCTGGGCGGCGTGAAGATGCCTTCCGCGCGCTTGCCGCGCATCATTTCCTGGCACCATTTGCGATCTTCTTCCGTGAGTCCCCAGGCGTTTTCGGCGGTGAGCGATTGTGGCACCAGTGGCTTGGGCAGGATCGGGAATGGCTGGGTGGGCGACGCTTTTTCGCCAGGCACATCGCTCGCGGGCGCGGGCCGCTCCTCCACGCCGAAGAGGGGCTCGCCCGTTTCGCGATTCAGCAGGAACAGATTCCCGGTTTTGGACCCGACGGCAATGGCCGGAATCTGTTTGCCGTGGCGCTCAATGGTGAACAGGGTGGGCTGCGAGGCGATGTCGTAATCCCACAGATCGTGGTGCACGGTCTGAAAATGCCAGACCATCTTGCCGGTGAGGGCGTCGAGCGCGACAAGACTATCGGCGTAGAGATTGTTGCCCGGACGCTCGCCGCCGTAGTAATCGGGGCTGGCGCTGCCGGTCGGCAGAAAAATCAGTTGCCGCTCCGGATCGGTTGAGATAATCGACCAGGTGTTGGCTGCGCCGGTGCGCTGGCCGGGCATAGGGTCCCAGGTCCACGCCAATGTGCCGGTGCGGGCGTCGAACGCGCGCACCTCGCCGCTGGCGGCATCCGCAATAACGTTGTCGGCAATGCCGGAACCCACTACCACCAGATCGCCGATGACGGCGGGCGGCGAGGTCTCCTCGTACTCCGATTTGAAGTGCGGCCGGTTGCGCAGGCCCTGCCGCAGATCCACCAGGCCGCCCACGCCGAAGTTGTCGCAGGCTTTTCCGGTGGCGGCGTCGATGGCGAACAGGCGCGCGTCGATGGTAGCCACGAAGAGGCGGCGTTGTTTGCTTTTAGAATCCACCCAGGTGGATGCGCCGCGATTCGCAAAGTCGCCGAAGCCGGCGGCGATGTCCGTCTTCGGGTCGAAAGCCCATTTTTGCGCGCCGGTCGCGGGATCGAGGGCAATCAGCCGGCCGAACGGCGTAGTCACATAGAGCACCCCATCGATGAACAGCGGCGTGGATTCGAAGGCCGATTTTTTGCCGCCGCGGCCTTTGGGATCGTACATGTCGCCCGTGTGGAAGGTCCACGCCACTTTGAGCTTCGCGACGTTCTTCCGATTGATTTCGGCCAGCGGCGAATACTTGGTGCCGCCGGAATCGTGGCCGTACACGGGCCAGTCGCCATCCTGCGGAGAGGCCGCGGCCAGCAGGGCCGCCGCCAGCAGAGTTGCCAAGGTGAACTTCATGGGAGTCCTTCTATCTTATCGTTCGCTGCGCCGGCCGATGTATAGAAAATGATCCGAGAAACCCAGCCCCTCGGCGGTCTGCCCGGTGGCCTCGATGAGGTCCAGCCAAGCTTCCACCTCTTCGGCCGGCAGATCGTTGAGCCCTGGTTGGAAGACGGTGCTGAAAGACTCCACGCCCGCCAGCGCGACCTCTTCGAAGGCGGCTTGAAACAACTCGCGAAACTCGGCGCACGTGGACAAATGCGCGAAGCCGATGGGCGGGGCGTGCTCCGGGTCCAGGTTGCCGTCGCGCAGGTATTGCTCGTGAAACGCTTTTCGCTCGCAGACCACGTGCGGGAAAAGGCGGAAGAAATCGCGCAGGTAGGTCAACCGGTTGATGCCGGCGGCGAACAGCAACGCGCCGGGTTTCAGGATGCGGGCGGCCTCGGCCACCGCCAGGCGACGGGCCTCTAACGCGCACAGGTGATAGAGCGGGCCCAACATCAGTGCGGCGTCGAATGCGCCGGATTCGAGGCTCTGCAGCGAGGTGGCGGATTCGCGGCTGGCCGCGGCGATGGACTCACCCAAGCCGGCAGCGCGCAAGCGGTCGGCAGCGGCGTCCAACAGCCGTTGCGAAACATCGACAAGGTGCAGGCGGCAGCCTTTGCGTGCCAGGGATTCCGAATAGGTGCCGGCGCCGACTCCGATCTCGGCGACTTCCGCGCCGGCAGGCACGAGACGCTCCAGCCAGCGCAGGGTGATGGCGCGTTCGACGGGGCAATCGCGCGTCAGGCGCACCAGTTCGGCTTCGAAGATGGCCGTGTCGTAGTAGCGGGCTACGCTTTCCTCGTGCGGTTGCATCCCATCATTTTACTCGTGGCGCAGACATGTAAATACCAGGCTGAAGCCATAGTGGCAGGCCTCCCGGATGGCTTCGGGAGAGATCGCCCGCCCGGCAGAAATCTGCGCTGCGCGGCGGATATCGTCGTTGAGTCGACCAAAGAGAACCTCCGGCGCCTTGGATACCGTGCTTACGCTGCGGGGCTGCAGTTTCGGAGCCACGATATGGCGCCACAACCCATTCAGTTCCGGGAGCCGTGCGCCGAAGACCTCCAGCGTATCGTGCATATACAAGATATCTTTCGCGCGGTCCTGGCGCTCGCGCTTCCGGTGAATGAGAACTTTCTGGGCAAGGAAGCTGACCGGATTTGCGATTTGGATCTCAGCCGCGAAGCCATAGGACATGAGGTTGATCGACGATGGGTGAAGCAGAAGCAGATCGATGTGCCGCAAGCGTTGTGAGGCCACACCCGCGATTTCCGCGGTCGCCTTGCGCCTCTGTTTACGGTCATACTCCTTGCCAACCAGAGGAGTCAGGAACTCCGCGTAGAACCCCGAGGCTTCGCCGCCCAGACGATAGTGAGTTGCCGGTGGGCGGTCGTCGCCGGAAAACTCCTCGGTGAAGCCCTGCGCCATCAGCCGCGCACGAATATCCTGCTCCCCGGCCGGCAGCGTGGCGGGTACCGCGACATCGGCATCCAGCGTGATCAATGGTGGGTAGTCCAACTCCTGCGCCTCCGGGTGCAGGCGATAGAGCCGGTGTGCCCAGCCACCGACGATTACGACTTGGTCAAGCCACGGTTCGAGTGCCGCAACGAGCCGCTGGAAAGCCTCCGGATCTTGAACGCCATTCATCGTCGCTTCTCGAATAGTGGCTTTAGCGCTCGACGCTCGATCTCGCGTGCTTGTTCTCGACCTCGCGCGGGGTGCGTGGCGACGTCCAGCCACACTTGCAGCACATCGGATACGGGGACGCCGTCGCACATCACCGCGGGGCGGAAAACACCTTCCCGATGGGAAGGTATGCGTACAACCACATCGGCGGGGCGGCCCGATTGGTCGACCGCCAGACCGAGGCGGTGCAGTGAATCCGGCGCGAGACGTTCCAGGTAAATGTGCGCCGGGGCGCCGCGAACGAATCCGAAACCGAGAGCGTCCGCCGCGGCGAACAGGCCTAAACAGCAGCGAGCCTGGTTATGCGCTTGCCGTGAGGTGTATTGCCGGAGAGCCGTGACCAGTTGATGTTCTCCGCTCTTTAGGATCCAGCGGGCCGGAATCTCCTTGGCTGCCTCACGGTTGCTGGAAGTCCACCAATCCAGTAATTCTTGGACACGGACGACTCGTAAATGTTCTTCGTCTTCATCGAGGAATCCCCGGCTGGTGAGCTGATTCACGAGCCGGGTCGCGCTCATGACGGAGACCTTGGCCGCCCTGGCAAGCTGAGACGCGTTCCGAATTGGCTCTCTGGGCACGCAGATCAGCGGGCCGGGGAGACGCTGGCCCAGGAGGATCTTGAGCATCCATTGGTTCAGATCGGAGAACAGGTCCGGTAGACGCGGCGGCGAAGCGATACGGCGCGCCAAGTGGCGCGGAGGTTTCGCGTCGAGTACTTCGAGGCCGGCGCCGGCAAACGAGCGGAACCCTTCGGCGTCGATTACGCCTACGGCGACATCCGGAGCGTGCCGTTGGGCGAACTGCTTGAGATGCTCCGCGACCGATGGCGGGATGCGCCGGGCGGCCACGACTGCCAGGGGCGCGGCGAGTTCCGGAAACCGGCGCGCGAGGGCCTGGGCCTGCAGAATGGCCTGCGAGAGGAGCGGAATCAATCGATCGCTGCGGCCTTCGGATGCGGCCTTCACGGCAACGATGTACTTCTTTTGACCATTGCCGGCGAGCAGGTCCGCTCGCATGTCTCCGGCCGCAGGCTGCCGGCGAACGCGCCAGCGCTTTTTCCGAAAGACGTCGGCGAGAATCCGTTCGAAATCGGCGCCATCGGCGGGCATACCCACATACCTTTCACACGGCCGTGTTATATCCCATGGCCATGTTATTTCACATGGCCATGGTAACCGGCCGCCGCCGCATGTGTCAACCGGGGCGGGGCTACTCATGCCGCAGCGCGGCCATAGGGTCGATCCGCGATGCGCGGAGCGCCGGAGCGTAGCCTGCCAGGACCGCGGCGCCGGCCAGCACGGCGACAGAGACCGACAGCGCCAGCGGATCGTGGGGCTGCATGCCGAACAGGAACGAGGCGACGAAACGCGTCAGGCTATAGGCGGCGGCCATGCCGATGCCGAGCCCTACGGCGGCCAGGGCGACGACTTCGCGCAGGACCATCCAAACGATGCGCCGGCTTTGCGCGCCGAGAGCCATGCGGATTCCGATTTCGCCGGTGCGGCGCGCGACGGCGTAGGCCACGCTGCCGTACAATCCCACGGATGCGATGAGCAGCGCAAGCACGGCGAAGCAGCCGCATAGGCCGGCAAAGGTGCGCTCCTGGCTGATGGTCTGATCGATGGCGCGCGATTGCGTGCCGACTCCGGAAACGGGAACGGTGGGACCGGCCTGATGCACGATCTGGCGCACGGTGTTGACCAAGGCCAGCGGATCGTCCGCGGTGCGCAGTTCGAACGACACCTGGTCCAGGCTGTCGAGATCTTCCGTGTAGGGCACGTAGGCGACTGGCGGTGTGTATGGCTCTTTGATGGAGTTATACCGGCTGTTTTTGGCAACGCCAATGATTTCGATGTCCGCCGGGCTCTTGGAGTCGCCCATGCCGATACGGCGGCCGATCGGATTTTCGCCCGCGAAAAACTTCTGCACGAACTGCTCGTTGACCACGGCGACGCGCGGCGCATCCAAATCGCGCTCCTGGATTTCACGGCCCAGCAGAATGGGGATCTGCATGGTGCTGAGGAAGGATTGGTCGACATCCACCCGGCAGGTCTCCTCGTCCGCCGTCTTCGCCCGGCCGGGGATGGTGAGACTCTCG
>Ga0302326_10030514_pt1 | contig 10788 bp, 11 predicted proteins | sample Palsa_T0_3_FD_202264 | JGI IMG/M metagenome (GOLD analysis project Ga0302326, IMG submission 202264) | Peat permafrost microbial communities from Stordalen Mire near Abisko, Sweden - Palsa_T0_3 | ecosystem: Environmental > Terrestrial > Soil > Palsa > Peat permafrost | place: Sweden: Abisko...
CAGCACCACGATATCCGCGAGCGCCCAACCTATCGCGTGCATCCGAAAAAAAATCACACTCCACGCCGCATTCAGCGCAAGCTGCAGCCACCACCACGTCAGCGCCGTCCGGTTGGATGGGCCGCCAGCAATCCGCCCCGTCAACTCGCCCACATGCGTCCGCACATGCACCCGCCACGCCGCCACGGCCATCATCGTGTAAAGCAGCGTCCACGCCGGGCCAAAGACCCAATTGGGCGGATTGAAATTGGGCTTCGCCAGCCCCGAATACCACGTCGAGATCGCCGGCGCCGTCATCTCGCTCGTCACAATCGCAACAGTAGATACGGCAACCAGATAACCCAGCAGCCACGACCACACGTTCCTTCTCATTTGGCTGCCAGTCCCCGCATTGCGCCCACCGCCACCTCGAGCGTCAAGGCCACGTCATGGTCCGAGTGCGCGGTCGACAAAAACGCCGCTTCATACTGCGATGGAGGCAGCCAAACCCCGCCTTCCAGCATGCTCTGATGAAATCTCGCGAACTGCTCCGTGTCGGACCGCGCCGCCGTCGCGAAATCCGTGACCGCATCACCGGTAAAAAACCACGTAAACATGCTGCCGACGCGATTCGCCGTCACCGTCACGCCGGCTTCCTTTGCCGCCACCAGCACGCCATCGACCAGTGCACCCGCCAGCTTGTCCAGGTGCGGGTAGATTTTGTCACTGTGTTTGTACAAATACTCGAGTGTCGCCCGACCCGCCGCCATCGCCAGCGGATTGCCGCTGAGCGTCCCTGCCTGGTACACAGGCCCAAGCGGCGCCAGCAAATCCATCAACTCACGCCGCCCGCCAAAAACGCCGCACGGCACGCCGCCGCCGACAATTTTTCCCAGGCACGTCATGTCCGGCCGCACTCCGTATAACTCCTGTGCCCCGCCGCGGGCAACGCGAAAGCCCGTCATCACCTCGTCAAAAATCAGCACCGCGCCCTCGCGCGTGCAAATCTCACGCAGGCCCTCGAGATAGCCAGCCGCCGGCGCAATGCATCCCGCGTTCCCGACGACTGGCTCCAGAATGATGCAGCCGATTTCCCCCGGGCGCGCATGAAATGCCTCCTCCACCGCCGCCAGCGAGTTATACGGCAACGCCAACGTGAACTGCACCGTCTCCTCCGGAACGCCTGCCGATCCCGGCAATCCGAACGTCGCAATGCCCGAGCCCGCCTTCACCAACAGCGGATCGGCGTGCCCGTGATAGCAGCCTTCGAACTTGATGAAGAATTTCCGTCCCGTCGCCGCGCGCGCCACACGAATCGCCGACATCGTCGCCTCGGTGCCGGAGCTGACGAAGCGCAGCTTCTCCATCGAAGGAAATGCATCCGTCACTAACTTCGCCAGCGCCTGCTCGGCTTCGCTGGATGCGCCGAACGACGCCGACCGCGCCGCCGCGTCACGAATCGCTTCGACCACCGGAGGAAACGCGTGCCCGAGGATCATCGGTCCCCACGAGCCAAAGTAATCGAGGTAGCGATTGCCATCCGCGTCCCACAAATACGCGCCCTCGCCGCGCTCCACAAATGGCGGATGCCCGCCGACCGCGCGAAATGCCCGCACCGGCGAGTTCACTCCGCCCGGAAAATAACGCTCCGCCCGCCCCTGCAACGCTTGTGATTTGCCATGCTCCATGCTGAACCAGTTTATCTGTCTCGGCGCCAGCGCTTTTTCTTGGCAGGAAGTGACGCGCTCTCTGCCACGAACGAGGCATCACGCGCGTGCATCTTCCAATAACGAGCCGGTGCTAAAATAACTTCCTCACGGCATGGGGCGTTTGCCTGTTCCCACGCCGCTCGCCTCACCAACCCTCTGGATCGGAACCGCCCTTGCCCTCTCGGCCCGCCAACTCTGCTGCTGCCAAACCGGCCTCCATCACCTACGCCGATGCGGGCGTCAACATCTCCGCCGGCGATCGCGCCAAGCAGCGCATCAAATACCTTGCCCAGCGCACCTTCAACAAAAATGTCCTGAGTGACATCGGTGGTTTCGGCGGCCTCTTCCGCCTCGACATCGCAAAGTTTCCGAACCCCGTTCTGGTCTCCAGCGCGGATGGCGTCGGCACCAAGCTGAAGATTGCCTTCGAGCTCGGCGTCCACCACACCGTCGGCGCCGACCTCGTCAATCACTGCGTCAATGACATCGCCGTGCAAGGCGCGACCCCGCTTTTCTTCCTCGACTACCTCGCTGCCGGCACCCTCGATGCCACCGTCACGGAAAAAATCATCTCGGGATTAGCCGACGCCTGCCGCGCCAACGGATGCGCCCTCATCGGCGGCGAAACCGCGCAGATGCCCGGCTTTTATGCACCCGGCGAGTATGACCTGGCGGGTTTCATCATCGGAGCAGTCGACCGCGACAAGCTCCTCACCGGCGACAAAATTCAGCCGGGCGACATTCTTGTCGGCCTTCCCTCCACTGGCCTGCACACCAACGGCTACTCGCTAGCGCGCAAACTCATGTTTGAAGTCGCCGGCTATACGGCAGAAAAATACGTCAACGACCTGAAAGAAAAAGCCGGCGCCGCGCTGATGAAAACCCACCGCAGCTATCTCAGCTGCATCCGCAAACTCACCGCAGCCGACTTGGCCGTAGGCTTCGCGCACATCACCGGTGGCGGAATAACAGAGAATCTCCCGCGCATCCTGCCCAAAGGCACCACTGCGCAAGTGGAGTTAGGTTCCTGGCCAGTCCTGCCAATCTTCGAGCACTTACAAAAACTCGGCAACGTGGAAAAAGAAGAGATGCTCCGCACCTTCAACATGGGCATCGGATTGATCGCAGTCATCCCCGCCGATAAATTCAAAAAGGCGAAAACTCTGCTCGAGCGCGCCAGCGAAAAATACTACGTAATCGGCCGCATCGTAAGAGGCGAACGCAAAGTCGTTCAGTACGTCTAACCTGCGGTGTACTTTGGCCGGACCCAGTTCAATCTTGCGTTGCCTTTCCAAACGCCCAGCGCAATAATCCATGACAATGCGGTATTTCCTTATTGCCACGCTCTGCCTCGGATCGTCCTGCATTTGCCTCGGCCAGGCTTCCACTATGACCGTCACCGCGACTGCCACGTTCGACACCATCATTGCGTCAGCCGGCGTTACGCTGGGCGGACCGAGCAATTGCGTTCCTGCTACGGAGCCAAACAACTATGGCACCGTCTCCATTTCAATGCCGGGAACAAATTCCTGCACCGAGACTGGCGAGGGAGTCGCTATCACCTGTACGAGTGGCGGCTTTGTTACTCCGGGAAACTACACTCTTGACGCCACCTATTCCGGATTTACTGGTACGACGGGTGAGAACAACTCTTGTCAGGTTCCCGGCGCGACTGCAAGCACGTTAGTAGTCGTCCCCCGTGGAACCGTCACTACTACAGTGCAGTTACCCTCGTCGTTGACGCTTCAGGCAGGAGAAACTCTCACACTGCCCGTAACGGTGACGGTTTTAAATAACGATAACGATCTATATCCGACTGCGACTGGCAACGTGTCACTCATGGATGACTCTCGGATTCTTTTGAGTCAGCCAATCAAGCCCTCCGGGCCCTCATTAAGCACAGCCACGATTTCAGCATCCACGAAGGGCGTCGCGCCGGGCCAGTATTCGATCAATATTGCTTACAACGGGGACCCGAACTATCTACCGGCTTCGTCGAATAGTTTTACAGTTACCATCCTCCCCGCCCAGATGGCGACGACATCCGTGCTTTCCATCTCACCGAACCCACTCGTCAAGGGAGACCTTGTCACTCTCGGCGTTTCCATTACGCCTTCGGGCGTCACGACTCCCACTGGATCGGTAACTATCGTCGCCGGCAGCGCCTCACTCGCTACGATTGCAGTAAGGAATGGCGGCGTAAACGCATCCCTTCCCGCGGACGTCGCCCCCGGCACCTACAACGTACAGGCCCTTTACAGCGGTGACAGCTTCAACCTACCCTCGACCTCATCTCCCGTATCTGTAACCGTAGTAGCACAAACTGCGACGACTACGAATATCGCCGTAACTCCCACCACTATAATCGCAGGCCGAGCCGCACAGATCAGCACCAGCGTCACTCCGCAGATCGGCAACTCCAAACCGACAGGTACCGTCACTATCACCGCCAACGGACAGACTGTTACAACCCTGCCGCTGCAAGATGGCGCCGCGAACCTGGACTTCTCTGCTGTGGGCATTCCAACCGGCACTTACAACGTCGTCGGCACTTATAGCGGCAGCGCGACCGACACGTCATCCACATCCGCGCCGCAGACGGTCGTCATCGTTCCCGCATCCACCCTTGCACTTACCGCTTCTCCCAACCCGGTCAAGCAAGGAACCATCACCACCCTCACCGCGGTCGTCAAAACCGGTGTCGGCGCCCCCGTCACCGCCGGCACCATCACGTTCACCTACGCCGGCAACTCGTTGGGAACCGCGAATCTCAATTCCAGCGGGAACGCGCAACTCCCTATCGCGACCAGCTCCTTCGCCGCCGGTACTTACGCGATCCAAGCCAGCTATCCCGGCGCCACCAACATCCCCGCCGCCACCGGAACAGTTTCATTAGTCGTGAACTAGCCAACAGCCTCACTCCCGCCGCGATTGACGCGCCCGCTACAATCAATCCAATGATCGCCCACCTGCGCGGCGCTGTCCTCGAAAAATCTCCCGGCCGCGTCGTCCTCGATTGCAACGGCGTCGGTTATGAAGCCGCCGTTTCTATTCCAACCTTCGCAGCGCTGCCTGAAGCTGGCGCCGTCGTCTCGCTCTTCATCCACACCCACGTCCGCGAGGACCAGCTCGCCCTCTACGGCTTTTCCTCGACCAACGAGCAGCGGCTCTTCGAAAAATTGCTCTCCATCAGCGGCGTCGGTCCGCGCCTCGCCCTCACCATCCTCAGCGGACTCGAGCCCGAACGCCTCATCGCCGCCATCCGCTCCAGCGACCACGCCATGCTCACCCGCATCCCCGGCGTCGGCAAGAAAACTGCGGAGCGCGTCACCCTAGAGCTTAAAGACAAGTTGGATCAGTTAGCCGCGGGAGCGCCCATCGTCTCTGCGGCTACCGGAGGCATTGTCGGCGGCGATGTTCTGTCGGCATTAGAAAACCTGGGCTACCCGCGCGCCGCCGCCGAAAAGGCAGTCGCAAAGGTCTTGGAATCCAACTCCGACGCCGCCAATCTGGAATTTGAAGCTTTATTCCGGGCAGCCATGGCCGCGGTGAGATAAGTAGTGAGTAAGTCAGCTTGCTGACACTTACTCACTACTACTTATCGTCTAAGAAGACGGACTGATTGCGCAGCACACTAATATGTCCGAGATATCGCATCAATAACTCATAGCGGTGCGGCCCCAGCACTCGCAGCGCAATCCGTAACAGTCGATGCACCATAACAACCCGCCGGTCCGCAGCCTGGAACTGACGCCACGTCGACTTGGCCACGACTTCTCGGCCCGCCACCAATCCCATCTTCTTCGCGAACGCCGCAAACTTACCCGTCGCATCGAATGGATCCTCGCCCGCCCAGCGCCCCGCGTCGTGGTGCTGCGCATAAATCCGGCGCGCCAGCTGCGTCACCACCGTGCCGTCAGAAAACCGGTCGAAGCCATACGCCAACGCTCCGGCTTGTTCATCCTGCTTCGCCAGGACGACGGCTTTGTAGTCAGAAAACATCCGCTCCAGATCCGGCCGTTCCGCGAGCGTGAACCTGTCACTGTTCTTGGAGAGCACGGCCGCATCCTTCACATCAATGCCGCTGAAGTGAAAAAACCGCAGCGGCACCGGAGCTTCTTCGCTGCCCGTTCCAATCCGCGCGACCGAGTAACTGTCGCCGTCGGCAATCAGCCGCCGCTCCTGCAAATTCCAGTACGCCATGTTGCAGCCGGCGTCGCGCAGGATCGCAACGTCAGCAAACATTCCCGGAGCCAGGTTCATCCATTTCTGATCGACAAACAACCCGCTGCGGCCCTCGTAGTAGCCCTGCGTCAAGCAGCGTCGCTCCCACCAATCCAGCAGCCGCCGGCTCTCCTCGCCGCGTCCTACCGCAACAAATCCCAGGTTATATGTGCCGTTGTAAAGCATGTCCTGCTCACTCGGCCGCTTGTCGTCTTCGATTGGAGCCGTCAAATGCGGCGTCAACACAGCCGTAGCCCCGTCATCCAGCGCGCGAAACACCGGCGTCAGCGGCTGATAGACAAAAATGTCGGGATCGAGATAGATCACTTGCTCTAATTTGTAACTGTCGATGAGGTATTTAAGAAATGTCGGCTTGACGTTCGTGTTCAGCTCGAGAATGTCATACTTCATTCCCAAACCGCGCACGTCTGCCAGTCCCACCTCATTGAGCATCACAGGCGTAAAGCCGTCGCCGGCAAAATGCGCGGTCGCATCCGCCTCAAGCGCCGCCACGATCAAAACGAAAAATTGCTGTTCGGGATGCTGCGCGACATAAGACGACGCCAACGTTCGCGCGTACGCCAGATAATTCGGTGAGATGATTGTGCAGCCCGCGACATTTCCCCCGCTCAAGCTGAACTCCCCGTGAGCGGCTCAGTCACCGTGCTCTGTCTCATTTGGTACCGAAGAAGGGACTTGAACCCCCACACCCTTGCGGGTACATGGACCTGAACCATGCGCGTCTGCCAATTCCGCCACTTCGGCTTAGACCTGCTGCAACCTTTCTATTTTCAATGCCCTCGACCGGACTGTCAAACCGGTGACGCGCCGCAAATTCCTATGCAACTTCTGCCAACACTCCGGCATCGCAATGCTTTGCCTAAAAGAGGATCCGCTCGCATGCCTGAAACGCCCGCCAAAATTCCGCAGGACTCCGCCGAAGAAATCCGGCGCCTCGCGCACAATCTCAGCAACGCACTCGAAGTTATCCTGCAGGCGTCTTACCTGTTGCAGATGTCCAACCTCGACGACAACGCCAAGAAGTGGGCCACGATGGTCGATCAAGGAACGCAGCAGGCTGCGGAAATCAACCGCCAGTTGCGCGAATTCATCCGCAGCCGCTCCGTCAACTAATTTTTCCGTGACTTAAACCAGCTTCGCATCCAGCGTGATCTCGGTGTTCCCCGCAAACAACCGCGAGATCGGGCAGCCCGCCTTGGCATTCGCAGCAGCCGTATCAAACGCCGCCTGATCAATCCCCGGAACCTTCGCCGTCGTCATCAGCGCAATCGACACAATCGTCGGCTTGCCGTCCACGTTACGAAGGGTCACGTCCGCCTTTGTCTCGAGCTTCTCCGGCTTGAACCCGGCATTCGTCAGCTGCCCGCTCAACGCCATGGTGAAGCAGCCGGCATGCGCCGCCGCAATCAACTCCTCGGGGTTCGTGCCGACGCCCTCTTCAAACCGCGAACTGAACGAGTACTGCGCGTCCTTGAACAAGCCGCTGCCCACCGAAATGCTGCCTTTGCCCTCTTTGATCGTTCCCTGCCAAATTGCTGATGCTGTCCTTGCCATGTATTTCTCTCTCCAGATTTAAAAAATCATTCTTGATTGTAGATGCTCGCCGCGCCTCTCAAGAGTCACTGGCATTTCCCGGGATTGGCAGTTAATCTTGCGCACGATGGCCGCCAGCACCTCGAACACTTCGCACGATCCGCGCCCCGTCTTGCAGCGCGAGCCAACCGATTGGAATGGGGACTCTGCCACGCACCACTCCGCGAACTGCCCCAACTGCAGCGCCCAGCTGTACAGCTCGCGCTGCAAGATGCTCTGCCGCACCTGTGGCTTCTATCTCAGCTGCGCAGATTTTTATTGATTGCGAGTTCGCGGACAGCCGGCTAGCGCCGCTCTTCTACCTTGCGCATGCTCAGCATCCACAGCACCACGGCCATCAGCACGCTGCTCATCACCAGGATCGTCACCATGTTCACCAGCATCGGGGTGGATGTCGCATGGCCATGGTGCGGCGGGGCAATCGTTCCTGCGGGTTGTGGCGCATCGATGCGCGGCATCCAGCCAAACCACGTCCAGTGGGAAAGATACATAGTCACCGGAATCGCCGCCCACAACGCGGCCGTCACCGTTACCCAGAGCAATACCGCGCGGCGAATGTGGGGAGGTTGCGCCATCAGAACTCTATCCAGACTAGCATTTTCTACCGGGAATTCGCCCCGGAATTTCATCCCGCTCACTGTACTCGACACGTGAAATGCGAGTCCTCTAATTGTTCCCTTCCAGTTGCAGATTGTCCAGTTACTCAGTGCAGCAGTTACTCGTTGGCTTGCGCCGAATCAAAATTGAGCCTAAGTCGCCTTGCCCATAAGATGCCGCAACCTCACTAACGTGTCTTCGGAAATAATTCCTCGTGCCGGTCATCGCGATAGATCAGCCCGGTCACTTTCCCGGTTGCATCTTTCTGAAAGATCACGCGATTGGGGCCGCCATTCTCAAAGAAATACGACGACGGGCTCTCCGCCAGCAGCACGTTCAGGCTGGTCTTCTGATGCAGCGTTAGCTGGGCGCCCTCGCGAGTTACCCAGAAGCGCACCGCGCCATACGCCGAATACTCGCCCGTGTAGGCCTCGATAATCTCCGGGTCCACCTTCACCGGCACCGGGTGAATCGGCACCATCTTGCGCTCCGCATATGCGGCCTCGCTCGGAATATCGTGCAGCGAATGCGACAGCAGCCAGCGCGGCAAGTCCGGCTCAGCAAAGGCGCGGTCCCACGAGGCATGCCCCACGCGTTCGTACATCCATAACCGGACGTGGCCGCCGCCGGCGCGCAGTGCGTCAAACAATTCGTCGCTCTGCGATGGGCTGACGACGTGATCATCTGCGCCGTGGAACATCCAGATCGGCGTCTTGCCGATGGCCGCGACATACGCGTCCGCGAGATGCGGGTCGCTCATCCGCCCATTCGGAGCCCAATCCCAGCGAATGCCGCCGCACACCGGCACCAGCGCCGCCCATCGACCGGGATAATTTTTCGCAATCTCCCACACACCAAATCCACCCAGCGAAATTCCGCTCAGATAAATGTGGTCCGGATCGCCATGAAATTCCTTTGTGCTGGCATCGAGCGCCGCGACCGCCATCGCCATCATGTCCGGGTCCGGCCAGTAGTGATGCTCATAAGGAACCTGCGGCATCACCACGACAAACGGCCAGCGGTCAGGATGGTCGCGAATCTCACCCGGCAAACCAATGTTGGTCTCCGTCTCGCCGTCGGAGCCGCGCTCGCCCAGCCCATGCAGAAACAAAATCACCGGCCACTTGCGCTTCGGATCGTACTCCTCAGGCAGGTAGACCATGTATTTGTAGGTGACGCCCTTGACCACAACTTTACGATTGAGGAAGCCGGTGTCCTGCGGATGATCGGGCGTACGCGGCTTCCGGTCTGCGCGAACCGGCGCACCCGTGGTCGGCTTGCCTGGGGCGGGCAGCCCCGCAGCCTGGCCCGGCACCGCCTGCAGCAGCAAAAACGCAGCGTAGCAGAACAGCAGATTCCTGCAAAAAACTGAAAATCGCATCCACCCCAAGCATACAATTTTCGCGGCCTGTCCCGCGCCTTAACTCGCGCCGCGTTCTACAGCTTCCGCGGTAGACAACCATCCCCGCCTGTTCCATCCTGACAATGTCGGACCGGTAACCGCATGGCCACCCTGCTCAGCGAACTCGCCAAAGGCGCCGCCTACCTCCTCAGCGTGGTGTCGCTCTTCGCCCTGCTCGGCCGCTCCCTTTTTCTCCATCCTGGAGCCCCCTGGCAGGAGCGCCTCCCTGGCGCGCTCGAAGCCACCGCGCTCGCCGCCTCTGCCTGCCTGGCCGCCGGCCTGCTTATCACCCTCATCGACCGCGCTCCCTCGATCCTGCCCTCGCTGCTCCGCACCCTGCCGATCCAGCTCTTCTGCTGGACCCTCGGCCTCGCCATCGTCCTCTTTCTTGTCTCCGGATATCTCGAGGAGCACTACGTCCCTTTGCTGTGGCGAAATCAACCGCACGAAATGTCGGCGGTACCAAACTTCTTCCGCGCAATTGCGGGCTGAGTCGCCAGGCGCGCGCATCCCAACTGACGCTTACCAGCACGACAGAAAGAGCTGCGCATGAATGTCACCATCTTCGGCGCCACCCACGGCACTGGCCGCATCCTCGCCGAAAAATGCCTCGCCGCCGGACACACTGTCACCGCCCTGGTCCGCGATCCCGCGAAGTTTGACCTCCGCGATCAATGCCGCGTCATCCAGGGGGATGCCCGCGAAGCCGTGCCGTGTCACGAAGCGGTTCGAGAAGCTGATGCCGTCCTCTCGACGCTCGGCGCGAAATCCCCGTTTGAAAAGAGTGACCTGCTGGCCCGCGCCGTCCCCGCCATCATCGCTGCCATGCAGCAGGAAGGCGTCCGCCGCCTTATCGTCCTCGGCGCTGGCGGCTGGCAACCCAGGGCACTCGATCGCCAAACTGGCCTCCGCCGCTGGCTGTTCGACGCCGGCGCGCGCACCCTACTCAAATATCCGATTGAATCGCAGCGCGCGCAGGAAGCAGCTGTTCTCTTCTCACCGCTGGACTGGACGATTGTCGCGCCGACTCATTTGACGAACTCCGCACCGCGCGGCAACTATCGCGTCGACGCTGTGGCCCTGCCACCAAAGGCATTCCACATCGCACGCGGCGATGTCGCCGACGCCATCTACCGCGCCCTCGAAGAAAAGAAGTGGATTGGGGAGCACGCCTACGTCAGCTGGTGATCGCGGCGCGATTTTAAACTACTCGCGGATCAGAGTTACCGCCGCCGAAGTCAGCGGTTCCGTCGGATAAGTCAC
>Ga0302326_10030515_pt1 | contig 10788 bp, 8 predicted proteins | sample Palsa_T0_3_FD_202264 | JGI IMG/M metagenome (GOLD analysis project Ga0302326, IMG submission 202264) | Peat permafrost microbial communities from Stordalen Mire near Abisko, Sweden - Palsa_T0_3 | ecosystem: Environmental > Terrestrial > Soil > Palsa > Peat permafrost | place: Sweden: Abisko...
AGGAATTCGACGGCCGCGTCGGCGAGGTGGCCAAGGCCGCCGGTTCGGCCGGCATCCCGATCCGCATCGGCGTCAACGCCGGGTCGCTGGACAAGCGGTTCATGGAGAAGTACGGCAAGGCCACGCCAGAGGCGTTGGTCGAGTCGGCGCTGTGGGAAGCCTCGCTGTTCGAGGAACACGGATTCGGCAACATCAAGATCAGCGTCAAACACAACGACCCGGTGGTGATGGTCGCCGCGTACGAATTGCTGGCTGAGCGGTGCGACTACCCGCTGCACCTGGGCGTCACCGAGGCCGGTCCCGCATTTCAGGGCACCATCAAGTCCGCGGTCGCCTTCGGCGCCTTGCTGTCGAAGGGCATTGGCGACACCATTCGGGTGTCCCTCTCGGCGCCGCCGGTCGAGGAAGTCAAGGTCGGCAACCAGATTCTCGAGTCGCTGAACTTGCGGCCGCGTGGTCTCGAAATCGTGTCCTGCCCGTCCTGCGGTCGCGCTCAGGTCGACGTCTACACCTTGGCCAATGAAGTCACCGCAGGTCTGGAGGGGCTCGATGTCCCGCTGCGGGTGGCAGTGATGGGCTGCGTGGTCAACGGACCGGGGGAGGCGCGCGAGGCCGACCTCGGCGTCGCCTCGGGCAATGGCAAGGGCCAGATCTTCGTTCGTGGCGAAGTGATCAAGACCGTGCCCGAAGCGCAGATCGTCGAGACCCTGATCGAAGAGGCGATGCGGTTGGCCGCCGAGACGGGCGCCGGCGGGGCAGAACCAAGCGGTTCCCCGGTTGTGACCGTAAGCTGACGGGTGGCCCAGTCGGGCTAACTGTCGGTCGCAGAAAGAAATCGGTATGTCGGCTCCGCCCATTCGCCGCATGGTCAGCGAGCGACGGGTGTCGGTAGTACGCGACGGCGCAGCAGTGCGCCGTGTTTTCGACGATGATCCGGTGGGGTCATGCATGGTCGCCGCCCGGGTCGCCGATCACGGTATGGACCCCAACTCGATCGGCGGTGAGTTGTGGACACGCCGCGGCCCTGATGAGTCGCTGTGTTACGCCGGGGCCAACCTGATTCCGCTCCGCGGCCGACTCAGCGACCTGCACGCGTTCGCCGATGCGGCGACGACTGCCTCGCGGCGATGCTCGTCCATGGTCGGTCGGGCCGAGTTGGTGATCCCGATGTGGCAGCGGCTCGAATCGACGTGGGGACCGGCGCGTGATGTTCGTGATCGCCAGCCGTTGATGTCGCTGACCACGATGCCGGCGTGTGCGATGGATCCCGGTGTGCGCCAGGTCAAGCCCGAGGAACTCGACACCTACCTGGTGGCGGCCGTCGATATGTTCATCGGCGAGGTGGGTGTCGACCCGCGGGTGGGTGACGGCGGCCGCGGCTATCGGCGCCGCGTCGCCAGCCTGATCGCGGCCGGGCGGGCGTGGGCGCGCTTCGAGAACGGCAAGGTGGTCTTCAAGGCGGAGGTCGGATCGCAGTCGCCGACGGTCGGCCAGATTCAGGGTGTCTGGGTGCATCCCGAGTGGCGCGGCAAGGGCCTGGGGACGGCGGGAACTGCGATGCTGGCTGCGGTGATCGTCGGCACGGGGCGCATCGCCAGCCTGTACGTGAACGACTTCAACACGGTCGCCCGGGCAACCTACGACCGGATCGGCTTTGCCGAGGTCGGAACCTTCGCCACCGTCCTGCTGGACTGAAGCGCTTCGCCGCGCTGCCCTACACGCCGAGATCGAGTGTGCTTTTCGGGCGTCCACTGTGCATCCTGGGCGCCGACACGCCGATGACGTCCACCCTCAGCGCACGCTCGGCGCGTTCATCGCACCCTCCAGCGTCAACCCTCAACAGTTTTGCCGGTGTCACGGTTCTGTCTCGGTGCGCCTAAGCCCGACACGAGGCTTTGTTTCTTAACATCAGCCTCAATGACAACAAGAGTCACACTGGCATCAGCTGCGAACTTCGCAATCGCGCTGCTCGTTTCGTCGACCGCGGTCTCGGCGTGCACTCCGCGGCCGGAGGGCCCCACGCCGGCGGCCGAGCGCTTCTTCGCTGCGTTGGCCACCGGCGACACGGCAGCGGCCGCCGAACTGAGCGACGATCCCAGCGATGCGCGCGAAGCGCTCAACGCGGCGTGGGCCGGCCTGCAAGCCACCCACCTGGACACCCAGATCGTCGGATCGAAGTACACCGAGGACACCGGCACGGTGAGCTATCGCTACACCTGGCACCTGCCGAAGAACCGGATGTGGACGTACGAAGGCCAGCTGAAAATGGCTCGTTACGAAGGCCATTGGCAGATTCGCTGGAACAGCACCGATTTGCATCCGCGCCTCGGCGAGCATCAGACGCTGGCGCTGCGGGCCGACCCGCCGCATCGGGCGTCTGTGAACGAAGTCGGCGGCACCGACGTGCTGGCGCCCGGCTACCTCTACCACTACACGCTGGACGCGTCCCAGGCCGGCGCCTTCCTGATCAGCACCGCCCGGTCGGTGGTCGACGCACTGCACCCGTTCGACGACACACTCAACGACCCGCAGCGCCTGGCCGAGCAGGCCAGTGGGTCGGGCAAGCCGCTGGATCTGATCACGCTGCGCGTCGACGACAGCAACAAAGTCGCTCCGGCGATCGGCAATCTGCCCGGTGTGGTGATCACTCCGCAGGCCGATCTGCTGCCGACCGACTACCACTTCGCCCCGGCCCTGATCAGTCAGGTGAAGAAGGCGGTGATCGACGAACTCGACGGCCAGGCGGGCTGGCGAGTGGTCAGCGTGAACCAGAACAACGTCGACCTGGCGGTGCTGCACGAGGTCGAAGCGTCGCCGGCGCCGTCCGTGTCGATCAGCCTGGACCGGGCCGTGCAGAACGCCGCTCAGCATGCGGTGGACAACCAGGGTCGCCAGGCGATGATCGTCGTGATCAAGCCCTCGACGGGGGAGATCCTTGCGGTCGCACAGAACGCCGCGGCCGACGCCATCGGCCCGCTCGCCACCACCGGCCTCTATCCGCCGGGGTCGACGTTCAAGATGGTCACTGCGGGCGCCGCGCTCGAGCGCGACATGGCGAGCCCCAACACGCTTTTAGCGTGTCCGGGCCACATGGACATCGGGCAGCGCATCATCCCGAACTACGGGGGATTCGACTTGGGTGTGGTGCCGATGTCGCGGGCGTTCGCCAGCTCGTGCAACACCACGTTCGCCGAGTTGGCCAGCCGCATGCCGCCGCGCGGTTTGACGCAGGCCGCCAACCGCTACGGAATCGGGCTGGACTACCAGGTCGACGGCCTCAGCACGGTCACCGGATCGGTGCCGCCGACGGTGGATATGTCCGAGCGCACTGAGGACGGCTTCGGTCAGGGCAGGGTGCTGGCCTCTCCGTTCGGTATGGCGCTGGTCGCGGCGACCGTGGCCGCCGGAAAGACGCCGGTGCCTAAGTTAATCGAGGGACGCTCGACGACGATCACTGGTGACACCACGCCGATCAGCGAGAAAATGATCGAAGGTCTGCGCCCGATGATGCGGTTAGTGGTCACCAACGGAACCGGCAAAGAGATCGCCGATTGCGGCGCAGTGTTCGCAAAGACCGGTGAGGCTGAGTTTCCCGGCGGGTCGCATGCTTGGTTTGCCGGATACCGCGGGGATCTGGCCTTCGCGTCGTTGATCGTCGGGGGTGGCAGCTCGGAGTACGCGGTGCGGATGACCAAGTTCATGTTCGACTCGATGCCCGCCGACTATCTATCCTGAAAGTCATTTCGCGGCGATTCCTTAGTTGAAAAATGCCTGTATCCCGGGCGCGAGGGGCGCCCGGGATACAGGGTTCTTTTCGCGGACCCAACGGAAAACCCGGGGGCTCCAGAGTGCACCGCTGCTGGCCCGACGTTTGGCGTCTGAACCGGTGGGGTCCGCCCCCACGCCCCACCGGTCCAGACGATCACCTCAGAGAGGTGGCTTATTCGGCCGAGATCAGCGTCAGGCGAACGGCGTCCCCGTCAGAAGGTCGATCAGCGGAGTGAGGACATCGGTGAGCCCTGTCGGGGTCAGCAGACCGTAGTCGAGTCCCGTGGCCAGGTAGCCCAGGGTGCTGTCCGGAACGAGGTACGCGTCACCGCTATTGGCGACGGTGCCCACGATGTCGGACGAGGTCTGTAGGTAGAACGCGCTGGGGTCGATCGCATAGATCAGGTTCTCCAGCCCGTGGTCACTGGCGGTGGATTCGAACGTGGAGACATCGTTGTAGAACGCCGCGTAGTTGCCCGTTCCCAGATCCTGGTCATACAACGAAGTGTCCAGGGAGTTGTCCGCAGCGCCTTGTCCGTCGTTGGCTCCGAACAGGACAACGTACGGGTCCGGTGCCGGGTAGGTGTCGACGATAGGGTCAGCGTGAGCGGTGCCCATGCCGATCATCGCGGCGGCCACGGCACCGCCGGCGGCGGTGACCAAACCCAATGCGGCCCGACGCCGACCGCGGTTAGACTCAATGCGACTCATGTGCGAGCCTCCAATCTCGGTATCTCTCGGATGTGGATGTGGGGTTGCCGCCCCACAGCCGTTGGCTCGCACATGAGTCCTTATCCCCCATAAGCGTGTGAGCCGTTGACGGGTCGAAGCATATAACAGGTTGGCCAACCTGTTAAGTCGAAATCTAATTAAAATCTCAGGTGAATGTTGAAACGCGCTAAGTTCCCTCTTAGGTGCCGTTCGAGGGCAGGTCAGACCACTAAGGTCACATCGCCGCCGCGTGTCGGATGGCTTCCGAGACCCTTGCGGCGTGCGTGTCTGTCCGAATTCCCAGGTCAGCGACTCCTAGTATGGCCATTTCTCGCCAGCTTCCACGACCGGTTCGTGAGCCGGCCCACTCAGACCGCGCACTCGACGGGGCGTGATCTTGAATAAAGTCCGAGCAATTGGACTTTAAATCCGAGTATCTGAACAACTTATCTGAGAAGCCCTAACAACGGTATCGCCACGTCCGAGTTCATAAATATTTAAGAAAACAAGATAATCGCCAGATGCCATTAAAAGGGAATGGCCCAATTGCAATTAACAGTCACACTAGTTTTGCTATCGGATCATTTACGTACCTTTCGAATCAATCAGACGCCTCAGCGGGGTGCTCGTGCGACGGGCTTCGGGCGTCGATACGCGCACGTCGTGGCGGTAGATTGATAGCGCCATGACGCGCCCCGACGAGCTGTCCCAACTGCGGGTCTCCGATGCCGACCGCAACGGCACGCTGCGCCGCCTGCACAATGCGGTTGCGCTCGGGTTGATCGACATCACCGAGTTCGAGGAACGGTCCTCGCAGGTGTCCTACGCCCGGACCCGCAGTGAGCTGGACAGCCTGGTAGGTGACCTGCCCGGGCCGGGGGCGATCGTCACGTCCGCCGCCGACCGGGTCGAGCTGCGCGGCTGGGCCGGGTCGCTCAAGCGGCACGGGGAGTGGATGGTCCCGACCCGGCTAGCGCTGGTGCGCCGGCTGGGCTCGGTCAAGCTGGATCTGGTCAAGGCCAGATTCGCGGGGCCGGTGGTCGTGATCGAGCTTGACATGAGGTTCGGATCGGTCGAGATCCGATTGCCCGACGGCGCCAGCGCGTCGATCGGTGACGTCGAGGTATACGGCGGTAGCGCCAAGGACTGCCGCAAGAATGCCCGGGCCGAAGGCATACCGCATGTGGTGTTGACGGGTCGGGTGGTCTGCGGCTCGGTGGTCATTCGTGGCTCGCGCCGGTCGCTGCTGCGCCGCCATGGCCGGGATTGACTCGCCGGATCCGATTGCCCGGCTTGCCCCCTCGCCGCTCCGCGGCTGGGGGTACCCCCACCTCAGGCCGCTGCGCGGCCTGCATCGTCGCCGCGCGGCCCGATATCCTAGGAACATGCCTGTTCGTTCCGCCCTCTCAGCCGGCGCGCTTGCCCCGACGCTGCCGGTGCCCAAGTCGATCCCGCGACCGGAATACGTCGGCAAGCCGACGGCGCGCGAGGGCACCGAGCCGTGGGTCCAGACGCCTGATGTGATCGAGAAGATGCGGGTCGCCGGTCGAATCGCGGCCGCTGCGCTCGCCGAGGCGGGCAAGGCAGTCGCACCCGGTGTGACGACCGACGCCTTGGACCGCATCGCGCACGACTACATGGTCGACCACGGATCCTATCCGTCGACATTGGGCTATAAGGGCTACCCCAAGTCGTGCTGCACGTCGCTGAATGAGGTGATCTGCCACGGCATCCCCGACTCGACGGTGATCGAGGACGGCGACATCGTCAACATCGACGTCACCGCCTACATCGACGGCGTACACGGTGACACCAACGCCACCTTCCTGGCCGGCGACGTCTCCGACGAGCACCGCCTGCTCGTCGAGCGCACCCACGAGGCGACGATGCGGGCGATCAAAGCCGTCAAACCGGGCCGTGCTCTCTCGGTTGTCGGCCGCGTCATCGAATCCTATGCAAACCGTTTCGGCTACAACGTCGTTCGCGATTTCACCGGTCACGGCATCGGCACCACCTTCCACAACGGACTGGTGGTGCTGCACTATGACCAGCCGTCGGTCACCACCATCCTCGAGCCGGGGATGACGTTCACCATCGAACCGATGATCAATCTCGGCACGTTGGATTACGAAATCTGGGACGACGGCTGGACCGTGGTCACCAAAGACCGCAAATGGACCGCGCAATTCGAGCACACCCTGCTGGTCACCGAGTCCGGCGCGGAAATCCTCACCCTGCCGTGACGCTTCTAGCGCGAGCAGACGCAAAAGCCCCTTGCCGTCGGCGTGTCGCGGTGCTTTTGCGTCTGCTCGCCACAGAAAGGTGAGCGGCGCGCTGCTGGTCGCCGGCACCACGTCCGACGCGGGTAAGTCGATGGTGGTCGCCGGACTCTGTCGCCTGCTGATGCGCAAAGGAATTCGGGTCGCGCCGTTCAAGGCGCAGAACATGTCGAACAACTCCGCGGTCACCGTCGAGGGCGGTGAGATCGGCCGGGCTCAGGCGATGCAGGCTCGAGCGGCCGGCCTGGCGCCCAGCGTGCGATTCAACCCGATCTTGCTCAAACCCGGCGGCGACACCACCTCGCAACTGGTGCTGAAGGGACGGGTCGCGGGCACGACCACCGCTGCGGAGTACTGGTCGGATCGCAATCGGCTATCGGCTGTCGTGCAAGACGAATTGGCAAAGCTGAGAACGGAATTCGACGCGGTGATCTGCGAGGGCGCCGGATCGCCCGCCGAAATCAACCTGCGTGCAACTGACTTGGTGAACATGGGTCTGGCTCGCGCAGCGAATCTGCCGGTGATCATCGTCGGCGACATCGACCGTGGCGGTCTGTTCGCGCACCTGTTCGGGACGGTGGCGGTGCTCGAACCCGACGACCAAGCGCTGATCGCCGGATTCATCATGAACAAATTCCGCGGCGACGTCTCTCTCCTCGAGCCCGGGCTGCGCCAACTCGCCGACCTCAGCGGTCGCCCCACCTACGGGGTATTGCCCTACTCCGACGACCTGTGGCTCGACACCGAGGACGCTGTCCCGGTGCTGGCGCACCGCGTCCTGGGCACACCGCAACCACCCCGCGGCTCGCAGTGGCTTCGGGTCGCGGTGCTACGGCTGCCGCGAATCTCGAACTCCACCGATGTCGAGGCGCTGGCCTGCGAACCCGGCGTGCTGGTGCGTTGGGTCAGAGAGCCCGCCGACCTGGCCGACACCGACGTGATCGTGCTACCGGGCACCAAGTCCACCGTCGCCGACCTGGCCTGGCTGTGCGAACGGGGGCTGGACCAGGCCATTCGCGCACATGCCGCCTCGGGCCGCGCCGTGCTGGGCATCTGCGGCGGTTTCCAGATGTTGTGCCGCTCGATTGACGACCCGGTCGAAAGCCGGTCGGGCCGGGTCGAGGCGATGGGGATGTTGGACGCCGACATCGTGTTCGCGCCCGACAAAGTGCTGTGCCGTCGGCAAGGCTCGCACCCACCCCTCTCTGGCTACGAGATCCATCACGGGCGGGTGGCCCGCTGCGCGGAGGCCGTGTGGTTCGAGGTGGACGGAAGTCCGCAGGGGTATCGGCGCGACCAGGTATTCGGGACGCATTGGCACGGCCTGCTCGACAACGACGATTTCCGGCGGCAGTGGTTGACCCTCGTCGCGGGGGCCGCGGGCCGGGACGGATTCGTGGTGGCCGACGGCACCGATGTGGCCGCGCGGCGAGACGCCCAATTGGATTTGATAGCCAATCTGTTGGACGTCCACCTTGACGTCGACGCCGTCACCGGACTGCTCGACAATGGCCCGCCGTCGCGTCGGACCATCGTCAGCGCACTGCGCTGACCGCGGATTTAAAACCGGGCCTAATCAAGGCTTTTCGCAAAGAACGTTCCCTATTGTCGCTGCCGTCGTCGCAAGTGCATACATCAGTTCGATGTTGCGCGAACGTTTCCAATTGCAACTCGCCTAACGAACCGCACGAAAACGCCCCGCGCGCGGGCCAATTGACTGTAATTTGCGGTGGTGCCTTCGACGATGATGACTACCGTCGACGGGTTTCCCATCCAGGTCTGCGACACCGGTCCGGAAAAGGGCTCCGTCGTGGTGTTGCTGTGCGCGGCCCAGCGGACACTTACCGCGTACGACGCGGTATGCGAGCGCCTGCACACCGCGTCGCTGCGCACGATCGTGGTCGGTCCGGATCCGCGCCTGACGCCCAAGTCGGTGGTGGGCGTTCTGGATGCGCTTGACATCAATTGGGGCGTGCTGGTCGGCGACCGCGTCGGCGGCGAACTGGCATGGGAACTGGCAGCGACTCGACTGGACCGCTTCACCGGTCTGGTGGTCATCGACCGAGGCCATCCACGAGTCGCCGACCTCAACGGCGTCATCCGCGACGAAGACTGCCCACCGGTTGAGATCAACACGACCGCGCTGGTCAGCACTCCCGACAATCAGGCAGTGGCGCAGGCCAGCCAGCGCTACGTCTACGGGGATTACCGCGTGGTGGAGCTGCTTGGACGGCGCAATGCGCACGAGTCGACCGCGCAACTGGCGGCCGAGATCGTCCTGCGCACCAGCACCTGGTGACGGAAAATGCTCGCGTGGGCGGCGAGGCGCCGTTGTCGCGCGACAAACTCGAGCAGCTGATCGTCGCCGGTGATGTCGACACGGTGATCGTCGCGTTCCCCGACATGCAGGGCCGGCTGATGGGCAAGCGGGTATCAGCGCGCTTTTTCTCAGACGAGGTGGCCGAGCACGGTGCCGAGTGCTGCAACTACCTGTTCGCCGTCGACGTCGACATGAATACCGTCGGCGGCTACGCGATGTCGAACTGGGAAACCGGATACGGCGACATGGTGATGCAGCCGGACCTGACGACACTGCGCCTCACTCCATGGCTGCCTGGCACGGCCCTGGTGCTGGCCGATCTGGCGCGGCACGACGGCCGCCCCATCGAGCCGGCGCCCCGTCGCGTGCTGCGCAACCAGCTTGACCGACTGGCGCAGCGCGGGCTGCGCGCCTACGTCGCGACCGAACTGGAATTCATGGTGTTCGACGACACCTATCGCCAGGCCTGGGCCAACGGCTACCGCGAGTTGACCCCGGCCAGTGACTACAACATGGACTACGCGCTGCAGGCCTCCAGCCGCCTCGAGCCACTGCTACGCGACATCCGGCTGCACATGCAGGGCGCGGGTCTGCGCTGGGAGGCCGTCAAGGGGGAGTGCAACAGGGGACAGCAGGAGCTCGGGTTCCGCTACGACGAGGCGCTGGTCACCTGCGACAACCACGGGGTTTACAAGAATGGCGCCAAAGAGATCGCCGACCAGCACGGCCAAAGCTTGACGTTCATGGCGAAATACGATGAGCGCGAAGGCAACAGCTGCCACATCCACCTGTCGCTTCGCACGGCGGACGGCGCTGCGGTGCTGGCCGATGACAGCCAACCGCTGGGCATGTCGCAGCTGTTCCGCAGCTTTCTCGCCGGTCAACTGGTCACGCTGCGTGAGCTGACGATGTTGTACGCGCCGAACATCAACTCCTACAAGCGGTTTGCTGATCGCAGCTTCGCGCCCACCGCGGTGGCGTGGGGAGTCGATAACCGGACCTGCGCGCTGCGTGTCGTCGGTCACGGCGACAGCCTGCGGGCGGAGTGCCGAGTACCCGGCGGCGACGTCAACCAATACCTGGCCGTGGCGGCGCTGATCGCCGGCGGGTTGCATGGCATCGAGCAGGGTTTGGAGCTACCGGAGCCGTGCGCCGGCAATGCCTATCAGCAAAGCCAAGACGGCAAGGAAGGCAACGCCGAGCGGCTGCCCGGTACGCTGGCCGAGGCTGCGACGCTGTTCGACGCGTCAGCGGTCGCCCGGCAGGCGTTCGGGGACGACGTCGTGAACCACTACGTCAACAACGCCCGCGTCGAGGTGGCCGCGTTCAACGCAGCGGTCACCGATTGGGAACGGGTGCGAGGTTTTGAACGGTTCTGACACGGTGCCGGTGATCGGCCTGACCACCTACCTCGAGCAGGCCCAGACCGGTGTGTGGGACGTGCGCGCCAGTTTCCTTCCCGCCATCTACTTTCAGGGCGTCACAGCGGCCGGCGGGGTGGCCACGTTGCTGCCGCCGCAGCCGGTGGATTCCGGCATCGCCGAGCGGGTGGTCGATGGCCTGGACGGACTGCTGATCACCGGTGGCAAGGACGTCGACCCTGCCGCCTACGGACAAACGCCGCATCCTGCCACCGACCAGCCCGGGGCTCAGCGTGACGCGTGGGAGTTCGCGCTGCTGAAGGCGGCGCTCCAACGGCAGCTGCCCGTG
>Ga0302326_10030516_pt1 | contig 10788 bp, 8 predicted proteins | sample Palsa_T0_3_FD_202264 | JGI IMG/M metagenome (GOLD analysis project Ga0302326, IMG submission 202264) | Peat permafrost microbial communities from Stordalen Mire near Abisko, Sweden - Palsa_T0_3 | ecosystem: Environmental > Terrestrial > Soil > Palsa > Peat permafrost | place: Sweden: Abisko...
TAGCGATCAAGGTATGCGAGCCCCAGTGCGGACCCCGCATAGACCAGCGGTCGGAGGCCACCGTTGTGGATCCACCGTAGGAAATAGCGGGTGATCAGAACCAGGAGGAACGTGTAGAGCATGTCGCTCATCCCGTTTCCGGCGTAGTACAGGACCATTGGGTTGATCCCGAAGACCAGCGTCAACGCCAGTCGAGGCGGCCGCCTCACGCCCCATTCGGCCAGGGAAGCGTGAACCTGGTACACGGCACCGGTGCCAGCGAGCACGCTCACAATGCTCCCGGCAAGGTCATGCGTCGACAGGACTGGAAACAGCGGCTTGAACAACAGCAGGGGGATATCGGCAACGGACTGCAGAGGACTCCAAACGAAGCCGATCGCAGCCAAATGGGGATCCCCGGACCACAGGACGTAGTAGCCGTTGGCCATCCGCGACACGGCGTCGAGCGGCAAGATCCGGTACTTGAAGTCGAGCAGGATCGCCACCGTGAGATACATCGCCAACGCGATGAGCGCGACGACCCCACCTTCTGACCTCAACCATGGCAACACACGCGACCGGTAGGGTGGGCGGGGATCGGCATCCGATCGGCTCGCAGGCAAGGGTAAATTTGAGTCCAGCGCCAGTGGTCGATCGATTACGAGGCTCTCTGAATCTGATGGGCTCAGCAGATTGCCATCACCGATCGTGCGGGTCGTGAGAGCGTCTGGACTCGCCCGCAACTCAGTCCTCATCGCCCGACCCGGGCACCGGTCGACCAAGTCCATCAACGGGGCGTCGGGGACGTGGAGCATTGAACACCGAATCGTCTCGCCGGGTGCTCACCGCCAATTCCTACCGCCCGTGAAGACGAAGGGACAAGTCGGCATACACAAGGTTTGCCTTACGTTCATCCCGACGTAAGGCAGGCAATCTCCACATCATCCTGGCGATTTGTTCGTGATGGTTCGTGACGCTCGCGAGATCCTGCAGTGCGGCCTACGCCCTCTTTGAAGGTGGCCCTCCGTCACGCCTGACGGGTGCTCGCTCGCCAGACGATGCCGACGCCGACGCTCCATCCCGAGCAGAACGACCTGCGGACGTCTTCAGGCGGGGATCGGACCTGAGGTGACCACCGAACCGGCGACCACAACCGGTCCCTCCGCCGCTGCGAGGAATTCTGCGCCAGTGCGCGACGCAATGCCGTGATCGTACTCGTGGCGGACGGACAAACGGACGTAAATGCCGAGGGTGTCCTTGAGCAGACGCCAAGCGGATTTCATCGACACGGTGCTGTTCGAGCGCTCCTCAATGCACACCGGCGCCTCCACCACGTGAACGTAGCCGAGGCGCTGAGCGAGGACGAGGAACTCGAGGTCCAGAGCGAACCGGTTCTCGCGCAACAGCGGGAGCACGTCAGCAACGACCCGGCGGTCCACCAACTTGATCCCGACCTGAGTATCCCTCACCTTGAGTCGGAAAAGGATGCGAGTGAGGCTCTGATGCCCTAATGAGTAAAGCCGGCGGAGGGTGGAGTTGTGCCCCGAAGAGTCCGGGTGGCGCTTGCTGCCGACGACGATATCCGGGCCTTCGGCACGCATGATGGAGACGAAGGCAGCCATGAAGTCCGGCGAGATGTCCCCATCGGCGTCGATGAAGCCCAGGTAGCGCCCTCGGCCCATACCGAGGCCGGTTCGCAGGGCGAAACCCTTGCCAACGTTGCTGGCGTAGGAGACGCGTCGGACGACACTTTCAGGGAACTCTTCCAAAGTGAACGGGCTGCCGTCATTCGACCCGTCCGAGACGGCGATAATCTCGAAGGATATCCCTGAGGCATGGAGCACACGCACGAGCTGCTCGACCGTCGTCCGGAGACGGTCTCCGGGGTTGTAAAAGGGCACGATGATGGAAACGTCGAGCGTCGGCTGCGGCAGAACGCGACCGTGGGGGTTTCCCTTGCCGTGGATGACGCTTGGCCGATCGGCCATCGCTACGTCAGCCACATCGATGAACAGCTCGGATTCGGACCTTCGAGCCTGCGCGTCAGGTCCGGTAGTCGGCCGTATGCCTGGGGGGATCTGCGTCTGGGTCACCAGTCGCCATTGTCACGACGAAGACAGATGTCAACAAGCGAAAACCGCGTTCTGACACCGAGAAGTTACCTGCTGATCGCGCCGAGTTCGCCCTTGGGAAAGAACCGTTGGCCGCGTAGCTCCACGGGGATCCTCGCCGCGTTGTGGCCCGCGCTAGGAAACGAGTCGGAGAGGTTCGGGGTTCTCGGTCTCCGTTGCGGGATCCGAGTCGGAGTCGAGCCCATGGGCTGTCTTTTCCCAGAAGGATGGCGTCACTACGAGTTGCCACATCGCCTTTACCGCGGCGACGGACATCATCACCCAGTAGATGGGCACGAACACCGCTGCCAGTACCAGGCCCGTGGATCTGGTGTGGCGTGCCGTGAGCACGGTCAGGTACCACAACAGGAAGTTTCCGAAGGCCCACAAGAAGAGACCCACGTAATAGACGGGAGCCGGGAAAATTTTCTGGAACGCCTCGGGATGGACGACGAACCAGAGCAGGGTCATGACCCAGAAGATCGGGTTCACGGTAGCCAGGATCGGGGTGCCCCCAACGAATGCACACAAGTGAGCGACGCCCTTGACACCGATTTCTTTCTTGAGCTGACGGGGCGATCGGAGGTGGATTAGAAATGTCTGCAGGTAGCCCTTGTACCAGCGGGATCGTTGCTTCACCCAGTTCACGAAGTCGCTGTTGGCTTCTTCCAGCGTGGTCGATTCAAGGACCTTGATCTGATAGTGCTCTCTGAACATCCGGATCCCAAGGTCACAGTCCTCCGTGACGTTGTAAGGATCCCATCCCCCGAGTGCCCGCAGGGCGCTGCGTCGGAAATGGTTCGACGTACCGCCAAGTGGAATGGGCGCGTTCAATGTCACCAAACCGGGAAGGAAGAACGAGAACCACATGGCGTACTCGACGGTGAACCACTTGGTGATGATGTTCTGCGTCGCATTGCGGTACGACAGCTTTGCCTGCACACACGCCACCTCCGGTCCGTATCGACCCAGAGCGACAGCCGCTCGACGCAGCTGAAGGATGTCTGGGGTGTCCTCGGCGTCGTAAATGGCCACGATGTCACCCCGGGCCAATGTCAGACCAAAGTTCAAGGCCTTTGGCTTGGTGCGAGGTTCGGCTGGAGGGATCACGACCAATTTGAACTGCTGAGGTGGGTGAGAGGAGCGCAGCGCGTCCAACGTTTCCTCGTCGTCCTCCTCGACCAGGATGAGCACCTCCAGGAGCGAAGCTGGGTAGTCCATCTGGGCCAGGTTCTCGATCAGGTTGATGATGACGCTGGCTTCGTTGTAGACCGGAAGCAGGATCGTATAGGAGGGCAATTCCGACCCAGGAACTGTGAGAGCTTCCTCGTCCGTCACAGTTTCGAGAGCGTTGCTCTTCGATGACCGCGTGAAGAGGTAGGCGCGGTAAACCACGGCGACCACGTAAAGCAAGGTAAAAGCGGCGATGATCGCGGTGAGCGTCAGAACGATATTGACCACCGCGCCAATGACGGTTGCGACAAGCACTCCGATGAGGAGGTTCCGCTGCCCGTGCGAGACCAGGTTCCGAGCGGACAACAGGGGTACCCGGTCGGCGAAGCCGAAAGTGCTGGCCCCGAGACGCAACTCAGCCTCGACCTCATTCATCGGGACTGGCTGCATCAGCTGGGGACTCTACTCAGCGGGGACGCCTTTCCGATAGCGGGTTCGCGCCGTCATTGCCCTCAGAATGCCGGTTCGTACGCGATCTCGCGATCCCTGTATGGCGGGATAGCAAACTCTGCGTGACACGGAAGTAACCGCCGGTCAAACTTCCGGTGATCCGGAGATCGCTCGTGTGTCCGGCCGCTACATTGGCGCGAGTGTGTCAATCAACCTGTAGCCAATTGGGCCGCCGGCGTTCCCTCCATGTCCTCGGCGAGTCCGTGACGTTCAGACCCGAAGGAGCACGCCCGTGAGCGAGCAGGCAGGTTCAATCGGGACGATGACGAACGGCAATCATCCGGCCGTCGACGCTCAACCGACGTCGGCGGGAGGCCAGATATCGCAGACCAACGGCACGCGGTCGCTCGACCAGCGTCTCGACGCGCTCATGCAGACGATCCGTGCGTGGGATTGGCGGTCGGATCAGGTCGCACCGGATCCGCCCTGCGTCAGTGAGCCGGACGAGCCCCTCGCATCAGCCCAGATCACTACCGCACCGACCAGCGACCGCGGATGTCCGGACGTTCCGCCACCTCCGCGTGCTGCGGACGCCCTTTACTTGACCGACCCGAGGCCGCGCCATGCCAAGGCCGAGCCACTGCCCGCTGAGCAGCCTGTCGCACCGGTTCCCTCTCGGGTGCCTTCGCCCCCCGAAACGCCCCAAGACACGCCGACGCTGATCGTCGCCGCGCCAGTTCAGGGGTCGGCTGTCGTCGGATCCCATGAGATCCGCTCGGCGACGACGGTCGCGCCACCGTCAATGGAGCAGCCTGACGCGACACTTCCCACTGCGGTGCCTTCGCCCCCCGCTACGCCACAAGAACCGCCGACGCCGATCGTCGCCGCGCCAGTTCAGGAGTCGGCTGTCGTCGGGTCCCATGAGATCCTCTCGGCGACGACGGTCGCGCCACCGCCGATCGTGCAACCTAACGCCACGCTTCCCACTGCGGTTCCTTCGCCGCCCGAAGCGCCTCACGACCCGCCGACGCTTGTCATCGCCACGCCGGTCCAGGAGCCCGCAGCGGCCTCCGCTGCCCCCGGGTCCCCCACGGCAACCGAAGGCGTTCAGCCCGATATCGCGGCGGGCGTCGGGCCTCACCCCGAGTTTCTCGAGAGGAAAAGCCGCCCGTGGAACAAGCCGGTGCTGCTCTGCGTCGCTGGACTCGTCGTCGTCCTCCTCGTCATCGGAGCCATCCGCCTCATCTCCGACAAGAACCAGGGTTCAGGGCCGAGCGAGCCGTCTCCCACGACAGGCGTGACGCAGCCCACAACCCACACGGCGGCTTCGGCATACCAGGCTCCGCTGCCGATTCCCAGCGCCGCCCTGACCCAGTACGAGCAGTATGCCCAGAGCTTGAACGAGGCGAATATCACCGCCACGAAGGGGTTGACTTCCAATGGCGCCGCGCTGACAGTCTCTGAGGTCGTTCCCGTGGCGACCAACTACGCCACGGCCCTGAACACGTACTCCCTCGCACTCGCCTACGTCGACTGGCCTGCCTCCTTGGAGACCGCCGTCAAGGCTGACCAAGCGCAACTCGTCATCATGTCGAGCTATCTGAAGTCCATCGACGCCGTGAGTACCGCCGGCTTGAACTCCTGGCTCGCCCAGCTGAGGGCACAGGCCACCACGACAGAGACCATGGACAACGCCCTCCGCCAGGAACTCGATCTCTCGAGGACGACGACGTTTCCCACGTAATTACGCCGGCTCAGGTCCTTCCAACTTGGGTCGCCGTCGAACCCCCGAGAAGCACTCCCCAGCTGGAGCCACTTCGCCCGGCAGCGTTTGTCCCACGAGGGATGTCTCCGCTAGCCCTCGGTGGCGTTGGACGCGCCGACGCGGTTGCGCGCCGCGCTGAAGATGATACGAACGACCGCACCGATGATGACGAGATCGAGCAACATCTGGACCGAGACCACCAGACGGGCGGCGTCGGTGCGCGGCGTGATGTCGCCGAAGCCCACCGTGGAGAAAATGCTGATGGTGAAGTAGAGCGCCTGGATGTGGTCAAGGCTCATCGTGAAGGTTGTCGCCGCCTGGTGCGACATGGCCAGATAGGTCGAGGAGAACGCCACCAGGAAAACGGCAATGATGACGCCGAGCCCCTCGATCGAGCGCAGTTCTGGCAGGAGCGCCTGGGAGATGCGACGGAGCTGCCAGGACATGACAGCACCGACCAACGCGATGTCGGTGCCCAGCCGGATGACGGCGCGCAGGCCCGATTCACGTCCGATCGGGAGCGCGAAATAGGCCCCGAAGATGAAGACCCACGAGAGGACAACGGTGGCAGCGCACACCACGACGGCACGGCGTCGCTCTGCCGGCTCGAGGTCGACCAGGCGCATTGCAGCCGCGGCCGCTGCTCGGCGCTGCCAAGGCAGGCGACGGCGCCTATTGGCTTCGGCCGGGGCCGTGTCGTCGATCTCGTTGCTCAGGTCCGGAGGTGGCATCGGTGACGACGCTAACGGGGACGACCCACCGACGTGAGCCGAGCTCTCGGACCATGGCCATGCTGGAGCCACTCATCGTGACGGCTCTGGTATCAGGGTCGCCCCGACGCCCAGGCACGCCGTGTCCTCCAGAACGCAGCCTGACGACGACGCTGGTATGCCAACCCGAGTCCGCCGACGATCAGCGCCAGGCCCGGGAGGAAGATGGCCTGCGACACTTCCGGGGTGCCCTCGGTTGGCTGCGCCGATCCCCAATCGGGCTGGTCGTTGACGATGCCGTTACCCTCTGTCGACAGGCTCACGTCCTCCGCGTTGGAGAGTCCCTGCCCTGTGCCCACGATCTCGCCGGTCCACGTGTTCTGGCCCTGTCCGGGCTCCACGAAGGCCACGGCCGTGCCGTCCGGAGAGAAGACTGGCTCAGTCGTCGACTTGAGCGTCCCCCCGGAGCCGACCTGACCTGGCCACAGTGGCGTCACGGTCAGCGTCCCCGACGTGATGTTGGTCATCTGCCACAACGTGTGATTGGTGCCCCCGCGTGTCGAGTCGAAGATGAGTTTGCTGCCATCGGGGCTCCAGTCGGGGTTCTCGTCCTGGTACGAGCCGCCGGCGTCGGTCTTTCCCGTGACAGAGTCGGTCGCCGCTGCCGACAGGTCCGTGTCGGTGACACCGTTCTGCCCGGCCACGGCGCCGCAGGGGTTCGTGGGGACGGTGGCTGACGGGGTGGGGAGTCCCGTCACCAGGTGAAGGTGATTGTCGGCGCCGACGTAGAGCAGCTCGGTCGGGTCCTGCGGGTTGAAAAGCGCCCTGCTGGCGCGACCGTTGCTCACCGCGGCCAGACCGACCGCCGGGGTGTAGAGGGTGCACACCGAGCCCGCCGGGTCCGGAGCATCGGCATCGAGGGTGTCGAGGCTCACGTCGTTGCGGTTGAAGACCACCGTCCGCCCGTCCGGTGCGATCGACGGGGCGTAGTCGTCGTCCGACTCCTCCCCGGATACCTGTGACACCTCGGTCGGCGAACCGGACGCCGACGTCGAGATGTCGTAGATGACCCACACGCCGCTGGTGTCGCTGTTGCTCGAGAAGAATACCGTCCCGCCGTCGGGCGAGAAGAATGGCTCCGCATCGGTCCCCGCGCCGTTGTCGCCGTTGGTCAGCCCTGTTGTCGCCGACTGGTCGCCGCTGGCATTCCCGAGCCCATTCGCCTGGCTGTTGACTTCCAAGATGCCACCGAAGGAGCCGTCGCTCTGCCGGGTAGACACGAAGGCGACGGGCCCGTTGCCTCCGGTGAAGGCCGCGCCGGCCGCCGGCGCCCTGACGATGGCGGCGCTGAAGGGCAGCACCGCCAGTCCGGTCGCCAGCATGGCGCGTTGCACCTGACGACGGCCACCCAAGGCTTTGGGGCCGGTTGCGCTCCTATCACGATCTTGCCTGCGCATGTCGGCTTCCTTGGATCGAACTCGTCACTCGCCAACATGACCGCCGGGTACACGAGAAGCAGTCGCACAGGAGTATGGGTGCGCGTCCGAGAGTCGTCAACGATGCGACGGCAAGTCTGTGACGGTTAGGCATCAAATGTGACGGAGCTCCGAGACGCTGAGCAGGTGCTCGTCGAGGTCGGCTGCGTGAAGATGTGCGAAGAGCCAGGTCGCACGACGACACGGAATGGCTCGGGCTCCGGACAAGATTTGCCTGGAGGTCACCTTCCGGTCACGAATTCGGAGGACGGGTCCTCATGCGACTGCGCGCGGTCAGTCGGTCAGTCGGTCAGTGGGCCAGTCGGTCAGTCGAGCCCCCGCACGATCGCCACCATCTTCTCGCCGCATTCGGTCGGATTCTGTGCCACTTGGACGCCGGCGGCTGTGAGCGCATCCATCTTGGCCTGGGCCGTGCCCTGGGAGCCCGAGATGATGGCGCCGGCGTGGCCCATCTTCCGGCCCGGGGGCGCGGTCACGCCGGCGACATAGGCCGCCACCGGCTTGGTCACGCTCGACGCGATGAAGTCGGCGGCGCGCTCCTCTTCGGACCCGCCGATCTCGCCGATCATCATGACGGCCTTGGTCTCGGGGTCGGCCTCGAACGCGGCCAGGCAATCGATGAAGTTGGTGCCCGGCACAGGGTCGCCACCGATGCCGACACAGGTGGTCTGCCCGATGCCCTGCTGGGAGAGCTCGTGCAGGGCCTGGTAGGTCAACGTGCCCGAGCGGGACACAATCCCGACGGGCCCTCCGGCCAGCGCGATGTCACCCGACGTGATGCCGATGTTGCACTTCCCGGGGCTGATGATGCCCGGACAGTTGGGTCCCAGCAGGCGCGTCCCCGGGAACTCCTGCACCAAGCGGTTGTAGGCCACGGCCTCGTCCTGGGCCGGGATGCCCTCGGTGATGCAGACGATGAAGGCGATGCCGGCCTCTGCCGCCTCAATGATGGCATCGGCCGCCGCACGCGGCGGCACGGAAATGAAGGATGCCGTCGCGCCGGTCTCCTTCACCGCTTCGGCCACGGAGGCGAAGACGGGAATGCCCTCGATCTCCTCACCGCCCCGCTTGGGGTTGGTGCCACCCACGATCTTGGTGCCGTAGGCCTTGTTGCGCAGGCCGTGATAGAGCCCTTGGCTCGTCGGGCTGATGCCCTGAATCACGACCTTGGTCGTCTCGTCGACGAAGATGCTCACGTTGGTTCCTGTTCTCTCTGGGTCCGGAGTGCCTACGCCGACGCCAGGCTGACAGCCCGGCGAGCGGCTTCGAGCATGGTGGGCTCGGCGATGAGCGTGTCCGACAAGTGGTCGGCCAGTAGGGCGCGGCCCTCGACGGCGTTGGTGCCGTCGAGGCGCATGACGACCGGTGAGCTCAACTTCACCCGGCCCATGGCCTCAATGATGCCCTTCGCCACCTCGTCGACCCGCGTGATGCCGCCGAAGATGTTGACGAAGATGGACTTCACCGCCGGGTCGGCGTTGATCACCTCGAGGGCGGCCGCCATCACGTCGGCGTTGGCCCCGCCGCCGATGTCGAGGAAGTTGGCCGCGCTGCCGCCCGCCTGGGTGACCACGTCGAGCGTGCTCATGGCCAGGCCGGCACCGTTGGCGATGATGCCCACGGAGCCGTCGAGGCCGATGTAGTTCAGCCCTCTCTCCTTGGCCATCTTCTCGCGGGGATCGATGTCGGAGTCGTCCTCGTACTCCTCCCATTCGGGGTGCCGGAAGGTCGCGTTCTCGTCGAGGGTCACCTTGGCATCGAGCGCGTGCACCTTGCCCTCGGGCGTGAGGATCAACGGGTTGATCTCGGCCAGGTCGCAGTCGCCCTCGACGTAGCAGTGGTACAGGCGGACGAGCAGTGTCGCCGCCTGCTCCCGCGCCTCAGGATCGAGGTTGGCCCGGTCGACCCAGTCGCGGGCCTGCGCGTCGGTGATACCGGCCACCGGGTCGATGTGGATTTTGGCGATGGCGTCGGGGTTCGTCTCGGCCACCTCCTCGATCTCGACCCCGCCCTCGGCCGACAGCATGCCGAGGTGCAGCTTGGCCGGGCGGTCCAGCGTGAAGCTGGCGTAGTACTCCTTGGCGATGTCCGAGGCGTGCTCGATCCAGAGCCGCTTGACGACGTGGCCCTTGATGTCGAGCCCGAGGATGTTGCCCGCGTGCAGGCGAACCTCGTCGGCGTCGGCGGCCAGCTTCACGCCACCCGCCTTGCCGCGGCCGCCCACCTTCACTTGCGCCTTGACCACGACGGGGTAACCCGCGGACTCGGCCTGCTCGACGGCCTGGTCAACCGTGTCGGCCACGCCTCCGGGGGAGGTGGGGATGCCGAAGCGGGCGAAGTACTGCTTGCCCTGGTACTCGTAGAGGTCCACTTTGGGTGCTGTCTCCTTGTCTGTGGGGTGGTACGTGCGGCAATCGGGTGAGGCAGGAGGGAACGCGTGCCCGGCGGCGGGCGGGTCAGCCCTCGAGGGCCTCTTCGCGGGCATCGAGAGCCTCGGCGAGCCAGCTCCCGATGCTGTCGAGCGGGGCGCCCGGCGTGAAGACCTGTGCGACGCCCTCTTCCTTCAGCGTCGGAATGTCGGCCTCGGGGATGATCCCCCCGACGATGACCAGGACGTCGCCGCGACCTGCGTCAGCCAGCATCTTTACCACCTTGGGCACCAGCGTGAGATGTGCCCCCGAGAGGAGGGAGAGCCCGATGGCGTCGGCGTCCTCCTGCACCACCGCCTGGACGACCTGCTCGGGCGTCTGGTGCAACCCGGTGTAGACCACCTCGAACCCGCTGTCGCGCAGCGCCCGGGCGATCACCTTGGCCCCCCGGTCGTGACCGTCGAGGCCCGGCTTGGCCACGACCACCCTGTAGGGACGTTTCATGCACGTCCCAGGATACGGACGGCCTGCTGGCAGCGCCAGACCGGGCCCGAGCAGGAACGTTCAGGCCCGGCGCAAAGGTGTCGCCGTCAGCAACAGGTTCTTCTTCCCGACCGAGTCGAAGCGCACGGTGGCCTGGGCCCGTGACCCCTCGCCCTTGGCGCTGACGACCACGCCGCGGCCCCAATGGTCGTGCACCACCTCGTCCCCGGCGACCAGCCCGAGGTCCTCGGC
>Ga0302326_10030519_pt1 | contig 10787 bp, 10 predicted proteins | sample Palsa_T0_3_FD_202264 | JGI IMG/M metagenome (GOLD analysis project Ga0302326, IMG submission 202264) | Peat permafrost microbial communities from Stordalen Mire near Abisko, Sweden - Palsa_T0_3 | ecosystem: Environmental > Terrestrial > Soil > Palsa > Peat permafrost | place: Sweden: Abisko...
ACAGTCTCCATCGGCATTGATGGCAGTTTTCCAATATACCAGAGTTTGTATAACAACACGGGGCTATTGACGGGTTGGGTCAGCCTTGCCGGAGGCACTCCCATTGGCAACCTCAAGTGGATACAAACTTCAAACCCAGGATTTACCAACAACGTCAGCTTCGGCACCGGTCCGGGACTATCCACCAGTATTTTCCAGCCTATTTCTCTTCCTCGATAAGCCTCGCTGGAGTGCGTCCATTCAGAAGCTTACTGATTCCAGTCCAAAACCACTTTGCCGGATTGGCCAGATTTCATGGCGGCGAATCCCTTCTCGAATTCGGTGTAATGGTAGCGGTGGGTGATGACGGGCTTGATATCCAAGCCGCTTTCCAGCATCACGCTCATTTTATACCAGGTCTCGTACATTTCGCGCCCATAAATGCCCTTAATGGTCAGCATGTTGAAAACAACGATATTCCAATCAATGGCAATTTGCTCCGAAGGTATGCCCAGCATGGCGATTTTCCCGCCATGAGCCATGTTGGCGATCATGTCGCGAAAGGCCGACGGGTTGCCTGACATTTCCAGTCCTACGTCAAATCCTTCCTTCATCCCCAGCTTGCCCTGGACATCTTTCAAATTGCCTTTGGTGACGTTGAGCGCGACCGTTGCGCCCATTTTTTTGGCCAGGTCCAGGCGGTAATCGTTGACATCCGTAACGACGACGTGGCGAGCGCCGGCATGTTTTGCCACCGCTACGCCCATAATGCCGATTGGCCCTGCGCCGGTGATCAAAACATCCTCACCCAAGACATCAAACGAGAGCGCGGTATGCACAGCGTTGCCGAAAGGGTCGAAAATCGAGGCTACATCCTCATCCATGCCGGGGCGGTGATACCAGACATTGGTCATCGGCACGGAAATTAATTCCGCAAAAGCGCCGGGTCGATTCACGCCGATGCCTTTGGTGTCGGCGCACAGGTGCCGGCGCCCGGCCAGACAATTGCGGCAGCGCCCGCACACCACATGCCCCTCGGCGCTGACAATATCGCCCGTTTTGAAGTCCATGACGTTGGTGCCGACTTGCACAACCTCACCCACGAACTCATGTCCCACGACCATCGGGACGGGAATGGTGCGTTGGGCCCAGGCGTCCCAGTTGTAAATATGAAGATCCGTGCCGCAGATTCCGGTTTTGTGGACGCGGATCAGCACATCATTGACACCTGTTTGTGGTTCCGGCACCTCTTCCAACCAGAGGCCGGGCTCCCGCTTACGTTTAACTAGCGCTTGCATGGAGGTTTAATAAGGGATATTGCTCGAAATTCAAGAAGGTTTTGGGGTGACAGTGGACTTTCGCTTCCATTGCCAGCCGGGTGTTCCGGTTCACTTGAATCTTGAGGCGAAATGTGTAAATTCAATTCATGATGACAGCCGATATTCTCCGGCAGCGCATGCGGGAACAACCGTTCAGGCCGTTTCGCCTAACTCTTTCAGATGGCAGCTCGTTTGATGTTCCCAATCATGATTTTGCATTGGTAAAGAGAAACACAATTGAGGTTGGCGTGGATATGCGAGACACGAACTCGTACGCGCAGAAATATGTCGAATGCGCCGTCTTGCACATCACGGGCGTTGAAGATATTCCTCCAACCAAGGCGGCTTAGTTAGCGTTGCTACAACAACTTAATCTGCAATGCTTCTTTCTCCAATCCCTCTGTCAGTCCCTCAATGCGCGCCCGGCGGCGTTCGATGATATGCTTGTCCAACTTCGCATCGTAAGGCACGGGATATTTGCCGTTGTAACAGGCCATGCAAAATGAATCCGCAGGCAAGCCGGTGGCCTTGACCATGCCTGCTTCGGACAAATAGCCGAGCGAATCGGCGTTAAGATATTGGCGAATCTCGTCCAATGAATGGTTGGCGGCCATGAGTTTGGAGCGGTCGGGAAAATCAATGCCATAAACGCACGGGTTCATGTGCGGCGGGCAACTGACTAAGACATGAACTTCCTTCGCCCCCGCTTCTTTCAAATTGTTGACCCGCGCTTTGGAAGTCGTGCCACGCACAATCGAGTCGTCCACCACGACCACGCGCTTGCCCTTGACTAGTTCGTTGATCAAGTTGAGCTTCACGCGCACGTTGAAATCGCGAATGAGTTGCGAGGGTTGCAAAAAGCTCCGACCCACGTAATGGTTGCGCACAAACGCCATTTCGAATGGGATGCCGGATTCCAACGAGTAACCAAGCGCGGCGCAATTGCCGCTGTCAGGCACCGGCACGATAAGGTCGGCTTCCAGCGGATGTTCCCGCGCCAACTCGCGCCCCATTTCGACGCGGACCTTATAAACGTTGCGATTGGCGATGTTGCTGTCCGGCCGGGCGAAATAGACGTATTCAAAAATGCAAAAGGCGCGCTTGGTTTGGTCGGGAAAAGCTTGCAAGGAGCGCGGCCCTTTTTTGTCAATAATGATGATTTCGCCCGGCGCAACCTCCCGCTCCAATTTGGCTGAGATCAGATCGAGAGCGCACGTTTCGCTGGCCAGGACCCAGCCGTCGTCAAGGCGGCCCAGGCAAAGCGGACGGAAGCCGAAGGGATCGCGCACGCCGATCAATTCGTTCTCCGTCAGAATGGCCAGGGAGTAGGCGCCCTCGAGGCGGCGCACGCTCCGCAAGAGATTGTTCTCGTTCCCATCCAGCGATGGCTGGCCCAGCAAATGAAGAATGATTTCGCTATCGACCGTGGTGGTGAAAATGGAGCCCATGTCCTCCAATTCTTCCCGTAATTGAGAGGCGTTCGTCAGATTGCCGTTATGGGCGATGGCGATTTGGCCGCGTTTGCCGTCGCCGGTCAACGGTTGAGCATTGCGCAAATGAGAGGAGCCGGTCGTGGAATAGCGCGTATGCCCCACGGCGGAATGGCCGACCAGGCCGTGCAGGATGTCGGGGGTGAAAATTTGCGAGACCAGCCCCATGCGCTTGTATTCGCGAAATTGGCGGCCATCGCAGGCGACAATGCCCGCGCTTTCCTGTCCCCGATGCTGCAGCGCATACAAACCGTAGGAAGTTAATTCAGCGGCATTGGGATGGCCAAAAACGCCAAAGACACCGCAGTAATGTTTTGGATAATTTTGCATTCAGACAAAGCGCATGAGGCGGCAATGAAACAGACGGCCCTGCCGCCGCGCAAGCTCATTCGCTCGCGCGCTATGGATTTTTGGCCGTGTTTGAATTGGGCGGAGGAAAATCGCTCGCCGTCAGCAGCCGGTGTCCTCCCGCCACAAAAATGCTGCCGTCTTCGGCCAGATGCATGCCCGGCCGGCTGTCGGTGTATTCGTGGAATTGTCGCGCCAACAGATTGCCATTGGGATCGATGACGGAATGGTCAAAGGTTCGGGCGCCGCTTTGAAAGAAAACGTGCAGATTATTGAAACGGTCCATTTGCGCCTCGGGCGAACCGAAGGAGACCATGCGACCCAGCGGAAAGACTCGCAATGTTTTCTCGCCCGCATCTGTCAAACGAAAGTACAACTTCATCTGGTCCATTAGAGTGATCCTGACCAGGCTGTAGCGCCGCACTTCCGGCGCGGCATTGGTCACACCGGGCGCGGGAACACCAAAAGATAGATTACCCAAACCGGCCAGGGTCATCCCTTCCGCGACGGTGAAGACAACCGGCTTGCAGGAAACCTGTTGTTTCCATTGCGGTATGTGGACGGTCACGCCGAGCGTGTAAACACCCGGATGCCTAAAACCAAAATAAGGAGTGGGATTGAATTCTTTCGTCACAGCCTCGCCGGAAGGCAGAGTGAACGGACTTTTAACCTGCAGGTCGCCAATTTTGGAAACGATGCTTTGGTGCTGGCCCAAAATTTCAAAGGTGATCCATTCATTGTCTTCTCCCAGAACAATAGGTTGGCCCGAACGGTTAATGATCCTCACTTTTAATTGCAGATCTTCGTCCGGCAGGTAGGTGTCCTGGTCAAGTTGCAATTGAATGCTGACGCCGTTGGGCTGCGCGTGCGCGAAGGGGACGACGACGGCCCACAGAATCAACAGAATGGCGAGTTTCCTCATGTGCCCCAATGTAAGTATTAATTGGCTGATTTCAAGAACGAAACACTACGGTACCTTGGCCGGGGTGTGCGACAAATTTCGGGAGGGCGGAGCGCCGCGACGCCCTAATTATGTCAGGACTCGCGGCGCTGCGCGGCGCTCGCCGCTCCAGGAAATCATCGGCAGTATCTTTATCAACCACGAAGAGCACGAAGGCCACGAAGAAAAATGGGAACTTCCCAAGCCAAAAAATTCAATTTCGCCTTCGTGCTCTTCGTGTCCTTCGTGGTGGAAATTTCTTCGCAAAAATAAATTATGTCAAGCTAACAGTTGACTTGGTTTACGCAGGCAACGGCCCGAAATGCGCTGCGTGTGCGGCATAAGCGGCTGCATCGTCCAGCATGTTATCAATGGCGGCCGCGATGGGGCGAGCCTTGGCGAATCCTGAGAAAATTGCGCGGTCGCCAATGCTGCTCCTGAGCGTGAATGTCGGTCGCTCCGTTACTTTCAAACTGTGAAATTCGGCGGTGCTGGCGCGAACACGCTCTTCGATGGCTGTCGATTGCGCCTTGGTCCGTAACGCCTCAGCATCCAAATCCGTCGCCTTGGCCACGATCTGCGCGGCCACTTCCCAACGCCCAATTTTTTGACCTTCGCGCAGACCAGCGTGGGCCAGCGCGAGGCGCGCGCGATCGTCGGTCACTTTGAAATCCTTGGCTGCTTCGGCGACACAATTTGGGGCCAAATATTCCTTCAATCCCGCGTCGTGCCAATTGGGGTTCAGCATGAACGGTGAGCGCATGACCAGGCCGCTGCGCCGATAAAACCACTCCACCTGTTCATGCGACTTCGGCAGGGCCGCCTCGTCCAGCAAAGCGATTTTCCAGGTGAATTCGACTGGCTTCTTCACGTATTGCTCCTTGAGTTCCGCCCACGCGGGCTCGGCCCAATAGCACCAGGAGGACGTCACATCGAGATAATAGGTTGCAGTTATATTCATTTGGATTTTGTTTGACTCAGAAAGGCAGCAGGCTTGATCAAACCCCTTTTGAGCCTTTAAATTCAGTAGGTAATCTTTTTCCCAGATGACTTATTTATATATGTCGTGGTCTCCAATATCTTCGCTTAGCACGACATTCCCGGTGATCGTAAAAACCGCTCTTAGTTTGTCTGTGATTACGATGCTTCGGACGGTCTGCCTTCGCAATGCAGAGAGGCGATTGATTTTGTGGATTCTTAAGCTTTTGTCGAAGGGTCATTGCGGAATATTTTAAAAGATTCCCTTGCCGCCTGCTGATTCTCTGGAGACAGCGCATCAAAAGACTTACGAAACTGAGGCGTTCTTTTGAAAATCCATTTTTCAGCCACAAAATAACTTAAATATCCAAATCAACAATTTTCCCTTCGGATGCCTCGTTTGCGGCCTGTTTGAACGCCTCAGGAACATCTGATTGCCCATTCAATGGCCCATGCCAAGAAAACAAAGTCGCGGCTAATTTGTCAATGTGCTGATCAATCAAGGCAACGGTCGTCTTAATATCTTCTGGTGACATGCCCAAGGATGGACCCATTTCACAAAACGACAACGCCAGATTTTCCCCCACGCTTATGGCGTAGCACAGGCGACCACGGTGCTGGCGCAGGTCGTATTTGCTTAAATCTTGGTTATTGTAAACATTCGTCTTAAACAATTTTTCGTCAACGGAAATAGACTTAACCCATTCAGCAAAATCATTTTGCAGACGAAGATACCCACTCCCCTCTGCGTCCCAAAGCCTGAATCGAAACGACGGCGAACCTAATCGGCTAATTGATTCTTGAACCTCAATTTTTTCGGAAACGGGTGTATTCATAAATCCCAATTTGACTAGAAATTATAGTGCCCACCAAGCTGATTTAGCCCCGATTTGAATATTTTGTTTCGCCGTAGCACTCAAGTTTAGATTGCGGCTGAACATGCATAACCACCTCTTCCATGTCAAGCACGACTGCAGGCAATATACCACATTTGTGGCCTTTTCCAACTGTTCTCTACCGCGCTTTGCTAACGAGCGATGATTGGCGTTGCATGCAAATCCTCCGCTTTGTGCCATTCGTGCCGCAGGTCGCGCATGATAAGCGCATGATCAAAAGTTACACAACCCTTTGGAAACAATTGCTCGTTGGCGAAGAAGCTGGAATCCACTTCGGAGACGGAAAGCGCCCGCAACCGCCATTCCATGGTGCGCAGGAGCAAACCGTCGAGGCGTCGGCCGTCGCGGGTGGCGGAGTAGCCGAGGCTGCCGCCTTCAAAAAAGGCCGAGGCCATGCCAATCGATTCGAAACATGAAGACGCGGGCCATGAATCCGTTTCATCGCCCACGACATTGACGGAAACTTCGTCATCGAGCGACCGCATGGAAAGTTCAATATGCCCTTCAACATCAGTAATGGAAAACCGCGCCGAATGATGTTCGCCTGGAAAAACGCGCCCGCCTGCGACCCGATTTAGAAAAGATCCGGTGTCGCGGCGAGGAATGTAAACGCCTTCGCGTGGCAAGCCCGCCGAATCGACCCATTCCACGGCGATGCGGTGCGCCGCGTTCTCACTCGCCAATCCCAGCAGGCTCGGCAACCCGGCCGGACGAATCTGCTCCAAGCGAATCAGACAAATGCCGACGACGGCATTTCCATTCTGGAGCTTGGGTCGAAAGGGGTGAGGCAGGACGCATTGCACGGCCCCGGGATCGGCGCGAAAGTTCACCAACAACCGCCGCTTGATGATGCCTGTTATAACGGGAATTTTCATGTTGCCGGATTCCGCCTGCCCCAAGACAACAATAACAATAACCCAGCCACAGCGCAACAAATCCACCCAAACTTGTCACCATATTGGTTGTAAAGCGTTCGTGTCCGCTCGCCCGGGGCGCGGAGCGGAATTTTCGAGTCGATAAAACCGCGCCCGTAAATGCTGTCGGCCTCGCGCAGGATATCATGGACGCGTCCTTGGGCATCGATCCAACAAGTCAGGCCGGTGTTGGCGCAACGCACCAGGGGCACTCCGTTTTCGATGGCGCGAAAGACCGCGCCCGCTGCTTGCTGCCATTGGGCCGCGCCCTTGCCGAACCAGCCGTCATTCGTCAGGTTGATGAGGAAATCGGTGTCATCGTCAACATGTTCCCTAGCCTCTTGCGGAAACATATCTTCAAAACAAATCAAGACCGACGTCTTGGCAGGTAGGTTGGTCATGTTGAATGTCACCGGACGGTCGCCGGGCGTGAAACCGCCGATGATTGGCGTTAGCCATTTCAGGAACGGCAGCCAGTGGAGCAGGGGAATATATTCGCCGAAAATGACCAGCCGGCGCTTGTGATAAATGGCCTCGATCGAGCCTTCGGGACCGAAGAGGAAACTGCTATTGTAATAGTTCGTCTCTCCCGCCGATGAAAGTTCCGCAGAGTCGCCCGAAAAAATCAGCCAAGCCGAACGGCCCGCCATCAATCGCTTGATAGCTTGCTGGTTCTCCGGGCCGAGATCTGGCGCCGCTGATTCGGGCCATAGCAACAAGTCGGGCTTCGCGCCCAGCGCTTTTTCAGAAAGATCAAGGACTTGTTGAAAGCGCATAGCATTTTCATTGGTGTCCCAAATCAATGTCTGCGGGATGCTCGGTTGAACTAATCCCACCTTGATCTCTCGGGCCGGAGCGGGGTTGCCCAAAGTTTTCACCATTCCATACGCCGCAATACAACTTAACGTCAAAAGAGGCAATGCGGCCTGGCCCCAAATGGCTGGCGTGGAAGGTTGCCGCGCCAGGACCAAGAGCGCTCCACTCACTGCGACGGAAAACCAAACGATCATAAACGAAACGCCATAGACCCCCGTGATCGAAGCAATTTGAATGATCGGCAGCAGCTTGTATTGCGAAGAGCCCAGAAAATTCCACGGAAACCCGCCCAGGAATCTGCCTCGCGCCATTTCCAGTGCTGTCCAGGCCACCGCACAAAAGAGCGACCATTCGGCGCGTTTCAGCCAAGGGACCGCCAGGAATTGGTCCACGATGGCGGCAAAAGAAGTTTCCGTTGCTTTCGCATCGGGAGCGGGAAATATCTTCCAGCAGAACCAGACCCATAGACCGAAGTAAAGTCCGCAGTATGCGCTTAAGGCTATCCACCCCAAGCCGGGCGCCAACGGGATTCCATACCAAGTATAAGGAATGTTCAGGAGCCACGAAAGACCGCAAAGAAAATAAACAAACCCCGCCACGAAGCCGATGCGGAAGGCTTTGGCTCCGCTTTCTCCCAGACTGCAAAACAACATCAACCCCGCGCCAGCCCAGGCCGCGCCGGCAATTTCCAATGGGGCAAAGGCCGCGCTCAGCAGCAATCCAGCCAGCGTCGCCAGCCCATAACGGCTCAGGGCTGCTGGACTCATTGAAAATTTTCTCAAGACTACAGATTGCCAAAAGCGAATTAGTTTGCCAGCGCTCAATGTTCAATGCTTTAACGGGGCGTGACATCATCGCTCACGGAATCCGCCGCGCCACCTGCGACACCCAAGGCCTTGGGCTTTCACATGCCCGCCGAATGGGAACCGCACGCCGGCACCTGGTTGACGTGGCCGCGGACCGACGGCATCAGTTTCCCGGGAAAATATGACGGTGTTCCTCCCGTTTATGCGGAACTTATCCGCCACCTCGTCCAGGTCGAGGAGGTGCATATCAATGTTTGGAACAAGGAGATGGAGGACTGGGTGCGCGGTCTTTTGCAAAACGAGAAAACGCCGCTCGACCGCGTTCACTTCCATCATTTTCCCGCGTACGAGCCCTGGTGCCGCGATCACGGGCCGACGTTCCTCGTGCGCGATGACAAGGGCCAACGACAACGGGCCATCGTGGATTGGGATTACAACGCCTGGGGAGGGAAGTATCCACCGTTCGACCTGGACGACGCCATTCCGCAACACATCGCCCGCTATCGCCAACTACCGCTTTTCTCGCCGGGCCTCATTTTGGAAGGCGGGTCCATCGAGGTCAACGGGGCCGGCTCCGTTTTGACGACCACGGCCTGTTTGCTTAATCCCAATCGCAATCCTTCCGTGAGCAAAGCACGAATCGAGCAATATCTTTGCGACTACCTCGGCGTTTCCCAAGTATTATGGCTGGCTGAGGGAATTGTTGGGGACGATACCGACGGACACATCGACGACTTGGCGCGTTTTCTCAATCCGACCACGATCGCCACGGTGGTCGAGCATGATCGGAGCGACGCGAATTATCCCATCTTGCGCGAAAATCTGGAACTGCTGCGCGGCATGTGCGACGCCAAAGGCCGCAGTTTCCGCATTGTTGAGCTGCCTATGCCGGGGTTGGTGGAATACGAAGGCCAACGCTTGCCGGCCAGCTACGCCAACTTCTACATCGCCAACGGAATGGTCATCGCGCCCACTTTTCGCGATAAACATGACCATGTGGCGTTGGAAATTCTGCAAAGAGAATTCCCAGACCGCCGCGTCATCGGAGTGGACTCCACAGAACTGATTTGGGGCCTGGGTTCCTTTCACTGCATTACGCAACAGGAACCGGCTGGCTAAGAATCTTTATTCCTTTGTGCGACCCAATGATTTGTTCTTGCTCCCACGAGCAGGACTGGAGGGGTGAGCTCCTGCGAGACCCTGACTTTGTCTTAAAGACAATATTTGGGTCTCGCAGGAGTCGATCCTCCAAAAAAAATGGATTCTTCTTGATGAAAAATCATCTGCCGATCATCCTCATTGCATGCGGGCGCATACCAACGGCCTCCTGCAATTCGACGACACCAACGCCCCCAATTACCCCGCCCGCTTCTACTACACCAACCCGCGCTAATCCTATAATTTCCCGGAGGGGCGAACTCCCGCGAGACCCTGACTTATTCCGCCTCTTCTTTAGAAAATATTTGGGTCTGGCAGGCGCTCGCCCCTCCGAAAATCAAGGACTCATGCCGACTCGTGCCACTCCAAGACATTAAGTTCCCCCTGGTAGGGCCAGTCTTCTGGCCCGCGAACCAGGCCGGCCTTGATGGGGTTTTCCCAAAGATAAAGCCATTTCTGGTGGTAACTTTCGCCGCTGCGTAATTGGCGATCAAAAAAGTCGCGCTGCCAGATAGGCTTTTCTTCCGGGTGTGGCCAGCGTCTGGTGGCTTGACTGCGCCAGAAACGCGCCCAGTAGCGGAAAGGAGTCGATGGCGAGGTGGCGGGCGCACAAAATAAGTGCGAGTGGTCAGGCATCACCACCCAGCGTCCGACTCGCCACTGATCGGCCTGGGTCCAACAATCCAGCAACAAGGCGACAACTTCGTCGCGCGCCAGCAAAGGGCGTCGTTTCTCCACAGACATAGTCAAAAATAAGATGGTCGTTTGATTGGCTATTGCCATTGGCACCAGATGCGGCAAATAGCGGCGTCCAGGTTGCGAAGCGGGGCTCATCCGAGCCAGGATAACTGCGCAAAAGACCCCAGGGCAAGGCAAGACGAATCAGGGTTCTCGCAGGACCTCAAATCCAAGAACGGTGGGGTGACGCTCCGCGGGAGCCGTGACCTCGTTCCGCGAATTACCTCAGGTCTCCGCACAGTTAGTACCGCGACGCCCCGGAGTTCTTTTGCAGAAAATATTTGGGTCTCGCAGGAGCTCGCCCCTCCTGGAAATAGATTCAAGTTGCAGTCCCCATTATATGTGGTATTATGCTTGCGTAAGGGGCTTTAGCGGGTTGCTCATTGAAATTTTGGGTAAGAGGTC
>Ga0302326_10030520_pt1 | contig 10787 bp, 9 predicted proteins | sample Palsa_T0_3_FD_202264 | JGI IMG/M metagenome (GOLD analysis project Ga0302326, IMG submission 202264) | Peat permafrost microbial communities from Stordalen Mire near Abisko, Sweden - Palsa_T0_3 | ecosystem: Environmental > Terrestrial > Soil > Palsa > Peat permafrost | place: Sweden: Abisko...
GTTGCAGGAGCGTGACCTGGCCGGCGTGGAACAAACCAACTGGAAAATTGTCTCGCGGCGCGCCCCCTCGGTCGCTGAAATGTCGGACCTGCAATTCGCATGGCTGGCGTGTAAGCACGTCAAAAGCAACGCGATTGTGATCTGCAAAGATCAGATGCTGCTCGGCGCGGGGGCGGGACAGATGGATCGTCCCAGCGCGGCGAAGCTGGCGATCGCCAAGTCCGGACTGCGGGCGGCGGGCGCCGTCGCCGCCAGCGACGCGTTTTTCCCATTCCCAGATGCGCCGGAATTGCTTCTGAACGCAGGTGTTACCGCGATCGTTCATCCCGGCGGATCGCTCAAAGATCAGGAGACCATCACGCTGATGGATGAACGCGGCGCGGCCATGGTGGTGACCGGTCAACGGCATTTCAAGCATTAAAATCGCGATGCAATCGTCCAAAGACCTGGTCGTCGAACCGATCGGCGTGGAAGTTGAAACGCTGCCGCGCCCGATCTCCTGGCGCGATCTTTTCGGCAACGACAATCCAGTCGAATTGGAGATCGGGATCGGCAAGGGCACGTTTCTGACCGATGCCGCCAAGGGCCGGCCGGAGACTAATTTTTTCGGCTTGGAATACGCGCGCTGGTTCTGGCGATATGCCAGTGACCGATTGCGCCGCAACGACTGCCGGAACGCGCGCACCGCCCGCGCCGAGGCGGGTTATTTCGTGCGGGAATTTGTCGCCGATGCGTCGCTGTCGGTGGTTCATATTTATTTTCCCGATCCGTGGCCGAAAAAACGGCATCACAAGCGCCGCCTGATCCAGCCGCCGTTTTTGCTGGAGATTCGCCGCGTGCTCAAACCGGGCGGCCGATTGCAGATCGTGACGGACCATGAGGATTATTTCCGCCAGATACAGGAAGTGATTGCCGCGTCCCCGCTGAACGAAGTCGAATACGCCGCGGGTGATGTCGGCACGAATTTCGAGCGGAAATATCGGAAAGAGGGGCGGACGTTTCATGCAATTGCGGCGGTTCGCGGATTCTCGGATTGAAGATTTTTTGTTCAAGAGTTCACGCCAGCTCGTCCGATAACTCGCACAAGACGCTTTATCGAAAGGTGCGACAATATGAATAAGACATATTTTGCGACTATTTGCGGCGGATTCATCCTGCTGGCGGCATTCCTGGCTCTCACCGGCTGCATGGGAGATGGCCGGCCGACGCTCTTGCCGGTTGCGGATTCAAATCTGCGAAAGTCGTCGGCGGAGTTTGCCGCCGATGCCGCGAGGAGAACATACGAGGCTGATGCGCCCAAGAGCAATCTGACGATTGCCCGCGCCCAGTACAATCTCATGGAAAGCCAATTTGACGTGGCCAACCTCACCAATTGGGATTGGAAGAACATCGAGGTCTGGGTGAACCAGAAGTATGTCGTGAGCGTTCCGCAGTTTGCAAGAAACTCCGGGGAGGCTTTGAATTTCCAGCTTTTCTATGACAATGACGGGCATCATTTCGACACGCACTGGGGCGGGAACCCCGTGAAAAGCCTGCAGATCTATGCTGATGGCAAGATGTACGATGTCGTCGCGACGCTGCAATGACGGCGTTGAGCGACTGACCGGACGGACGTATAGTGACCGGCCGATATGCTCTTCACCGATCCGTGTTTCCTGTTTCTTTTCCTGCCGGTCATCTTGACGGCTTATTACTGCACGCCGCGAGCGGGAAAGAACTACGTCCTGCTGGCGGCGAGCGTTCTTTTTTATGCGCTCGGCGAAGGCTTGTCCACGTTCGTCGTGGTGGCCTCGATCGCGATCAATTTCTTCGTCGGGCGATGGATAGAAAATGCCCCGGACCGCCGGGCCGGCAAGGTCGGGCTGGTGGTTGGAGTCATCGTCAATCTGATCCTGCTCTGCTCGTTCAAATACGCCGCGTTCCTGGTCGGGAATGTGAGCGCGATTGTGGTGGCGATGGGGGGGCATCCGATCTCCCCGCCGAAGATTCACCTTCCCCTGGGCATTTCATTCTTTACATTCCATGCGCTCTCATACATCACGGATGTCTGGCGGCAGGATGTGAAACCGATGAAGCGGGCGAGCACGTTCGGCCTGTACATCATGCTTTTCCCGCAGTTGATCGCGGGGCCGATCATTCGGTATAAGACCATCTGCGATCAATTCACCATCGGAGGCCCGCGCGGGCGACATCATTCGTGGGACACCTTCGCCGAAGGCGTCCGCCGTTTCATCATCGGATTCGCCAAGAAAATGCTGATCGCCAACACCGTCGCCCAGACGGCCGACACCATTTTCACGATCAAGCCTTATCTGATCACGCCCGCCGTCGCCTGGCTGGGGGTGCTCTGCTACACCGTGCAGATTTATTTCGATTTTTCCGGGTATACCGACATGGCGATCGGGCTGGGGAAAATGTTCGGCTTCACGTTCCCGGAAAATTTCAACTATCCGTACATCGCAGCCAGCATCACCGATTTCTGGCGGCGATGGCATATCACGCTGACGAGCTGGTTCCGCGACTATCTTTACATCCCGATGGGGGGCAACCGGGTTCCCAAGTGGCGGCTATACCTGAACCTTCTGACCGTGTTTTTTCTCTGCGGACTTTGGCATGGAGCGACCTGGACGTTCGTCGCGTGGGGATTGTTCCATGGCGCGTTTTTGATCATCGAACGGGCCGGGCTGAAAAACTGGCTGGAAAGACATCATGCGCTCCGCCACGCGTATGTCCTGCTGGTGGTGATGGTGGGCTGGGTCTTCTTCCGGGCCAATACGTTTACAGCGGCGGGGCAATTCCTGATGCGAATGGCATTCGTCAGCGGCAGCGGCTCGGCGTTCTTCACCACGGCGCAGTGCGTCAACCGCACGCTCGTGCTGGCACTCGTCGCCGGCATTCTGGGAAGTTTCCCGCTGGCGCCGCTGCTCGGCGGGGCGATCGACCGCGCCGTCGCGACCGCCGATGGGGCAAAATCATGGCTCGTTGATTTGACCGCGGGACTCGGCGAGTTTGCGGTTCTGGTGGCCATGTTTATCGCCTCCACCGCTCTTTCGGCCGCGGGAACTTATAACCCATTCATCTACTTCCGCTTTTGATCGCCGATGGCCCCGGAATTAACCATAGCGGAGAACTTTTCATCTCAAAGCCGCTTGACCGAAGCGGCATCGTGCCCTCGATTTCTCGATCGCGCCCGGGTGCTGATTGCACTGTTTTTTGTCGCAGCCCTGTTTATTCCGCTCGTTGGAACCTGCTTTCACTGGGATCCGGTGCCCTCCTCGGAAAACCGCGCCATGGCCAGGCTTCCCGGCCAGCCAAGAGATTTCAAACAGTTCAGCCGTTTTTCCGAACTGTTTCTGGGATATTACCGGGACCATTTCGGGTTTAGAAACACGCTCATCCGCAGTCTCTCCCTGGCCAAATTCCACGGGGGCCTGGCGTTCGATCAGGGCACCAACATTATCCTTGGCAAAGATGGTTGGCTTTTTTATCCATCCGACCCCCACAGTTTTCTGGCCGATCGAAACCTGGAGCCGTTCACTTCCGCGGAACTGGACGTCTGGCAGCGAATGCTGGAGCAGCGTTTCAAGTTCTGCGCGGACCATGGAATCCCGTTCATCGCGGTGGTCCCGCCGGACAAGCAAGCCATTTATCCCGAATTTTTGCCAGATGAGCTTTCGCGTCTCGGGCCCGAGAGCAGGCTCGATCAACTGATCGAGCGGCTGCGCGACACTAATTCACCCGTTCATCTGATCGATCTGCGCCCGATCCTGCGCGAGGCGAAAAAATATCATCGCATCTATTTCAAGACCGACACCCATTGGAATGATTACGGCGGATATGCCGCGTATCCAGTCATTCTCGACGCGGTCAACAATGTTTTGCCGGGAGTTAAACTGATCCCGCAGCCGCTCGGTAATTTCAGTGCGCATTCTTCCACCAAATCCGGCGATCTGGCGTATTTTCTGAATCTATATTACGAGTACCGGGAGGATTGGCCGGAACTCGTCCGCCGAATTCCGTTCCCAATGGCCGTCCATGCCGACAATCCCTTTGCGCCGGTTATCACCAAAGGGACCGATCCTCGCGCCCCGTCACTGTACATGATTCACGATTCATTCACCCTCTACCTCTACCAGTTTCTCGGTCCCAATTTCAGCCGTGTTTGTTGGGAATGGACCAAGGTGATGAACGGCTCGCAGGTTTTGAGCTTCAAACCCGACGTGGTGATCGACGAGTTTGTCGAGCGCACGATGTATCAGCCGGTCCCGGAAGATACCGCGGACATCCGCGCGGTGCAGCCACGGTAGGGCGTACGATTTATGGCCATGACGCCAACGACCATTGCGCTTCCGCTTGAGCAGAGGATGGTTGTACCCTTGATGCGGACAATGCTGATCCGGTTTTTGGCGGCCGTGTTTGTCGCGTCACTCTTTGTTCCGCTGATCGGAGCCTGGCGGAACTGGGATTTCTCCGGCGCTTCCAACGAAAACCGCCGGCTCGCCGAAAGGCCGCCCTTGCCGGATACGATCAAGGATGCCGGGCACTACACGGATCGCTGGCTTGGATACTACCGCGATCATTTTGGTTTGCGGAACACTCTGATCCGCGCCGTGGCCGAAACAAGGTTCCACGGCTTCGGCGCTGATAGCGACGGAAGCTACATCGCCGGCAAAGACGGCTGGCTTTTTTTCCGTCCGGAGGGGGACCGGAATTTCATGGGGTATCGCGGCCTGAATCCGCTCTCGGATGAGAAACTGACCTCCTGGCAGGATTTACTGGAAAAACGCAACGCATGGCTCGCATCCAAAGGCATTGCATATCTGGTCTTTATTCCTCCGGACAAGCAAACCGTCTATCCGGAATATCTGCCGCCGGAATATGCGGCGGTCCGCCACGAATCCCATCTGGATCAGCTTATCGAGCGGCTCCACGAAAGAAATTCGTCCGTTCATCTGATCGATTTGCGGCCGGCCCTGGAGAAGGCCAAGCAATATCATCGCGTTTATTTCAAGACAGACACGCATTGGGATGATTACGGCGGGTACGCCGCGTACCCGGTTATTCTCGAAGCGGTCAACCGTATTCTTCCCGGCGTAAAAATGACTCCGCGGCCGCTCAGCGATTTCATTGCCCGTTCGACCATTCACTCGGGCGATCTTTCACATCTGACGAATCTGTATTACGACTACGATGAAGATTGGCCTGAGCTGATCCGGCGAACTCCGTTCCCCGGGATTGTGAATCCCCAGGACCCGTACATGCCGGTGATAACCAAAGGGTCTGATCCTCACGCTCCGTCGCTTTATATGATTCACGATTCGTACACGCTTTATCTGTCGCAATTCCTGGGGCCGCATTTCAGCCGTGTTTGCTGGGACTGGAACGCGACGCTGGATGGTCCGAGGGTTTTAAGTTTTAAGCCGGACGTGGTGATCGACGAGTTTCTGGAGCGCATGATGTATGCGGCGGCGCCGGTGGACCCGGCGGATGTGCGCGCGGAGCAGCCGCGGTAGCGCTGGACGATTTATGGCCATGACGCCAATGATCATCACAATGCCGCACGAACCGACGCCAGCCGTCCCGGCATCGCCGGGTCGAACTTCGGTGCGGGCAACGGTGGTGCGGATGCTCTCGGTACTGTTTCTTGCCTCGCTGTTTGTTCCGCTGATCGGCACATGGCGGCACTGGGACTTCTGGAGCGCCTCCAACGAAAATCGCCGGCTTGCTGAAATGCCCTCCGTGCCGCGGAATTTCAAGGATGCCGGGAAATACACCGACCGGTGGCTCAGCTTTTACCGCGATCATTTTGGTTTGCGTAATACGCTCATACACGCGGTGGCTGAAACAGAATTCCATGGGTTTGGAGCGGATACCAATGGCAACGTCATCATCGGCAAGGACGGCTGGCTTTTTTTCCGGCCGGATGGCGATCACGATCTAATCGCCTATCGCGGGCTCAATCCGCTGTCCGATGAAGAATTGACCGCGTGGCAGGATTTGCTCGAAAAGCGCAACGCGTGGCTGGCATCCAAGGGCATTCCATACCTGGTCATCATCCCGCCGGACAAGCAGACGATTTACCCGGAATTTCTGCCGCCGGAGTATGCGCCGCTGCGGCGTCAATCCCGTCTGGATCAGCTTGTCGAGCGGCTTGAGCAAACCCACTCTACGGTTCGATTGGTCGATCTGCGCCCGGCGTTGCTCGCAGCCAAGCCATCCGGACGGCTGTATCACAAAACCGACACGCATTGGAACGATTCCGGCTCTTTCGTCGGCTACGGCGTCATCATTGAGGCCGTCAAAGAACTCCTGCCAAAATGGAACATTGTTCCACAGACCCGAAATGATTTTGTGCGCGGACCAGTCCATTCCGAAATTGGCGATCTTGCCAAGATGATGGATATGCCCGATCAGTACCCCGATGAAGGATTCGGGCTAGTGGGAAAGATTCCGTTTAACATGCCATCGACATTGATGGATCGCAATTCAATTACGGTGACGGACTCAAACGATCCCACGAAGCCGCGTCTGGTCTTTTACCATGATTCGTTCGGGATCGGCCTGGCGCAGTTGCTGGGGCCTCATTTTGGGCGAGTCGCGTATGTGTCTTATTACACGATGGACCCGACGGCCGTTCTGAATGAAAAGCCGGATTTGGTGATCAGTGAATTCCTGGAGCGAAACCTTTACATTGCTCCGCCGACCGATGCGCCGGAAATTCGTCATTTTCAGCTTCGGTAAGGCGGCACGGGGTATCGTCCGCCCGGCGAAAAACAGGTATGCTTGGAATTGAAGGGACTGGATTGGCGTGAACCGAACTGAATCGTCGCCAGCCGCGGGAGCAGACATCGCGGCGCTGCTTGAGCGCAGCGCCCAATGCGTGAACGACTATTTCCGGCAGTTGAACGATAAATATCCATCAGCGCCCCCCCGGCTTCTAGAATCGATTCAGTACAGCTTGATGGCTGGAGGGAAGCGATTGCGGCCGGCATTGCTGCTGGAAAGCGCCCGCGCCTGCGGCAGTCAACCGGATCATACGGCTCCGGTGGCCACCGCGGTTGTGGCCGCGGCGGCGATGGAGCTTATCCATACATTCAGTCTGGTCCATGATGATCTTCCGGCCATGGACGACGACGACCTCCGCCGCGGGTTGCCGACCAACCATAAAATCTACGGTGAGGCGATGGCAATCCTTGCCGGCGATGCGATGACCACCATGGCGTTTGAGATCCTCGCCGCCGATGCCGATCCAAGGCTCGTTCCATCCCTGATCCAGGAACTGGCGCGTGCCTCGGGACCGGCCGGGATGATCGGCGGACAAGTTATCGATATGGATGAAAAGCACCCCCCAAAAAACCTGGCGGAGTTGCAACATCTGCACCGCATGAAAACGGGAGCGCTGTTGACCGCCTCGTGTCGCATGGGCGCGATCGCCGGCAATGCCAGCGCAGCGCAATTGCAGGCTTTGGATACCTATGGCCGACACTTGGGACTGGCATTCCAGATCGTTGATGACATTCTGGACCAGACCGCGACTGCTGAAGAGCTTGGCAAGGCCACCAAAAAGGACGCTCAGAAGGGCAAGGTGACTTATCCAATGTTGCTTGGACTGGAAGAAAGCCGCCATCAGGCCAATGAGCAGCTCTCCCATGCCCTGGAGGCCCTCAATATGTTCGAGGCCCGGGCTGATGGACTCAAGGCGCTGGCCGCGTTTGTGGTTGAGAGGCACAAGTAGTTACCAGAATGGCGATTTCCCTCCGGAATCGATATTGTGGCAAGTTCCAGTGCTCTTGGGCTGGAAATTCGGATGAGAATCGCCATATTCGCAGGGCAGCATCGCATGGCTGAGGCTGTATATCCGGGTTCGGCTCGTCGCGATGCCCAAGCAAGGATGCTTGGTTGAAAGGAGATTTGTTTATGGGCTTGTTGGAGTCGGTCCACATTCCGACGGACATTCGCCGTCTATCCATGGAGGAATTGACGGTCCTGGCCGCGGAAATCCGGGATAATATCGTTCAATCGGTCAGCAAAAACGGCGGCCATCTTGCCAGCAACCTCGGCGTCGCGGAGCTGACCATCGCCTTGCACTATGTCTATAACTTCGGCCCGTATCCAACCGGACCGGACTCGCTGCTTTGGGATGTGGGCCATCAATGCTATGCCCATAAGATGCTCACCGGCCGGGCGGCCAAATTTCCCACATTGCGAAAAAAGGGGTCGGTCAGCGGATTCCCCAATCCCGATGAATCACCCTATGACCTCTTCGCCGTCGGCCATGCCGGCACCGCCATCAGCACGGCTGTTGGCATGGCACGCGCCGGCGACCTCATGCGCAAGCCGGGCAATGTTGTGGCGGTCGTCGGGGACGCTTCAATCGTCAACGGTCTGGCTTTTGAGGGATTGAACAACGCCGGTACGCTCAAACGGCAGCTTTTGATCATTCTGAACGACAACGGCATGAGCATCAGCCAGCCGCAGGGCGCATTCAGCCAATATCTCGAGCGCGTTCGCGTCAGCACGACGTACGGCGAAGCCAAGCGTCTGGCGGAAAAATTCGTCGGCCGGTTGCCGCCGACGGTTGGTCACACGGTCGAACAAGTGTGGCGTCATGTCACCGATGGCGTCAAAAGCGCCCTGTGGCCGGGCAAAATCTTTGAAACGCTCGGCATTAAATATTTCGGCCTGCTGGACGGTCACGATCTGCCGGGCCTGATCGATATGCTGGCGGAGATCAAGCATGTTGAGGCGCCGGTGCTTCTGCATGTGAAAACGGTCAAAGGCAACGGTTACGAAATCGCCAGTTCCGAGCCGACCAAATTCCACAGCCCCTCGGCTTTCCAGGTGAACGGCTGCCGGGTGGAAATCCTCAAAGGTCCGGGCAAATCATGGACCACCGCGTTTGCCGATGCCATGATCTCGCTGGCAAAGAAGGACCCACGGGTGGTGACCCTGACGGCCGCGATGCCCGATGGGACGGGGCTATCCAAATTCGAGAAGGAATTTCCCGCGCGGTATCTCGACACGGGAATTTGTGAAAGCCATCTGACGGCGATGGCGGCCGGAATGGCCAAGGCCGGCATGCGGCCGTTCGCGGCGATCTATTCCACCTTTTTGCAGCGGGCGTTCGACCAGGTCTGGCAGGAAGTGGCGCTGAACCAATTGCCGGTTTGCTTCTGCATGGACAGGGCCGGGTTCGTCGGCGACGACGGCGCGGTGCATCACGGATTCATGGACCAGGCGTTTCTTCGACCGCTGCCCGGAATCGTGCTGATGGCGCCCAGCGATGAGGCCGAGCTGAACCGCGCGGTGCGCCTGGCGCTTTGCCTTGAAACCATCAGCGCGATCCGCTATCCGCGCGACAACGTGCCGGCCAGGAATTTTGAGGAAGTGATCGATTCATCCCTCCAATCCGCCGCCGGCCAGGAATGGCAGGCCGGACGCAGCCGGGTGCTGCGCGAGGGGACCGATGCGACCGTCATCGTCTATGGCGCGCTGGCTGAGCGGGCGCTGTTCGCCGCGGTGGAGCTGGCCAACGATTCGCTGGAGGTTGAGATCATCGACGCCCGCTTCTGCAAGCCGCTGGATGGCGAAATGCTTTCCCGCGTTCTTCGCCCCGGACATCCGGTGCTGACGCTGGAGGATCATTCGCTGCAAAACGGATTCGGCTCAGCCGTCATCGAGCATGCCGTCGCGCACGGCCTGCCGACCCAGCAGATCACCTGTCTTGGAATGCCCGACCGCCTGATCGCGCACGCGACGCGCGCACAGCAACTTGCGGAAGTCGGCCTGGACGGCGCCGGCATCGCTCAAAGCGTTCGCGACGCGATTCATAGGGTGAGGACCGTCCCGGCCGAACCGTCCAATCCAATTGTGGAAGTTTCCGTGCGACACATCAGGAACAAGAACGCATTGGCGGGGCGCGAAGGTTAATGTCCTCTCGCGAAACGATCTGTGTCTGAGATGCGGGTTGTCATTGCGCCAGACAAATTCAAGGGATGTTTAAGCGCGGCCCGGATTGCCGGCGCGATGGAGATCGGGCTGCGCCGATGGGGCGGTGATGTGGAAATCGACCGATGTCCGATGGCCGACGGCGGGGAGGGAACCGTCAGCGCACTCGTCACGGCCACGGGAGGCCGCTTCGTTTCCCGCCGGGTTACGGGGCCGCTTGCGGACATGAAAGTGGAGGCGATATTCGGCATCCTTGGCGATGGACAAACCGCGGTGATCGAAATGGCCGCGGCCAGCGGGCTCGCGCTGCTTGGGCCGTCGGAGCGAAATCCGATGCTCACGACGACGTTCGGGACGGGCGAATTGATGATGGCCGCCGTGGAGATGGGGATTTCCCGAATCGTCCTGGGAATCGGCGGGAGCGCGACGATCGACGGCGGAATCGGCTGCGCGCAGGCGTGCGGGTTGCCGGTGATTCTTGAAGGCGGCGAACCGCTTGCTCCCGGGGAGCCGCTTATGGGGGCGGATGTCCGGCGTGTCGTGCTCGTCAAACACGGTCGCGGAAGCCCGATCGAAAAAGTGCGGATCGAAGTCGCCTGCGATGTCACCAATCCGCTTTGCGGGACAAATGGCGCGGCCCAGGTGTATGGACCGCAGAAGGGCGCCACGCCACAGCAGATTCGGGACTTGGACGCGGCGCTGATGAATCTGGCGCGGCGGAGTGAACACTCCACCCCCATAGGGGGTGGCTTCAGGAAGCCCCCTCGAAGGGGGCGTTGACATCAAGATGCCCCCGTTGGGGGCGGACACATAGGGAAGGCCCCGCTGGGGCCGAGTTA
>Ga0302326_10030521_pt1 | contig 10787 bp, 7 predicted proteins | sample Palsa_T0_3_FD_202264 | JGI IMG/M metagenome (GOLD analysis project Ga0302326, IMG submission 202264) | Peat permafrost microbial communities from Stordalen Mire near Abisko, Sweden - Palsa_T0_3 | ecosystem: Environmental > Terrestrial > Soil > Palsa > Peat permafrost | place: Sweden: Abisko...
AAGCCCAAGCCCGAAGCTTTTTCCGCGGGCATTTCCACCTTTAGTCCGGATTCATCCTGCTTCCACTTCACTTGGCCCTTGTGTCCAACCAGTTTCACACTGCCAATCCTGCCGGAATTCTGGGCACTCCCGTAGCCGAGTGAAGTCACCACCGCCTCCTTTTCCGGCCAGCCCATCACAAACGCATAGAGCGCGTTCCCTTTTGTTGTGAAGCGAACATCCTCCGAGGTAAATCCCGCGCGCTTGTCTTCATTGAAGCTGCCGCCTTCGATCTTTACCTTGGTGGACGGACCTTCGCCATAGCTTGTCCACGGGCGAGAGCCATAAATGCCTTCGCTGTTCACCGCCATCCACTCCGTGATCCCCTCCAGCACCTTCATCTCCTCCGCATCCAGTTGACCCGAGTTAGGCAGCGGGAAGTTCAGCAGCAGATTGCCGTTCTTGCTGACGATGTCCACCAGAAGGTCGATCACGTGTTTGGCTGTCTTGTACTTCTGGCCGCGCTTGTAATGCCACTGGCCAATGCAGGTGTCAGTTTGCCACGGGTTGGCCGCAATGCCGTCGGCGACCCCGCGCTCATGATCAAGCAGGCAAGTACCAATGGCGCAGTCCGTGGGTTCTTTGCTCGTGTAGATCGCTTCGTTCCGTCCCCCGTGCAGTTCCGCGCTCACGTTATAAAGATGCGCCACCATCTTCAGCCCATATTCTTCGAACGGCAGGTGGCCGTCGGTGTAGAGCAGATCCGGCTGGTACTTGTCGATCAGGTCGGTCATCCGATCCAGATAATGCCGCCGGTAGCTCTCGGGAATCCCGTCGTCGTTCCACTCCAGCTTGTCGATAAACTTCGCGCAACCGGCATCGTGATAAAGGTCCGCGAACTTCGGATCGACGCCGTCATAGGAAATCCCCGCCATCGGCCCGGTCTTGTCCGCGCCATGGTTCACGGAAAACCACTTGTAACTGATCCAAAGGTGCTCACTAACTCCAAACTTCAGCCCCTGTCCCCGCGCCGCCCTTTGCCAGATGCCGACCACATCCTTCTTTGGCCCCATGTTCACTGCATTCCAGCGCGTGTACTTCGAGTTCCACAGATCGAAGTTATCGTGATGCACGCCCATGCTGACAAAGTATTTTGCGCCCGCCTTCTTGTACAGGCCCATCAGATAATCCGGGTCCCACCGCGCGGCATTCCAAATTCCCACCAGATCCTTGTAGCCGACCTTGGAAGGATGCCCGTAATGCTCCACATGATATTTGTACTGGTCCGATCCCTGAATATACATGTTGCGCGCATACCAGTCGCCGTCTTCAATGGCCGACTGCGGGCCCCAATGCGACCATATGCCGAACTTCGCATCGCGGAACCACTCTGGAATCCGGTAACTCCGCAACGATTCCCTGGTCCCCTCAAAGCCTCCGCTCTGCGCCTGCGCTGTTGTAAGTCTCGAAAGAGCAAGGGTGGAACACGCACCGCCCACCCATTCCAATAACTGACGCCTGTTCATAGCCATTCGAAAACCTTTCCTTTCATCGTTTCGCTCGCAATCCAGAATCCGGCAGTTATTCAAAGAGCTTTGCCGGAGTTATCCTTCCCCAGGGCAAACAGCCACTTTGCCGCATCGCCCGGAGGCCATCAACGCATAAGCCTCACCTGCATCTTCCAGCGCAAACCGGTGCGTGATGATCTCTTCCGGGTGAAGCTCCCAGCGTATAAGCCGCTCCACAAGTTCTTCCATCCGCCAAATCGAGGTAACCCACGATCCGTAAATCGTTTTCTGATCGTGAATAATGTCAGGCGAAGGATTGAAAGTAACGGCCCCGCCCTCGCCGATCATCACCATCTTTCCCCATTTGCGCGTTGCGCGGATCGCGGTCGCGCGCGCTTCGGCATTGGCTGAGCAGTCCACGGCGCGTTCCACGCCGTTGCCTGCAGTCAATTCTCGCACCTCGGCAACATTGCCGGCTCCAGAGGCCAGAACCACATCGCAGAGCCCAAGTTTGACGGCCAGATCGAGACGCTCTTGTGAAATATCGATGCCGATGATCTTCTGCGCGCCAAGCTTGCGGCAAAGAGCGCCGGCGGCCAGGCCGACAGGTCCCAGGCCGGTAATCAACACCGCGTCGTTGCCGCTGATTCCAATCTTCTCCAACCCCTCGTAAACCGTGCCGAAACCGCATGCCACCTGCGCGCCATCCGCATAAGTCAGACCATCGGGCAGTGCGATCAGATCTTTCTCTTCGGCAATCATAAACTCGGCCATGCCGCCGTCCCGCTGCCAGCCATAGGCGCGGCGATAGATCGAGCTGCTGCATGAAACCATGAATCCTCGCCGGCAATCGTTGCAAACGCCGCACCCCGAGATGTGGTAGACAATCACGCGGTCTCCAGGCTTGAACCTGCGGCAGCCCGGCCCGGCTTCAACAATCAATCCGGCAGGCTCGTGGCCCGCAATTACGCCCTGGTAGCCTTCCGGCCCCTTGCCAAGATGCTCGTGATAGATGCACCGGATATCGGAGCCGCAGATCGTCGAAGCCTTCACTGCAAGCAAAACCTCTCCATGCCCCGGAACAGGTACAGGCACGCTCCCCATTTCAACCGTGCTGTTTCCCGGCAGGTATGCCGCCCTCATCGTCTTGCTCATGCGTTTCTGTCTCCGCTGCTTCCAGCCATCTTTCCCCGCGCCACAAATCTGCGATCACGCCGGAGCGATCTCCCCATTTATGTCCCAAAGATCATCCCACACCTGGCTATCTCTCCAGAGAAAAACCTGCCCCTTGATCAAGCGGCAGTTCCTGTCGATACCCTCGATCTCCTTCATGTCCTCCTGACTCAAAGGCTCGCCCACAACGCCGCGCAGGTTGCCCAGAAAGTGACGCCGATTGGTGGAAAAAGGAATCGGCGTCTGGCCGCGCTCGACCGCCCACTTGATGCAAACCACCGCCGGATGAATCCCCAGCCGCTCCGCGATCTTCACAATCACCGGGTCCTCGGTAGGCGAAGTATCTTCCGAGGTGCGGTCGCGATCCGGCCGTCCCGGCGAGCCAATGGGCGAATAGCCGACCGCCTCAATCCGGTTCTCCCGCAGGTAGTGGAAGAACTCCGGCTGCTGGAAGTGGGGATGAAGCTCCATTTCGTTTACAGCAGGTCTGATGCGCGCATCCCGCAGAACCAGCCTCATCTTCGGGATAGTCATGTTCGAAGTTCCAATGTGGCGGACCAGTCCCCGATCCACCAGTTCCTCCATCTTCCTCCACGTGCGCATGTAGCTTTCATGAATGTAGGGCACCGCATGGGGATTCCGCATGCTAACATCGCACCCCGGCGGATGATGATTGGGAAAGGGCCAATGAACCAGGTACAAATCCAGGTAACTCAAGCGAAGGTCTGCCAGCGATTTCTCGCAAGACGCAATCACATCCGCCTCGCCATGCTTGTCGTTCCATAGTTTTGAAGTGATCCAGAGATCCTTGCGTTCAAGTCCACTCGTCAATATCTCCTGCAAGGAGATACCGATCAGGTCTTCGTTCCCGTAGACCGAAGCGCAATCGAAATGCCGGTATCCTGCCGCGGCGGCGGATTTCACTGCGTCCGCCACGGCCTGGTGAGAAACACGATCGGATCCGAAGGTGCCCAGGCCTATCGCCGGCATCCGTGCGCCGGTATAGACCTTCCGTTGCGGCACCAGCGTTGGGTCCACGGCATCCGCTGACGGTTTCCAGGTGGAACTTGTTATAGCCATTCTTGATCCTCACTTACAAAAGCAAACGATAAGTCGCACTAAGCTCTCGATTGTCCATCGAAGTCATTTCCACCTCGCGCACGCCCTTCACTCCCAGGCAAGCTTCGCAATGCTAACTCCCCTGCGTGGCCACTCGGCGCTTGAGATATACCACTGGCCATCTTCCCCCTGAAACACTTCGGGCGCATGAGAATCGAGAACTGTTACTTCCCTTCCCCCCTCAAAGCTCAAGTGTGATGCTGATATGCGCCCTCCACCGTCCTTCGATCCCAGATGCCGTTCCAGATGCAAACAAACAGGTAGAATCCCCCATCCTCGCGCGCTAGAGAGGGCGACTCAGGAGCTATCCCGTCCTTCATCTGAAGGATGGTCCGCGGCGTACCCCAGTGTCGTAGATCAGTCGAAGTCCTGATGACTACGCGATTCTCCACGCAATACACCAGATAGTAAACGCCCTTCCAAAGCATCACATCTGGATCTCTCGAAGTTGGCCCGTCGCTGAATAGTGCTCCCTGGGGGGTCCAGATTTGGAGATCGGGAGAAGTCGCCAGGCGAATCGGATTCGGCCCGTAGAACATGTAATACAACGAGCCTCGTTGAATCACAAACGGCGCGTAGAAATCGGGATTCTCTCCAGGACGGTCGCTTGCCCGCAGCACCTTCGGAAGGTCCTTCCATGCGCCCGCGGAGATAACATCCTTCAGCGCGCCGGCCGGTGCCAAGGCGTGAAACGATTGAAACTCTCCCTCATGAATGACATTTGGGCTTGTGAGAGGATGTGTGATTCCGAACATGTTCCAGCGGCCATCGGGACCCTTTACGATCGTGTGGTCATTCGGCACCCACACCTCATACCTCCGTCCGGCTTTCAGTTCCGACGTGTCAGGCCCCGGAAAGAAGTCTCCCGCCGCCCGGTAGACCGTAATATATTCTCCTGAAATCCGCGGCACTTTCATCCCTTGCTTAGGTCCGTGATGGAGTTGTATCGCGCTACTCCCGAGAACTGCCGCCGCAAGGCACACAAGGTTTCGGAAGCACATCATGCTCTAACTCCTCCTCCCATTCCGCCGTGAGCTAAGCAGCCTGCGCCGTGCTCTTCACACAACCAACCTATTCGCGTCCGAGGTCGCCGACTTCATTACCTCGGAGCCTCAACCATCTGGACCAGCGGAAGAATCTTGCGGTCAAACTCGTCGTCTGTGAGCGCATCCAGTTTCACATCGCGGAAAAGCGCCCAGTGTTCAACCTGTTCCACTGCGTTGCCCGGAAGCACATTAGTCAGCGCTCCAATAGTTTCAACTTCCAGAAACTCGCTGTTGGTAAAGGTTGCGAAAGAACATCCGAAATCGGGATAACTCTTCGATGGGTCGGCTCCAGCGCGCTTGACAAAAGCCTCGCCGTTCAAAACATACGCGGCCCAGGTGTCGCGATTGAACAATCCGATTTTTTCCGCCTCGGCGCGGCTTGAATCCTGGTGGAGAATCAAGTACTTCCTCGTGATCTTCAGCCGAGGATCGGCCAGATTCGTGTAAGCCCACATCACCAGTGGATTGGTGGCTTCGAGATGGGCCGGATAATCTCCGCGTGCCGGAAAGCCGGTAACCACGAATCCACCCGGAGCCATCACTGTCAGAGCCCACGGAGCAAACTCCAGCGGAAACAGAGAATGACTCACAATTCGGTGCGATACCGTCACACTCGTGCCGCTCGGCGCCATGCTGACTTCTATCTCCTTTTGCAAGTTAGTCAGCGGCTCCACAGGTTCTCGCGCAATCAAGCCGCTTGGTGTAACTCGAATCTCCACGGGACTGTTGTCCGGCGCCCAGGAAGCAACAGGGTCCTCCGGAGCCTTCCAGACCCGGTCCCCGCCGCGGAGCTGGAATTTCTCTTCTCCGCTCTTTCCCAATTGGCCGGCAACTTCCTTGAAAAGGTTTTGCCCGCCCACAAATCCAAAGCGGATGATCCGCGGGCCCACGTCGCCGGTAACAATCAGCTCCACCTCGCCGTTGGCAACGCGGTAGCAGTTCTTCCAGCCCTTGTATTCAACCTTGTCGACCTTTACCTCGGCCATTGAATTCAAGGTGAAAAGCCCTGTTGCCATCACCAGCAAAATAGTTCGTAGCATGAATACACCTCTCAAGAGCAACTCCAATCACAGCCCGGTGTTTGTCCCTTGATGCTGTCAGAAAGTGGCCAGTTCGTCTCTTCCCGGCAGCTTTGGGAACGGCGCATGAGGTTCGGTCTGGTACCAGAATGCAACCGTCGCAATATCGTCGTTCCGAGTTACCAAACCCGACGGCGGCTGCCATCCCAAATCATGGATCGTCACGCGCAAGTCATGGTCGAATCGGATAGGGTCCGCAATGTGCCAGCGGTACAAGCCGAACCTCTCCTGCGACTGGTACAGTGCGTCCGGCCTTATAACTTGCGCAAGCCCGGAGTAAGGGCCGGTAAATTCCTCGTATTTCCCGTTCACATCGAAATTGTAGGCGCCGTTGAAGTAATCCTCCGTGCCTGTGCCGTTGATGGTCGGGAAATCCCGGTCTCCATCCATGTAGAATTTAATCTCGCCCTCGCCCCACCATCCATTGCTGTGGACCGCAATTGCCATGTAAGTCCCGACGTATTGGCCCTTGCCCTGAATCCCATCGACGATCGTGTAAACCTGCTTGTCCTGGACCTGCTTTACGCGCCTGAATTGTGCGTGAAAGTAAGCCGCATCCTTGGGCACGGAAGCTTGCGCGTAATCCACCTGGTAATAAACCGTCATTGACTTGCTGTCGAGATTCTCCAGAGTTATCCTGGCCTTCTTCCTGAATGGCATTGGCCAGTAGGAGTTAAAGCCGCTCCCCGGATTGACACATACGGCGAGTGAAGAAATTGGCGCAAACTTTCCCCATCCCATGGCGAAGAAATCGCCGACAGGCGTCTCAACGGAAGGCTCTGTTTCGTCATCCCAATACATGCGCAGTATCGAGAAACGCCAATTACCGGTAGGAGTCATCCAGATATGCTGTATCTCGCCAGAGCCGTTGATTTCGGCTACCGTGAAGGTTGCGCCCGCGGCAATGGCAACCGACGGTCGGACCTTCCAACCCTGCCCTAGATCGCCGGGAGATGCATTCTCCCTAATTGCCATGCCTCCCTTGCCCTTTTCCCCGGTTGGATTCTCCGGGCTGATGGAAAGTGACTTTGCATCCGAGAGACGATAAAGATTGCCCAGGCGGTTGTCGAGCCCGCTATTGCCTGCTTCCTGGGCCAGCCCCAGCGTTGGCATGGCGAAAAGGACCGCCGCAGAGTAGATAAGTGCCTTCATTTCGAATCTCCGTTCATCCGCTGAATTGCATCCGCAAACAAACACCGCCAGCGGCAATTAGAGGTTGCCTGTCTGGTGATTGTTCCAGCCAATCTGTAAGTGTAGCGCAGCCGATTAGAATATGTCCTTGGACTCAGGAATGCGGCTGGCTACGCGGAACCCACGCCAGGTCTCCACTCAGAACATAAATCGCCAGTGCCGCCGCCATCAAAAGCGCGCCTACCCAGAAACGCCAGTCACGATGCATCCGTCTCCAGTAAGGGCCCGGATCAGGCTCACCGCCGTCGCTGCTGTTTCCTTCGGGATTATGCTTATTGCCTGTCACTTTTTTCTCCATTCCCTCGTCATGTTCTTTGATAAAACGATTCAGCTGAGTGTAGATTAAGACATGAGCCTGCGGGTTAATGTCCGCGATAAAACACTGCCGTCACTTCGCCAGCAGCTTCTTGATTCCCTGTAACTCCAAACGCCGCTTTGCTGTGGTCCTGGGATACTCCATCTTAAGTCCCTCAAGCGCATCCAGAACAATCTGGGACACAATGAGCCGCGCATTCTCCTTGTCGTCGGCGGGGACGATATACCACGGGGCCTTGTGCGTGCTTGTGGCGTGGATGCAATCCTCGTAAGCCTTCATGTAGTGTTTCCAATACTTCCTCTCCTGAATGTCGGCGGTGCTGAACTTCCAGTTCTTTTCTGGCTCGTCGATGCGCTCCAGGAATCGCCTTCGCTGCTCTCCGTAGGAGAGGTGCAGGAATATCTTGATAGTTTGCGTGCCGTTGCGATGCAGGTGCTTCTCGAGGTCCCGGATGGAGTCATACCGCTGGCCCCAGATGTCTTTGACATCGTGTAACTCCTGGGACAATCCCTGGCTGCGCAGCAACTCCGGATGCACTCGAACCACCAGCACGTCCTCGTAATAGGAACGATTGAAAATGCCGATCCGGCCCCGTTCAGGAAGGCGGCAGGTAGTGCGCCAAAGGAAATCGTGTTCAAGCTCCTCGGTGCTCGGCTGCTTGAAGCTGTAAACTTCGCATCCTTCCGGATTGACCCCGGACATGACATGCCGGATAGCTCCATCCTTCCCGGCGCCGTCCATCCCCTGAAAGATCAGCAACAGTGCGTGCCGGTTTGACGCATAGTGAAGTTGCTGCAGCGAACTCATCTTCTCCATGTGTTCGCGGAGAAGCTCCTTGTACGCCTTCTTCGACTTCGCGTAGGAATCGACAACCGTCGGCCGCTTGCTCAGGCCGACCTTTGTACCCGGCGCCACCCGATAGATCTTTGAATCGATTTTCATCTTCCTCGCTCTTGGAGTTACTGACCAACGAGTTTATCAAGAGATACAAAGGCGGGCAAAGACGGGGATCTTCAACACGTCCAGGACCACGCCAAATGCGATTGCTGCGCCAAACTCACCGGCGATGATCGAAATAGGCAATCGCGTCATACCGATTCCCAGGGCGGCAAGCGTCGCGATGATAACTACATCCGCTACGGAAGATAATACGAGCATGCGGCTCGGGCGCAATCCCCATAGATGTTGCCGTCCGCGGATCACGTAAGTGGTAACCTGGCTGCCAAACACAATGCCAACTGCGGAAAGAGTCCTCAGCGCATCGATTCCAAAATGTAACTCGAATTTGCCAACTGCCAGGATTGCGCTCGAGAATGCAAGAAAACCGGCGCCCAGGATGATGCCAGCAACCGTGATTCTACCCACTTGCCAGGAGTTAGGCATCTTCGAAGGCCGCACACTATCGGTTGTCAGCGACATGGAAAGAAAGTCGCCCGTGATCATCACGATGACCATCAGCATCGGCGTCAGCACCGCGTGTCCGGTCATCACCAGGCCAACGGCAAGCAGAAGTACCTGCAGGATCTTCTTCATCACCGAATTCAAAGTATAGGTAAGTATCCGTTGAAACGTGGTACGGCCCTCTTTTACAGCGGAAACAATACCGCCTAGCCCTGCTCTGGTCAGCACAACACCTGCTGCCGACTTGGCCACATCCGTAGCAGTCGTGACGGCAATCCCTATCTGCGCTTGGCGCAGCGCAGGTGCGTCATTGGCGCCATCCCCGCACATTCCAACCGCATGACCGATCTTTTGAAATGCTTTCACGAGGTCATACTTGCCTTCCGGCAAAATGCCCGCGAATACCGCGAAGTCCTCCGGCTTGATACTTTCGGGAAGCTTTCCCGGCGGGCAAACAGGCCCTGTCAACCCTACGGCATGAGCGACGATTGCAGCCGTGGCAGGGGCATCGCCCGTCACCATCACCGTGGCCACTCCCAGCGCATGTAACTCCGCGATAAGAGAGCTCGAGTCCGATCGCGGCGGGTCGCTGAGGGCAATCACGCCGATAATCTGCACGCAAGCCGCTGGCCCTGCCGCGACTGCCAGAACCCGGAAGCCCTGCTTCTCAAGTTCGTCAGCCATCGCAGCCGCCGGAGGCGACGGAGCTGTCAGCGCCACCACCGCGCTATAGGCGCCCTTGATCACGCGCTGCGTCGCTCCCTGCGCGTCCGTCGCGGTCGCCTCCGATGTTTTCCTGGCTGGGTCAAACGGCACAAATGTCACCAGTTTTGGCAGGCCCTGCACCGGCTTTTCAGAGGCGGCAGTGCGAATCGCGGCGTCCACAGAGTCCTGGCCGCCATCGGAACTTGCCAGGGCCGCCATCCCCAGAACGTGGGCTTCATCATATCCCGGCAACGAGCGAACGTTAGTTACCGAAAGCGCGTTGAGCGTTAGCGTTCCGGTCTTATCTGAGCACAAAACATCGATTGAAGCTGCCTCGTCCACGGCGGAAAGCCGTGTCGGCAGAACTCCCAGCTTTGCCAGAGAGCGAGCTCCAACCGCTGCGGCCAAGGTGAAAGTCGCGGGCAACGCCACCGGAATGGCCGCAAGCACCGAAGTCAGCAGCAGAGGAACAATCTCGCTCCACGGCATGGCATGGTTATAGGCGTAGATGCCCATGGCAAGGATCAGAACGCCATTGAAAATCGCCAGGTTGCGCACGATTTTCAGCACGGCTTTTTGCTGCGTGCTTACCACATGCGCCGTGCGAACCAGTTCCGCGGTTCGGCCAAATTTAGTGCGGGCGCCCGTCGCCGTCACTTCCCCTGTCGCTTCGCCGCGTTTCACAAGCGCGCCGGCATACGTGTCCACACCCGCGCCGGCCTCAATGGGCAGGGATTCCCCTGTCAGCATCGACTGGTCGAGTTCGACTGACCCGCCCGTCAGATGCACGTCGGCGGCAACCACTGCTCCAAGCGACAGTTTTACCTCGTCGCCACACACCACTTCCGCGGCCGGAACAGTTTTCCAGGCGCCATCGCGTTCAACTATGGCATTCAGCGCCAGACGCGACCTCAGTGCCGCCAATGTAGCCTGAGCTCGACCCTCCTGGAAATAGGCAAGCGCCGCATTGAAGACCAGCAAGGCCGCGATGATTGCAGCCTCGTAGTACTTATGAAGCACAAGCTCAAGCAGAATGGAAGCTTCCAGCAGCCACGGAACCGGCGCCCATAACTTGCCCAACGCACTGCGAAGGGGATGAGCGGAGGTATCAGGCATTGCATTGGGCCCGTCCCTTTTCAGACGCGCACCGGCCTCTTCGCTCGTCAGCCCAACCGAGGCGATCTCCTGAACCTGCTTTACCCGCTGACTGGGCGGCGAGGGAGCGTCAACCGTCGATACACCCATGATGAGCCACCTATATCGCTGCCTT
>Ga0302326_10030522_pt1 | contig 10786 bp, 10 predicted proteins | sample Palsa_T0_3_FD_202264 | JGI IMG/M metagenome (GOLD analysis project Ga0302326, IMG submission 202264) | Peat permafrost microbial communities from Stordalen Mire near Abisko, Sweden - Palsa_T0_3 | ecosystem: Environmental > Terrestrial > Soil > Palsa > Peat permafrost | place: Sweden: Abisko...
GTTGGAAAGCGTGGGACGCTGATTTCTTTACGCCCGCGGCGCCGATGTTCGCCACCGCACCGATACTGGCCGTGCGCGGGAATCACGAAGATTGCGAACGCGGCGGCAAAGGTTGGGATCGCTTCTTGTCGGTCTATCCGTACGGCGACTGTTCGGAACGCGAAGCGGCCTATGCGACGACAATCGGCGGGCTACGTTTCTTCGTGCTCGACGCGTCAAGCGCGCTCGATCCTCGTCCGCGTGGCATTCTGGTCCCCGAGTTCAAGCAAGATTTTGCGAAGTTGCGTTCGTTACCGCACGCAGAGACGTGGCTGCTCAGTCATCGTCCTATGTGGGGATTCGATGGCTCGGTCACCGGCGGCGCGATGGCGTTGAATAAGACGCTGGACGCGGCTGAAGGCGATCCACGCACGCTTCCGATCGAACTCGCGGTGTCCGGACACGTCCACCTGTTCGAAGCGCTGGCGTTCGCCGATCATCGTCCGCCGCAAGTGATCCTCGGCACCGGCGGCGACACGCTCTCGAACGATCCCGGAAATCTTCAGGGTCTGAAGATCGACAACACACGCGTTACGCAAGTGACGACGCGCCACGGCTTCGGCTTTGCGCTCTTCAATGTCGAGCAGAAATCGTTCGACGTCTACGACCGCATCGGTAAGAAAGTCTTCGCGTGCAAATACGGCCCCGGCGAAGTCACCTGCACCCCGACTCCGTGACGATTACCGGGCGCACGTTCGATTGCCGCAGGTCGACCATGTCGCGCAAAGGGCCACCTCAAGCGACGATCACGCCCCCTTTTGTCATCCCGAGCGAAGCCTGTGCCCACGCCGTGGGTATCGAGGGACAGAGGTAATCATGCCATTCATGTATTGCGACCCGCCGGCAGCAATCGTCCAAATCCGCCCCGCTGTCGATCAGACGCACGTCGGTGCCGGGATGATCAAACTTAAAAGCGGCGCGACGTTTCAAATCTCGACGCCGGATTCAAACGACGGCGACTTTCTCAAGCATCTGAAGAAGACCGATCACATTCAGCTCTGCTACGCGCCGTCGCAGCGTTGGGCCGATGCTGGCCCTACGGCGCGAATGGCAATCGTCGGCGACGTCGAGAGCAAAGCCTACACGTACACGCTCGCGTATCCCAGGACGCGCTAGGGCAGTTCAGGGCACCGTGTCGTCAGGTCCAGGGGCGAAGAGCGCACGCGCGGTCGTCGCGTCTATACCGAGCTTCTGAATGTAGTAAGCATCAAGCGCGCCACCGGCAGAAGTAATCACTTTATAGCATGTCGAGCATGTTTTGCGGCTGACAAACAGAGCGTTTCCGCCGCCGTCTCCCTCGTGTGTGCCGGCAAGCACAACAGTAGGAGTCCAGTTACATTTCTGACGAGACGGACAAGGTTCGCGTCGCATTATATATCCGGATATGATGTTTCCGGGATTGCGGTCGCCATAGCGGCGAAAATAGTAGGCATTTAGCGAATTCTGCAGCGCAAACGCAGTTCGCGCTGCCTTCGGCAACTGTTCCGAGGTTATGTGCACGGAACTGCTGTAGTCTGTCCGCAACAGCCGTGCTACAGTATCTGCGTCGAGCCCGTAATGCTTGAGCCTCCAAACAGTCATTGGTCCACGGCGGGCGGCGACGACGCGGAAGCAAGTCTGGCAAGTATGCGTGTTCTTGAGAAGTGCCGTGCTCCGAATATCTGTCGCAGAATCTTTGTACGTGGCCAACACGAGCGTCGGTATCCAACAGCTAAGCACGCCGCGTGGGCACGTCATCACCGTACTTGTGTAGGATACGACCTCTACCGGTTTCTTCAGATCGTGGACAATCGTGTATTGCACAATGGGCGCAGATTGTGCAATCGCCGGTTGCCCTATCGAAACAACGAACAGGAGCGCAACGAAGGCGCTAGTTAACGCGTTTGTCGTGGCCTTTCCACTCTTTATCGCGCAAGACGAATTTCTGAATTTTGCCGGTTGATGTTTTTGGCAGCGGACCGAACTCGATGCCTTTTGGCACCTTGAACCCAGGCAGTTGCTCGCGGCAGAATGCGATCAGTGCTTCCGCAGTGACGCTTGCTCCTGGCTTCAGCGTCACGAATGCTTTCGGGACTTCGCCCCATTTGGGGTCGGGCATCGCGACGACAGCGCACTCGAGCACTGCGTCATGCGCGACGATCACTTTCTCGACCTGAATCGTCGAGATGTTCTCGCCGCCGCTGATGATCACGTCCTTCGCGCGGTCGACGATTTCGATGTAGCCATCCGGCTGCATTACCGCGACGTCACCCGAGTGGAACCAGCCGCCGGCAAACGCCTTTGCCGTCGCTTCGGGGTCGTCGTAGTAGCCTTTCATCACGTTGTTGCCCCGCATGACGATCTCGCCTTGCGTCTTGCCGTCGGCGGGGACGTCGTTGAGCTCCGTGTCGACCACGCGGACATCGCGCGCGTCCATCGTCAGCATCGCAACGCCTTGGCGGCTCTTGAGTCGCGCACGCTCCGTGTCGCCCGCGCCGTCCCACTCCGGGCTCTTCCATTCGCAGACCGTGATCGGGCCGTACGTCTCGGTGAGCCCGTAGACGTGCGTTATCTCCGCTCCAAGCGCTTCCATCTGCTTGATGATCGTCGGCGACGGCGGCGCGCCGGCTGTCGTGATGTGAACCTTGTGCGTGAAGCGTTTCGCGCCGGGATCGTTTGCCAGCATGATCCAGACCGTCGGTGCCCCGCACATGTGCGTCACCTTTTCTGTCTCGATCAGCTCGAGAATCTTCTTCGGATCGACTCTACGCAAACAGACATGCGTCGCACCGGCTGCTGTCACTGCGTACGGAAAGATCCACCCGTTGCAATGAAACATCGGAAGCGTCCACAAATACACGCTCTCGGGACGCATGTTAGCGTGGAAAATCTCCGCCTGTGCGTTCACGAACGCACCGCGGTACGTGTACATGACGCCCTTGGGTCGGCCGGTCGTCCCGCTCGTGTAATTGATCGAGATCGTGTCGTCTTCGTCGATCTCGCGCCGCTCGAGCTGTTCCGGATCGGCGTTCGCGATCAGCGCTTCGTAGGCGTCGGGAACGCGAATGCAGCGCATTTTTGGTTTGAGCTCGCGCACGAACTCGTCAAAATCGGCATCGTAGATCAAGATGCTCGCGCCGCAGTGCCCGAGGATGTAGTCGATCTCCGGGACCGTCAGGCGAATGTTGAGCGCGCACAACACGCCGCCGGCGAGCGGCACCGCAAAATGCGCCTCGAGGATCGCCGATGTGTTCGGCGACATGACCGCGACGCGCTCGCCGTCACGAATCCCGAGGGATTGTAAGGCAGCGGCGAGCCGATGGACCCGATCGCGCAGCTGCGGATAGGTGCGGCGCACGTCGCCATCGACAACCGCAACTTTCTCGCGAAAAATGTACGCGCTGCGCTCGAGATAATCGAGCGGAGTGAGGGGCTTGAGATGAACGGCCTTCGGTTTCGCTGCGACTGCCATGGACCGGGGCGTTTCTACGGCGTGAGAAGGAGTCCCGCGATTTTGTTCTGTTGGTCGAGCGCGAACTGAAAAGCCATGTGCGCCGTAGCAGTCGTCGCCGAATAGACATAGACGCGATAGCCGCCTTGAAGCGCAAAGCCGGTCAACTTGAAAGCGGTTACAGGGCCCGCTGTGGTCAGGAAGTTCTGAGCGCTCTTGAGGGCCGCCGGCGTGAGGGCTGCGCCCATTTGCGGCGTCATCTGGCTCGCATCGATCTTCCCGGTGCGTAAACGCTCGAGCCAGTCGCGGGCTCGGGCGCGAATCGCGGGGTCGTCCATCTCCGCGACGCGTTCCTGCGATAAGGATTCGACGGCGACGTTGATGCCGGGCAAAAAGACGTCCGCAATCTTCGTCGCGGGCAACGCGATGTTAAAGTCCATCGTGTTTGCGAGCGTCACGATCGCAATGCCGTCATCAGGGAAGACGAAATTCTGCGCGGCAAATCCGCCGGGAACGCCGCCATTGTGGGAAACCACGCGATGGCCGAGCGCCGTCACCACCGAGAGCCCGAAACCGTAATCGGTTGAGCGCCCATTCGGCAACTTGACCGGTGTCGTCATTTGGGCAAGCGACGCTGTGCTCACGACATGTCCGCCAAAGAGCGCGCGATCCCACGCGAGCAGGCCGGAGACGGTCGCGAAAAGTTCGCCGGCGGCGAACGCCCAGCTGATATCGGATTGCGGCATGGGGGTCGGCGTGACGGCTGCGGTGTAGCCGCGCGCAATCGTGCCGCTCGGTGGCGGACCCGCGCTCACCTCGAGCCCAAGCGGTTGAACGATCCGCTCGCGCAGCACCTGCGCGTACGATTTAGCGTACAGCTTCTCGATCGTCATTCCGAGGGCGAGATAATTCGAGTTCGAGTATTCGAACAACGTTCCGGGCGTGAATTCGAGCGGCTTGCCGGCCAGAAGCGCAACGAGCGCAGCCGGAGTCACATCTTTCTTATCGAGCAGGCCGGCCGTGTACGCCTCACCCACATATTCGGACAGTCCGCTCGTGTGCGTCAGCAGTTGCCGGAACGTTATTTCGGTTGCGTGCGGGAAGGCCGGCACTATCGTTGCGAGCTTGTCGTCGAGCGCGAGGCGATGCGCTTCCACGAGCTGCATGATGAGTGCGGCGGTGAACTGCTTCGTGACCGATCCGATGCAATACCATGTATCCACCGTCGCCGACGCATCGGGATCCAGGTCGCGCTTGCCGCGAGCTGCCTGATACGCAATCGTTCCACCGCGCGCAACCGCAACGCTGAATCCGACGGTCTGCGGCGCCTGGCTGGCTTCCGCGACGAGCTGCGTCAGCGATGCGCGTTGCTCCGGGGTAATTGCATCGTCGGCGCGCGCTGCGTAGGGCAGCAGTACGAAACCCGTCGCAATACCGATTGCGTGTGAGCGCTTCACGGCTTGTCGCTCAGTTATTGCGCAGCTTGCAAAGTGTAATTTCGAGAGCCTGCATTACGTGCGTGCGCGTTGCTTCCTCAGCCGCATCCGGATCACGGCTTTCGATCGCACGGAAGATCGCCGAATGCCCTTCGAGCGAAGTCTCGGCTTCGGGGTCGGTGTACATGCGCGCGATGCGATAGTTGAAATAAAACTCGCGGTTGCGGCGGATCAGATCGAGAAGACGTGCATTGTGCGCGGCTTCGATGATCGCGTCGTGAAAACGATCGTTGACATCGACGATGTGCTCGCGTGCCGAGCGAACGAGCGTTTTGACCTCGGTGCCATGGAAGGAGCCGATCGTATCGATCTCACCTTGCGTCGCACGCATCGCAGCCAGACGCGAAGCATACCCTTCCAACGCCGCGCGTGATTCGTAGATCTCGCGGATCTCTTCGGGTGCGTGCTCGCGTACGACCAAATGATGGCGTCCGCCGTGAATCAGACCCTCAGCTGAAAGGCGCTTGAGACTCTCGCGAACGGGAGTCCGGCTGACGCCGAGTCGTTCGGCGAGATCGAGCTCGACGAGCCGCTCGTTTGGACGGATTAATCCCTTGACGATCTCGTCGCGGAGTCGTTCATAGACCTCGTCGGAAAGGGTCGTCGCGCTCACGAGGCGAGGAGCGCATGCGCTCGAAGGCCCATGGGGATGGATTCAAAGGCGCAAGATTCGTTTACCTGCGACCTGCACGGCAAGACGGCGTTTGTTACGGGCGGCTCGAGCGGGATCGGCGCACACCTTGCCGGCGTGTTGGCTGCGGCGGGCGCAAACGTCGTCGTCGCTGCACGGCGAGAGCAAGAATTGGCAAAGGTTGTCGCTGCCATCGAGGAGCGTGGCGGCAAGGCGTTCGCCGTTCGGATGGATGTCACGGATTCTGAGAGCATCAAGGACGGTTTCCTTGCGGCCGAGCGAGAGATGGGCGTTGCCAACGTGCTCCTCAACAACGCCGGTATCACCGTCGTCAAACCTGCGCTTGACGCAACGGTAGAAGACTGGGACGGCGTCATCAGCACGAACCTTCGCGGTCCATTTCTCGTTGCCCAAGCGTTTGCGCAACGTCTCATCGCACATTCATCTCCCGGCTCGATCATCAACATCGGCTCAATCATGGGTGCGCGCGTAGCCGGCGGTTTGTCATCCTACGCCGCGGCGAAAGCCGGTCTCCACCACCTCACGCACGCGCTTGCGCTTGAATGGGCGCGCTACAACATCCGCGTTAACGCTATTGCGCCGGGTTACATCTTAACCGACATGACGCGCGAGTTCTTTTCAACGCCCGACGGCGAAACGATCAAGAAGCGCATTCCACAGCGGCGGGTTGGGCAGCTCGACCATCTTGCAGCGCCCGTGCTCTTGCTCGCATCTGATGCGTCGACGTACATAACCGGTGCCATCGTGCCTGTTGACGGCGGCCACCTCGTCAGCACGCTGTGATCGAATTCGCGGACCGTCTGCAAGCGTTCGTCGCGCGCGAGCTCGGCATACGCGAGCCGCTCGCCTTCGAGCGCATTCTGGGAGGCCAATCGAATCCAACCTGGTTCGTCGATGCCGGACCGCGACATCTCGTCCTGCGCATGCAGCCTCCGGGCGAGCTGCTCCCGAGCGCCCACGCGCTCGATCGCGAGTCGCGCGTCATTCGTGCGCTCGAAGGAAGCGGCGTTGCCGTTCCACGCGTCCTAACCTACAGCGAAGACCGGTCCGTTGTGGGCACAACGTTCTATCTGATGGAGCGGATCGACGGTCGCGTCTTCCAATACGCGCGGCTCGACGGCGTCAGTGCGCAAGAGCGACGTGGAATGTATCGCTCGGCAGCGCAAATGCTTGCAAAGCTTCATGCGGTTGATTGGGAACGCGCCGGTCTTTCGGATTTCGGCAAACACGAGGATTACTTCGGACGTCAAGTTCGTCGCTGGACGCGACAGTGGGAAGCCTCGCGCCGACGCGAGATTCCCGATCTCGACCGGCTGATCGTCCATCTGCCGGAGTTTATCCCTCGGGAAAATCCGACAGTGATCTGTCACGGCGACTATCGCTTCGGCAATCTCATGTATGCGCCGCTCGCGAGCGACGTGGTCGGTGTCCTCGATTGGGAGCTTTCGACGCTCGGCGATCCCATGGCGGACGTCGGCTATTTCTGCATGCCATATCACATGCCGTCGACTGCACAAGAAGGCATCGCCGGTCTCGACTACGCCAAGCTCGGCATCCCGAGCCAAGACGAGGTCGTCGCCGACTACAATGCAGCTGCCGGCACGACACGCGAGCTTTTGCCGTTCCATATCGCGTTTGCATTTTTCCGATTCGCCGTCATCGTTGCCGGGATCGAAGATCGCGCGCAGCGCGGCAACGCCGCACATCCCGACGCCGGCAAATCATTCGGCCGCGCCGATTTGTACTCGAAAATCGCCTGCGAGCTGCTGCGAATCTAGGCGCGGACGGCGACGCGAAGACCGGCGCCGATTGCCACGACGGTTTGCGTCAGCTGCATTTCGGCCTCGATCATGCGCGTGAACTCGACGAGCTCGTGCTGGTGCGAGATCACGTTGTCGATCGCCAGGACGCCGTGCGGCGAAAGGCTGCGCACGAGATGCGGTAGGTACTCGGGATAGGCAGGCCGCTCCGCATCGAGGAAGATGAAGTCCCAATAGCCGCTACGCGACGCGGATAAGGTCGATGTGGCGTCTTCGGTGCGCAGGGTTACGCGGTCGAGCACGCCTGCGCTTTGCAAATTCTTGCGCGCGAACTCGGTGCGCTCGGGGTCGGTGTCGACGGAAAGGATGGAGCCACCGGTTTCTTCCACCGCATCAGCCAGCCAAATCGTCGAATAACCGCTCGAGGTGCCGATTTCGAGAATGTATTGTGCGTTGCGCGCCCGCACGAGAATGCCTAAAAGCTCCGCGACCGGTGGATCGACGCTCCGGAAACGCAGCAAGCGGTCGGCGAGCGCGTCATCGTGCGACTTGTTGCGAGCGTACAGCTCGTCGGCTACCTTCCGTCGCGATGCATTCACTATTTACGTCGCGATGTTTTAAATTTCTCGAAGTCGGCGCGGCGCGAGGGAGATAGCGGATAGGCTTCATCGAGCGGCGCGCCGTCGCGCAAGAGCTGCTGCGAGAATTCGTCTTCCAGCGCCATCTCCTCGGCTTTTTGCAAGAGCGCTTGGACATGTTGCGGCGGGACGACGACGGCGCCGTCCGAATCGGCGACGATGTAGTCTCCTGGCTGCACGAGCGTGCCGCCGCATCCGATTGCAATATCCGTCTCCCATGCGAGCATGTTGCGCGAGTTTGCATCAGGATAGGCACCGCGTGCCCAAACCGCGAGGCCGATGTCGCGAATCCCGTCGACGTCGCGGATGACGCCGTCAGCTACCACGCCGGCGGCACCGCGCGCATGCGCGCGCGCTGCGAGCATATCGCCGAGCACCGCGCCTTCCATATTCCCGGCCGCGTCGATCACGAGGACGTCGTCGCGGTCGAGCGTGTCGATCAGCTTGCGATTCACGCCTTTATTCGGTGCCTTTGCGTCCTCGCGCAGCGGAAGAAAGCGCAGCGTGCGCGCCTTGCCGGCTATGCGCCGCTCCGAGGTCAGCGCGCGCAAGCCGAGCATGAGCGTGCGATCGACGCCAAGCTCGCGCAGAACTTGTTTAGCGGTTGCCGTCGGCACGTCGCGCAGACGCGCGATCGTGTCGTCAGACATGCGTGAGGCCGTGCCGGCGCGATTTCGCGCTATCCCAGGCCTGCGGATTCTTTGGAAACGCGGGCATCGTGCCATCCATTGCCGCGAGCATTTGTTCAACGGCCGAGCGCGTGCTGCGCGTGTTCGTTTCGACCGTCAGCCCTGCGGTGTGTGGGGTGACGATGACGTTCGGCAGCTTAAAGAGTCGATGCGTCGGGGCCAGCGGTTCGGGTTGAAAAACATCGACCGCTGCGCCGGCGATTTGTCCGGCTTCGAGTGCTGCGGTGAGGGCTTCGAGATCGAGCACGCCGCCACGCGACGCGTTGACGACGTACGCATCCTTCGACAGCATCGCCAGCTCTTTTGCGCCAATGATATTTTTCGTATCGGCGGTCAGCTCGAGGCACAAGCACAGGAAGCGCACGTGCGGAAGAAGCTCATCCAGCGAGCTCGCGCGTTTGATGTGCAAGAGATTCGGTATGCGCGGATCGACGTACGGATCGTAGCCGATCAAGTTGCAGCCGAAGCCGATGCTCAGTTTGCGTGCAAGCTCGGAGCCGATGTATCCGAGGCCGACGATGCCGACGGTCTTCCCATCCAGCTCGAAAATCGGATAGTCGGTGCGCGTTTCCCAACCGCTGCCGTCGCGCGTCGCGCCTTCGGCCCACATAAAGCGGCGCGCTAAAGCGAGCATGAACAAGACCGTATGCTCGGAGACGGGAATCCGGCCGAAGCCGCGCTGGTTCACGACCAGAATCCCGCGCTGCGTCGCTGCCTCGATGTCGATGTTGTCCGAACCGAAGCCTGAGGTCGAAACGATCTGCAGCTGGGGCGCGGCGTCGAGAACCTGCGGCGTTACTTTTTGAGGATAGCGAACCCACAGTCCACGCGCGTCGGCGAGCGCTGAGGCCAGCTTGTCTTCATCGGAGGCCTCGACGATCGTAACGCGGCAGCCCGCTTTTCGCAGTTGATCCGCCCCTGAGGTGTCGTACATGTTGCGCCACAGAACGACGTGGCGCTCGCGGTTATTGTCCAGGTTACGGCAATCCCATCGAAATGTAGCGAACCTCAAGGTACTCGTTGAGTCCTTCGTGTCCGCCTTCACGACCGAGTCCCGAATCTTTGACGCCGCCGAATGGAGCGTGCGGCGCTGATGGGACGGGATCGTTGACGCCGACGATGCCGTATTGGAGCGCTTCGGCGACGCGGAACGCGCGCCCAAGATCTTTCGTCCAGAGATATCCGGCCAGACCGTACGGCGTGTCGTTCGCGAGCTTGACGACTTCCGCTTCGTCTTTGAATTTCAACAGCGGCGCGACTGGCCCGAACGTTTCTTCGCGCAATAGGCGCATCTCGTTGCTGATGTTCGTGAGCACGGTCGGCTCGAAGAAGAGGCCGGCTGTGCCGCTCTGTTTCCCGCCCGTGCGAGTTACGGCGCCTTTTGAAACCGCGTCGTCGACGTGCGCTTTCACTTTGTCGAAGCCTTGCTGGTCGACGAGCGGCCCGAGGCGCGTGTCTTCCGCGAGCGGATTGCCGACTTTGATGCCGCTGACTTTCTCGGATAGGCGATCGGCGAACCGGTCGTAGATTTTCTCTTCGACGTAAATACGGTTGGCCGAAACGCAGACTTGACCGGCGTTACGGAATTTGCACGCGATCACGTCGGTGACGGCGCGATCGATGTCCGCATCGTCGAAAATGATGTACGGTGCGTGTCCGCCCAGCTCGAGCGAGATGCGCTTCATCGTCGCTGCCGATTGCGCATAGAGTTTCTTTCCGACCTCGGTGCTGCCCGTGAACGTTACTTTACGGATGCGGCGATCGCCGATGATCACTTCCGAGACTGGAACCGGATCGAGCGCAGTGATGATCTGCAGCGTTCCGGGAGGTCCGCCCGCTTCTTCCCAAAGGCTCGCAATTGCAAGCGCGGTGAGCGGCGTTTGTTCGGCAGGCTTGAGGATGAACGTGCAACCGGCTGCAAGCGCGGGCGCAGCTTTGCGCGTCACCATGCCGGCCGGGAAATTCCAGGGCGTGATGCCATAGGCCGGGCCGACTGGCTTCTTCATCGTGAAGAGGCGTTTGTTGTTGTCGTGCGTCGGGATGATCTCGCCGTACGCGCGTTTTGCTTCTTCGGCGAACCAC
>Ga0302326_10030524_pt1 | contig 10786 bp, 4 predicted proteins | sample Palsa_T0_3_FD_202264 | JGI IMG/M metagenome (GOLD analysis project Ga0302326, IMG submission 202264) | Peat permafrost microbial communities from Stordalen Mire near Abisko, Sweden - Palsa_T0_3 | ecosystem: Environmental > Terrestrial > Soil > Palsa > Peat permafrost | place: Sweden: Abisko...
CAAGGTCCTGCGTCGGTTCGCCCAGGTTGGCCTGCCGGCTGGCGCTGTGATCGAAGGCGAGGTGCGCGACCGCGAGGCTGTGGCGACCGCCATCAAGCGTCTTTGGCAACATGGGCGCTTCAGCAGCAAGAAGGTGATTGTCGGCCTGGGAAGCCAGCGTGCCATGGTCCGCCAGGTGGAGATGCCGCCCATGCCGGACTCCGAGCTGCGTTCAGCGCTACGCCTGAAGATCGGCGAGTTCCTCCCAATCCCGGTGGAGCAAGCCGTCGTCGACTTTGCACCTCTGCCCGGCGCAGACGGGGCGACTGGGGAGCGGCGCTTGCTCCTCGTGGCCGCTCAGCGCGATGTGATATCGGACGAGCTGGGTGCGGTCGGCGCTGCTGGGCTCAGCGTGGTGGCCGTCGATTCGTCTTCGCTGGCGCTCCTGAGAGCCGTTGCAGGACAGAAATCTCCTGGTGGCGGACCGTCCGGAGGGCTGGAGGCGGTGGTAGGCATAGGCGCTGACCTGATCACAGTGGCTGTCCGAGATGGCGGCGCACCGAGGTTCATGCGAACCGTCGCCCTTACCAACCCGGGCGGCCCAAGCGTCAACGACCCCCTTTCGCCGGCCGTCACACCTGGTGACCGGTTCCGGTCGACGGCTCGCAGCGTGACTGCCCCCGTTGTGGGAGCAGCGCAACGCCTCGAGTCCATCGTCGGCGAGGTGCGGAGCTCTCTCGAGTACCTGTTGTCCCAGAGCGGGACCGGGCACTTTGAACAGGTGCTGCTTACCGGTGGTGGGGCAATGCTGCCTGGCGTCACCGAGGCTCTCAGTACATCGCTGGGACTACCGGTGAAACTGGCCGAGCTCCCCCTCGAGATCGATCACAAAGAATTAGGCCTAGAAAAGGACGCGCTCGACGAGGCATCTTATAGGTGGCTCAGCGTAGTGGGGCTCGCGTTGTGGGGTACCGACACCTACGGCAAGCCCTCGTTATTGCCCCCCGAGGTTGCGGCCAAGCGCCAGCAAATCAAGGTCATGCAGGGCGCTGCCGCTGCAGTCCTCGTAGTTGTCGGCGCCCTGGGGATGACGTCTTTCACCAAGATCGAGTCTGCGCACAGGATCAGCACGCAGATCAGCAGCTACCACACCAGCGCTGCTGCCTTCCAAGTCAAGATCGACGGGCTTGGCTACGTGCTCAAGATCCCAGCCGAAGTCCAAAGTAGGCGGCTGCTGGCTGTAGAAGCGCTCAGTGGGGACATCGACTGGATAGGTTTCGTCACCCGTCTGGATGCGGCCATGCCGCCCGGCGTCAAAGCGGGTTCGATCACCCTGGCTGAGACAGAAGCTACGGGCCCTGGCGTGGGACCACTTGTGCTCGCGCCCGGCAGCGTCGTTGGATCCCTGACGATGACCGCAACAACAAATGGCGGAGCGCCGGCTGTTGCTCAGTTCATCGACCGGGTCTCCAGGGTAAAAGGGATCTTTGCTCTATGGGTGTCGTCAACCACGAACGCCGCCGGGGTAACGACTATCCAGGCCACGGCGGAGCTGACAACCGGCGTCCTGAGCGCTCGGGCGGCCGCCTTGCCAGGAGGGAATAAGTAATGCGACGTATAATGATCGTAGCGCTCATTGCAATTGTGGTCCTGTTCGTTGGTTGGTACGAAGGCCTGAACCGCCCTGAATCCTCGCATATTACCAGTCTCAAGGCCACTGAGCAGAAGGCGCAGCTTACCGTGCTCGGTTTGGAAACCCGTTACGTAGACCTCGTAAAGAGCAAGAAGGAACTGCCTAAGGAGCGTGCGGCGCTGGCGAAACTCGAGCGTGCAGTGCCGAACGACCCCGACCTCGACAGCCTCGTAAAGACGTTGTTCAGTGCCGCAGCGGCGGCCAACGTGAAACTGACCAGCATCGGTTCTCCGCAACCTCCAGATTTTGGGGACCCTTCGGCGACAGGCGTGACCGGGCCGATCGTGCTGCCGCTGAGCCTGAGTGTGACGGGTACAAACGTCGAGGTCGAGCACCTTTACCGTGTGCTCGACGCCGAGCCGCGGTTGTTCGTGATAAATAACTTCTCCGAGGTACCTGGCGCAGGCAGCAGCGGAGCCACCCTCAGCCTTGACGCGTTTTACGCCTCGGCTAACGCCACCACCGCGGCCTCCTAGCATTTACGGCCGTGTTACGGCGGCACCGATAGCCACCCAGACGACCGCCCTATCCAGAGTGCCCGCCGTCAATAGGGCGCGGGACCTGGGTACGTTGCTCGTCTTGGTTCGAAGCCTCACCTAAGCCGGCTTAGCGCCGACACTTGACCATGCGCCTTAGCGTTTAGCGTTCGGCATTCGCTTCGCCAGGGCGCGTCGCGGCGATGAGGCACGGGCTCGAGACGACGTGCCCGCCCTCGAGCAGCTTTTGCATGGCGGTGACCGATCCGGCTCGCAAACGTGCACATCACTGACGCCCGTGCAAAAAAATGGCGGTTTTGGTGACCGATCCGGCCATCGCGAAGCCACGTTTGCGGTTTTCGGCGCAGGCAGCCTCCATTTCGCCCCCCGCGCGTCCCCGCCGGAAGCAGCAGCTGGCTGACTGGCCGGCGTTGGTCACGACGGGGGCCGCGAGCTGCGAGATGGGCACGCTCTCTTAGGCTCCCCCAACGGTCTTAGCAAAGGCGCAGCGCCCTCCACGGGCACTGGGCGGGCGGCCGGCGGTCAGCAGGCCCGCGTGCTCAACACCGCCAGCGGTCAGCAGGCCCATGGTCAAGACGACGGCGTCCAAGCCCCAGCTGATGGCGGCGGTGGAGAGGCACAGCGCCAAGCAATGCCTTCTCCAAGTTGAAAACGAGCGCTGTTCCCGCCACCTTTCGCCAGTAGCGCAGGTTTCCCGGGCCGGGCCCCATTTCAAAGTGACCCCCCGCACCCATGGGGACGGGCGCTTTACCGCAGGGTCAGGAGGCCCCGTCTAAGCGCTCAGCACATCGAACCCTCTGCGCGCTACCGGCCCGAGGATGACGCTGGTCAGCGAGACTGGCGCAATCGGCAGGGCCGTGTCAAAACTGTCGAGCCCTGGCGCAAGCGGCAGCCCCGTGTCAAAACTGTCGGAGCCCTACGAGCTCGATGCACAATGTCATCCCGTGATGGCTGACGATGTGCCGGAGCCCGTCGCGTAGTTAGTGTCCCCTGGATATGTCGCGGTGGCGGCGTAGGTCCGCGAAGTCGACGCTCCGGTGTAGGTACAGGTGGCAGTAGCGACTGAGCCGGACCCGCTCAGGGCGGTCGAGCTCGAGCAGGACAGTGTTGCGGTGGGGCTGGTGGCGGCGATCGTCCACGTCGGCGTGCCCGTGGGCGTGATCCCGTCGGTCCCTGTGACAGTCGCTGTAAAGGTGAGCGTGGTGCCGCTCAGCGAGCGCGCCACCGCTACAGTCGGTGTCGCCTTGCCGATGGTAATCGTGAGGGTCTGGGTAGCGCTCCCTGCGACGTTCGTGGCGTTGACGCAGACGATCCATGTGCCGGCAGAGCCAGAGGGTGGCGTGCCCGACACGACGCCGCCGGCGCTGAGCGAGATGCCGGAGGTTGGGGTGCAGCCGGAGAATGCCGTGTTGGAGAACGTAGGCGCGGGAGTCCCGGTCGCTGTGGCTGTGAAACTCCCTGGGGTGCCCACGGTAAAGTTTGTCGAGCTGGCGCTCGTGATTACCGGGGCTTGGTTTACCGTCAGGGTGAACGTTTGCGTGCCGGAACCTACCGAGTTTGTGGCCTTGATGCAGGCCGTGTAAGTGCCGCCGGTCGTCGGCGTGCCCGATAGGACGCCGGCAGAGCTAAGTGTGATGGTGGCCGGCAATGTCGAGGTGCAGCCGCTGAACCCGTTTGAGAACGTCGGAGCCGGGTAGCCCGTCGCCGTTGCATGGAAGCTACCCGCCGTGCCGACAGTAAATGCGGTAGAGCTGGCGCTTGTAACGGCCGGGAGCTGGGTAACCGTGAGCGTAAAGTTCTGGGTGGCGGTCCCGACTGCGTTCGTGGCGTTGATGCAGACGGTATAGGTGCCGCCGGACGTTGCGCCTGGCGTACCGGAAAGGACGCCGTTCGAGAAAGTGACACCAGAGGGCAAGTTGGGGGTGCACCCGCTAAAAGATGAATTTGAGAACGTCGGTGTGGGGATGCCCGTCGCTGTCGCTGTGAAGGTCCCGGCTGTGCCGGCGGCGAAAGTGGTAGAGCTGGCGCTGGTGATGACCGGGAGCTGGTCCACGGTGAGGGTGAACTTCTGAGTGGCGTTCGGGAGCACCGAGTTACTGGCGGTGAGGCAGATCGTGTAGGTGCCGGTCGTCCCGGTACCCGGGGTGCCCGACAGAAGGCCGCCGGCGCTGAGCGTGACACCTGAAGGCAACGCGGACGGCGTGCAAGACGTCGGGACCGAGAACGCCGTATTGGAGAAGGTGGGCGCGGGGTACCCGCTTGCAGCTACTTGGAAGCTACCCGCGGTGCCGATGGTGAAGGTGGTGGAGCTGCCGGTGGTTATGGTAGGCGCCTGCTTGACCGTGAGCGTAACGGTGTTGGTTGAGGTAGACCCGGCGTAGTTGCCGTCACCTGAGTATGTGGCGCTGACGGTGTAGACCCCACCCGACAAGGTGGCTGACGTGGTGCAACTCGTGGCCGGCAGCGTGGCGGTGCAGAGGGTCGAACCGGAGCTGAACGTGACCGTACCCGTTGCCGCCCCAGGAAGACCGGATTCGGCGAGCGTTGCGGTCGCGCCGTAAGTGATGGTGGCCGAAGTCGACGAGCCGTTCGCCGTGATCGACATGGTTGTCGGCAGGTTGTTTATCGTGAGCGTGAGGATCTGGGTCGCGGTCCCCTCCACATTGTTGGCCTGCAGGCAGAGGGTGTACGTGACGCCGCCCGAGCCAAGAGCTGGCGTACCGGACAGCACGCCCGTGCTGGGCGAGAAGGTGATCCCAGTAGGCAACGTGGACGGCGTGCAGCCGGAGGAGGCCGAATTGGAGAGCGTCGGCGTTGGTGAGCCGGTCGTCGTCACCTGGAAGTTGCCAGCGGTGCCAGCGGTGAAGCTCGTGGCGCCCGCGCTCGTTATGGTCGGCGCCTGAAGGGTGCTGGCGGGGACGGTATAGCTTGGTTGCGTCACGACCGTTGTGGGGGCTGAGGCAGCGATACCCTCGGTGTTGGACGTGATCGGGTTGACCTGGCCGGTCACCTCCGACCAGGTGGCCCTGGTCCAGTTGAACAGGTTGGGCGGCAAGAAGTTGGGCGGGCTGACCGTAGTGAGGCGGGGGTCGTAGATGTACTGCTTCGCGTACCCACCCCCAATGTCGGTCCCTGCGAGCCGCCCCCTGTAGGCCTCGCTCACAGAACCGAACTCTGTAATCGTGCCGATGCTCGCGCCGAAGGAGTAGTTCTCGGCTGTGTACTCGCCGTTGAACGCCAGTACGGCGCCGTCGATTTGATGGACGATGCAGCTGGAGTTCGGGGTGGTACTGCCGTAGGTCCAAGACGGGTTCTGGTACTGGCCCGTAGCAGGGCAGTCGGTAGTGTCGATATTGGTGGCTGAGTTCCCGCCGGTGGTGACGCAGCTCCCGTTACTGGTGTCCCAGCTCGAGCAGTCCACGGGGTGGTATATGATCACGTCGTTGGTGGGCTCGAGGCCGATGACGTCGCTGCCGGTGGCCTGGACGCTAGGCGGGTTCGTAGAGTTATTGATGTTGTAACTGGTGTTCGCGTACGTAAGGTTCTGGTAGACGATGACATTGTTGGAGGCACCGACTGTCACGCTGCCGCTCACGACGCCACCGACCCAGGCGTCACCGTTGTTGCAGGCAAAGGCGCGCGGTTCGAGTGGCTCGGAGAACCCTGAGGCGCCTGAAGTATAGCTCCAGTGGCGGACCGTCGCGGAGTCGCCTGAATCGTAGTAGGCGATGGCACCCGTGTAATAGTCATTGCCCTGGATGAGGCCGCCAAAGGTGTAGTCGCTGCCTGTGCTGTCTAGGCAGCTGGTCGCGCCGGCAGGCGACTGCACATATAACACCGGGTTTGTCAGTGCGCTCAGTGTCACCGTCCCGTTTGCGCTGCACCCCGAGTTCAATGTGAAGGTGGGCGGTGTGGCGTTGATGGCCGCTAGCGTGCCCGGGCTGTACACGTAGACGGTGCCGGTGCTTAGGAAATCGAAATACGTCATGCCCTCATAGAGGCAACCGCCGCTTTGAGCCTGTTGTGCGAGGTTAGGGTTATCGGGCGGTAGGTTCACGGGCGCGGCGTACGACGGTGTTACTGAGAAGTTAGGCCCGGGGTTGGCACACGTTGGGCAGTTCGGAGTGAGGGCGTTGTTGTACAGGATGCTCGAAGTGTCGACCCAGTAAACGTTTTGACCGTCGCCGCAGCCCGAAGGCAACGACGCGCCGGCACAGGTTTGGTTATTTGGAGTGTACGCCGCACCTTTCCCGACTGCGTTTGCCGGGCAATTGCTCTCCGTGGCGTCGGCGGTGGGGACCATGTTGCACGGGGTCCCGACCACGACAGGGCCGTAGAAGTTGGTCTGGCCGTCAATGAACATGACGTCGTTCGTGCGGACCGGGCCGTAGAAGGTGTCGCCGCCCTCCCACTTGGTGAAGGTGCAAACGTCGTTCAGGTTGTAGCCTTGTGGTCCCGGGGTAGGCCCTTGTTCGCTGTGCATGGCCCGCGGGTCGGTCGAGATCGCGATATCCGCCGCCGTCGCTTGGGCCTGTTCATCGGGCTGGGCGTTGGGCCCGAACCAGTCGTTCTGGCAGTACTCGAGGGCCGCTGTATAGGCGTTCGTTGGGACCGTTGAGAGCGCAGGGGGCGCCGGGTTGGCCGTCTGGGTGGCGGCGCCGCTCCACGATGTGATCCCGCTGCCCCAGGCGGGCCCGAACTCGGGCCAACCGGGCTGGCCGGGGTCAAGGTCGTACTGTTGGGGGTCCTCGGTCTCGACATTCGTAAAGTAGCCGTAGTTGAGGAAGGTGCTTCGTGATAGGACGACCCGTATGGCGCGGGTGACCTGCTGGCCGGTGGTCGTGATGGTCCGCCCGAAGACATCGAACACGAGCGTGCTGGAACCGGTAGCGCCCGCCGTCGTGGCGGTGCCGGTTGGGTCCGGCTGGTGGTTCGCTGGGACGTCGTACTCGAATTCCTGCGCCCGGACGGTGTCATTGTCATCGGGAATTGTCACCCATCCCTGCGCACCAGGCGGGAGCGCCGGGTTGTAGGTTGTCGGGCACTGGGACTCGCTGGTCGCGCGAAAGGCTGTTTGGTCGTAGCACCAGATGTTCTGTGCCAGCTCGAAGCTGGTGTCCTCGTGCGCGTTCAACCGGTACAGCAGGTCGTCCACTCCCGAATCGGTTGCGCCGAGAGCAGCCGCGTAACTGTCGTCGCTACGGGCGATAGGGACGCTGCCGACCGCACCGCTGAGCGCCGCGGCGGTCATCAACATCATGACGCTGACGATCAGGATCGTCGTGACGAGCGCAAACCCCCCTTCAGGGCGTTGTTCGCAGCGCTGGTGATCGGAGCAGCGATGATGATTGGACCGGCGTCTAGTCACAGAGATGTCCTTCGTCAATTACGTTGGGAGTGCCGTGACAGCTCCAAGGCGGACGGTCTGGTTGAGCACTACTGGCGTTACCTGCGATGAGCCGTTCTGGGCGGGGACCGCCAAGCCAATTGCGACTTCGCCGACCTCAGTTGTGTCTGTGGCTGGCACGGTTTCGTTGGGATAGCCCTGCAGGTAGCTGAACAGGGTTGCCCCGGTGCTCGTAACTGTCAGGCATGGCGACCCGGCACAGAGGGGTTTGACCTGCGCGATGAGAGTCGTCGTTTGTGCGGGCCCGGGCCATGTGCACTCGCCGGCTGTCGCCCCGGTAGTTGGGACGACGGGCGGGGTAACCATTTGGACCAGGCTCCCGCTCTTTGCGGTCCCCGACGTGTATTGGAGCGTTATTTCGATCTCGTTCGCGCAGCCGGTGGTAAAGCTCCCGGCTCCTCCGTTGTTCGCATCGATTATCCCGGAGGCGTCGTTGTTGATAATCTTGTTACCTGAGAGAAATTCGATCTCGGTCGCTTGCATCACAACGATGTCAGCGGTGCCCATGTCGGCAGTCTGGACGGGGTTGTCGTAGGAGTCGGACATGTCACGGACCTCAAGAGCGACCTGGTTGAGCCCCACCATGCCCGCCTCAGCCGCTTGCAGGCTCGTAATGTTGTGGCTCGTCTGCTGTTGGACGAGCGCCAGCGTCCCGGTGGTAATGCCGATAACAACGGCGAAAATTACGACCGCAACCATCAGCTCGATCAGCGTTGTGCCGGCGTCGGAACTTCGATTATCGGAAAGCCGATCGTAGGCCCGGGAGTGGCGCTGGCTCATAGGGGCAATGCCGTGCTGCTCGTAGGGGGAATTGTGACACCCGCCACTGCGGTCCCGGCGGGCGTCGGCGAGGTGCGTTTGAACGTCCAGCTCGCGCCGACCGGCACTGCCAGCGCCCAGGTCTCACCATTAGGAGGTGCCGAGGGGATCGAGTAGGTGTAAGTCTCCCCGTTGGCACAGTCCGCGTCGCTCGCATGGGTGACGGTTATGGTGGCCGGGTAGGTTGTGACGCTGACGGGCTTGGCAAACAGCGTGACGGTTGGGTTCCCGGGCCAGATCAGTGCGTTGCGGCCGGGGTAACTCGTCAGCCCTTCGACGTACGTGGGCGTTGGCAGCGCATCAACGCACGTGCCCGCAAATGCCTCGTAGTTGTTGAAAAACGGGTAGCCGTTAGCCGAGGCTTCGTAGGCCGCACCGGGCCCACTGGCCCCCGAGATTATGCGGGCTGCGGCGTCGCCGAAAGGTTCGAAGACGACCGGGATGGCGCCTTGCGACGAGCAGGGATTTGTGCCCGCCATGCACGACGTGGGGTAAACGACGTCCGTGGTAGCCGCCGAACACGCGACGTACGTGGAGCCGCTCAGGCAGTCTGCCTGTACCGGGCCGTCGAGAGCCGTCGGCAGGTCGAAGTTGATGCCAGTCGTCACTTCGTCCGTCTCGTTCAAAGTGAGCACCCCGATCGGGTACTGGGCTGGCACGTCCTGGTTGGGGTCGGTGTAGCCAGTTGCGCTGATCACATACGACGGCCCGGCGGTTAGGTAGGGAAAGGCCGCGCAGCCGCTGTTGTTGGTAGTGACAGTTTCGATGGGTGTCGCCTCAGGGGGGTTGGTGTTGATCGACACCGGGACCCCGACCGCCGGATTTTGGTCCGCGGAAAACACCTGGACGATCACCTCGGCGTCGCCGCTGGCGATGATCGTAGCGGGAGGCGCCAACATGGTACGGCCCGCGATCGGGGGTTGGTTCATGTGGGGCCAGGAGACTGCGACCGACACGAGCAGGTAATCATCACTGCCCGTTCCTCCGGTGGATGCCCCGCAGACATCAGTGCTGGCCTCAGGGGGTGCTACCGGCTGGATGACCTGCTGGACCGAAAAGGTGACGCTGTTCAACGTCGCAGTGCTGGTGGTTGTCGCTATTGAGAGGTCCTGGAAGGGCTCCGAGCGGGCACTGTCCAAGGTTTGCGAGAGAAGATTGGCCGCAAGCACCGCCTGCCGGCTGTTCCCAGTCACTTCGAGGGCGGTCACCAACGAGTTGGTGATCGGCGCTAGGACGAGGATGAAGACAAACAGAGCCACCATCACTTCGATGAGCGCGACCCCGTCGTCGCCACCCCTCTTGCGCCAGCGCTGCAGCAGCCCGGACGCGCGGTGACAGGCTCGAAGCATGCCGCGAGTATCGGCTGTTCGAGCTGAGCACTTGATCAGCGGCTTGCTACCGAGGTGCTCCGTCCTTCGGGCACCTCGCTAGGGCAATGGCGACCCCAGTATGGCTCGCTCTGACTGGCTTGCCCCCAGGGTTTCGCCGTATTCCATTTTGACTCAGTTCGCCCACACGTAAAGAGGGCTACACCAGGTGCCGACTAAAGCTCAAGTGACCCAGACCTCGTCGCGCGTCTCAACCGGCGATCGCCTGCGGTTAAGCCGGCGAAGGGCGCGAGCCTCGGCTTGGGCAAGGTACAGCTCGCATGGGGGCAATTTAGCATGGGGCTGCCCGGCCGGAGGTGCGCCTGTTGCTCGTTGGCAGGACCGTCGGCCAGGCTCAGATGAGGGCGGCTTTGCCCTTATCGAGGTCATGATCGCAATAGCACTGCTGCTCGTCGTGCTCGTGCCTTCCACGAACCTCATCGAGACCGCCGTCCAGCAGTCGGTACTGACGAGGGACAGGGTGGCCGCGCTCGAGATGGCGGAGCAAGGGTTGGAACAGATCTCGAACGACTCGATCACCACTCTGGAAGGGGACCTCAACACGAACTGGGCCCTCAACAGCGCAACCGTCGCTGGGGTTACGTACACAGTCACGGGCTACCTAACGTGGCTGGGGGTAGGCAATAACCCGGACCTGTGCACCGCAGGAAGCCCGCCGCAAGTGATGAGCGCAACGGCGACGGTTACATGGGGGAAAAACTACAAGCTGGCTGAGAGTGAAGTCATAAACCCTCCATACGGGTTAGCGGTCTTTTACCTGGCGACTGGGCTCACGCAAAACCAGCACAACATCACCACATTGACCGCGACGACTGCCCAGACGATTGCAGCCGGGGCAACCCTCACAATCGGTGCTGATACGGCTGATGCGCAACCTGTAACGGTGAGCTCAGCCGACAATGGCACGACGACAATCAATGTGACCAGCTTTACTTCGCTGTACAACTTTCCAGCCAACGCAACGCCTGTTGCACTTCCTGGGGAAGGTTACCTGGCGGTACAG
>Ga0302326_10030525_pt1 | contig 10786 bp, 8 predicted proteins | sample Palsa_T0_3_FD_202264 | JGI IMG/M metagenome (GOLD analysis project Ga0302326, IMG submission 202264) | Peat permafrost microbial communities from Stordalen Mire near Abisko, Sweden - Palsa_T0_3 | ecosystem: Environmental > Terrestrial > Soil > Palsa > Peat permafrost | place: Sweden: Abisko...
TACCTGGCCCCCCGCCGACTGGAAGAAGGTCGCGGAGGACGTAAAGCAGCTCCTGACCGATGAGGAATACGAATCCGCCCGCGCCTCAACGCCGAACGCGCATTTCACATCGCCGGAGGTAATTGCCGCTATCTGGAAAGCGGTGCAGCGCATCGGGCTTAAATCAGGTGCGCAGGTCCTGGAGCCATCATTGGGCGTCGGCCATTTCTTCGGCCTCATGCCCCCCGACGTGCTTCCCGGCGCAAAACGTACCGGAGTGGAACTTGATTCCATCACGGCGCGGATTGCGAAGAAGCTTTATCCGGATGCCACGATATTCGCGAAGGGGTTCGAGGAGACTTCGCTTCCCGATAATTTCTTCGACGCCGTAGTCGGAAACGTACCGTTCGGCGATTACGGCGTGCATGATCCTTCGTACAAGCGTCCCCTCACCCGCGCCATCCATGACTATTTCTTCGCCAAGTCACTGGACAAGGTTCGCCCCGGCGGTGTCATGGCGCTGATCACCAGCCGCTACACGATGGACAAGCAGGACAGCACGATACGCGACTACCTCGCGGAGCGTGCGGATCTCTTAGGCGCGATACGTTTGCCCAATACCGCGTTCAAGGCCAATGCCGGAACTGAAGTGACCACCGACATCCTGTTCCTTAAGAAACGCACTCCCGGTCAAACTGCGTCGGGCGAGTCATGGCATGGTCTTGCCGAGATTCACACGCCGGACGGTGCAATCCCAGTTAACGAATATTTTGCGCGGCACCCGGAGATGATGCTGGGGCAGATGAAACTTGAAGGCACGATGTACCGGGGCCAGGAGCCGACCCTGACCGGCCACCTCACCCCTGCCCTCCTGGCAAATGCAATCGCGAAACTGCCGGAAGGCACATATGTCCCACGGGACGAGGGCCGCGGACCACCCAAGTCCATCCCGCCGCGGCTGGCTGATACAGCCAGCGTCAAGGAGGGCGGATTCGTCGAGCGTGACGGGGCGCTCTTTATCAGAAGCGGCAATTCTCTTGAGAAGACCGAGCTTGGCGCTTCGGTTGCGGCGAGAGTGCGCGGGATGCTCGCCGTTCGCGACGCGGTACGGCTTGTATTTAAGACCCAGCTTGACGATTCACCGGAAGAAAAAATCACCCAGGCGCGCCAGCTCTTGGGCGATATGTACGGCTCTTTCGTCAGGCGCTACGGCCCGCTCTCCTCCCGCGAGAATATCCGCGCCTTCGCAGGCGATCCCGATCTTCCCCTCCTGCTTTCGCTTGAAAACTACGATTCGGAAACCAAGCGTGCGACAAAGACCGCCATCTTCGAGCGCCGGACGCTCGACCGTTACCGTCCGGTGGAGCATGTCGAAACCGCATCCGAAGCGCTTTCCGTATCGCTCAATGAAACCGGCGACATCAACTGGCCGCGCATGTCCGAGCTTACGGGCCGCAGCCCAGAGCAGATGCAGCGCGAGCTGGGGACGCTTGTTTACCGCAATCCCGAAGGGGGCACATGGGAGACTGCGGATCGCTACTTAAGCGGCGATGTACGCGCAAAGCTGCTCGTCGCCAATTCCGCCAGTGCGCTTGATTCGGGGTACAGCCGCAATGTCGAGGCGCTTAAGTGCGTGCAGCCCGCCGACATCCTGCCCGGCGATATCAGCGCACGCCTCGGCTCGTCCTGGATTCCGACAAGCGACATCCGCGACTTCATCGTGCAGCTGCTCGATCTTCCCGAACGCGCGGTGTCCGTCTCCCACGCAGGATTGATTGCCACGTGGAACGTCACGCTCGAAGGCTATGCTAAGCCAAGCGTCAGCAACACCACGACGCACGGTACAGCGCGGTTCACCGCTTCCGACCTGATTGAGCAGGCGCTTAATGGCCGTGTTCCGACCGCCTATGACGAACTGCCGGATAAAACGCGCGTCATCAACCAGCGTGAAACTATCGCGGCCCGCGAAAAGCAGCAGCAGCTCAAGGACAAATTCAGCGAGTGGATCTGGAAGGACGAGCACCGCGCTGCAAGGCTGGCGCGGGATTATAACGACAAATTCAACAATCTCCGCCTGCGCACCTTCGACGGCTCTCACCTGACCTTCCCCGGCATGGCGCGTGAGCATTTGCGCGAAGCCGACCTCGACAAGCACCAAAAAGATGCCGTCTGGAGAATCCTCCAGACCGGTAACACCCTGCTTGCCCATGTCGTGGGCGCAGGCAAGACCTTCGAGATGGTTGCGGCCGCAATGGAACTCAGGCGCATGGGCCTTGCGAAAAAGCCGATGTTCGTTGTGCCCAACCACCTGGTTGAGCAATGGGGCGCGGCGTTCCTCCAGCTCTATCCGCAGGCAAATATCCTCGTCGCGGGCAAGGACCAGTTTTCTTCCGGCAACCGCGAAAAAGCGATGGCTCGGATTGCCACCGGCAATTACGACGCCGTCATCGTCTCCCACAGCTCGTTTGAAAAGCTGCCCGTGTCCGATGCGACATTCAACCGCTTTATGGGCCAGCAGGTAGCGGACCTTGAAAACGCTATTACCGAAGCCAAGGCCGAGAAAGGCGACAATCGCCGCATCGTCAAGGAAATCGAAAAAGCCAAGAAGCGTCTGGCGGCGAAGATCAAGGAGCGCGCCGACCGCGAAGGCAAAGACAAGGCCATCACCTTTGAAGAATTGGGCGTTGACCAGATCTTCGTCGATGAGTCGGACCTTTACAAGAATCTGCCTTACATCACGAAGATGAACCGGATTGCGGGCCTTCCCAACTCCGAGAGTAACCGCGCGCTCGACATGTTTATAAAGACGCGCTATCTCAAGGAGCGCAATGGCGGCAGGGGGGTTGTGTTCGCAACCGGCACACCGATATCGAACACGATGGCCGAGATGTATACGCTGGAGCGCTACCTTGCCCCGGAGCTGCTGAAAGCGTGCGGTGTCGAGCATTTTGACGCCTGGGCCGCAAATTTCGGGGAGGCGGTGACCTCGCTTGAACTCGCGCCGGACGGCTCAGGCTACCGGATGCACACGCGGTTTGCGAAATTCGTGAATTTGCCTGAATTGCTTTCCATGTTCCGCAGTTTCGCCGATGTGCAGACTGGCGACATGCTCAAACTCCCACGCCCCGATGTCGCGGGCGGAAAACCGCACATCGTCGCCGCTCCCGCATCTCCCGAGCTGAAAGCGTTCGTGCAGACGCTGGTGGACCGCGCCCAACGCCTTAAAAGCGGCGGTGTGGACCCGCGCACCGACAATATGCTCAAGATCACCGGCGACGGGCGCAAGGCCGCCCTCGACATGCGTCTCGTGAACCGCCCTGCCGATTCGCACGGTGATACGAAGCTTAACCGAGCCATAGACCGCATCTACAGCACGTGGGACAAGACACGGGACATGCGCGGGGCGCAGCTGGTGTTCTGCGATCTATCAACGCCCAATCCCGATCGGTTCAACGTTTACGACGAAATCAAGACCAAGCTCATCGAGCGCGGCATCCCTGAGCGCGAGATTGCTTTCATCCATGACGCCGATTCTGACAGCGCGAAGGCGATGCTGTTTGATTCCGTCAATGCGGGAAGGGTCCGTATCCTGATTGGCTCCACCGAAAAAATGGGCGCCGGGACCAACGTGCAGAAGCGCCTCAAGGCCCTGCACCACCTCGACGCTCCGTGGCGTCCGCGCGACATCGAGCAGCGCGATGGCCGCATACTGCGCCAGGGCAACACGAACGATGAGGTTGATATTTACCGTTACGTGACGGAAGGCAGCTTTGACGCGTATATGTGGCAGACGCTGGAAACCAAGGCGCGGTTCATCCAGCAGGTGATGAACGGCAGCACTACCGTGCGCAGCGCCGAAGACTTAAACGGCGGCGCTCTCACCTATGCCGAAATCAAGGCCATCGCATCCGGCAATCCCGCCGTGATGGAAAAGGTCAAAGTGGACACGGAAATCCGCAAGCTCGACCAATTGCGCTCCGCGCACGTCAACCAGCAGCACACGATACGCTGGGAAGTACGCAAGCTGCCGGAGCAGATTAACCAGCTAAAACAATCCCATGCGCGAATCACCGCCGACATCGCCACGCGCGACGCGCATAGCGATCAGGAATTTTCGATGACGGTCGGAAATCATCGCTATGCCGGTAAAGGCGCACGCGAGGAAGCTGCCAAGGCATTAACTCAGGCTGTCTTATCGTGGCATGACGATCATTCACTTCAGCCACGCGCACGCTATCGCGGCTTTGAGATACTCAGCCGTGGCACGAGCTCGAAACGTTTCGATGGAGAGGCGGAACTGCCCGAGATCTTTGTCAGAGGCAAGGAAACCTACCGTGCCCATCTCAATGCCGAGAATCCCGTGGGCACCATGCAGAGCATCGAGCATACATTGCGCAATCTCGACAGGCTCGCCGAAGAAGAACGCACCCAGATAGAGCGAAACGAAAAAGCCCTGGCGGATTACAAGGCCCAGCTTGATAAGGCATTTGAACATGAGCAGCGGCTGAAAGATCTTCTCGCGCAGCAGGCCAAACTCAACGCCGCCCTTGACCTTGACAAGAATGAGCATCAGCTCGCGCAGGACTCTGCCGAAACCGAAAATAAAGATATTCCGCCTGCTGGACGGAGCAGTTTTCTTGCGCGCCTCAAGGCCGACGATAGCGCAAGGGCGATGATGCGATAAGATTTTCTTTCCGCGACGGCCCTAGCGTCGCGTCAGAGAAGCAGAAGCCAAGAGTTTCGGCAACGCCCCGCGCGGGTCCATCCTCGATTGGCTTCCAAAGCCAATAAGATTTGAGTTACCCTTTTGCATCGGCGCAAACAAGGTGAAAACGGGTAACTATTAGGTTGTTCTTCAAGAATATAGAACGGAGTGCCTAGCCTTGAGTTTATGAAATCCCATTTGAGCCGTCTGGGTATATTTCTCTTTTTTGCTGTGATGTTCTGGCTCCCCGTAAATGCATCGGCCCAAACCACGTCTGCCATTCCCCACACGATAGCGCAGTGCGAGCCCGACGCTTGCGCTATATGGTCATTCGATGGGAAGCAAGGTACGGGGCGCTGGACCACCGGTCCTATCGCAGAGTTGAGCATTGTGAATTTCGACGCCAACACTGTTTCCATTCGGCGCTTGGATAAGATAGGTCCTGGAAAAGGGATAGATGGTCTTTACGTCGGTACGCGGAAGGGCGACCGGCTCCAAGGAACCTTCACTTGGTCATGGCCGAATCACGGTCCCCTTTCGACGGGAAGTGTTCCGTGGTACGCAATCATCAAGCCGGAAGCAAACGGGTCCGAGCGTCCCATACCAAGCAGCATGGCTGAGTGTGAGGATGCGGGCGACTGTTCTACGTGGTCTTTTAAGGGCACCGACGGTCATGGCCAATGGCCCACCGGTGCATTCGCCGCCCTGTCCGTTGACCATTTTGACGGCAACAGAGTTTCTATTCGGCGATTGGATACGACGGGGCCGGGGAAGGGACTTACGGCCTTCTATATAGGAACCCTGGTGGCGGACCATATCGAAGGAACCTTAATTTGGTCATGGCCAGATCATGGCCAATATTCGACTGGAATAAATACGTGGCATGCGACTATCGGCACGCGGCCCCCGCCAATCACATCAGCCTCCTCCGCGCCTGCCGTCGCGGCTGAGAGTGCCAGAAAACCGAACCCCAATGCCACTGCGAGAGCGAACCCCTCCGTGCCGCCCCAATCAGGTTCGACATCACCTCACGGGAGCCAAAACGAACGAAGGTCTTCGGAGTCTTCAGCGAACTATCCCACTCCGCCCAAAAGCGCGCCGGGCTATCCGCCGCCTCCCCCTGGAACCCCGAGTGCATTGAACGGACGAATGGCCTCTTACGATCTCAATGGGGCGTGGGAAGGTTACTTCGCAACTCCGGCTTTGCCTACAGTGATACAGATACACCACGACGGATACCATATATCCGCTGACTTGCTTCGTGACGACTTGACTCCGACCGGGCAAACTTTCTTCCGTGGAGAGATTGATCCGAAGACTTTCACCGCCGATATTCAGGTAGCGGGCTATAGCGCTTTCTCTGCATTGACCAACTCGCAATCGAGTTCCTGGAGCCCTGGTGCCTTGAACATCCTCGATCCTGATCACGTGCAGATTGGTAACAGGCCTGCCTTCCAGAGGATAACGATGCCCGGCTCAAACGACGTACCCTGTGAAAGCGGCAATCACTTCAAGATCCAGGCCGAATGGGCGGGCATGCGCGGCAAACGCGCTCAGAATGCGAAGGACTACAAAACGGCTGTCTGCTGGTTTTATGTTGCGGCAGTACAAGGAGACGCGAAAGCGCAGTGGTACGTTGCGTACTATCTGTACGACGGTAAGGGCGTGCCCAAAGATTCCGCCCAGGCTTTTCAGTGGGCGCTGAAGAGCGCTGAGAACGGAAGCGACTATGGCGCATTCACGGTTGCCTTGATGTACGAGCAGGGCGACGGTACAGTTGCGAACTCCCTGAAAGCCAGATATTGGCACGCGCGCGGCAACGAGTTGCAAATACAGAAACAAAAGCAGGCTGACGCCGATAAGGCGCAAGCGCGACAGCAGCGTGAAGGCATGCTGGAGCTAGGAGCTTTAGGGGTGCTCGGCGCAGCCATTCTTACGGACGAATTCGTGATCGGACCGGGTTGCGACTTTTATCTCGATCGTAGCCACAATACCGACTCCGAAATTAAGCAGACGCTCAGAAGTTATCGGGACGCCGGGAAACAGTGTGACAATGGAGTGCTTAAACCGCTCAATTCTCAATGAAGTCCGATCTATTAGGTATTTTGCCCGAGGGCGGCAATGCACAACAATGGCGCAAGTACCAGTTTTCGGGATCTCTATTTTTCGGCCCTCCTCGCCGCGCCTATCTATTTGATTTCGAATAGTAATTGGTGAATTCCAGTTCAAGAAAGCCTGCCGCCGTAACAAATATGTAACTTTACTGCATTGTTTATTAGCTATATCAATGAGGTATCGCAACTTGCCCGCTGGATGTTAATGGCTACCAACCCTCCGTATCAGCATGACTCTATTTTTGAGGCAGAGCTCCAACAGCTCAGGGGAGAGCTCATCGCCAAGGCCCGTCTGGACGAGAAAGTTAAACAAGAAGAACAACTCCGCGAAGATGCGGAATTCAAAAAGAACCTCGACAATAAGAATCTCGGGGAACTCATGGAAATGCAGAAGCGCCAGCAGGAGGAAGTAGAAAGGAAGGTATCCGCCCTGAACGCGATAAAACGAGGAGACATGTCAGCCCTGCCGCCGCTTTTAGGGGGTATGAATATGGACTTGGCGGCATTCGCGAAGGGCAGGAATGAGTGGGACTTGATAGAATACGAAGACATCGAGAGGATGGATACGCTGATGCGGGAAAAGCATATCAGCGTAGACGTCATTGCAGCCAAGGTTAATTCTATAGAGTATGTCAAACAGGGGCAAGATCCTGCGCGCCAACTGGAAGCATCGAAAAAATGGCTGAACGATACCTTCCCGGCGCGAGCCACGGCTGCCATGCTGGTGAAGGATAGACAGGGAGATTACGTAATCGTAAACCTTGGTGTATCCGATGAAGAAATAAAAGCAGCCAAAGACCTTCAGGCGGACAAGCTCCGTGCTGAAGACAAATCATCCCAGGTCACGGCTCGCATCCAGGAGAAGATAAGGGAAGGACTTCAGACCACCACTGCCCTTGCCACTGACCATACCGTGACAGCGCTTGCGACACCTGCCACCCAACGCCAATCGCAGGAATTCACTCCAGCCCAGCGCACATAAATCAACCCAACGACGATTCAATTCCCGGATACATCGAGTCAATCGCTATCTTGCCATTGACGGCCCTGCAGGCAGTTCAGTCCTTCCATCTCCAGCCCCCCACCGTGTTTCCCGCCGCTTTTTCGTATTCCTCAGGGATTGCCATCGTTCTCCCTTCCAGAGATGCCAGACGCCCCCTGCTCACTCGCTTTTAACCGGCCAATGTGCGACCGGCGCTCCTTAGCGTCAATGACGCATTTTCCCCTGCCCCTGAAGAAAAAACGGGGCATTCCTCGCGAGGCAAAATGCTATGACGCAGTCGCTTGACCGGATCGCTGTACATGGCCGTAAGCGAGGACGCATTGGGCGGCCTCCAGACAACGAAAAGGAGAACAGACTATGGCTACCATCGGAACTTTCAAAAAAGACGGCGCAGGCTACGCGGGCGCGGTCGAGACGCTCACCCTCAAGGCAAAACTCACCTTCGAGCCGCTTGAGAAGAAAAGCGACAAGGCACCCGACTTCCGGGTGTTTCACATCACCGAGGATTTCTCATCGGAAATCGGCGCAGCCTGGAAGAAGACTTCCGAGGGAGGCGCGGAATATCTGTCCGTCAGCCTGGATGATCCGAGCTTTGCAGAGCGCATCAACTGCCGGCTGGTGAAGACCGGCAGCGAGCAGGGCCATACGCTCTACTGGGAGCGTCCGCGTCCTCAGAACGGGAAATAACCTTTAACCGGGCGGCCCGCGAGGGCCGCCCCCTTTTTTTGTCAATCCTACTTCGACTGCCCTGCGTGTTCCTCTTTAATCTCCGAACACGGCAATTTCAAAGACCCATCATCCCGTTCAATTGCAATCTGCGCGCTGGTCAGCGGGAACTCCACTTCCCCGTGAAGGTTGGCGATGTAAACCTGCTGACTGTCTTTTGCGTCCCCCGCCAGCGGCGACAGCCGGAAGATAAGTCTGCCGCTATGGAGCGCCACCGTCACATGGGAAGGAGGCAAGCGGCTTCCGGCCTTGGAGAATTCGATTTCGCCGTTTTGATATACGGCCGCGCTTCCCTCGCCGCAGGTGAAGGTCGTTACGCGTTGCGGGATCGTCGTTACTTGGCCTGTTTCGACCGACTCGTTCCTAGCTTGAGTGAAGTAAAACAGCGTCGCTCCGACCGCAGCGATCGCAATCCCGATGCTGAATCCCCCGAACCAGGCAGGACCGGAGTGAGCCGGCGGCTGCCACGTCATCCCCTCTGCACGATTTACGCCATACCGCTCGACCTGTTCGTTGGTAGGGATGACAATACGCGCACCGTCCCTTTCCTCAGCCCTTCGCAGATTTCTGATTTCCAGCTGCGTCTTCTGGACTTCGACACCCAGCCTGACAATATCTCCTGCGGCTTTTGTAGTGTCGATAATGGTCTTGACGCCGCCAAGGACTATGAGGAAATCGAGGAAGAGCGCGCCCTTGAACCATCCCGGCGCTTCCGCACGGACGCCGATCCCAAACATGGTTATTGTCAATACGAGAAGCAGGCAGACAGCACCAATGAATGTAGCGCGCCACCACATATTTAATAGCGTCCGCGGACGCGATGAAGTTGTCCGAAATACTGTAACCTATTTCCTCGCATTCAACTCACTCTATCTCAGGTACGGATGCGCCGGTCCTCCTTCTTCACAATGCACTTGAAAAACCTACATCTATGGGTAGAGTGAGGACCGAACCGCAACCGATAGAGAAAGGATGGTATGCCGCAGCCATCACAATATCGCGCAATAAACATGGCCTCCCAGCTGCCCCGGCAGGCGTTTCACAATCCGCACACGTCATACGGAGTTGGCCATTGGATAAAGACGGCAGGGATACTCGCGCCTTTTGTCATCGGAGAATTTGTGAAGGACGCGGACAAGAGGTGGCGTCTCATACGGGGTGCCGCCGTTGCCACGGCGCTCCTGTCCGAGGGGATGTACACGCACCGGATAAAAAGAGAACGCGAAGAAGCGCGGACGCACGCCCGCGAATGCCATGAGCGGGCCTAAGCCACACCACGTTCTTTTACGCGGAATCCCATCAAATGGACGAACTCCCCAGTTACAAAGACATCCCCTACCGCTCCCTATACACGTTCAATTGCCCTGAAGGAGTATGGCGAGCCCGCCTTGACGCCAAAGCCTGGGTCAAGCAGCAGAACCTGATCCTGTATTTCTCTGAAATGGTTGGCGGCAAGAAATACTGCATATCCGTGTTCAAGCCGTCGTCCTATACACCGGACAAAGGCGGCGTGGGGTTCAGGCGCGCGGGCCAGCCGGGGGAACTTTTCGAGCTTCACACGTCGCCGACCCGCACGGGCAGAACCAAGCTGCTCTCCTCAAAGATCCTTGCATCGGAGAGGCAGCCCGTGGCGACGACATAAGAATGCCGGAGATGCTTACGCCGGTTTCTTGACCGGCAATGCCGCGTTATCGTTCGCAGCCCCCGGCGTTTCAACGGCCTTTCCGCCTTCTCGTTCCAGATCGCGCAGCCAGTTCGGCTTTTGGCCTTTGGCGTTCCACACAAGTTCCGGCTTTGTGGGATGCTGGTAGTGATGCCCGCCGTGATATGCAGCTGAACGCTTCCCGCCTTTGCCGGTGACGGCCTTCAGGCTCAATCCGACGGATGAAAGCAACGTGCGGGCCTGAGCGAGCGCATTGTCCTTGCGCTCCCTGTCGTGGGTTTTCAGCAATTCCTGAGAGCGCGCGATAACGGTGCGCAGGTCGTCATCGTTAAGCGCGTCGAGCATTTCGGTTTTCATGTTCGTCTTCCTCTCCTTTAATCAAAGAAACCAGTTGCGGGAAGCCGGGGAAGGTTTCCACCTGCACAATGATTGGCTCATCTCCCTCATCCGCCAGCATGGATTCCACCTGCGCTTTCGTATGCTCGCGAATGGATGCCCGCTTGCCCAGGCTCAAGTCGCGGTCGAGGGCTCCGAAGCGATAGCCGCGCACAATGCATCCGCGCTCACCGAAGAGCACGATGATATTTTCGATATCG
>Ga0302326_10030526_pt1 | contig 10786 bp, 12 predicted proteins | sample Palsa_T0_3_FD_202264 | JGI IMG/M metagenome (GOLD analysis project Ga0302326, IMG submission 202264) | Peat permafrost microbial communities from Stordalen Mire near Abisko, Sweden - Palsa_T0_3 | ecosystem: Environmental > Terrestrial > Soil > Palsa > Peat permafrost | place: Sweden: Abisko...
TATGTTGGCGGCGGCGACGCGCCTGAGCGCGGCCGCGTCGGGCGCCGCAGCGTTAACCACGACCAGCCCCGCGATGATGTCGCCCTCGTTCCCGGTGTACTTGGTCAGGCTGGTCGCGACCATGTCGGCATGGGGGAGGCAGTCGACGCTGTAGGCCGACGCCACGGAGGGATCCAGGACGAGCTTGATCCCGTGCCTGCGGCAGAGGGCCGCGAGCGCAGCCACATTGGGTGTCTGGACCAGGGGGTTGGTGGGCACCTCGGTCACGACGCCCGCGATTGTCTTGCCCCGTTCCTCGAAGAGGCGCTCGAGGCCGGCCATGTCCATGACATCCCGGGCGTAGATGTAGTCCGACTTGGTCGGCGTGAACTTCTTCAGGATGGCGATCGTGTCCAGGTAGAGCCATCCGAGCTGCACCCAGGCGGTGCGGCCCTTCGGCGCCTGGAGATCGGACACGGCGCGGAAGGCGGCATGGATGGCGTTCATCCCGCTGTTGCAGAGCAGCAGGTCCGCGTCCGACGCCCCTGGAAACAGGGGCCTGAGGTTGCGGCGGACCTCCGCGGCCGCATCCCCCTGGAAAGTCTCCTCCGCGCAGGGGACGGGACCGAGGCCGATCTCCGCGAGTCGGTCCTCCGCCTCGCGCGACGAGATGAACCCACCGATGTTCTGGAGGTAGAGCTTGGCAACGAGCGCGGTCTCCGGCGACTCGGGGTGGGACACGCCGTTTACTCCCTCCTTCGTGAAGAGCGCGGCTCCCTCCTTTCCCGCCGCCTTAAGATGCGCGAGGAGGCCGGCCGCCATCCGGGGGGACGAGGCGAGCCAGAGCTTCCTTCCGGCAAGGGCGTGGCGCTCGGCGAGCGCGGCGGTCAGGCGCTTCGCTAGGGGGTGGACCACGAACCGGGGATAGCCCGACAGCAGGCTTCCCGTGATGGCCGGGTCCTTTTCCTCGTAACCCCGGACCGCGGCCATGGTCGGCAGGCTGCACGATACCGCATGGGGGCTGTCGGGTATGGGAGCGCCGAGCGGGATATGTGCGAAGGCCTCCATTCTTTGGGCAAGTCTTTTGCGGGCCCCGGGCGATGGCAACCGGAAGGTGGGCCAAATCGTGTCATCGCCCCGCCGCCCGAATCCGCTTTTTTTCGGGGGTGATTTCATTATCGTGGCCGCTGCGCGGCACGCAGTCCGGGGCGCCCGCGCCGATCCAGCGAACCCTCCCGGGCAGAACCCCAGAATCCACCATGCATGCACTGACCAGCCTCAGCCCGATAGCGATCCTCGTTGTCTCCGTCCTCTGCTTTTTCATCGGAGGCCTCTGGTATTCCCCCCTGCTCTTCGTGAAGGCGTGGCTTGAGGAGATGAAGATGACCCCGGAATCGATGAAGGAAAAGTCCAAGGGCATGTTCAAGACCATGGGAACGGCGCTGCTCCTGACCCTCGTCTCGACCGTGACCCTGGCGACGCTCATGGCGGCGCTGCATGTCTCCAGCGTGCTCAGGGGCGCCGAGCTTGGGCTCTTCGCCGGGGCGGGCCTCGTGGCCTCCCGCGAGGCGGTGAACGCCCTCTTCGAGGGCCGGAGGTTCCGGCACTTCATGATCGTCGCCGGCCATGACATCGTCCTCTTCGTGATCCAGGGCTCCATCCTGGCCGTCTGGCGCTGAGCGGATGAAGATCATCTCCTGGAACGTCAACGGGGTGCGGGCCGCCCTCAGGAAGGGCCTGCTCGAATTCCTTGAAAAGGCCGACGCGGACGTCGTCTGCCTCCAGGAGACGAAGGCCCACCCGGGCGACGTGCAGCACATAAAATGGCCGCGCGGATACACGGTCCTCTGGAACAGCGCGGAGAAGAAGGGGTACAGCGGCACGGCCGTGCTGACCCGCGTTAAGCCGAAGTCCGTGACGAACGGGATCGGCAGGGCCGTCCACGACGCCGAGGGCCGCGTGCTGGCGGTCGAGTTCGCGGATTTCTGGCTGGCCAACGTCTACCAGCCCAATTCCCAGCGGGGGCTGACGCGCCTCGACTACCGCGTGAAGAAATGGGACCCGGCTTTCCGGGCGTACCTCAAGGTTCTCCAGTCCGGGGGGAAGCCCGCGGTCTTCTGCGGCGACCTCAACGTGGCGCACGCCGAGATCGACCTCGCGAACCCCAGGACCAACCGGCGCAACGCCGGCTTCACCGACGAGGAGCGGGGGAACTTCACCCGGCTCCTCGACGGAGGGTTCGTGGACACCTTCAGGGAATTCGAGAAGGGCCCGGGACACTACACCTGGTGGAGCCAGATGTCCGACTGCAGGGCCCGCAACATCGGGTGGCGGGTGGACTACTTCGTGGCCGCAGCAAAGCTCCGCCCGGCCCTCAAGAGGGCGTGGATCTGCCCCGAGGCCATGGGCAGCGACCATTGCCCCGTCGGCCTCGAGCTGGCCTGACGGGCTTCGCTTTATCGATTCGCCTCGTGGTGGTGGATTCGCATCATCGGCGGCATGGGTGATCTGAAGGGACTCATGATGGGAAGCCCGCGGCGCACGCTGGCGGTTGCCGAGAGCCTGACGAGCGGCCGGCTCCAGGCTGCGATCGGCGCCATTTCCGGGGCGTCGGAATTCTTCCTGGGCGGGCTCACCGCCTACTCGCTGGAACAGAAGGTGCGCCACCTGGGCGTCGACCGCGCCGCGGCGGCATCCGTGAACAGCGTCTCGGCCGCGGTCGCCGAGCAGATGGCGCGCGGGGCATGCGCCCTGTTCGGGAGCGACCTGGGCGTCGCCACGACGGGATACGCCGAGGCGTCGGCCGACCTCCCCGTCGCCGCCCCGTTCGCCTGGTGGGGGCTCGCGCGCCGCCTTCCGGACGGGGGTTTCGCGGTCTCAAGCGGCCGCGTCGACTGCCCGGGGCTTTCCCGGGTCGAGGTTCAGGAGCGCGTGGCTGAGGCGGCCATCGACGCGCTCATCGGCTGGGTCAGGGCGACAGCTGCTGAACGTACGACATGAGCGGCTGCACCTCGGGCGGCGGAGTCACCCAGTCGCTGTAGAGGAGCTCCGGCATGGTGTAGGTCGTGGCGTAGAGGTTGAAGTTTGCCGGGTCGTTGCGCTGCACATGCCCGGCCTTGACCGTGGCGCCCGCGAACACCCCGACCGACTTCGTGTAGACGAGCACGGGGGCGAGGAATGTCGACTTGGCTTCGCGCTCGACCGCGGCGGAGTCCGGACCGATGACCGCCTTGGCGTCGACGCCGATGTTGAACCGGTTCGCGAACAGGAGGCGCGGCGTCGCGTCGTCGGTGATGATGAAGACCGTCTCGACCTCCTTGGCCCCGACCTGCAGGCCCACGCTCGCCTCGCTGGCGTCGATCAGGACGGGCAGGCTCCAGTGGCCGTTCGGCTTCTTGACCATGATGACGCCGTCGCCGCCCTTCACGCCAAAGATGAACCCCGCATGGAACTGGTTCAGGATCATGAGGCCGCGGGCGTTCTGCCAGACGGCTTGGGGGATCGCGGTCTGCGGGCTCGCCATGAATTCCCTCAGGATCGCCTCGCATGTCTCCACGCGGGCCACGAGCTCGGTCCGCGGCGTGTTGGTGTCGTCGGCGCGCGCGGATGCGGCGCCGAGCAGGGCGATAAGTGAAAACGTGAGGAGTTTCTTCATGGCGTGTCTAATGAATTGAGTGTCGCAGGCTTCCTAGCCCGGCCGATTGGTTAAAACAGGGTGCTGGCGACTTGGAAAGCGCGGATTGGGGCCGGTTCCATTTGGCCGCTGGGACGGCCGGGGCTCAATCGAGGCCGCGCTCGGCAACCTGATCCTCATCCCAGCCGAGGAAATGCCCGAGCTCGTGGAGGAAGGTGAGGCGCACCTCCTCGCGGAAGGTCCCGACGTCCCGCTCGGCGTAATCCCAGAGGTTGGCCGTATAGAGGAAGATCCGGGGCGGCTCGAGGTTGTCGGCCGAGAGTTCGGTCCCGGCCGGGCTGCCGGAGAAAAGGCCAAGGATGTCGGGCTCGAACCCGTCCGCCAGCACGTCCGCGGCCGGTGCAGCCTCGACGTGCACCGCCACGGCGCCCGCCGCCTTGCGGACCTCCGCCGGAAGCTCGCGCATCGCCGCCGCCACGGCCTCCGAGGCGATGCCGGCGAGCCTCGACGCCTTCATCTCGATTCCGATGAGAGGTCGAATTTTCCGAACCTCTCCCCGAGCCACCATAATCCCACGGCGGCCTCGCCGCCGAGGATCGTCAGGACCACCAGCGCGGCCACGACGATCGCCGGCCCGACGCCGATCCAGAGGTGGGCCGAGAATATGATCAGCATCGCGGCGAGCGTCGCCGGGGCCGCGACGAGCGCCGCGACGAGCAGCTGGCCGAGGCCGAGGATCATCCGCTGGCCCATGAGCTCGATGCCGCCCCCGCGGGAACGCGACGACTGGTACCATCCGGGCATGATCACCATGACCGTGTTGGGCACGATCAGCTGGAGGAAGCAGAAGACGGGCGCGGCGAGCGCGAGGCTGAGGGCCGTGGCGACGCGCACCCCGGGAGTCAGCCACTCGATGCTGCCGCTGGAATCGATCGCGAACGAGCAGACGATGATGCAGACCCAGAGGATCAGCGTCAGGATCGCGGTCGGGGCAAGGAGCTCGCCGAGCGCCAGCCTCCAGCCCTCGAGCGGGTATGTCTTCAGGAGATCCATGCTCGGCAGGTCGTTGCGCAGGTCCTGCCGGGCGACCTGAGGGCCGAGGAGGAGGGTGTAGGCCGCGAAGATGCCGCAGAACATCGCGATGATGGGCCCGTAGACGTCCCCGCCGCTGGCGCGCGCGTGGACCGCGAGCAGGGGCTTGAGCGAGATGGAAAGGAAGACGATCACCAGGACGCTCCTGATGACGGTGGCCTTCGTGAGGAGCGTGCTCCTCATCGAAAGGACATTCTTCCACAGGAAGGCGATCTCGGGCAGGCCCTCGGGCGGGAGCGGGAACGGGCCCTTGAGCGGCTTCGGGGCTGATCCGCCCATGCGCGGCAGGTCCCCCCGCAGCGCCGCGGCGCGTGTCGCGGCCCGCTTCTCGGCGAGGGCGATCGAGCCCTCCTCGAAGCGGGCCTGCGTGCTGGACACCCAATAGTAGTGGAGCGCGAGCAACCCGAGCGCGGGAACCATCGCCACCCAGAAATCCCTCGCGCCGTTCGCAAAATACGGGCCGAACACGATCCGGAACGGCAGAAGGATCCAGTGGAGCGGGTTCGACGCCGCAAGGCCGCGAAGGCCCGCATCCATTCCGGCGGGCCCGGAGAGGACGTCCGGGTGCGCGTTGATGTAGGCGCCGGCGGAGACGACGATCGCGGCCGCATACAGGACGATCGCGGCGACCGCAGCCAGGCGCACGAGCACGTACCGTGATCCCGTGTCCTTCATCCGGGACAGCATGAGGTTCGTCCCGTTGAGGTGCAGGTCGAAGGTCGAGAGGACGACCCACCATCCCACGGCCACCAGGAGGCGGCTGTTTCCCGTGAGGCTGAACCGCCTGAAGAAAAGAACCAGCAGGAGGGAGGTGAAGAGGATGGCTATCTGGGAGCTGAGCAGTCGGAAGTGGATCAGGGACTTGCGAGTGAACGGGGCGGGGAAAAGGAACGCGATCTCGGCCTCGGTGAAGCGCAGCCCCGGGTTCTCGGGCGGCGCAATCCACGCGTAGGCGATCCGGAGCACCGCCGGCACGGTGACCGCCACGCAGAGGAAGATGACGGCGATGCCCTGGGCGGACTGGACCGCCGGCGCCGGAACGCCGCGGGAAACCATCATCGCCGTCCGGCGGAAGAAGAAAAAGTAGAGGTAAAGACCGGCGACGACGGCCCCCACGAGGTATTTCGGCTGCTTCAGGCGGCGGAGCCGGAAGATGAGCAGGTTCCGGAGCGAGGTGAGCCTGAGGTAGAGCAGGGCGCCGAGCATGGCGGGGTCGGGGCTTGCCCGTCAGGTCTCGGACCCGCCGGTGGCCCGGATGAAGATCTCCTCGAGGCTCACGTTGGCCTCGCCGTTGCTGAACTGAGTTTCGACGTCCGCGAGGGTCCCGCCGGCGACCTTGGCCCCCTTCTTCAGGATGAGGACATGCGTGCAGACCTCCTGGAGCAGGTGCAGCAGGTGCGAGCTCAGGACGATGGCCGCGCCCTCCCTCGCCCTGCGGATGATCGAGTCCTTCATGCGGCGGATGCCGAGCGGGTCGAGCCCGGTGAGGGGCTCGTCAAAGAAGAGCACCTTGGGCGAGTGGAGCAGCCCGCACGCGATCACGAGCTTCTGCTTCATGCCGCGGGACAGCTCGCCCGGGAGGACGTCCGCCTTCTCGGTGAGCTCCAGCTCCGCCAGGAGCTTGGCCGCGAGGTCATCATACCCGGCGACCCCGTAGATCCGGGCGACAAAGGCGAGGTGCTGGCGGACGGTGAGGTAGTCGAAAAGGCGGGGCTCGTCGGGGAAGAAGGCGAGGGCGCGCTTGGCCGCGACCGGGTCGGCCTCGAGGCTGTTGCACGCGATCCGGACCGTGCCCGAGCTCATGGGGATGATGCCGGCGAGGCAGCGCAGGGTAGAGGTCTTGCCGGCGCCGTTCGGCCCGACAAGCCCGAGGACCTCGCCCGGCTTCACGGCAAACGACAGGCCGCTGACCGCCGTGAACTTGCCGTAGCGTTTGGTAAGCGCCTCAACCTCAATCATGGGCGCGCAGGATGCGGCCGGGCCGACGGGAGGGCAAGACCGTCCGCTGAATTTGCGTAACGAAAGGCGGGGTAAAGCGTCTATCCCTCCATGAAACCCTCTCTAGCTTCGATTGCCGCGCTATCGATCGGCCTCGCGTTTGCAGCCAGCCCGGCGAGGGCTGACGATCCCTCCCAGCCCCCCGTTCCCCCCGCAACGCCGCCTGCCGGGCAGACGAGCCCGGCCGACGGCACCCAGGCCCCGCGGCGCCACCACATGCGCGGGTACGACCTCGCGGACCTGACCGAGAAGCTCGGACTCACCGCGGACCAGCAGAAGGCGGTGGGCGGCTTCATCGCCGACGGCCGGAGCCAGGGCAAAGCGCTCCGCGACGACGACACCGTCGCCCCCGACGACAAGAAGGCGAAGATGAGGGAGATCATGAAGGCGACGAAGGACCAGATCCGGGGCGTCCTGACCCCCGACCAGCAGAAGATCTTTGACGCGCTTCCGCAGCGCGGTGACAGGCCCCCGCAGTCTCCTCCCCCCGCCCCGCCCCAGTCCAACTGACCCGGGCGGCGGGCCGGCGGCCCGCTTTTTCGCGTGCGTTCGCGCGTGAAAACGTCATCGCTCCCAGGCGATGACCATTGGGGAACTCTTCTGGCTTATCCTGCCCGTATTCGCGTTGATCGGGGTCGGCGTGGCCCTCCGGCGCGTGCACTGGGTCGAGGGATCCGCGGAGACGAGCATGATCCGGCTCGTCGTCTACGTGTGCATGCCCGGCCTCGTGTTCGACACCATCATCGGCAATGCGACCCTCCGGGTTCCCGGCAACCTCCTGCTCCCGCCGCTCGCGGGATTCGCGAGCACGGTGGCCGGGTTCGGCGTCGCGTATTTCATCGGGAAACGGATCGGCCTCGGGGTAGGGACGGGCCTGCGCACGTTCGCGCTCTCGGCCGGCATCGGCAACTACAGCTACCTGCCGCTCCCGATCGTCGGGTCCATCTGGGGAGCGCGCGCGCAGGGAGTCGTCCTCGTCCACAACATGGGGGTCGACCTCGCCCTGTGGTCGGTGGGGCTGATCGTGCTGACCGGCGCGTCGCCGCGCGAGGGATGGCGTCGGCTCGTGACGCCGATGCTCGTCACGCTCCTGGCCTCGGTCGCGATCAACACCCTCGGGCTCGCCGGCGCCGTGCCGGGCTTCGCGAGGACCATCGCCCATTCGCTGGGGGTGTGCGCGGTCCCGATCGGGCTCCTCATGACGGGCGTCAACCTCGCGGACTACCTCGACGAGCCGTTGAAGCTGCTGCACCGGAACATCGCGATCGGGGCGTGCGCGGTGCGCCTTGCGATCCTCCCGGTCATCATCCTGTGCATCGCGCGCTGGCTTCCCTGCCCGGTGGAGCTCAAGCGGGTGCTCGTCGTCCAGGCGGCGATGCCGGCCGCGGTCTTCCCCATCATCATGTCGCGGTATTTCGGGGGACAGCCCCTCACGGCCGTGCAGGTCGTCCTCTCGACGACGGCCGTGGGCGTCATCACGTGCCCGCTGTGGATCCGCGCGGGGCTCGCGTGGGTGGGGGTCTCCTAGGCTTCGCAATCGGGTCAAAATGTGCCATCCTCGGCCGATGCTTAAGCGAATCCCCCTGGCCCTCCTCGTCGCGTTCGCGCTGTCGCCCGCGCTGCGCGCGCAGGACCCCGCCGTCGCCGCGTTCGAGCAGAAGGTTGCCGATTCGACCCAGTCCGGCGGCGTCACCGTGGTCCACTTCTGGGCGCCCTGGTGCCCGAACTGCAGGGCGGAGCTCGCCGACGGGGGATGGAGCGGTTTCATCGCCTCGAACCCCGGCGTCCATTTCGTCTTCGTGACGATCTGGAACCCGGCCGACGGCCGCGACGTCCTCGCTAGGAACGGGGTGGGCGCCGAGCCGAACTTTCAGCTCCTGCTCCACCCGAACGGATCCCGAAAGAGGGGCGAGAAGGTCTCGGGGATGCTCGGCATCCCGATCTCCTGGATCCCGACGACCTGGGTGTTCAAGGACGGGAGGCTTCGCTACGCGCTGAACTACGGGGAGCTTCATTTCCCGATGCTCCAGCAGATGATCAGGGATTCGTCGGAAAGCTGGGATCACTGAGGCCGAGATGTCGGACAAACCGGCCATCGCATTCATAGGGACGGGGGTCATGGGCCGGAGCATGGCCGGCCACCTCATGGCGGCGGGCCACGCCCTCCACGTCCACAACCGAACCCGGCAGAAGGCCCAGTCCCTCGTCGATGCGGGGGCGACGTGGCACGATTCCACCGGCGGCGCGGCCGCCGCGGCGGAGGTGGTCGTTACCATGCTCGGGTTTCCTAAGGACGTGGAGGAGTCCTACCTCGGCGCCGGCGGGATCGTGGAGAGGGCGCGCCCGGGCTCGCTCCTGGTCGACATGACGACATCCAGCCCGCTGCTGGCCCGCAGGATCTCGGCTGCCGCGTCGGCGAGGGGCCTCGACGCGCTCGACGCCCCGGTCTCCGGCGGCGACGTGGGCGCCCGCGAGGCGAGGCTCGTCATCATGGTGGGAGGGGACGAGAAGGCCTTTGAGCGGGCGCGCCCGGTGTTCTCGCTCCTCGGGAAGAACATCGCGCTCCAGGGTCCCGCGGGATCGGGCCAGCACTGCAAGATGGCGAACCAGATCGCTTGCGCGGTCGGGATGGTGGCCTGGTGCGAGGCCCTCGCCTACGCCAAGCCTTCGGGCCTCGACCCGGCGAAGGTCCTCTCGAGCATCAGCGGAGGCGCCGCCGGGAGCTGGGCGATGACCAACCTCGGGCCCCGCGCCCTGGCCGGCAACTTTGACCCGGGCTTCTATGTGAAGCACCTGCGCAAGGACATCGGGATCGCGGTCGCGTCGGCGGAGGAGATGAAGCTCGACCTTCCCGGTCTCGACTGTGCGCGCTCCCTTTACGACCGCGTCGCGGCCCTGGGATGGGACGAGATGGGCACGCAGGTCCTGTACCGCCTCTACACCTCGATGTAATCCCGCCAGGACACCATGATTGATCCGACGCAGGCCCTGCCGCCCATGCTTCTGCGAACCGCGGCATTCCTGTTCATAGGCGTAGGCATCTTTCTGGTATTCTGGCACGCCCGGCTTGCGGACCGCGCCGCCACCCTGGCCTCGGGAGGCCGGGCGCGCGGAACGACCGCGACGAAGGTCGGCGTTTTCCTTGCGGCCTGGCTTGCGGCGGCGCTGGTCCTTGCCGACCGCGCGCATTTTCCCCTGGAGCACGAGGAGATGCGTCCGGTCATAAGCGCGCTGGTCGCGCTGGGGCCGTTTGCGGTCGCCTTTGGCTGGATCGCCCTCACGGAGCCGGGCAGGGCGATCAACGCCGCGACGGTTCCCGCCTCCCTGATAAGCGTGCAGGCCTACCGCATCATCGGATTCGTCTTCCTATTCCCCTACCTGGCCTACGGGGCCCTGCCGCGGGGCTTCGCCCTGCCGGCCGGCATCGGCGACGTGCTGATCGGCGTCACGGCGCCGATCGTGGCGAGGGCGATCGCGCAGAAGCGCCGGGGCGCCTACGGCTGGGCGGTTGCCTGGAACTTCCTCGGCATCATCGACCTCATTGCGGCCCCCGCCTCGGCGGTCCGTTCAGGGGCGCCCGTGATCTTCATGTTTCCCATCGCGCTCGCCCCGCTCTTCCTTGGCCCTCCGCTCGGGATCCTTACCCATATCTGCTCCCTGCGCAACCTGGGGGCCAACCGCTGGCGCCTTACGGCTCCGGCGGCGGGGTGAATCCGCGGCGCATGACGTTCTCCGCGATCGCGCGCGGAAAAAGGAAGTTCTCAAGGTAGCCGCGGCCCCCGGCCTTTGTGCCGCCCCCCGACATCGCGAATCCCCCGAAGGGGTGGCGCTCGACGATCGCGCCGGTGATTCCCCGGTTGAGGTAGAGGTTGCCGACCCGGTACTCGCGCTGCGCGCGCTCGAGCGCGCTTGGGCTGCGCGAGAAGAGCCCGCCGGTCAGCGCGTAGTCCACGTCCATCGCGATGCGGAACGCCTCGTCCAGGTCCCGCGCCTTCAGGATCGCGACCACGGGGCCGAAAATCTCCTCGCGCGCGATCGTCGCCGAGGGCGGGACATCGGCGAAGACGGTGGGCGGCACATAGG
>Ga0302326_10030528_pt1 | contig 10785 bp, 9 predicted proteins | sample Palsa_T0_3_FD_202264 | JGI IMG/M metagenome (GOLD analysis project Ga0302326, IMG submission 202264) | Peat permafrost microbial communities from Stordalen Mire near Abisko, Sweden - Palsa_T0_3 | ecosystem: Environmental > Terrestrial > Soil > Palsa > Peat permafrost | place: Sweden: Abisko...
TTCTCGTGGTGGCGCGCCGCACGTGACTTATGGCCCGTCCGGACGCACGGGCGGCTATTACGGTCGCGGTTCCGCGGGCACGCGCACGTACGGCGCGAATGGCGCGTACGGCGGCCGTTCCAGCTCGGCTCCGAATTCGGCGTCTCGGTCTTCGTCCCCTTACTTCGGCCGCTCGGGCGGCGCTTCGAACACGGCTCACAATAATTCCGCATCTTCGGCAAATCGCGGCACGAACGGCGCGAATTCTTCGTCGGTGGCGCGTAACTCGGGCGCTCCCGCTGCGAACGGCACGCGCGGCTCGGCCGGCACTTCGACTGGCCGCGCTCCATCGAACTCCGCATCCTCGTCCGCCACAACGCGCGCGCCTTCGAATGGATCATATTCCTCGCGCGCCTCGTCCACCGTCTCGACCAATCACGCGCTTTCCGGCATCGAAAGTCGCTCCGGGCTGAGCTCTTCGAGATCGGCGGGCTCAAGTTTTTCGGCCAACCGCGGCTTCAGCAATGCCGCCTTCTCCGGTTCGCGATTCGGCAGCGCAAGCCGGACCAGTTCCGCATCTTCCAGCTCGCGTTTTAGCAACGCCAGTGCAGGCCGTTCCTCCTTCTCGAGCGGCAGGTTCGGATCGTCGGCCTTCGCGGGTCGCGCCAATGGATTTGGCCGCTATGGCGGCTTCGGCTACGGCCGTGGTTTTGGTTACGGCTGGGGTGGTTGGCGCGGGGGATGGGGATGGGGCGGCTGGGGTTGGGGCGGTTGGGGCTTCGGCTGGGGCTGGGGCTGGCCCGGATTGTGGTGGGGACCCGGCTTTTATGGTCCGTATTCCTACTGGGGCATCGGCTACGACCCGTATTTCGATCCGCTCTGGAATTGGTCAGGGTATGGATATGGTTCCGCCCCGGGCTACGACGTGAACTATTCCAATCCGCCGGGTTCTAGCTCGAATTACAATCCCGCGGATAATTACAATTTCAACGCTTCGAATAATCTCGCGCCCGCGAACCAGGATCAGGGCTACCAGGATCAGGGCTATCAAGGCGCGGTGAACGAGAACCCCATGACCGGGAACGTGGCCGCTTCCACGCCCACGATCCTGATCTATCTCAATGACGGCACCACCTACGCTGCGAGCGATTACTGGCTGGCCGACGGCAAGCTCCACTACAACGTGAACTACGCAGGCGAGAGCGCGGTCAATATCGAGGACGTCAACCTGCAGCGCACCGTGGACGAGAATGCCAAGCGCGGCGTGCACTTCACGCTGAAGCCGGCTCCCAACACCTACACTCCGCCGCCCGCGGACGACCACGGCTCCAATCGCATGGAACAAAATCCACCGGCGGCGCCCGCGACTACTCCCGGAGCTCCGCCGCCTGCTCCGCAACTGCAAAAGACGTCGCTGCGGAGTTCGAGCTGAATGTAATTCGAAGGTTCGCAGTTCGCGAATACGCTTAGAAATCGAAAGGCCCGGCGTCTGTGGCGACGCCGGGCCTTTCTTTGTATCTAAGCTTATGCGCCTTGCAAGCGCGTCGCTTCACTCTTCGTCTTCGTGCCGGCCCGCAAGCGGAGGGTACACGTGCCAGAAATCGCCTTTATGGTCGGTAAATTCCACACCCACTCTGCGCTTGCTCCACAGGCTCGCTTCCACGTAAACCACCCGGCACTCGCGCTCTTCTTCCGTCACGCTGTGCACCAGCAAAATCTTCTGCCCGCGCTGCACCTTGGCGCCCAAAGGCAGCAATCCGCCATGGACGCTCACCGCACTGGTTTCGGTTATATCGCGGAATGGCTGATTATCCGGGGTCCGTCCGTAAACGCGCACTGGAATCGACAGCGCCAGACGCTTGCTGCGTCGCTTCTTCCCAAGTTCGTCCATCCAGCCTCCCAAGGCGAGAATGGTGTGCCTGCTCCCAAGCTATCCCGCGCGTCCGCTTTAGGCAATAGTACGCGCGTGCAGGGTACGCGGAGTACCTGCCCGGCGTCTCCTAATCGGCATGAGAATTTCGGCGCGGCGCGTGCGAAAATGGCTGTCGAGCGTAGCCCATGATCCACTATCCCGCGAGCCTTGCCGCCCTCAGCCTTTTGAAAGGCAAGAGTCTGACCCATTGGTTTCGCAGCCTGGGTGGTCTCGGCTTGATCCCGCTCGGCTGGCTTGACGCTTCCGTGATTCCTCTTCCCGGCAGCATGGACATCCTCACCGTAGTCCTGGCCGCGCACCAGCCCGACTGGTGGGCCTACTTCGCCTTGATGGCCACCATCGGCTCGGTCTCCGGCAACTACGCGACCTACCGCCTCGCCCGCAAGGGAGGCAAGGAGGCTCTCGAGCGCAGGCTATCGAAAAAGAGTATGAAGAGGGTCACCGGGATCTTCGAGCGCTGGGGCTTTGGCGCCATCGCCGTTCCGGCGCTATTGCCGCCTCCCGTGCCCATGGTGCCCTTCGTACTCGCCGCGGGCGCCATGCAATATTCCCTGAAGAAATTTCTTCTCGCGATGACCCTCGGCCGCGCCATAAGATACGTCGCCCTGTCTCTCCTCGCCGCCCATTACGGCCACACACTCATCTCCTTCATAAATCACCAGGCGCACCCCGTCGCGCTCACCATCATCGGGCTCGCTCTCGCTCTGGTCGGCGCCGTCGTGTTTTTTTATTTTTCCCGACGGCATACTCCCAAGCGCCGCGCGGCGAAAGCTGCCTCTGCGGATTAAGCACTCGCTCGTGCATCCGCAGTCGATCCTCTCGACTCTGGAAAATGTTTGCAACTTTCCTCATTTCGCTGGGTTAGAGCCGGGTATAACTGATTTCGTTCCACCCGCCCCAATGACAAGGAGACTGTCTATGCGTCGGCGATGTCCGCTGCTCTTCACCGGGGCCTTGATCGTGATTCTCGCGGCTCTAATGGCCGGGCTCTCCTCTTGTGGAGGAGGAAGCAGCGGAACGACTCCTCCGCCACCAACGTTTTCCCAAAAATTCAAACATGTGGTTGTGATTTTCCAGGAGAATCGCACTCCGGATAACCTCTTCCACGGCCTGCCGGGCGCGGATATCGCCGACAGCGGCGTCAATTCCTCCGGCCAGATGATTCCGCTGACGCCCATCGCGCTCGCCAACGATTACGATCTCAGCCACGCGCACAGTGCTTTCGTGGATATGTACGACGGTGGAAAAATGGACGGAGCCGATAAAATTCCCATTAATTGCAATTCCGGCGCCGTCGATTGCCCGCCGGCGAATCCGCAATTCATGTACGTAGATCCCTCCGACGTCCAGCCCTACTTTCAGCTTGCCGAGCAATACACTTTCGGCGACCGCATGTTCCAAACCAACCAGGGCCCCAGTTTTCCCGCGCACCAGTTCATCATTTCCGGAACCTCCGCGCCGACCGCCTCGAGCGACTTGTTCGTTTCGGAAAATCCTTCCGGCATGGGAGGTTTTGGCTGCGCTTCGCCTGCGGGCGCTCTGGTGTACTTGATTGATCCTCTGGGAAATGAGAACCAGCAAATTTATCCCTGCTTTGAGCATCCCACGCTGATGGATTCGCTCGACGCCCAGATGATCAGCTGGCGTTATTACGCTCCCTCCGCCGGCTCCATCTGGACTGGCCCCAACGCCATCGACCACATTCGTACGGGCGCGGACTGGGCCAACGTGATCATCCCTCAGACCCAAGTCCTCACCGACATCGCCAACGGACAACTGGCGCAAGTAACCTGGGTCATACCCGACGGAGCGGATTCCGATCACGCCGCCAGCAACAACGGCACCGGCCCCTCCTGGGTCGCCTCCATCGTCAATGCCATCGGCGCCAGCCCGTACTGGTCGGACACCGCCATCATCATCACCTGGGACGATTGGGGCGGATGGTATGACCACGTCGCTCCCACCATCTATGATTCCTACGAATATGGTTTTCGCGTGCCCCTGATCGTTGTCTCGCAGTACACCAAGCAGGCCTACGTCTCGCACGTGAACCACGATTTTGGCAGCATCCTGAAATTCACCGAGGAAGTTTTCCAGCTGCCCTCGCTCGGATACGCCGATGCGCGCGCCGACGATTTTTCCGATTGCTTCGACCTCACGCAAACTCCCATAACCTTTCAACCTGTGCCCTCGAAGGTGGGCGCGAAGTTTTTCCTCACGGTCAAACGGCCCGTCACACCTCCGGACGACGAATAGCGCGAACGGCGCCGCCCGCGTTGCGTTGACACCATCGAACCCGCATGTTAGTTTCCGCCACGTCACAAAGCTGCGCCGCGCTCATCCGAGAGCACACCTTTGACCACGCCCACCACCCCTGACGCCGCCACGAAAAAACGCATCGCCATAATTCCCGGCGACGGCATCGGCAAGGAAGTCATCCCCGAAGCGGTCAAAGTGCTCCAAGCCGCCGCCACGGCCGGGAAACGCGAACTCGCCCTCGCCGACTTCGATTGGGGCGCCGACCGTTACTTGCGCGACGGCACCACGCTCCCGGCAGACGCCGTCGAAATGTTCCACCGCGATTTCGACGCCATCCTCCTCGGAGCCATGGGCGATCCGCGCGTCCCCACCAACGTCCACGCCGCCGACATTCTCCTCGGCCTACGCTTCAAGCTCGATCTCTACGTCAACGCCCGCCCCTGCGTGCTCTTCGACAAGCGCTTCACTCCGCTCAAGGATCGCGCGGAAAAAGACGTCAACTTCATGGTCTTCCGCGAGAACACCGAAGGCCTTTACGTGGGCATGGGCGGCAATTTCAAGAAGGGAACTCCCGACGAAGTCGCCATACAAGAGGACCTCAACACGCGCAAGGGCGTCGAGCGCATCATCCGCTACGCCTTCGAATACGCGCGCGGCCGCGGCCTAAAGCGCGTGTGCATGAGCGACAAATCAAACGCCCTCACCTTTGGCCACGATCTCTGGCAGCGCGTTTTCCGGGAAGTCCGCCGCGAGTATCCCGAGATCGAATCGAGCCATCAGTACATAGATAACCTGCTCATGCAGATGGTCCGCGATCCTTCGCAATTCCAGGTCATCGTCACCTCCAACCTCTTCGGCGATATCGCAAGCGACCTCGGCGCTCAACTTGCCGGAGGCTTGGGCCTCGCGCCTTCCGGCAACATCCATCCCGGCCAGATTTCGCTCTTCGAACCGGTCCATGGCTCGGCCCCGGCCATCGCCGGAAAAAACATCGCCAACCCCATGGGCGCGATTCTGACCGCCGGAATGATGTGCGAATATTTGGGCTGGAAGGCGGAATCCCAAGCGATCGAATCCGCGGTGCGTGCCGCCCTGCGGGAAGGGAAGACTCCCGCCGAGCTGGGCGGCGCGCTCGGCACCCGCGAAATTGGCGACTGGATCGCCAATAGCCTATCGAAATCCGGCGTCCCCTACTCCTGAAAAGTTACACGATTATTAACCGGCGAAAACGAAACGAATACCCCGGCACGCATTCGCTGGCTCTGTTTTTCCGCTCCAAACCCGTTGTCCCGGTCTTTCGAAAAAGGTACGATATACCCCTCAGACGTCTGAGCCGCAGTCCCCGGCATAGAGGAGATTTCCGTGATCAGAAAACTGGGCGTATTTTCGCTCGCCATTGCCGCCATGATCTTGGCCGTGCTTCCGGTTTGCCAAGCGCAAGCACAGACACTCTTGACCCGCCATGTGCGCGAGGTCACGTTTAATGGGCAGGCCCGATCCGTCGGGCATCTCCCTGCCGCACAGTCCCTGCGCCTCGATGTCGTGCTCGCCTTGCGCGATCCCGGCGGCTTAGACAGCTTCCTCGAAGACCTCTACAATCCCGCGAGCCCTTTTTATCGCAAATTCGTAACAGTGCAGGAGTTTACCGATAGATTTGGCCCCACCCAGGCCGATTATGACGCAGTGCTTCAGTTCGCCAAGGCCAACGGCTTCAAGGTAACCGGAGGCTCCCGCGATGGCATGGAGGTTCAGCTCGAAGGCTCCGTCGCCACCGTCGAGAAGGCCTTCCACCTCAGCATGAATGTTTACCAGCATCCCACGGAAGACCGCACATTCTACGCTCCGGATCGCGAGCCCACCGTGGATTTGCCTTTCCAGCTCTGGCACATCTCCGGCTTGGATAACTATTCCATCCCGCATCCCTTGTTCGTCAAGAGAAGCGATTACGCGAAGGCCCATGGCATCGCGCCCGAAGACGTCGTGTCCCACGCCACCACCGGATCGGGCCCCGGAGCTTCTTTCCTTGGCAGCGATATGCGTGCAGCCTACTACGGCGGTTCCACGCTCACCGGCGCTGGCCAAAATCTCGGACTCCTCGAGTATGTAGGCACTGACCTCGCGGACTTGACCAAGTACTACACCAACGTCAGCCAGACCAACAGTGTCCCAATTACCTTGCTCTCCACCGACGGGACTCCCACCACCTGCACTTACACGTTAGCCGACGGCTACTGTGACGACACCGAACAGACGCTCGACATGACCCAGGCGCTCGGCATGGCTCCCAAGCTCTCGAGCTTGGTGATGTATATCGGATCTACTGACACCGCCATCATCAGCGCCATGACCACTCACAGCCCATTGCCCACTACCATTGGTTGCTCTTGGGGCTGGACACCAGCCGACCCGGGCACTCTTAATCCTTACTTCAAAAAGATGGCCACCCAAGGGCAGAATTTCTTTGCAGCTTCGGGTGACAATGGTAACTGGTCCCCGAGTAACGAGGCTTGGCCTGCGGACAATGCCTACATCGTATCTGTCGGCGGCACGGACCTGATCACCAATGGCGCGGCCGGTTCTTGGAAATCAGAGACCGCCTGGACAAACTCCAGCGGCGGCGGCATTTCGCCGGACGGAATCCCCATCCCCTCGTGGCAGAAGCTGACGGGCGTGATTAACTCCAGCAACGGGGGCTCAACGACTCTTCGCAACGGCCCCGACGTCGCGGCAAACGCGAATTTCACCTTTTACGTTTGTTCCGACCAGATGGCTTGCACCGCCAACGAGTGGGGCGGCACCAGCTTCGCCACTCCCATGTGGGCAGGCTATATCGCTCTGGTCAACCAGCAGCTAGCCAGCGACGGCGACTCCACCATCGGCTTCATCGATCCGCTCATTTACCCGCTCGCGCTCGGTTCCGGATACGCCGCCGATTTCCACGACATCACCAGCGGAAATAACGTCGAATTCACGGCGGTCGTCGGCTACGACTTGGTCACCGGATGGGGCAGCCCGAACGGCACAGGACTAATCAACGCGCTCACCGGAGTCGCATCTTCTCCGAGCTTTGCGATTTCCGCGTCACCCAGTTCGGTCACGGTAGCCGACGGTAGCTCGGCCACATCCACAATAACCACCACCGTCTCCGATGGCTTTGACGCCGCCGTCGCTTTGTCCGCGTCCGGCCAACCATCCGGCGTCACCGTGGGCTTTAGTCCCGCTTCCATCGCCGCGCCCGGATCCGGCAGCTCCACCATGACTATCAACGTATCCTCCACCGCCACCGCCGGCACTTACACCATCACCGTCACCGGCATGGGCGGCGGAGTCACGCAGACGACCACCGTGAGTCTGACGGTCACCTCCACCAGTGGCACGCCGGACTTCAGCATCGCCGCCTCTCCGACAACGGTCACTGTAGCTCAAGGCGGTACCGGCACGACTGTGATCACGACGGCGGCCCTGAACGGTTTCGACGCGGCTGTAACGTTGACCGCTTCCGGTGGCGGCAGCGGCCACACAGTATCGTTCAGCCCTAGCTCGATCGCGGCTCCTGGCTCGGGGACATCCACCATGACCATCGTCGTGGGCGCCAAGGCCGCGCTCGGAAATCACACCATCACCATACGCGGCACCGGCGGAAGCAAAAAGAACACGACCACAATCACGCTCAACGTCACCGAATAGAGCCGTCGAAAGGCCCGGGACCGAAAACGGTTCCGGGCCTTCAGGTTTAAATGTAGCGCCGCGGCCTTTAGCGCGGCAGCGGTGTAACGAATCCCCAAAAATCCCGCCCGTCGAATGAACCCCTTGCGCTTCTACACATCCTATGTTAAACATGTAGGAGTCGGAGGTATCGAATGGCCGCCAAATCAGATTTGCCTCAGGGCACGCTCGATCTCCTGATCTTGAAAGTCATCGCCCTCGGCCCGGTTCACGGCTACGCCATCGCGCAACGCCTGCAGCAGGTTTCCCGCGACGTAGTCCAGGTTCCCCAGGGTTCGCTCTATCCCGCGCTGCATCGCTTGGAAAATCGCGGCTTGCTCACCGCCGATTGGAATGAGACTGAAACGGGCCGCGAAGCCAAGTTTTACCGCCTCACGCGCAAGGGACGCGCGCAACTCGAAACCGAATCCGCAAGTTGGGACCGCTTGACCGAAGCTATTGGCCTCATTCTCGGAATGGCCGACGCCGAAGGAGGCCCGCGATGAATTGGTGGCAGCGACTCTGGCAACGAACCAAGATGGAAAATCAACTCGAGAAGGAACTCCGATTCCATCTCGACCAGCATGCCGGCGAACTCACCGCCCGTGGCTATTCTCCGGAGGAAGCCCGACGCCAGGCGCGCCTGGCCTTTGGCGGCCCGGAGCAGTTCAAGGAAGAATGCCGCGACGCGCGCGGCACGCGCTGGCTCGACGATTTGTTCCAGGACGTCGGCTATGCCCTGCGCATGTTGCGGAAAAATGCAGGATTCACCGCCGTCGCTCTGCTGACGCTGGCCCTCGGTATCGGCGCCACCACCGCCATGTTCACCGTAATCAACGGCGTGCTGCTGAAGCCGCTCCCTTTTTCCGCTCCCGACCGTTTGGTCACCCTGCAGGAAAAAACGGAGTGGACCAACCAGTACGGCGACCTGTGGGCCTTCGCCTATCCCAACTATCTCGATTGCAAGCGCGAGAGCCGCTCCCTGGATATGGCCGCGTGGCGATATTCCGGCGGCACGGTTAGCGGCGAACGCGGAGCCGAATTCGTGGACGGCTACCAGATCTCCCCGGACATGTTTTCCGTCCTGGGCGTCACTCCCGCGCGCGGCCGCGCGTTTCTTCCCGAGGAAGACCGCGCGGGTGCCACGCCCGTGATCATCATCAGCTACGGCTTATGGCAACGCCTCTTCGGCGCCAACTCGTCGGCCATCGGCATGACCCTCTCATTCGAGGGAAAGCCCTACACCATCGTCGGAATCGCGCCTCCGAATTTCCGCATAAGCGGAGATGAAGTGGACGTCTTCACTCCCATCGGCCAGGAAAGTTCAGAGGACATACAGATGCGCGACCGCCATCCGGGCATCAGTGTTGTCGCGCGCCTGCGGCCCCGCGTAAATCTCACCGAAGCCCAAACGGAACTCACGTTGATTGGCCGACGTCTCGCCATTCAGTATCCGGACTCGAACAAAGGCCGCACCTTCGTCGCCGACCCTTTGCGCCCGGATGTCGGCCAGGCGCGCTCCACGCTCTGGTTATTGCTGGGCGCTGTCGTTCTGGTGCTCTTGATTGCCTGCGTGAATGTCGCCAGCTTGTTGCTGGCACGCGCGGTCTCGCGCGAGCGTGAACTAGCCATGCGCGCCGCGCTCGGCGCCAGCCGCGGCCGTTTGGTGCGCCAATGCCTCACGGAAAGCGGCGTGCTGGGCCTCACCGGAGGCGCGCTCGGCATTTTTCTCGCGGACATGGGTGTGCACCAGTTCGTCGCCTTCTGGCCCGGCAGTTTGCCGCGCGCGGAGGAAGTGCATCTCGATTGGCGTGTGCTGCTCTTCACTGTCGCTGTCTCGCTTCTGAGTGGCCTTCTTTTCGGTCTCGCGCCCGCGCTGCGCGCTCCCGCGCGTGAACTCGAAAAATTATTGCGTGCCGGAACGCGCACGCTTGCGGGCAGCTCTCGCCGCCTGCACAGCGGCTTCGTGATATCCGAAATCGCTCTCGCCGTGGTGCTGCTCGTTGCCGCCGGGATGCTCGCGCGCACGGTCTTGCGGCTCTCCGCTCTCGACCCGGGCGTAAAGACCGGAAACGTGCTGATCGCGCGCATGGCGCTTTCGCCCGGCACCGTCACCGACACGGCAAAAATCCGCCCCGCCTGGCAAAATGTTTTGGATCGCGCGCGCAGCGTGCCGGGAGTGCAATCCGTCGCCCTCGTCGATACCGTCCCCATGCGCGAGGGCATCAACGAACTGAATTACTCCGCCACTCCCTCGATCGCCTCCGTGAACGATCTGCCCAACGCGCTCGCCACCAGCGTCACCCCAGATTATCTGCAAGTCATGGGCATCTCGCTGCTCCGCGGACGCTTCTTCAACGGCGAGGACCGCGCAGGCAGCGAAAAGGTCGTGGTCATCGACGAAGTTCTGGCCCAGAACGCATTCGGCGCCCAGGATCCTGTCGGCAAACGCCTCTGGCTCCCAGGCACCAGCAGTCCGTTCTCGGCAGGAACTGACGCCCCCGACACCGTCCGAATCATCGGCGTCGTGCGGCACGTGCGCCACTGGGGCCTCGCGAGTGACGACCAAGCCGAGGTCCGCTCGCAGCTCTATTATCCTTTCGCCCAGGTCGCCGATCCGCTCCTGCGCCGCTGGTCGGAACTCATCTCCATTGCCGTTCGCACCAACATCGCCCCCTTGAGCGTGGTCGAATCTCTCCGCAGCCAATTGCGCGGAGCAACCGGCGATCAGGTTCTTTACGGCGTTCGCACCATGGACCAGCTCGCCGGCGATTCGCTCGCGCAGCAGCGCTTCCTTCTGTTGTTATTCGGGATATTCGCGAGCCTGGCTTTGCTGCTCGCCTGCGTCGGAATTTACGGCGTGCTGGCCTACCTCGCGAATCAGCGCGTTCCGGAAATAGGTGTGCGCA
>Ga0302326_10030530_pt1 | contig 10785 bp, 10 predicted proteins | sample Palsa_T0_3_FD_202264 | JGI IMG/M metagenome (GOLD analysis project Ga0302326, IMG submission 202264) | Peat permafrost microbial communities from Stordalen Mire near Abisko, Sweden - Palsa_T0_3 | ecosystem: Environmental > Terrestrial > Soil > Palsa > Peat permafrost | place: Sweden: Abisko...
CGGCGCGCGGGGAGCTGGTGCTATCGGTCGCCAATCTGGAAGCGCCGGGACTGCATGACGTTTCGTTTGATCTCAGCGCCGGCGAGATTCTGGGCTTCGTCGGTCTGGCAGGCGCGGGGCCCGAGCAACTCATGAGAGGTTTGACAGGCGGGGCGAGGTCCGGACGGCTGACGTTCGGCAGCATCCCGATGCGGCTGCGAGATCCAGCGGACGCGTGGCGCTCCGGACTGGCGCTCGGGCCTCGAGAGCGCCGGGCGGAAGGCCTGTTGTTGATGCAGGACATCGCCGCCAATGTCGCGTTGCCGCATCTGAAGCGTCTCAGTCGCTTCGGGACATTCCTGGATCGGCGCGCCGAACGCTCGCTAGCGCTGGCTATGGGCGCCCGCGTGCGCCTGAAGGCGAGCGGTCCGCGGCAGAAGACGCGCACGCTCAGTGGCGGCAACCAGCAGAAGGTGATGTTCGCGCGCGCGGTGGCCGGCGCCCCAAAGGCGCTGTTGCTTGACGAGCCCACGCGCGGCGTCGACGTCGGGGCGAAATTCGACATTTATGCGCTGTTGCGCGAACTGGCCGCGGCAGGGGCTGGCATTCTCGTCGTCTCCTCCGATCACGAGGAGGTGCTGGGGCTCTGCGCGCGCATCGCGATCTTCCGGGAAGGGCGGCTCGTCGAGATTGTCGCCAATACAGGCCTGACGCCGCAGACGCTGCTCGCGCGCTGTTACGGCGAGTCGAGGGGCTGACTGGAAAATGAGTGCATTTCTTCGTCGTTACGGGACTTTGATCGGCATCTCGATCGTGTTCGTCTATTTCTGGATCCACTTGCCCGACACTTTCGTGACGCCGCGAAACCTGCTCAACATCACGCAGCAGATGAGCATGCTCGCTGTCGTCGCTTTCACAATGACGGTTGTGATGGCCATGGGCGATTTCGATCTCAGCGTCGGCGCGATGGCGAGTCTCGCCGGCGTCATCGCGGCGATCGTCTTCGTCGCTGGCGGGTCGCCGGCGCTAGGCATCGCGGCGGCGCTCGCGGCCGGGCTCATCGGCGGGACGATAAACGGCCTTCTCGTCAGTTACGTCGGCATTCTCCCGTTCATCGCCACGCTGGCCGCAATGACGGTGCTAAGCGGCCTCGCCTTCCGACTTTCCGGCGGCAAGACGATCTTTGGATCGGCGATCCCCTCGGCCTTCTCCGATTTCGCTCGTAGCGGAACCGCGCTTTGGTCGACGGATTTTACCATACCCAACCTGACGTTGGTGGCTCTCGGGGCGCTGGTTGTCATCTATATCTTTCTCGAACACACGATTCACGGCCGACGTCTCTACGCGATTGGCGGCAACTCGGAAGCGGCGCGTTTGGCGGGTGTGCGCATCAAACCGTTGCGCATGGCGGCCTTCGCATTGTCAGGTCTCGGCGCGGCCCTCGCGGGCCTGATGTACGCGAGCCGCGTCGCCTCCGCCAATCCGACCCAAGGGGCTGGGCTCATGCTAGACGCTATCGCCGCCGTCTTCCTGGGCATGACGATGAGCGAGGAGGGTCAGCCGCGTGTCATCTTGACCCTGGCGGGCGTGCTCATCCTGGGTGTGCTCGGCAATGGGCTGACCCAGATGAATGTCGACAGCTACGTCCGCGAGATAATCACCGGCTCGATCATCATCGCCGCCGTCGCCGCAAGCAGCTTCGGGCGGGGGCGGGAAGTGTGACTAGGTGCTCACGATGGCGCTCCAAATCGCAAACAAATAGGCGCAGCTCGCGCCCATCGAACCGCCTTCACTCAAATGCACCGGCGAGCGACGTTGGCAGCGCAGAGGCCAATTTGCGCCCACTACGGTCGGTCCCGGCCAAGCCGGCGGTTCTCGAAAGCGCCCACCGGGTTTGGTTTGGTGCGTCAGCAATAAGGGCGAGCGCACCATCGTAACTGGCGCGCTCGCCGAAACGCGAAGCAGCAATCCTATGAAATCCGGTACAAAGATCGCCTTTGCCTCGGTCTTTTACAGTCGCAATGGCCATCGCCAACGCGAGCAGCCGCTCCGCCATTCCCGATCCAGGCGCCAACGAGATGCAACTTCGTCGAATGAGTCCGTTCGGTCGGCTCTGTTTTGAGCCCGCTTTCGATTGGTCGCTGACGCCGTTTCCATACACAACATTATGCGAATCGCCTCAGATTCGCGGAAGTACGGTTATGGAACCGGCGAGGTTTTAGTTGGCTAGGAGGGAGCGGACATAGACTGCTGCACACCTCAAGGTCCGTTCAGCGCCCCATGCGGTCGTCCAAGTTCGTCACATACCCTAATCCTGCCTTAGAGAGCGTACAGACGAGCTCGTGCGGCTCCGATAGGAGCTGGTGAAAATTGCCGTGATTGTCCTTCAGTCACGCCGCGTAACTCCCAGCAAACGGAGTGGTGAGCTGCTACTAGGCGTGGGCGACGTAAACGCGCGCGGCGTACAAGGGAGAGCTGTCGACAAAGCTTGGCGACGCGGCAATATTTGTCGAGCACTGACGACGTAGAGTCGGCGCCCATAATGTTCAACTCAGCCGCTAACGTCGGGCGGCACGGGCGCCGAAGACTCGATAAGGCCTTCCGCTTTCAGGTCTGCCCACAGGCTCGACGGTATCTTCTGTCGCATGTAATCGAGATTTTGATGCAGCTCCGCGACCGATTGCGCTCCTGGAATGACGCTGACGACGATTGGGTGACCCAGCGGAAATTGCAGCGCTGCGGCTGGCAGGGCGACATGGTGTCGTGCGCAGATCGCGGCGATGCGGCGGACCCGCTCTAGGATGCGCTCCGGCGCCGGTTTGGTGTTGAAGAACGCGCCCTTGACGGGGCCGGTCGCCAGGATGCCTGAATTGTAAGGGCCGCCGATAATGATTTTCGTGCCGCGCCGCTCGCACAACGGCAGAAGCGTGGCGAGGGGATCCTGCTCGAGCAATGTGTAGCGGCCGGCAAGCAGGAAGTAGTCGAAGTGGCCCGCCACCACGAAATCGCCGAGCATCTGCCACTGGTTGATGCCGACCCCCATCGCCTTGATCACCCCCTGCGACCGGAGGTCGTCAAGAACCGGATAGGCGCCCTCCATGGCTTCCCTGAAGCGGCTCCTGGCGTAGGGATCCTCGCCCTGCGCGAAATGGATCGCCTCGTCCGGATCGTGGATCGAGATCATATCGACGTAATCGACGTCGAGCCGCTTCAAGGTGCCTTCAATCGACCGCATCACCGCGTCTCGCGAATAGTCGAACTCGGCTCGATACAGCCCCGGTTCGGCCCAGAGCTGCGGCTTCTGCTCTTCGGGTCGGATTGGGACGAGGTCATAGCCGATCTTGGATGAGATCACGATGTCCCGGCGCGGCAGCGACTTGACGGCCTGCCCGAGACGCAGTTCGCTGACACCTAATCCATAGACAGGCGCGGTATCGAAATATCGGATGCCAGCGTCATAGGCAGCTCGCACCGTGGCGATCGCCATGTCCGTGTCGACCGCCCGGTACATGTTGCCCAGGCCGGTTCCTCCCAGGCCCATGGTCGTAACCTTCAAGCCGCTGGTGATCGTCCTAACATCCATCTCAGGCATCTGGCTTCATCCTCGACAGTGTCGATCTTGCGACCCCTTTGGCCGATGTCGCGCTGGTGCGAAACCCGAGGGCTCATTGACATATAATTCATCATATAACAAGGTGACATGAGGAAAGGCCACCGCCGTCAGCGTGAGCCGATCCACAAACAGGGAGGTGAAAATGGAAAACGACAAACTCGATCATCCGCGATTGACGAGACGCCGCGCTCTCTTGGGCGCCGCGATGCTGGGGGCCGGCACAGCGGGATTTGGCGCAGGAACGAGCCACGCCCTCGCCGATAACACCACCCAGGCGGCTGGCGGGCTGCCGAAGAAGCCCTACAAATTCGCCTTCGTCTGTCATGTGACGCTGGACCAATTCTTCACGCCGACCGTCTACGGGATCCAGGACGCATGCGCGGCGTTCGGGACCAGCTATCAGTGGACCGGCTCGCAAAAGAACGTCGTGTCCGAGATGGTCAGCGCTATGCAGACGGCGATCGCCGAGAAGGTCGACGGCATTGCAGTGTGTCTCGTCGATCCCAAAGCCTTCGACGCGCCAACCGCGGCGGCCGCGGCGGCCGGAATCCCGGTGATCGCGTTTAACGCCGACGTTCCCGTCGGCAGTCCGAACAAGCGTCTCTCTTATGTCGGGCAACCGCTGTACCAGTCCGGGTACAACTCGGCTCTGAAGTGGCTCCAATTGGTGCCCAAGGGCGGCCATGTCATGCTGTCGATCGGCGTGCCCGGTTCGCTCAACACGCAGCCCCGCCTCGACGGCTATATCCAGGCGATCAAGGACGCCGCAACCGGAGTGACGTATGATGTGGTCAATACAGGCCCGGATCCTGCGACCGAAATCTCGCGGGTCGAAAGTTACTATCTTAGCCATAAGGACGTTGCCGGCATGTTTGGCACCGGCGGATCGGACACCTACGCCTGCGGCTTCGTGGCCAACAAATATGGCCTCGCCAAGAAGAGCGTCGCCGTTGCCGGCTTCGATCTTTTCCCGCAGACTTTGGACTTCATCAAGGCGGGCGACGTGGCCTTTACGACCGACCAGCAGGCCTATCTGCAGGGCTTCCTTCCGGTGCAGCAACTCTACCTCTACAAACTTTCTCAAGGTCTGGTCGGCCCTGCCAATAGCGATACCAGCCAGGCCTATGTGACCAAGGACAACGTCGACGCCTATGTCGGCAAAACCCGCTTCGAGGGTCGCAGCGACATGGCGCCCACCTAAGGCCGTCAACGACGAGTTCAGATGGCGTCGGCCGAGGTCGACGCCATCTGAAAAAGCGCACAAGATCGCAATCCGGAGATGAACCGGAATCCAAGAAGGCAGATGCATTTGTCGATCACCAAACCAGGTTCCCGGATCGCCGGAAAGGCGGTCCACAAGACAAGGGAAACGGCGACGGAGAGAATCCTCATTCTCCTGTCGCGCTATCGAGAGGCAAGCATCGCGGTCGTTGCAATCGTGCTGATCATCTACTTCCAAATCGGCAGCCGCGGCGGATTCTTGTCCCCCCAATTCATGAGCGTCGTGCTCCGCGATACGGGTCGCCTTGGACTCATAGCGGTCGCCGAAGTCATGCTGATGATCACCGGGGAGATCGACCTTTCGGTCAGCGGCACCTTTTCGATCGCGCCCTACATTATGGTTCTCATGTCGATTGCCTGGGGCGCCCCGCTGTGGGTCGGCGCGACCGTCGGCGTCGCGATCGGGGTGCTGGTGGGGTTCATCAACGGCGTCATTACCGTCCGGTTGCGCGTGCCTTCTTTGATCACGACCGTCGGCACTCTGTTCCTGCTGCAGGGTATCGTCGTTTCGATCTACAACAGCCAGCCCATCATCGCGCCCGTCGAAGAGCCGTTCAACGCGATCTTCGGTGAGAGCCTCGCTGACCCGGCTTCTTCGGATTTAACCTTGCGGGCGCTGACGGCTTTCACCCCGTTCGCCTGGACCGTCGTCGTCGTCGCCATTTTGGGCGTGGTGCTGAGCAGAACTAGCTTCGGCCTTCACACAGTCGCGACCGGCAGCAACATCATCGCCGCACGCGAAATCGGGGTCCGGACTGATCGGATAAAGATCTACAACTTCATGATCGCGGGCGGATGCGCTGCGCTGGCGGGCCTGATTAACACCGCTCAGTTCACATCGGCTGATCCCCAGGCGGGGAGTCCATTCCTTACGCTGCAGGCAATCGCCGCAGCGGTCATCGGGGGCACTTCGCTGATCGGCGGTTCTGGGACGGTGATCGGCGCGCTGATCGGCGCCTTCGTCGTCGCCACCCTCAATAACGGGCTCGTCATGGTCGGCGCGCAGGCGACGGTATCGGACATCTACCTCGGCGCCGCCATCATCGCGGCCATGATCCTCAGCGTCCAGGTCGACCGCCTGCGCACCAGGAGGCGCAAATGACGATCGAAACTATCGCCCCGCTTGATCCGGACGCGGCGGTGGTCCTGGAGATGTCGCATATCAGCAAGAGTTTTGGCCCCGTCACCGCACTCGTCGATGTGAGCATCAAGCTTCGGCAAGGCGAAGTGCTTGCGTTGGTTGGCGACAACGGCGCCGGCAAATCGACGCTGATCAAGATACTATCGGGGTTTCATCACCCGGACACCGGCACCATAACGGCGAAGGGCAAGCCCATTCGCTTCAGCTCGCCGCGCGAGGCCCGCGCGCAAGGCATCGAGACGGTCTACCAGGACCTGGCGATGATCGGCGATCTCAGCGTCTATCACAACATGTTCCTGGGCCGGGAATACCACAAACGCTTCTTCGGATTGAAATTGCTCGACAACGCCAAGATGCGCGATCTCGCGCAGACGTATCTCGACACCCTCGGCATATCGATTCCGAACGTGAACGCAACGGTTGACCTGCTCTCGGGTGGGCAGCGCCAGTGTATCGCGGTGGCTCGATCAATCTATTCCTCGCCGTCGATCCTAGTGCTCGACGAGCCGCTCGCCGCGTTAGGGGTGCGTGAAAGCGCGCACGTCCTCGGACTGATCCAAAATCTGCGTCGGCAGCGCAAGGTCTCGGTCGTTCTGATTGTCCATAATTATAACCAGATCTTCGAAGTCTGCGATCGGATCAATTTCCTCCACTCGGGCGAAATCGTGCTCGACGCTGAGACGTCGCGGACCAGCGAGGAGGAACTCATCCGCATCGTAAAATCGGGCCTCGGCCGGGCGGCAATCGCTGCCGCGGCGGCGGGGGTCGAATCCGGCCCGACGTGACTTTTTGAGGAGATCGAGGGGGGCGCAGCAGGTGCGGTCGCGCCTGTTGCATCCGGGCTGGCGGCGGATCGGAAAACGGTCTCAGCGCGGGCCTCGGAAGTGAATTCAACGGCGCCCTGGACCGGTTGCGCCTTATTACCTGTGGAGTACGCGGTTTGACCTTTTCTCCTGAAGACCTAATCCCATCTCTTGGTCGAGGGCTTTTGTCCTTCCCGATCACGTTCTTCGATGGCTCTGGCATTTTCGACGAGGAGAATTATCGCGCCCACGTATCGAAGCAGGGTCGGGCGGGTGCGGCGGGCCTGTTCGCGGCCGGGGGAACTGGCGAGTTCTTCTCATTGACGCTCGACGAGTACAAGCTTGTCGTGAGGGCGGCTTCGGATGAAGTTCCAGACGATTTGCCGCTACTCGCCGGTGTTGGATACGGCACCCAGACCGCGATCGAGTTTGCGCGAGCCGCGGAGGCCAACGGCGCGGACGGCTTGCTGGTTCTGCCGCCCTATCTCGTCAGGTCCGAACAGGAAGGCCTGCGCCGGCATTTAGTGGCAATATGCCGGTCCGTGGGCATTGGAGTGATTGCCTACAACCGTGACAACGCAATTCTCACCGCCGAGACGGTGGCCCGGGTGGCCGAGGATTGCCCCAACCTCATAGGGTTCAAGGATGGCGTAGGCGATATCGAGCTCTTGAACTCGGTGCGTTATCGTATGGCCGACCGCCTCATTCTTATCGGCGGGATGCCAACTGCCGAAGTGCACGCAACCGCCGCCGCGGCGATTGGTATGACAACCTATTCTTCTGCGATCTACAATTTCGCCCCAGACGTCGCAGTTCGCTTCTATCGCGCGTTGAGCGCGGGACGGAGATCGGAGGTCGACGAACTCATTCGGGGGTTCTTTATGCCGTATCTCGCAATCCGAAATCGGCGCGCCGGATATGCCGTCTCGATCGTCAAGGCAGGCGCCCGCATCGCAGGGATTGACTGTGGTTCGGTGCGCACGCCCCTTCTCGACCTCACCGCGGAAGAAGAGGCGCAGCTTGCCGCGCTTATGACGGCTTGCGGAATGCCCGTCAGCAAGACGGTGGGCGGTTGACTGGGATGAGCGTGGGCTCACAAGTCGGAGGACGGCGTCGATACTCACCGATGAGGCGCTATTTGGCCGGCTGAAGGTCGAACATTCGACGATAGCGTTCGCGGCTGGCCTCCAGATGCCGGCGCAAGGTGAGGCGCGCGCTGTCGACGTCTCGCTGTTCGATCGCCCGGTAAATGCCTCGATGCTCGAGTTGAACCTGCACAAGATACAGCCGCCGCTGTTCTGCGGTCTCCGACTGCGGACGAACGGACTGGCGCGGGATAAGGACCGGTCCGAGGAAATACATGAACCTTTCGAAATAAGGATTCCCGGTTGCCGTAGAGATTGCCCGGTGAAAGGCAAAGTCAGCGTCGATTGCCGAGTCCCCGGCCGCGATGGACTGGTCGATCTTCTCAAGAAATTGCAGCATCTGAGCGAGATCTTGGTCTGTCCGCTTTTCTGCTGCGATGCCGACAGCTTCTACCTCCACCGCGAGTCGAAGCCGAAGCACATTCTGTACATCCACAAGGGACCGCACCTCGTCCGACATAATGCGGAACGTCGGGCTTGCGGAATGGTCCGCGACAAAAACTCCGGAGCCCTGCCGGCTGACCACAAGGCCTTCGGAGCGGAGGGAGGCCATGGCTTCGCGAATAACTGTCCGGCTGACCTTAAACTGCCCGATCAGTTCCTGCTCCGTCGCCAGCCTTTCACCACTCGGCAGACGGCCGCTTCGGATTTCGCGTGCGAACCAATCGGCGACCTGAGCCGTACGACTCAACATGGGGGGAAGAGCGGGCGCTGAAGAACGACTCATAACCGACCAATGAATGCAAAAAAGCTCGACATATTCGACAGTCCTTTTCTTATACTATGACATGATGATATAAGATTTCAATTGGCGTAGCCAGGACCTTGCAATGAAAGGCCTCGTTTTGTCTCGCGGCCGGTGAACGCTCCCCACTGAAAGGAAAGAAATTTGATCATTCCCGAAAGGCCGGTGCTGCTCACTGGGGCATCCGGAACCATCGGACGCCTACTCACGGCCCGCCTGACGGCGTTGGGCTGGTCGTTGCGGGCGACCGATATCGTCCCGTTTCTAGGGGAGCTTCCGCCCGAAGTATCATTCAAGCTAGTCGATCTGGAAGATCGCGATGCGGTCCAGCGTTCGGCCGAGGGATGCGGCTTGATTTTGCATTTCGGCGGCGTCTCCACCGAGCAGTCATTCGATGCGATCCTCGGACCGAATTTCCGGGGCTGTTTCCACATTTACGAAGCCGCCCGTCGCGAAGGTGCGCGAGTGGTCTTTCCTTCATCCGTCCACGCGGTCGGTCTCTACGAGCGAACAGCGATCCTGGACCAGGACTGTTCATTGCGTCCGGACGGCCATTACGGCCTTTCGAAAGCGTACGGCGAGTTGCTGGCCCGTATGTATTGGGAAAAACACGCGGTCGAAAGCGTTTTGATCCGGATCGGTTCGGTCCTTCCCGAGGTGCCGGACGAACGGATCCTCTCCACCTGGATTTCGCACGACGATTTCGTTCGCCTCATTCAGCACTCAGCTGCGGCCGAACATGTGGCCTGTTCGGTCGTCTGGGGGACCTCGAACAATGCCCGTAGCTTCTGGCGCCGCGACGCACGACGGCTGATCGGATGGGAGCCTCTCGACAGTTCCGACGACCAGACAGAACGTGTTCGGGGTAGGGTAACGACTGATCCTGTCGCGGAGCGATATCAAGGCGGAAAGTTTGTTAGCGTCGACTTTACGCGCTCGGACTTCGTACCAAGCTCCATGTTTCCGCAAGGCGACTGAGGGATGACTGCAAGCAAACAAGTGCGGCGCAGCTTTTGAGATCGAGTCCGCGCTAAGCCGTAGCCAAGCAGCTGGCAGTCTTAAAGATCCTTAGCCGATCCCTAGCGCTGCCTCGACTGGACCCCGAACGAAAGCCGGTCAATAAATGATCTATCGGCGCCACTTACAGCCGCGACAGATTTAAGCGTCCCAGAGTTTTTCGCAATGAGCCGGTTTGTTTTCTTACTCGCTCTTTCGTTGTCGATCGCGGTCGCCACCTCGGTCGCAACGATTTCGACGTCGTTGGCGACAAGCCCTTTCGAGACGTCGGGCAATGTTCGCTGGATAGTCTACGCAAGCCGACAAAATATAGACGAGGCCATCGGTCTTGCTAGGCGTTTCGGCTCGGAGTTCGGCCAGCCGACAGTCATGTCCACAACCAACGGCTGGTTCGCGGTCACCGCCGGTCCCCTGAACGTTCCCGATCCGGCTGCGCTGAAGAAGAAGCTTTCAGATTCGTGGTCGACGCCGAAGGATGCCTTTTTGTCGAAGGGGCAAACGTTTATCGAAAAGGTCTGGGAAAGTCCGAAGTCTCCCGTCCTTGCGAAAGCGTCGAGTTCCGGACAGGAGCCCCATGTCGCCTCGGCCGCGGGCCTGGAAGTGCGAATTGATGCTGCGAATAATCGCGAGGTGCTGCGCATCCGCCTCGACGGACGGGAGGTCGCGAGCGCACCGCTCGGGGATAACGACGCGCCCTATACTTCTGCTGAGGCTTCGATCGCTACACTCGATGCTTCTTCCGCGTTCCCTCAAGTTGTCGCGACCTATTTCACCGGTGGAGCTCACTGCTGCACCGACATGAAGGTGCTGACTTTCATTGGAAATCGATGGGAGGTCGTGAACGTTGGCCAGTTCGATTTGGATGGACCCGCTATCATGGATCTTAACGGCGATGGTTCCGCCGAATTGGTCGGAAAGGACGACAGTTTCAATTACGCATTCGCCTCTTACGCCGAATCCTACGCCCCTCCGAAAATCTTCCGGCTACTCGGAAATCAGATCAAGGACGTCTCCTGTGTTTCGGCACCGAAGCGGGACCCTCTATGAAATCCGAGTTACCG
>Ga0302326_10030531_pt1 | contig 10784 bp, 10 predicted proteins | sample Palsa_T0_3_FD_202264 | JGI IMG/M metagenome (GOLD analysis project Ga0302326, IMG submission 202264) | Peat permafrost microbial communities from Stordalen Mire near Abisko, Sweden - Palsa_T0_3 | ecosystem: Environmental > Terrestrial > Soil > Palsa > Peat permafrost | place: Sweden: Abisko...
CCTTGGCTTCGCGCTCGAAACGGCCGAGGGCTTGCGGATCTTTGGCTACGTCGTCGGGCAGGAACTTCAGGGCCACAAACCGGCCGAGCTTTACGTCCTCAGCCTTGTACACCACACCCATTCCGCCGCCGCCGATCTTTTCGACGATGCGGTAATGAGAGATGGTTTTGCCGATCAACGAAGCTGCGTCCGCCATTTGGCGCACATCTTAGGTTGCGGTCCGGATCAAGTCAACGAAGAGCGACCGCTTGCGGGTCAAGTCCTGATAAACGCGCTTGCCGGAGAAGTGAAGTCCTAACAGGTCAAATGTCCGGTAATCCGACGATACATCCAAGTGGAATTACTTCCGGATTGCACGTTATTTTTTCACCAAGGCCGTTCTATTCCGGCTTCTCGCTCCCCATCTTGCCGCGAAGATATGCCTCGATTTCCGTTCTGCCTTCGTGTTCGGCCCAATCCGCCGGCGTAGCCCGCCAGAGAATGTCCTTCAAGTCCAATCGTGCGCCGCGTTCGACCAGCAGCCGGACGACTTCCTCATGGCCTCCCAGCGCAGCTTGGTGCAGCGGTGTGGTGTGGGAATGGCCTCCCACCGGGTTATATCGGTTTGGATCTTCGCCCGCGTCAAGCAACAATCGAACAATCTCGACATGGCCAAAATTCGCCGCCGAAGAAAGCGCCAAATGGCGGTCGTCACTGCTTGCGCCTGCCAGCAACCGGCGGGCATCCTCGACGCGCCCCAGTGCCGCTGCCACCGGCAAATTGATTCGAGCGCCGCGCGCGATCAAGGCGTTCACGGCCTCGAACTCGCCGTGCAAGGCCGCTGCTTGTACCGCGCTGTTGAGATCCGCTCCGTAATCGCACAGCAGATTGATTAGCGGAACTTGCGCGCGACATTCACGCGCTACGCTTCCCGTCGAGACGAGCATGAGCGTCTCGTTCTTTGCGGAATGGCTCGGCCCGGCATCGAGAATGATCCTGGCCAGCTCCACGATGTTCGCCGGCAGAGTGCCATGGCGAATCGGATTCTCGGCGACGAATTCCACGAGCGTCGGCTCTCGAAAGTAATTCCCGCCTTCGAAAACGACGTGCTGTTGCACCAGATTCGGATGCTGCTTCAAGTGCGCGCGCAAACCCGTTGCATCACCCGCATCGAGAAGTTCCACGGCGCGGCGAAAAGCTTCATTTTCAATCCGCTGTTGGTGCGGCAAATCCAGCCGGTCGCAGAGCGTTGGTTTTTCGATGTGCCGTTTCAGTCTCGCCCAGCTCGGAAATCCATATTCGCGGGCGATGGTAAGCTGCGCGTCGCTGAGGCTGAGCCGGCCGTCGAAGATTTCAGCGTCCGTAGCACGAAGGAAACGCGGGTGAAATTCCCTGATCCGCTGGGCTACACCCGCAGTGCGCGCGGCCCGCTCTTTTAGCAAGTCCTTCGCTTGATATTTCAGATGATCCAGGTTCGGATTCGACGGCAGGCGTCTTACCGGCATGGCGAACTCCCTTTCTTGCGCCCGAGGTCCGCAATTTATGGGCAGAAAGTTAGTTCGTAAAAACGAGTTGTTACAACCAGGTGGACTTCTGTCCTTTCCGCGGACCGGATGCGCCCTTCGCGCGTCGCAATCCTATCACCAGGGAAGGGAATCCGGCAACACGGCTGCACGGAGGGATCTCCCAATGAGTGTTTCGAAAATCTAGGTGTCGCGCTTCTCGCCGGATTCCGTCGGCAGGGAAGCGCCGACCCAGCCGCTGATTCCCGCGGACATTACGTAGACGTTCCGGTATCCCATGTCTTTCGCGCGGCGGGCCGCGTTCGGCGCCTTTCTACACAGGAAATTCGAGCAATAGAACACCAGCGTGGAATCTCTGTCCGTGGGGAGATCGCTCTCGTCGTAGCCCATCGGGTCGAGAGGCCGCGCACCCGGCACACGCGCCGTCAGCCAGCTCTGTCGCGAGTTCACATCGAGGACGCTCACCGGCTGCTTCTGCATCAATTGCTGCAGCTTGCCGGGCGAGATGACGTTGAGTCCCATCAATCGGGCGAACATGGTTGCTCTTTAGTCTCCCCGGCGCTTCAGAGTGCGCTCGGCTTCGCTCGTCGCAGCCAGACCGCTTGCCCGACCGTGACGAGGATGGCGCTTGGCAGCAAGAGGTAGGACATCGCCTCTGCCACATTGATCGGTAGCGTGAGCCATGCAATCGCAACCGCGAGACCCGCCAGCGTCCAGATCCAGCCGGCGAGACGTTGCACGGCCTGAACTTTTGCGGAGTCGCATTGCAGCGACGCCAACGGCGTGAGGGTTTTCGGTATGGCGTTCCCGGTCACGGCCAGGAAGGCGCCCACGATCGCCATCGTCGCGCGTAGCGCGATATCGCCGTAGTGGACCGCGCCGAGCGCCACGCCAAGTTTCGCGCCAAGCGAAATCGCGAGAATCAGACCGGCTGTCGCGACCCCTCTTCGGACGGAACCTCCAGCATCGCGGCGCGCTGTTTCTTCCTTAGGCTCGCGCGAAGCGAGGACAAGCGCCAGCGTCATCCCGATGAGAACAACCAGGACCACGAACCAGCTCCCCGCGCTCTGGGGCCGCAGATACCAGTTCTCGGCGAGGAGCATAGCGTCGAGCGCGATCAACGCCGGCGGAATGTAGTTCCAGATCGTTTTGGCTGCCATCGTTAGCCCTCCTGCTTCAGTGGACGCAATCTTGTCCCGCTCTTTAACGCGGCCCGGCGCGCACCGCCCTGTGCCTTCATGTCCCAACCCACCGTGTGCGCGAAGCCGAGCAGCGCCTCCTCGAGGACGGACATCTTGAGCCGATAGACGATTGTCCTGCCGTTTTTTTCAGCTTCGATCAGCCCCGCATTCTGGAGCACGGAAAAATGGGCGGACATGGTCGGCTTGGAGACGACAAAATGGTCGGACAACTCGCCGGCCGACATCGGCCGTTTGCGCAGCAGTTGCAGCACGCGGCGGCGCGTTGGATCGGAAAGAGCTTTGAACACGCTGTTCACGAGTCTATATTTAGCTAATCATCGAACTATTGTCAAGCGCTAATTTCGAACTCCAGCAGTCGGGAATGGGCATGATTCCGACGTTCCTTGATGAGGTTGTGGCCCGCCGGCGCTAGACGAACGATTGACGATCCTGAGCTCCGACGGTCAGAGTGTCAATCAAGGGCCCTTCACCTTTGATTGGCCACCGGCTGGCGAACGAGGTCAGCGGACATGCGAATTTTGAGGTTATAGTTCTTCTGTGAACGATACACGGAAGGTCAGTTGTCACATCCACGGTTGGCAACAAGAAACGTTTGTCTGCCAGCACATTGCAGAATCCCTGCGCACTGGAATTCCAGTTGGGTTTTTCTGGTCGTCTGGCCAAACCGCGTCCCGTCCTGATGCGTGGTGCTCGGTCTGTGAAAGGCTCCGGATTGAGGCGGGAAGCGACGACTGGACTCCCGAGGTTGAGAAGAAGCTTGGGATCAAGTTGCTGTGTGGTTCATGTTATGACGACGCAAAAACGATTTGGTCCAACGGGCGCAACATAACCCAGTAGCACCTCGCCCCGCCACGTGGCTGTCTCCTCTCCCTTCCGCTTTGCACGTGATCTGGTAGCGGCTATGGATGATACGCGATCCAAAGAGCAACCAGAGTCAAAACGACAACACCGATGGCGACACCTATGATTCGGAGTCTACCGTAGTTGCGCTTGCGCAGGCCGATCGCTTCTGTCGCTGCGTGAGTCTCCATCCTTCTCAAAAACTTATTGGTCAATCGCGCAAAGCGATTCATGCTCATCCTCTGCGAGTATTACACACAGGCGCAGCATTGCGCACTTGAGCTATTCCTCAAGCATCGTCACCGGGGACGCCGCGCGACCCGCACTCTTTCCACAGCTTTTCCCAATTCCAGATCCCGGACATCACTTTGTTCGGCAACCGGAATCCGAGCTGATGCGCGAGCATGCACACCTGCCCGCGATGGTGGGCTTCGTGCGAAATCATGTAGCACAGCATTTCCACGCCCACTGGCCAAGGCCGAGCCCAGCCGTCTCTGCGAAACTTCTCCACGCGGCCCCCGCCACCGCCGAGCGCTTCAGCCAACATCTCCTCACAGCGAGCGGCGCTCTCCGCCAATCCCGCCCGGGCCTGCCGCGCCGTGCAGTTCGCGCGATTGAGCTGTCGCGGAACTTTCAGGTGCGAAGCCGTAAGCCTGACCCATTTGCAGCGCATGTTGTGCATGTGCGTGAAGATCGCCGCGATGCTGCGGGTCTTGCCGGGCGGTTTCGCTCTCCACGCGGCAGGATCAATATGTTCGACGAGCATCTGGTTCATGCGCTCGTTGGCGGCAAATATCCGCACTGCGGCGCGGCCGAGTTCAGTGTGAACCTTGCGTTGACGCGTGGTCACGTCTCCCCGCTCCTCGACCTATAATACTTCCAGGAGTCAGCGCGAAATAATTGATTTTATGCCTCTTCACTCACGCCGAAGTCAAACGCCTTGCGCAAACACGGAATAAGCCGCCACTCACTTTTCCCGGAATTCAGGTTGAACCTTGCCGAGCCGATTTGCGTATCCTTACTCGTTCACGGAGGTTCCGATGGTAAGAAGACAATTGATGGTGGCCGTCGCTGTCTTGGCTGTTGCTGCAGCGACGCTGGCTCAAGAAAAGGGAATCAAGCGCCTCGATGGCGGCGCCATCAAGCCGGCAGCCGTTGATGAAACGGTGAAAAAGCTGATGACGGCTGCCGAAGTTCCGGGCGTCGGTCTTGCGCTCTTCAACGACGGCAAAATTGTTTACCTGAAAGCGTACGGCGATCGCGATAAGGAAAAGAATCTGCCGCTGACCGTGGATTCGATCATGTCCGGCGCATCGTTCAGCAAAGTAGTGTTTGGCTACCTGGTGTTGCAGCTTGCAGAGAAGCGAACGCTCGATCTCGACAAGCCGGTGTACGAGTACTTGCCCAAGCCTTTGCCGGAATACGCGAATTACGCCGACCTGACCGGCGACCCGCGCTACAAACGCATCACCGCACGAATGTTGCTGAGCCACACCAGCGGCTTCGCGAATTGGCGCTCCATGGAGGACGACCGCAAACTGAAAATCCACTTTGAGCCGGGCGCGAAGTTCGCCTACTCCGGCGAAGGCATCGATCTGCTGCAATTGGTGGTCGAAACAATCACCAAGCAGCCGCTGGAGAAATTAATGCAGGAGTACGTCTTTCAGCCTTTCGGGATGACTCGCAGCAGTATGGTCTGGCAGGAACGTTTTGAAAATGATTACGCGAACGGTTATGACGAGTACGGGCGCTCGCTCGGCCCGCAAAAATGGCCGTCGGCGGACGCGGCCGGTTCGCTGCTGACCACGCCTCATGATTTTGCGCTTTTCATGCAAGCCGTCATGGCCGGCCAACGCTTGTCGAAAGAGATGCGAGGACAAATGCTCGCTCCTCAAATTCAGATTTCGTCCAAACACGAATTTCCCACGCTCGAAAATGAAGTCACAGAAGAAAACAAACCGATCCGCCTGAGTTACGGCCTGGCCTGGGGACTTTATTGGACTCCGTACGGCGAGGCCTTCTTCAAAGAAGGACACGATGATAGCTGGAGAAACTACACCGTCTGTTTCGATAAGGCAGGTACGGGAATTCTCATCATGACGAATAGCGGGAACGGTGAGGGTATTTACAAACCGCTGCTGGAAAACTTGCTCAAGAATACGTCCACGCCCATCGAGTGGGAAGGTTTTACCCCCTATGACCAACTGCCGCCACGCGTTCCGCTGAAACAGCACACTGCCGTCCAGGTCGATTCAAAAGTCTTGCAGAAATATCTCGGTCGTTACGGGAATCCGCCAAATCTCATCCTGGTAATCCGTCAGGAAGGCGATCATTTGTCTGTTCAGGAAAACGACGAGCCCAAACAAGAACTATTTCCGGAAAGCGAGAAGGACTTCTTCTCGAAACTTGCAGACGATGTTTATACCTTCGAAATGGACAGCCAGGGCCGCGTGGTGAGGATGGTGCTGCATACCGGCGGCGAAAACATACCCCTAAACCGAATCGAGTAAAAATTATCAATCAGTCTTGCTGCCTGATCAACGCGGCTAACCCGGCGATCTCGCTACGGATCGACGATGAGCTGGCCTCGCATGCCTTTGTGCTCTTTGCCGCAGCCCTTGCAGCACGTATAGGAATAGGTCCCCGGCGTTTCTCCTACCACGTCGATCGGAAGCGTCTCATTCTTTCGCAGCTTCCAGCAATCTTCGCCGAACACCAAATACAAGCCGGGAGGAGTGCCGGCAGTGGCGCCGTCAGGAAACGGATTGATGCGAAGTCCCAGCGTGACGTCCACGGAGGTGACGAAGAAGCGCACTTTTTCGCCGGCTTTGATATGAATCACCGCGGGACTGAATTCGAAGTTCTTTGCGGTTAAGGTAACGGTCCTGGCAGGCGGCGCGTTGTCGTCGTGCCTTTCGCGCTGCGCCGGAAGTCCCGCCGCGAACGCAAGAACCACGGCCACGGCGCCCACCACGGCAGGGAATTTATATTTCAATTGTTCCGCTCCTCGATACCTGAGCTACGCGGAGTCAGCCCGCTTTGCGTTATAACCTGCTCGAATGATTTTCTGGAATTCCGGCTCGTCATGCAGGATTCGCAGGTCGGGGTCCTGCTTGAACCAATCCGTATTGGCATAGCCGGCTTCCACCGAGCGGCGGAGCGCATCGAGCGCTTCCTGCTTCATCTTCAGCAGACCGTAGGTGCAAGCTGCATTGTAGAGGATGTTTGCGTCGGAGGGGCGCATGGCCACGGCAATCTTAACCTGCATGGCAGCTCCTTCGGTGTCGCCGAAGATGGCCAAATCGGCCGCCAGCAGGATGCGAGCCCGCACGTCATCGGGAAAGTGTTGCAGTTGATCCTGGAGCACCTCCATTTCACGGCGGCGCAGGCGCTCGGCGTCCTCCATGCGGCCAAGACACTCGAACGAATTGATGAGCGGGATCAGCGCGTTGTAATCGTTCTTGAAAACCTCCAGCGCGCTTTCGGCGAGTCTGGCTGCGTCCTCATATCTTCCGGAAGCGAAATACGCTCGTCCGAGCACGTCATGCGCGCCTTCGCACTCGACCTGCTGCGCAATCGCCTGCAACGCCAATTGAATGGCCTCGTCATATTGCTGCTGCGCGTAGTGTATGCGGGCTCGCGCGGACAGCACTTCCGGCAAGTCCGGCGAAATCCGCTCGGCCTTGGCGCACGCTTCCAGGCCGCTCTGCACGTGCTTGGCATCGTGGCCTCGAAATTCATTAATCCCGCCCCAGACGTTTGCCATCCCGGCATAGGCCAGCGCAAAGTTCGAATCCAGCTTGACCGCCTCTTGATACATGGCCAGCGCGTATTCAAACTGCCTCTGGCGCAGATAGTTCCGGCCACGCAAGTAGAAGTCGTAGGCCTGCGGGTTCGCCGTGGGCTTCTTGGCGATCACTTTTTCTTCCTGCGGCGAAAGTTTGATCTCCAAGGCCTTGGCGATGCTCAATGAAATCTCTTCCTGGATGGCGAACACGTCTTCCATCTGCCGGTCGTAGCGTTCAGCCCAAACGGAATGGCGCGTCATGCTCTCCACGAGTTGCGTGGTAATACGCAGACGGTTGCCTGCTCGGCGAATCGAACCTTCCAGCACATACATGGCGCCTAATTTTTCACCCACCTGCGGGGCCGTTACCGGCTTATCCCGGAAGGGAAGCATCTCCGAGCGCGGAAAAATTTCCAGGCGCCCGATTTTCGAAAGCTCCGTAACGATGTCTTCCGTCATGCCATCGCGGAAATACTCGTCTTCTTTTGCGCCGCTCAAATTTTCAAAGTAGAGCACCGCCACGGTTTTCTTCTTGGCCGCGGGCGCAACCGCAGGAACGGCGGCGCTTCGGACCGGCTCCGTACTTCTTGCCGAGGAATCGAGCCGGCCGGAGGAGTCCATGTCGCGCTTCAGCCGTTTCAGGTCCGCGCGAAGTTCCGCTGCGGTCTGGCAACGGAAATCGCGGTCCTTTTCGAGCGCCTTGGCGACCAGACGGTCCAGCTCCGGAGGCGCCTTCGAATTCCTTTTGGAAATCAGGTCCGGCGAGTCGCTTAGGATGCGATTAAAAATAATCGCTGAGGTGTTGCCCTGAAAGGGGAGCACTCCTGTAGCCATTTCGTACAGAACCACACCAAAGGAAAACAAATCCGTGCGCGCATCCAATTCTTCGCCGCGCGCCTGTTCCGGAGACATGTAAGCCACCGTGCCGAGCGTGCTTCCCGGACTGGTCAAATCTTCAGCCGAAACCCCGGCGGTCTGCGAGACATTATTGCCGCCGCCCGATGAGCCATGAGCGGGGCGCGGCTTACCCTCAACCTGGGCCAAGCCGAAATCGAGGATTTTGGCGCCTCCCCGGCCGGTCACAAAAATGTTAGCGGGTTTGATATCGCGATGAACGATGCCCTTGGCGTGCGCCGCATCCAGCGCGTCGGCGATGTCAATCGCAAGCGTGAAGAAAGACGCGAGATCAAGAGGGCGCGCGGAAATCTTGTGTTTCAAAGTTGCGCCATCCAAATACTCCATGGCGATGAAGGCTTTGCCGGCCTCTTCTCCGATATCGTAAATCGTGCAGATATTCGGATGATTCAAGGCGGACGCGGCCTTGGCTTCGCGCCGAAAACGCTCCAGGGATTGCCGATCCTGGGCTACGTCCAGAGGCAGGAATTTCAGAGCGACAAAACGGTCCAGGCGGGTGTCTCCGGCTTTGTAAACCACGCCCATACCACCGCCGCCAAGTTTTTCGACGATGCGGTAATGCGATATGGTTTGGCCGATGAGCGTGTCGGTGCTGGGCACGGGAGCAAACATCTTAGGGTGCGCCCGGATTCAAGTCAACGGAGACAAAATGTTGCGCGCCGGCAGGTAACGGCCTGCCGCTGCCCCGGACGACCACCTACGGCGGTTTACAAATCGGTTTCGTTGCGTGTATCGTTGCTTCCGCGACTTGCATATCCTCACAACGTGGTGACTTTCATGCTCGCGTATCGTTTCGCTTTACTCGGCCCCATGCAACCGACCAGCAGGCAATGTGTTTCCCGATATTGAAGGCAGCCCGACAGCCGAATCTCAACTGCGAAGGTGAACTGATGGAATACACAATAATTTCCGGCACGCAAATGAATGTTTCGCGAATTGCGCAAGGCACCTGGGCTATCGGTGGTTGGATGTGGGGAGGCACAGACGAGGGAGAATCGATTCGAACGATTCACGCCGCCCTCGATAAAGGGATCAATCTGATCGACACGGCGCCGGTTTACGGCTTCGGCGTTTCCGAAGAAATCGTCGGAAAGGCAATTGAGAAGCGAGGCCAAAGAGAAAAGGTTTTCATCGCGACCAAAGTCGGACTCGAGTGGCACAACGGAGCGGTTACGCGGAATTCATCGCCCGCTCGCATCCGGCAGGAGGTCCAGGATTCACTCCGTCGCCTACGCACGAACTACATCGACATCTATCAGGTCCACTGGCCGGATTTGGCCGTCCCCATCGAAGAAACCGCACGGACCATGCAAGCTCTCTTGAAAGAGGGCCTGATCCGCGCAATCGGTGTGAGCAATTTTTCGCCGCAGCAGATGGACCAGTTCATGTCCGTGTCCGACTTACACACCGTCCAGCCTCCCTATAATCTCTTCGAGCGGCAAATTGATCTCGATGTGCTGCCTTACGTGCGCCAAAAGAATCTGAGCGCTTTCGCTTACGGGCCTCTCTGCCGGGGGCTTTTGACCGGCACGATGCGGCCGGACACGAAGTTCACCGGCGACGATCTTCGCCTGTCCGATCCGAAATTCCAGCCGCCGCGCTTCGCGCAATATCTGAATGCGGTTCGCCAATTGGATGATCTGGCGCAAAAAAGATACGGAAAACACGTGATGGACCTCGCCGTGCGTTGGGTGCTGGACCGGCCCGGAATCACCGCGGCGCTGTGGGGCGCGCGCCATCCCGCGGAACTGGAATCTGTGGCGGGCGCGCTCGGCTGGAAGCTCGACGCGGATGCGCTCGCGGCGATCGATCAGATTCTGCAGCAGGCCATCCCCGACCCGATCGGTCCCGAATTCATGGCGCCGCCGGTGAGAAACGCCGCGTCTGCCTAGGATGCATCGAGCCGCCATTCAAATTGAGTTTGTAAATGACGCAAACGAAAGCCCGACTACAACTGGTAAAAAACTCGTTCAGCCTTGAACCAAAGGATACTCGCCATGAATCCAATCACTTCGGAAAAAAATAAGCTCGGATTTATCGGAATCGGCTACATGGGCCGCCCGATCGTGCAGAGGTTGCTTGCATCCGGCTTCCAGGTGGCCGCTTATGATCGCAACCGCAGCAAGGCGGACGAGCTAATTCCACTTGGCGGCACAGTCTCGGAAAGCATCGCGAAACTCTCCTCCAGTTGTGACGTCGTGTTGTCGTGCCTCCCCAGCGATGAAGCTGTTCTGGACGTTTATAGAGGACCAGGCGGCGTCATTGCCAATGCGCTTCGCGGCGCGCTGGCAATTGAGATGAGCACCGTGAATCCCGCGACGTCGCTGGAACTCTCGAAGCTGGGTTCCGAGCGCGGGGTTAACGTCCTCGACGTGACCATATCGGGCAGCACTCCGGCCGCTGAACAAGGGGCGCTGGTCTTGTTTGGAGGCGGAGACCAGGGATATTTCTCCGCCGCGGAGTCGATCTTCCGCGCGATCGCGCGAAAGTATTTTTATCTCGGGCCCAACGGCTCCGGAGCGGTTATGAAGCTTGTCG
>Ga0302326_10030533_pt1 | contig 10784 bp, 11 predicted proteins | sample Palsa_T0_3_FD_202264 | JGI IMG/M metagenome (GOLD analysis project Ga0302326, IMG submission 202264) | Peat permafrost microbial communities from Stordalen Mire near Abisko, Sweden - Palsa_T0_3 | ecosystem: Environmental > Terrestrial > Soil > Palsa > Peat permafrost | place: Sweden: Abisko...
ATTTGGGCCAGGTTGTCGTACCGGTGTCTGGCGCGAAAGCGGCGCGCGGGCCGCCCTGCCAAGGTCATGCTTCCAGGTCGGCAAGCAGCTTGGCGCGGTGCTCCTCCAGCGCAGCGACCTCAGCTCGGAGCTTCTTCAAGTCGCGGTCGAGCCGCGCCACCTCGGCCATCACGCGGCGGTGCCGATGGCCCCGATCGTTGTAGGTGCTGTCCATGAGCTCCTCGACCTCACGCCGTAGGAGCCTCAGCCAGGGATTGCCGTGGATGACACCGACTCGGTGCTGAAGTTGACCGGCGTCGATCGCCGCGACGATCTCGTCCTGAGTGAGCCCGTACTCCTTGCGTGCTGTTTTGTCGCTGAGCGTTGCGCCCTTCCGGCTCCACTCTTCTTGCACGTGGCGTGTCCTTCCATCTTCAAGGGACCTAAGCGGGGCGGCAAAGCGTAACGCGTCGGTTCGAAGCGTCTGCCACGGGCTCCTACGCGAGCACCTTTGCGGGTCATCGTCGCGACCGAGCACGAGGCCCAAGACCGCGAAGCTCGGGCGGCTTGCGTGCAGGGCGCAGGGAGTGGCGACAGGGGCGGTACGTAGAGTGCTCTGCCAGGACGGACGTGTCCGAAAGCGATCTCCAGCACCGGCTCGATCAGGCCTCTCGCGAAGTCGAGCGTTTGCGCGCCGAGAACGAGCGCCTGCGGACGCTGCTCGGTCTCTCGCAACGCTTTCCATCGATGCATATGGCGGCGGGGATAAACGGCGCCCTACCACCGTCGGCACCCGACGCTCTGGTTCAGAGGACATCGTCGCGTGCCGAGAAGGTCGCGCTGATCGGGAGCCTCTTTCGTGGGCGCGAGGACGTTTACGCGCTCCGCTGGGAGAACGCCCGCACCGGAGAGAACGGCTATGCGCCCGCGGTAGCCGGCGGCTGGAGTCGAGCCCGTGGCGGCCCGAAGACGTATCTCCACCTGACCGATGAGACGCTCGAGGAGCATCTACGCGGCCGTGAGTCGATCGGTATCTACCCGCTGCTCAAGGACGACAGCTGTTGGTTCCTGGCCTGTGACCTGGACGGCAGGACATGGCAACTCGACGCGGCGGCGTATCTCGAGTCGTGCGCCGACAAGGGCGTACCGGCCCTGCTGGAGCTGAGTCGTTCCGGCGAGGGCGCCCACGTATGGGTCTTCTTCTCTGTGGCGGTGGCGGCGGCTTCGGCGCGACGCCTCGGGGCGCTCCTTCTGCGCGACGCGATGTCACGCCGCGGAGAACTCGACCTCGCAAGCTACGACCGGATGTTTCCGAATCAGGACTTCCTGCCCCAGAAGGGCTTCGGGAATCTGATCGCGCTACCGCTCCAGGGCAGATGCCGCGAGGCCGGAACGAGCGTGTTCCTCGACCCGGCGACATTTGAACCTGTGCCGGACCAGTGGGCTCTACTCAGCTCGCACGGACGCCTGCCACCCGAACAACTCGAAACTCTGCTTGCCAAGAGCAACGATGTCCCGGTTGGCCCGGCTGCGGTCGTCACACGCGCGACAAGCCGGGATAGGCGGCTACCCGCGGAGATCATTTGCACGATCGGGGCCGACCTCGCGATCCCGAAGGCAAGCCTGCCGCCTGCGCTTCTTGCCGAGCTCAAGCACCTCGCCTCGATCCATAACCCGCTCTTCTACGAACGCCAGCGGCTCAGATTCTCGACCCATCAAACACCGCGGCTGATTCGTTGCTACGACGAAACGCTGACGCACCTGAAGCTGCCGCGTGGCCTCCGCGAGCAGCTCGACCTTGCGATTGGGGCGGCCGGGAGTCGGTTCGTGATCGACGACCGCCGCCCGACCCACGACCTGCTGCCCCTCGCCTTCGCCGGGACGCTTTCGCCGCTACAAGAGACAGCCCTGGCAGCCGTGCTCGCGAACGACGATGGTGTCCTCGTCGCTCCGCCGGGAACGGGCAAGACCGTGATCGCGTGCGCCGTGATCGCCGCGCGGCGGCTTCCGACACTCGTCCTCGCCCACAGCAAGCCGCTCCTCGAGCAGTGGCGAACACAGCTCCAGGCGCTGCTCGGACTCTCCTCGAAACAGATCGGCCAGATCGGCGGCGGAAGGCGCAAACTCACCGGGACCGTCGACCTCGCAATGATTCAGAGCCTCAAGGCCATCAACGACCTCGAAGCGTTCTTCGGCGGCTATGGCCTCATCGTGGTCGACGAGTGCCACCACCTGCCTGCCGTCTCGTTCGAGTCGTACGTGCGACACGCACCAGCCCGCCACTTCCTCGGCCTGACCGCAACCCCGTACCGAAGAGACGGCCTGCAGGAGATCATCACCATGCGGTGCGGACCGATCCGCCACCGAATCGCGAGCAGCGAAGGCCCCGCCGGTGACCTCACGCTCGATCTCAGGGTGCGGGACAGCCCCCTCGTGATCCCTCGCGCGGGCGAGACACCGATCCAGGAAGTGTTCCGGCTCCTCGTCGACAACGACGCCCGCACGGCGTTCATCTGTGACGACGTGGTCGAAGCTCTCGAGGAGGGCCGACGCTGCCTCGTTCTCAGTCAGTGGACGGAGCACTGTCATGTACTGGCCGACGGTCTTCGCGCGCGAGGCGTGTCGCCACTTATCCTCGAAGGAAGCCTCGGAAAGCGCGCCCGCGCCGCGATCATCAAGCAGATCGAGAACAGCCTGCCCGGGGAGCAGCTCGTCATCATCGCGACCGGCCAGTACCTCGGTGAGGGCTTCGACTCGCCTCAACTCGACACCCTCTTCCTCGCGTTCCCCGTCTCGTTCAAAGGCCGCCTCGTCCAGTACACCGGACGACTCATGCGCGCAGAAGAAGGCAAGACAACAGTCCGCGTCTACGACTACGTCGACACCCGCGTACCAGTGCTGCGCGCGATGCACACGCGCCGCCTCAGAACTTACAAGTCGCTCGGATTCACCCCCGACCCTGCCCCCGACATCCTCTCCTCCCACCAGCTCGCGGTTCCGATGCTTCGCCCATGAGAATCACGTTGACCATCATGTGGCCTCTCTCGCGTGAACCTTCCGACCCCCGACGCACCGTGATCCGGACTTCGGCCCCCACAGGCCTCACAGGGTCGTGCGCTGTTCCTACACGAGCAGGAGCGGTTCAAGTCGGTTGCAGGGCTTCCACTGCCAAAGACGAAGTCGAGTTTCCGCCGCCCACAGGGCCAAGAACACTTGACTTCTAGAACGCTCGACTTATAATCTTCGGGTGTGGGAAGTCGAGTACACCGACGAGTTCGGCTCTTGGTGGAACACGCTCAGAGAGGACGAGCAGGAGCGAGTCACGGTCGCCGTGGGGGTTCTGGAGCAGATGGGCCCGGCCCTGGGACGGCCGTGGGTCGACACGCTCGAGCATTCGAGACACGCCAACATGAAAGAACTTCGCCCTCGCGGCGGCCAACTACGCGTCCTGTTTGCGTTCGATCCACGCCGGACCGCGATCCTCCTCGTGGGCGGCGACAAGACGAACGAATGGTCGGCCTGGTACGAGCGCGCGATCCCGGAGGCGGACCGACTCTACGACGAACACCTCGCTGAACTCCGCGAAGAAGGAACCTACCCATGAGCCCCAAGACCAAGAAGTTCCACGACCTCACCGCCCCGCTCTACGCCAACCCGACCCGACGAGCCCGCATCGAAGCCGAGACGAAGGCGATCCTCACCGGCCTTCGCCTCGCCGAACTCCGCACCGAGCAGGGCCTCACCCAGGTCCAGGTCGCCGAAAGGCTCGGCACGACACAGGAGAACGTCTCACGCATCGAACGCGCCGAAGACACGCAACTATCAACCATCCGGCGCTACATCGAGGCGCTCGGAGGCAGCCTCGAACTCCACGCCGTCTTCGCCGACCGAGACATCCCGATCACGACATGACCTCAAGCGCGCCCCGATCCGGTAGTGCAAGAGCCGAGATGCAACGCGCCGAGAGAGGGCTCGCAGCATACTGAGGCCAAGATCCGCGATCGGGGCAATAAAGAGAAACTGCCCGTTTGGCGCTTATCGGATGGAGCCCTTATGGAGCCCAGCGGGCGCAACCGGTGGCAAGAGTTCTGCTATGTTGAGACCGCTATACCCGCGTAGTTAGGGCACTTCTGTTGCCACTGGTTGCCACCAGTTGCGGAAGAAAATTCCATGGTAAGGAGGGGGTCAACGGTTCGAGTCCGTTAGAGGGCTTCAGAAAAGGCCAGCAAATGGCCTTTTTGTTGCCTTAGCGGCGTACATCAAGCGCTTGAGCGTCCCTTAACCTGTCCCCAAGTTCTGTCCCCGACAGTTCGAGAACCGTCGAGTCTTGGCTTGAGCAAAGGCATCGGGTCTCATCGAGTACCTCCTTGAAAAGGAGCGCCCCTGGCCGCACCCTCTCGGGCTAAAGGTCCTCCTGGCGGTCATAGGCAAGCCCGCCCTCCTATCCTCGGACGGAAACGCCACACAGTAAAGAGGTATGAGCGCTGCACTCGTCAACGAGGCCACGTAGGCGCTTCGTCCCGTCCTCGGAAGCAGGCCGCCGTAGCGATGGAGGCAAGCGCTGCGTCTCTCACCGAGACCGGCGAAAGACGGGGCGAGTGGAGTATGCTGGCCGTCAGCCTCGCCTCAGCCTTCGGCGTGCTCTTTTTTCCGGCTCCAACGACTTGGCCGGCTTCACGCGACACCTTCGTTGGTGATCGCATCCGCCAACGCCGAGGAGCCAAGTCCATGAACCGCCCAGCGGATGTGCGCGATAAGGCGGGTCGATCGGCGCACGACGCGCGTCTGTTGAGGACGACCACCACCGCGCATTCGTAAGTCAAAGCTGAGCGACCAAACCGCAAGGGAGACCATGAGTACTCCACTGACTGACGCAGCAAACATCCCAGTAAACGAGGCGACTCCCATCATCACCTACAGTCCGGTGGTCTTGGAAGTCCCCGGCCGACCCGTGCCGCTCGAGATCAAGGTCTCGATGCCCGAGTCGGGGAGCGATCTGCCGGTCATCCTGCTCTCGCACGGTCACGGCGAGGCGATCTTCCTCTCGTCCCTCGATGGGTACGCCCCGCTCGCAAACTTCTTCGCCGCGCATGGTTTTGTCGTTATCCAACCCACGCACCTTGACTCGACCGCCTTGGGATTGCGGGATCTGGACCTGCCCGACGCGCCCCTCTTCTGGCGAGACCGGGCGACGGACATGCACTACATTCTCGATCACCTCGACGAGCTCGAGGCCGCCGTTCCTGGCCTCGCCGGACGGATCGACCACGATCGCATCGCCGCGGTCGGACACTCGCTCGGCGCCGAGACCGTCACCAGCCTCCTCGGCATGCAGATTCTTGACCCCGACGACCCACGCGAGAAGGATCTGTCGGACTACCGAATCAAGGCGGCGGCCGTGATCGCTGCACCCGGAATCGGAGACGAGCATTTGTCTAAACAGGCTGCCGAAGGTTATCCGAGCCTGAAATTCATCGACTTCTCCAACATGACGAGCGAGGCACTCTTCATTGCCGGAGACAAGGACCTCAACCTCATGTTCTCCGACCGGCTCAGCTATCGCTGGGACGCTTACACCTATGCCCCTGGTCCCAGCACGCTCTTGACGTTCTTTGGAGCGGAGCACATGTTCGGGGGCATAGACGGTTACGACACCGCCGAGACGACCGATCTGAACCCGGTGCGCGTCGCCACGCTGCGTGCCCTCGTCTGGGCCTACCTTCGATCGCAGCTCTATCCCGGCGACACCGCCTGGGCCGACGCCATCGCGGCACTCGAGGGCAGCGACGATCCGATCGCGAAGGTCGAGTCGAAGAAAGCGTTCGCGGCGTCGACGTCCTAGCTCGCCGATCCGCGAGCGGTTCAGAACTGTTGTTTTCGCCGCGCAAGGGCTGATTCGAGTACGACCATCGCCAGGCGCCCTCGGACCAATAGCGGCACGCCAGTCCCACCCCACCCCACCAAGGAGCCAACCATGAGCCAGGCACAGCGCGACGCGCTCGACGGAATGTTGCGAGAAGGACCGCTCGACCTCGGAGGCGACGTGCTCGAGCAACGACCGATCTTCGAGCAGATGATGGCCGCGACGCCGCTGCCCGACGACGTCACGACGACGTCAGGAACGCTCGGAGACATCCCCGTCGTCACCATCGACGTCGAAGGTATCGATGACAACGGCACCGTCATCCTCTATTTCCACGGCGGCGCGTTCGCGATCGGCACCGCCGCATCGTCGGTTGGGCTCGCCTCCAACCTCGGCCGCCACGCCCGCGCCCGCGTGATCTCGGTCGACTACAGGCTCGCACCCGAGCACCCCTACCCGGCCGCACTCGAGGACGCCATGGCCGCCTACCGAGCTCTTCTGGACGGAGACCACGCGCCGTCCCAGGTCGCGATCGCCGGAGAGTCGGCCGGGGCGGGCCTGGCGGCAGCCACCCTGGTCGCGCTCGAGACGGCCGCGTTGCCACAACCGGCCGCGGCGTTGCTCATGTCTCCATGGGACGACCTGACGCTTTCAGGCACCAGCATGAAGGGAAAAGCCGCTCTCGACCCAGCGCTTACTCCGGAGGGCCTTCGGCGCCGCGTCGCGGACTACGCGGGTGACGCAGACTCGGCCGACGCGCGGATCAGCCCCGTCTTCGCAAACCTGGCCGGCCTGCCACCTCTGCTCATCCAAGCCGGCTCGCACGAGATCCTGCTCGACGACGCCACCAGGCTCGCCGCACACGCGGCGGCAGCGGACGTCGAGGTCACCCTCGACGTGACACCCGGCGTGCCCCACGTCTTCCAAGCATTCGCCGGCATGCTCGACGAAGCAGACGCCGCCCTCGCCCGCGCCGGCGCCTTCCTAAGCTCACACTTCGCGGCCCGCCACGAGTCAGCTCTGATCGGCGTCGGGAGTCGCCCTTGAGTCGTCTTCGTCGCACAGCGAGCAGAGTTCAGCCTATGCCGCCGTGTGCGCTGCCGCGCTCAAGATCGTCGGTGCCGACCCACCACCGCTACGCGTCTTCCTCGGCCGGTCGCCTCTCGGCATCGGCACGGCCGACAGCGAGTCCCGCATCGAGACGTGCCGAGCCTAGCAGCGGACATCGATCGAGGCCCACGGACGCTTAAGCGCGCCAAACCCGAGCAAGGCACCCAGACGCGATCGCGGCAACACCGAATACTGGCAGATGACGACGGGATTACCGCGTGCCAGGGTTGCTCGGGGCGTTGAAGCACCAGGTCGAAGAGGACAGCCAAGGCACATCCAGGCAGAACAGGGCGGGAAGCGCGATTCCGCCGACCCGCCCGCAAACGCTTCAGCCTCCATGGTGAGGAGGGGGTCAACGGTTCGAGTCCGTTAGAGGGCTTCACGAACCCCTGGTAATCAGCTCCTTTTCACCCCGGACGAGACGACGGTCAGAGGCGTCGACGTCCACCAAGCGTCCACGCGCCGCCCGCCCGCCCTCTTCCGGGCCGCGAAATCGCTGTTCCTGAGCGGGGTGGCGGGCTTCGGGTGCGACGTCTACGCAGCGTCCACCGTCCGCTCGAGCGCGAGCGCGTCGAGGAGGGCGACGGCGTGTTGGCGGCTGTCGTTCGCGAGGTGGCGGTAGTGCCGGTCGATCATCGCGATGCTCGAACCGATGAAGCGGGAGACGGCGAAGACGGGGACGCCGGCGCGGAGCGCGAAGGTCACGTAGGTGTGGCGCATGTCGTAAAGGTCCGGGGGAGGCTCGATCCCGGCGGCTTCCTGCGCAGATTTCCAGTGGCGGCGTCCGAAGACACGGAAGTCGATCCGGCCGCCGCGCCCGTTGGGAAACAGGATCGGATTGTCTGACGCCGGCAGCCCATCGAGAGCCGCGAGCGCCTTGGCCTGCAGCGGCACAGCCGGGGTGCTCAACCCTGTCTTCGTCGGCTTCAGACGGCCGTTCGCGTATGCCCGGCGGACGTAGACGACACCGAGCTCGCGATCGACGTCGTGCCGCTCGAGCGCGAACAGCTCAGCGGGCCGCAGCCCTGTGGCGACACCGAAGACGATCATCGGCCCGTAGATCGGGCCGAGCCATGAGGCGAGCGCCTCGACCTGGGCCCACGAGTCGAACGGCCGCTTCTCCCTGGGGCGACGCTGCGAGTTGCGGATGCCGCGCTTCGCCGGATTGGACTCGATCAGCCCCCAGTCGACAGCGCAGTTCAACACCTGGCGCAGCGCCTGGGTCGCCTCGAAACGATGTCCTTCCGGAATGGTCAGCCGCGACGCGTACACCTGTCTGGGCGAGAGCTCCGCAAGCCGCGCATCGCCGAGCGCGGCGGTCGCCTTGCCGAGCAGCCAACGCAGTTTCGCCAGCGTCACCGGCGCCCCATGATGCACCTGGAGGTACTCGTCGACCAGGTCGCCGAGAGTGATCGTGGCCGCTCCTCCCCCTGGACCAAGCCGGTCGAGAACCTTGCGCAGTGCCCGCTGCGCCTCCGCGTGTGTCGCGACCCCACCGACTTGCCGCCTCGCCGAGCCGCGTCCTGCGTCCCGGTACCGATAGGCCCACAGCGACTCACCCTCAGCGCCCTTCGCCTGAGCTTGAACACCTGCCCCTGCTGGATCATGGCCCCGACCTCCTGGATCGACTACGAGATCCAGGAATCTCAGCCGCTCCGCTCCTCCGGATCTTTGACTACCTCTCTCGCACGATGGAGTGTCGCGCGCCGTCGATCTTCGCGTGCTGTCGATTTCGGGGTCTGCCGTTCGTGTAACGGGTGAAGGCCGGTAAACAACCGGCGATCCCGATCCAACAGGAGGCGACCATGAAGCAGTATCTCGTCAGCGTGTACCACCCCGAGGACAACGACTTCTCCGCAGAGACGATCGAGGCGATCTTCCGCGACGTCGACACCCTCAACAGCGAGCTGCAGGCCAGCGGGGCGTGGGTGTTCGCGGGCGGGCTTCACCCGACGAGCACCGCGACCGTCGTCCGGCTCGACGGCGACGAGGTGCTCACGACCGACGGGCCGTTCGTCGAGGGCAAGGAGCACATCGGCGGCTTCTGGGTCATCAAGGCCGAAGACCTCGACGCCGCGCTCGCCTGGGCGCGCAAGGCTGCCCGGGCCTGCCGCGTGCCGATCGAGGTGCGGCCATTTCAGGAAGAGGCCGCCGGCTGAGCCCCGACGCGCCCGCCGCCGAGGAGATCGAGCGTGTGTTCCGCGACGAGTACGGTCGCGCGGTGGCCGTCCTGGTACGCCTCCTCGGCGACATCGACGCCGCCGAGGAGGCCGTCCAGGACGCGTTCACGATCGCGCTGCGCCGCTGGCCCGAGGCCGGGCTGCCTCCCAGTCCCGCCGGATGGATCATCACCACCGCCCGCAACCGGGCGATCGACCGCCACCGCCGCGAGGCGACCCGCGATCAACGCCACGCGGAGGCGGCGATGCTCGCCGGCAGCGACGCTGACGAGGAAGAGACGGACGACGTGACCGACGAGCGGCTCCGCCTGATCTTCACCTGCTGCCACCCCGCCCTCGCCGTGGACGCGCAGGTCGCGCTGACGCTACGGCTACTCGGAGGGCTGACGACGGCCGAGATCGCACGCGCGTTCCTCGTCCCCGAGCCGACGATGGCGCAGCGGCTCGTCCGGGCCAAGGGAAAGATCCGGGCCGCCGGTATCCCGTTCCGCGTCCCCGACGTTGCCGACCTGCCCGACCGGCTCCGCGCCGTCCTCGCCGTCCTCTACCTCGTCTTCAACGAAGGTCACACCGCGAGCAACGGGCCGCGGCTCGCCCGCGCTGACCTCGGCGCCGAGGCGATCCGCCTCGGCCGGCTGCTAGCCGGGCTCATGCCCGACGACCCCGAGGTGGCGGGGCTCCTAGCACTGATGCTCCTCACCGAGTCGCGCCGCAGTGCTCGCACAACGCCCACCGGCGAGCTCGTCCTCCTCGCCCACCAAGACCGCGGCTCTTGGGACAAAGACCTGATCGCCGAGGGACAGGGGATCCTCCGCGGCTGCCTGCGCCGCAACCAGCCGGGCCCCTACCAGCTCCAGGCCGCCATCAACGCCGTCCACAGCGACGCCGCGACCGCTGCGGACACCGACTGGGCGCAGATCGTCCAGATCTACGACCACCTGCTCGCCCTCGCCCCCAGCCCCGTTGTCGCCCTCAACCGCGCCGTGGCCGTCGCCGAAGTCGACGGACCCGGCGTCGCCCTCTCGCTCCTCGACGGGCTCGATCTTAACGGCTACTACGTCTACCACGCGGCCCGCGGCGAGCTGCTCTCGCGCCTCGGCCGACCTAGCGAGGCGACCGCGGCCTACGACGCCGCGATCGCGGCGACCCGAAACGATGCCGAGCGCGCCTCGCTCGAACAACGACGCCGGGCGCTCGCCCAAGCCACGACCGAGAACATCACACGAAATCAGCCGGCGCGCTGATCCAGGTCAACGCACTCCCCGAGCCCGAGGGCACGCCCGTTCCCGCCCGTGCCCGTCCCTCAGCCGGCGTCACACCGGGCAAACGGCGTGGCCAAAAGGCTCGTTTTGTCGCTTATGGTATGGAGCCCTTGTGGAGCCTAGCGGGCGCAACCGGTGGCAAAAGTTCTGCTAGGTTGAGGCCGCTAACCCGCGTAGTTAGGGCAACTCTGTTGCCACTGGTTGCCACCAGTTGCGGACGAAATTCCATGGTAAGGAGGGGGTCGACGGTTCGAGTCCGTCAGAGGGCTCTACAAAATCCCCGCTTATGGCGGTTTCCTGCCACGATTCCGTTGCAGATCGTGCAGTTTGATGAGGGGTATGGAGCCTTTATGGAGCCTTCACCTCAAAAACCGCCTCAAAATGTTGTCT
>Ga0302326_10030534_pt1 | contig 10784 bp, 7 predicted proteins | sample Palsa_T0_3_FD_202264 | JGI IMG/M metagenome (GOLD analysis project Ga0302326, IMG submission 202264) | Peat permafrost microbial communities from Stordalen Mire near Abisko, Sweden - Palsa_T0_3 | ecosystem: Environmental > Terrestrial > Soil > Palsa > Peat permafrost | place: Sweden: Abisko...
AAAATCAGAGAATGCGGCCCGACAGTGGATGAGTAAGTAATACGTGATGATTGTTGCCGAGACTGCGATTGGCGTGTTCTCATTCCAATGCGAATCGATCCGGGGGCTGAATGCACGCGAAATTCAAGAAACCGTCAACTCTCTTACGAGTATTCGCTGCGGGCCTGGGAGTCCTCGTCATTGCTGGATTGGCCCTTCCGATGAGAGATGCTCCCTTCATAGGCCATCCGCACTCGCTCGTCTTCGCGGCTGCCGATCCGAGTTGTCAGGCTGTGGACGCCGCGAGCAAGAAACAGCAAAGCATTCCGTACCGTATGTCGGGCACATCGAGCTTCGGATCAAGTCCCGCAAAGACCACCGAGGGTGTTGTCGTCGACGGCACTCTTTACTCGCAGGTAAACGGCCAGTGGGTCTCCATGCCTCTTCCGCCTCCGAGACCGAGGGCGAATGAGGCGGACGGCGCGAAAACGAGCCTGAAGCAGTTATGCCAGCACGTGCGCGACGAGGCGGTCAACGGTGAGGATGCGGCCGTTTACAGCATCCACATTGAAACCCCGCCGGGCAATGGCGATCAGTTGATATGGATCTCTGTGAGCAAGGGCCTTCCGCTGCGCATGGATATGGATTTCACCAGCAAGAAAGGTGATAAATCGCACTCTTCCATTCGCTACGACTACAACAACGTGCAGAAGCCGATGTCTTGAAATCGCCTCAGGCGGACTGCGCGACAGGAAAGAGGTGCAAAGGCCGTCAGGCTCACTGCACCTCTTTACCTATGTGGCAGTTGTTTTTTACTGCTCGTCGAGCTGAATCACCTGAATCGCGTATGCCGGCACCGTGTGATGCAAATGATTGCTGATGTCGTGCAGCGCAGACTCTACCGGCACAATCTGGGTTGGCTTTTCCAGCGTATTGGTGGCCTGCGTACTATGCGCGCTCATGCTGATGAGCGCGCCCGTTTCAGCCAGCTTTGCGCCTTCAATTTCGATGTCGACCGGTTGAGCGGTGGACGAAGCGTTCACAAGCTTGAGGTAAAGCCGTTTCTTCGCCGAATCGCGCGTGATGGAGTAGAACAGCTTCGGATTATCGGCTTCGAGCCCTTTTCCTTCCAATTTTGCAGCCAGCGTCTGATCGCCCAGATATTTTGAGAACATCACCTGCGCGTAGTAGCTCGGCGATCCGTAGCTCTTCATGGCGTCATAGCCAATCAGGTCGGTCTCCCACTGCATGCCGCCGGGGTTCACGTTCACCAGCAGCGGCGCATACGACGCCATGATGACGATGTCGCTATTGCGCTCGAGGCCTGTCATCCATGCTGCATCTCCCAACGCCGCGCCAAAGTTGGGAGTCGGCATACCCTCGCGCGTGGCCCATTCGCCGACGAAGACTTTCGGGCCGTTGCGATCGGCTTTGTCGTAGCGGCCAGCGTCCCACTTCGGGGCTGCGTTCGAGCTGGGCGGGTCGTAGTGGGTGGCATCGTGAAAGTTCTGGGTGGCGCGAACGTAGAAGTGCTCGTCTATCACGTCCGGCTTTACATCTTTGACGGGTGCTGTGGCAATCAGCTGCAGGTCAGGATACTTCGCCTTAATGGCCTTGTAGAACTGCGTATAGCGGCCGTTGTAACTGCCTGACCGGTCAAACCAGTCCTCATTGCCAATCTCGACATAAGTAAGCTTGAACGGGTCCGCGTGCCCGTCCTTGGCACGCTCGGCGCCCCACTTGGTATCGGCGCCGCCGGTCAGGTATTCAAGTTCGTCCAGGGCGTCCTGCACGTAAGGGTCGAGATCGGAGCCGGGCTTCACATGCTCCTGCATCATGGAGTAACCGGCGTAGACAGCTAGCACCGGCTGCATCTTCAGGTCTTCGCACCACCCCAGAAATTCGAGCAGGCCAAGGCCATCAGACGAGTGGTAATGCCATGGACTTGGATGGGTGGGGCGATCGACCATGGGACCAATGGTCTTCTTCCACTGGTAGCGCTCGCCAATGTGGTCCCCTTCAAGGTAATTGCCACCGGGGAAGCGCAAAAACGCCGGATGCATGGCCGCCAGCTTTTCCATCAGATCGATGCGGTTGCCATTGACGCGTCCGTGGTAAGTCGGCGGAAACAGCGACACCAGATTCAGCCACAGCGTTCCTGAGTGGCCCACAGTAAAGTTCAGATGATTGGCCGCCGAAGGCTCAATTGCACCTGTCTTGAGCGTGTATTTGTATTGCTTCCAATCCGTCGAAACACCGGAGACCCGCGCCGTCGCCACCGCTTTGCCGCTCTGGTCATTGATCAGGTTTACAGTCACCGGTCCCAGATCTCCGGAGTCTGCCTTGGCGTAGAACGAGCCCTCGTAGGTCGTGTTGGGCCGCAGCGGCATGCCCCACCAACCCTGGTTGAGAACGCCCGCCTGATTGTGGGCGTCGGCCTGCTTCACATCGATCCGCAAGCTGGATTTCAGAGCTTCGCTGGGCCCTGTCGCCTTGTCGACCGAGATCGCCGCCGAGGAATTGCCATCTTCCACCAAGTACCAGTAGAGAACGCCGCTCCAATCGCCGCCAAAGGTGCGGTTGCGCACCATCTCCGCGTAGAGCCCGCCATCGTAGGAGTAGTTAATTTCCTCGGTCATCAGGCCATAGAGCGTAGGGCTAACCTTGAAAACCGGCTGGTCGGCGTGGATGGTGAGAGTGGCTGACGGCGCCTGGGCTTGCAGCAAAGTACTGGCAAAGATTACGGCGACCGTGAGGCGAGCAAACGTTTTCTTGATCATGCGGATTTTCCCCTGAAGTTGGTGCCCGGCCAGTATAACGCGATTGGGGCTGGATGTGGCCAGGGGGTCAGAAAGTGTTTACTTGGGGCCGAGAATCTTGCCCCAGTTAACGATGACGCGAGCTTGAAACTGCCACTCCGGACCGGTATTGAGATCGAGCTGCGCGGTTTCCAGCTCAACTTGGCCGTTGGGGAAGGGAATCACCAAGCCCTCTTCCGTACCAACAGTCTGCTGCCCGGCAGCGGCCTCATGCGCGAAGCCAAGAAAGAAAGCTGTGCCTCGCTTGTCCAGGGTGCGGAAGTAGTCCGCGAAACCCTGGTAATCGGACCTGGGGTTAGACGAAGATGCGCCGATTGCGCCGGACCATGTAAAGTTGGCAGCAATCAGATTGTTACCTTTGGAAAACTGCGGCGCAACCGTTGCTCCTGCGCGGCCTCCGCCGCCGCGAGTGAACAGGGCTCCGCGCGGAGCCAACGACAGCAGGAAGCTGCCCTTTTGCATAACCTGCTGCCGTATTACGAAGTCGAGCCGGTTGCCAAATCGAGTAGTTCGATCACCGCCGGTCGATTCCGAATCCAGCAGATTCACCAGCACACTGAAGTCCGTATTCGACTTGAAAGGCGCAATCGAAAGAACCGTGGGAAGGGTTCGGCTGTCGCCCGTCACCGACTCGAAGCCAAGCTCGGTCTCGACGCACTTCGAGCAGATGGGAGGCGGGCTGAATATGAACGTGGTTCCGTAGTCGGAGACGGAAGCGTTGAGCGGTTGAGCGCTTGCCGGAGGTTGCGGCGCGGTCTGGGCAGGCGCGGCGACAGCCATGCTGGTCAGCGTCAAGACCGTAAGAAATCGAGACAGCGATACCATCCCCCGATCAGATCCCCCGTACGAGTTTAGATCAAGCCCGGTCGATGGAATGCTAATTTTCGATTTGAGTTGTGGCCGGCGTGAGCCGCAGCTGGAACGAGCTATTTGATCCAGCCGCCGCCCACAACTTCATCGCCGTCATAAAAGACTGCGGACTGCCCAGGGGTAACCGCGCGCTGCGGTTCGTCAAAGGTAGCCATCGCTTCGCCCGGCACCGCTGCAGGCTCAATCGTGGCCCAAGCCGGCTCATGGCGATGGCGGATCTTCGCCCGCACGCGCATCGGCCTGGTCAGCTCAGGAATGCTGATCCAGTTAAGGTGGTTGGCGCGCAGGGTCCTCGTGGCCAGCTCCGCGTCTGCGCTCCCAGCCCCTTGCGTTGACCCACCGTAAAGTTTGAAATTCCCTCGTGGCGGCCGATTACCCCACCGTTGGAAGCGACCAGCTCTCCGGCTGTCTCCGGCATCGCCTCGCCTTGCTCTTCCAGATAAGCCGTCAAAAACTGCTTGTAATCTCCGCCAGGAATGAAGCAGATCTCCTGCGAATCGGGCTTCTCCGCCAGCGCCAGTCCGGCACTGCGTGCGGCAGCCCTTACGTCTGGCTTTTTCATTGCTCCGAGTGGAAAGAGCGTCCGCGAAAGCTGCTCCTGCGTCAGGCCGAAGAGGAAGTAAGTCTGATCCTTGGCAACATCCGCGGGCCGCTTGAGAATCCAGCGCGCGCGCTGAGGATCGTACTCATTCACCGCGTAGTGCCCGGTGGCGATGCGGCCTGCGCCGATGGAGCGGGCAGTCTGAAGCAGCGCATCGAACTTGAGATGGTTGTTGCAGAGTGAACAGGGAATCGGCGTGCGGCCGTGGAGATACTCGTCCACAAATGGGCGAACGACGTCCTTCTCGAAGCGCTCCTGCTGGTTGACTACGTAGTAGGGTATTCCGAGGTGCTCCGCCACGCGCCGTGCGTCATAGACATCATCCAGCGAGCAGCAGCGGCCGGCCTTGGGCGCATCCGGAATGCCGTGCTTTCCGGCTAGGCGCGTCTGATCCCAGAGCTGGAGGGTTAGACCGACGACGGTATCTCCCGACTGGGCGAGCATCGCCGCAACCGCAGAGGAGTCGACCCCTCCGGACATGGCTACGGCGATCGTGGTTGGCTCTGTCATGGGTTCCTTCTTAAATGCGCTTTTGGCGGAGTTTGCGTTGCCGGCGTGCCTGTCTTTGCTAACTCCCCTTCCGCATCTCTACCCCAGCGTTCCCGCCGCAACCGGCGAAAGCGCCCGCAAATGTTCGACGGCGGCAGGAACCACTTGCAGAACATGATCCACATCCGCATCGGTCACAGTCTTCAGCAAGCTGAAGCGAAGACTGGCGCGGGCGCGGTTCTTATCCAGACCCATGGCCATCAGCACATGGCTGGGTTCGGTCGCCCCAGAGTGGCAAGCCGAGCCGCCGGAGATGGAAACGCCCTTCATATCCAGCGCAATCACCAGAGCTTCGCCTTCCAGCTGGTCGAACCAGATATTGGCTGTATTCGCGGCGCGCGGAACGGCCTTGCCGTCCGCGCCCACGCCGTTGATGCCGGTACCCGGAATTTCCAGAATGCCGGCTTCCAAGCGGTCACGCATCACGGCCAGCCGGTAAATGGTCCCGTCATCCAGCGAGTGCATGGCCAGCTCTGCAGCTTTGGCGAGGCCAACGATACCGGCCACATTCTCCGTACCGGCGCGCTGGCGGCGTTCGTGGCTTCCACCCACCAGCAGCGGCTCGATTGGAGTTCCGCGCCGCACGAACATCGCGCCAATGCCCTTAGGCCCGTGCATTTTGTGCGCGCTGATGGAGAGCAAATGACATCCAAATCGGCGCACGTCAAACTCGATCTTCCCAGCTCCCTGCACAGCGTCGATATGGAAGAAAATCCCGGTATCCGCGGCGATTCTGCCGATCTCTTCCACGGGCTGAAGAACTCCGGTTTCGTTGTTGGCCAGCATCACGCTGATCAGTCGCGTCTCCGGGCGAATGGCGCGAAGGATATCCGTCGGGTCAATCAAGCCGCTTGGCTGTGGCGCCACGAACGTGGTCTCCACGCCGTGCCGCGCCAGGCGCTTGGCCGCTTCCAAAATGGCCGAGTGCTCGATGGAAGTCGTTATGAAGTGGTCGCCAGGGTGCAGCAGTCCGAAGATGGCCGTGTTGTCGCCCTCGGTTCCACCGGAGTTGAACACCACCTCGGCGTCGTGGCAGTTGAAGAACCGCGCCATGGTCTCGCGCGCCCGGTCGACTGCGGTGCGCGCTTGCTGACCGTGCTGGTGAATCGAAGACGCGTTGCCGAAGTGCTCCATCCAATACGGGCGCATGGCCTCCATTACCTCTGGCAGTAGAGGGGTGGTGGCGTTGGCATCCATATAGACTCGGCGCATGGCGAGGATCTCCTTATCCAAGATTGTAAGGGGTTTTGGGTTTTAGCGCGCAGCACGCACATCGAACGGGGGAATCGCGGGCCTGGGATGCAAGGAAACGGCCCTGGCGTGCAGCGGTTTTCAAGTTGAATTCAACAGGTTCCCGGCGAGCGGGCGGAGGGTGGCCTTTTGCGGTCGCCGGCTAAAGGAGATCGCAATGAAAGCACTTACTTGCACCCGTAACGCTTTCTCGTAGCAGCAGCAACCGCGGAGAGCAGGGCAGCATGGTGTCTTCCTGCAGTATTTTGACGCGGCTTCAAGATAGTGAGACGGTTATTCTTAACGCAATAGCTTAGTTCACAACGGTACCGCCTTTGATATAGTCAGGTACGGAACTTTGAGTGAGGTTAGATCGGGATCGCGCGCGGCATGAAAGCAAGTGCTTTCATCTTTACTACTTGAATTGTTTGCATATGTGTTTTGAGCAAGGCCGAGTGGAATCGGCTCCAATTCAGCCAGGGGGACGCATGAGCCGCGTTGAGCAACGGAGAAGCCGATTGGAAAGCTCTTTCTTGGCGGATTCCGCACCCAATCTGCTGATCGAGCCAAAATGGTTTGCCGTCTACACCGTCTCTCGCCACGAAAAGCGCGTGGCCCAGCACCTGACTCAGCGGCAGATCGAGTTCTATCTTCCCCTCTACAAATCGGAACGCAAATGGAGCGACGGCTCGCGCGTTACGCTGGACCTTCCCTTGTTTCCGGGCTACCTTTTCGTCCACATCAAGCGGACTGAGCGGACGCACGTGCTGGGTGTCCCGGGCACCCTCGCGGTCGTCGGCGGCACTGGACGGGAGCCGGCTCCGTTGCCGGATGCGGCAATTGAAGCGTTGCGGGCCGGGCTTCATCTGCGGCGTGTTGAACCACACCCCCTGTTGACGATAGGCCAGCGCGCTCGCATCTGTTCCGGGGCCCTGGCGGGAATGGAAGGGATCGTGGTGCGCAAGAAGAACAGCTGCCGCGTCATCCTGACGATCGAGCATATTCAGCGGAGTATCGCCGTGGAAGTGGATGGCCACGATCTGGAGCCGTTGAATGGGATTCCGATTTGCAGCTCCAAGATAGGCAAAGCCTGAATCCGATTTTCAGCAGGTCAAATCTGCGGTTATCTTGGGCTCTTGCGGTAGCATCGATTGTTAGCCACGGCTTTGCACCAAGTCAGACACCGCTGGAGTTTCCCCGCAATCGCTTCATCTATCGAAAATAACCTAGATAACCAGCTTCCAAAAATTGGCGTCTAAGGTTCAAGAGGACACCAGGGTTATCGTGCCTTCCTACGCGGTTGACAATTACAAGGCCATACGGCGATTCTGCGAAGGAGCATATCCTCAAATGTGTTCGATGCGGAGTTGCGAGTGTCTGAGTTCGAAGACAAACCAGCCGGTCAACGTATCGGCCCAGACCATCAGTTAAATGCGCCTCCAAAATCCGGGAATAGCTGGATTATCTGGACCATATTGATATTGGCCCTGGTGGCAGCTGCCTACTACTTTTTGCATATGCGCGGCTCCAGCAAAACGGCCAAATCGGCCGCAAGCGCCGGCGGCGGTGCGGGCGGGCGAAGAGGCATGACCGGTCCCGTGCCTGTAACGGTTGCTACCGCAACCAAGGGCAACATCGGCGTTTACCTGGATGCACTTGGAACCGTTACTCCGGTCTACACAGATTCGATTACCGCGCAGGTGACGGGCGTTCTTACTGCGGTCAACTACAAAGAGGGTCAGTTCGTTCATAAAGGCGATTCATTGATCGAGATTGATCCGCGGCCGTATGAAGCAACGTTGGCTCAAGCGCAGGGAACGCTCGAGCGAGATCAAGGGGTGCTGGCGCAGGCGCAAATGGATCTGGATCGCTATCGTGCAGCTTGGGCGCGCAACGCCATCAACAAGCAGCTATTGGACGACCAGGAAAAGATCGTCCTACAGGATAAGGGCACCGTCAAACTGGACCAGGGTACTGTTCAGTACGATGAGGTGCAGCTGAGCTTTTGCCACATCACGTCGCCGATTTCGGGGCAGGCTGGTCTCCGCCTGGTGGATCCGGGGAACCTGGTGCAGGCCAACGGAACCAATCCACTGGTGGTCATTACGCAGATGCAGCCGACTACGGTGATCTTTACCCTTGCCGAAGACAGCCTCGGCCAGGTAGAAGCGCGCATGCGCAAGATGCACTCGCTTCCGGTAGAGGCATGGGATCGAAATTCGACGAACAAGCTTGCGGATGGCAAGCTGCTCACGATCAATAACCAGATTGACACCACCACGGGAACGGTAAAGCTTCGCGCCACCTTTGACAACAAGAACAACCCGCTCTTTCCTAACCAGTTTGTGAATACGAGATTGCTGGTGAATACGCAGGACGGGGTAACACTGATTCCGTCGGGGGCTGTGCAACACAACGGCCAGGTGGCATTCGTGTACGTGATAGACACAAAGGTGGCCAGCGTGCAGAATGTCAAGACCGGCGTCTCCGATGCAGGGCAGACTGCCGTTCAGGGGATCAATCCGGGGACAGTCGTGGCTACCAGCAGCTTCGACAAGTTGCAGGCGGGCAGCCAGATCACGGTGTCGAAACAAGCGATAGCGCCCAACCCAGCCGAGGACAACACTCCGTGAGTCCATCAGCGCCTTTCATCCAGCGTCCTGTTGCAACCGCGCTGCTGATGGTCGCAATTCTGCTGGTGGGTATCGTCGCCTATTTCCAGTTGCCGGTGTCTGCGTTGCCGGAGGTCGACTACCCCACCATCCAGGTGGTGACCTTCTATCCGGGCGCCAATCCCGATGTGATGGCGACGACGGTGACGGCTCCGCTGGAACGCCAGTTTGGCCAGTTGCAGGGCTTGAGCCAGATGACGTCGACCAGTTCAGGCGGCTCCTCGGTCGTTGTGCTGCAGTTCGCGCTCACGTTGAATATCGACATTGCGGAAGAAGAAGTGCAGTCGGCGATCAACGCTTCACAGAGTTTTCTGCCGTCGAACCTGCCTGCGCCGCCGGTCTACAACAAGACCAATCCGGCCGATGCCCCAGTGCTCACCCTGGCCATCACCTCTGATTCCATGCCGCTATCCGAGGTAGAGGACATGGTGGACACCCGGCTTGCGCCCAAGCTCTCGCAGTTGACCGGCGTCGGTCTGGTCAGCATCAGCGGCGGACAGAAACCCGCAGTAAGAATTCAGGCCAACCCCACAGCCCTGTCCTCTTACGGTCTAAACATGGAGGACCTGCGCACAGCCCTCGTGCAAGCCAGCGTAAACCAGGCTAAAGGCAACTTTGACGGTCCGCATCAGGACTACCAGATCAACGCCAATGACCAGCTGATCACCAGTGACGACTACCGCGGCCTGGTTGTGGCCTACCGCAACGGCGCGCCCGTGATGCTGACCGATGTTGCCAAGGTCGTAGACGGCATCGAGAACAAGAACCAGGCCGCCTGGATGAACGAGACGCCGGCGGTGATCCTGAACATTCAGCGCCAGCCCGGCGCCAACACCATCAACGTGGTAAAGGCCATCAAGGCGATTCTTCCACTACTCGAAGTGAATCTCCCTGCCTCCATAAAAGTCACTCCGCTCACTGATCTCACCACGGCCATAAACGCATCGGTCGACGATGTGGAATTTGAGCTGGTGCTGACCATCGGGCTGGTGGTGATGGTCATCTTCTTATTCCTGCGCAACGTGTATGCCACCATTATTCCCAGTGTGGCCGTGCCGCTTTCGCTAGTGGGCACCTGTGGCGCGATGTATGCGTTGGGCTACAGTCTTGACAATCTTTCCCTCATGGCGCTCACCATCTCTACCGGCTTCGTGGTGGACGATGCGATCGTCATGATCGAGAACATCTCCCGATACCTCGAAGCCGGCGACACTCCCATGCAGGCCGCCTTGAAAGGCGCTGAGCAGATTGGCTTCACCATTATTTCTTTGACGGTTTCGCTGATCGCGGTGCTCATACCGCTGCTGTTCATGGGCGGGGTCATCGGCCGCCTGTTTCGCGAATTCGCCGTCACGCTGGCTGTCACCATCATTCTTTCCGCAGTGGTTTCGCTGACTTTGACGCCGATGATGTGTTCACGCATCCTGCGCTACACGCCGGTAGAAAAACAGGGCCGCTTCTTCAAGGCATCCGAGCGCGTATTCGAAAACATCATCGCGTTTTATGGCCGCACGCTGAAGTTTGTGCTTCGTTTCCAGGGCATCACGCTGCTCGTAGCCCTGGCCACGCTGTTACTCACCATTTTCCTTTACATCATGATCCCCAAGGGATTTTTCCCTACCCAGGATACGGGCGTAATTCAAGGCATTTCGCAGGCGCCGGCGACCATCTCCTTCGCGGCCATGGAGGAGAAGCAGCAGCAACTGGCGCGCATTGTGCTTGCAGACCCGGCTGTCGAGAGTTTGTCCTCGTTCATCGGGGCAGACGGGACGAACACCACGCTGAACAGCGGGCGCATGTCGATCAATCTGAAGCCGATCGGCGACCGCAGTCTGAGTGCCTCCGATGTAATTCGCCGCTTGCAGACGAAGCTCAAGGACGTTGATGGTATTGAGCTCTTCATGAGCCCGGTGCAGAACATCACCGTCGACGACCGCGTGAGCCGCACCCAGTACCAGTACACGCTTGAAGATCCAGACCCAAACGAACTGAATCTGTGGACCGGCAAATTGGTGGACAAGATGAAGCAACTGCCCCAGCTTGCCGATGTGGCCACCGACCAGC
>Ga0302326_10030537_pt1 | contig 10783 bp, 13 predicted proteins | sample Palsa_T0_3_FD_202264 | JGI IMG/M metagenome (GOLD analysis project Ga0302326, IMG submission 202264) | Peat permafrost microbial communities from Stordalen Mire near Abisko, Sweden - Palsa_T0_3 | ecosystem: Environmental > Terrestrial > Soil > Palsa > Peat permafrost | place: Sweden: Abisko...
GACCGCCTCCTGGATCCGCGCCCCGGCGGAGTCCAGCAGCCAGATCAGCGGGATCCGCTTGGTCAGCGCCAGCTCACGCAGGCGCGTGACCTTGAGCTCGCCGGTCATCCCCATTGAACCGGCCATCACCGTGAAGTCGTAGGCGACGACCGCCGCCGGGCGACCGTCGATCTTCCCGTAGCCCGTGATCACGCCATCGGCCGGGGCCTCGCGGCCGTCCATCGCGCGTTGGGAGAAGTGCGGCCGGCCGTGGATCCCGAGCTCGGTGAACGTCCCGTCGTCGATCAGCAGCGCGATCCGCTCACGGGCGGTCAGCTTGTCGGCCGCGTGCTGCGCATCGATCTTCGCCTGTCCACCGCCGAGCCGCAGTTGCTCGCGCCGGGCAGCGAGATCGTCGGCCAGCGGCCGCAGCAGGGATGTCGATGACATGTCGGTGGCCACGGCTGACGGGAAGTAACACGTTCCACTTCCCACTTTGCCATGGCCACGATCGTCGCGTCAAGTGGCTCGCCGCTGCTCGAACCGGCGGCGAGTTCGGCGCCCAGGCCGGGCGAGTGACGCTCCGCCAGTTACGGGCGCGTAGGAATAAAGTTCGCCCAATTACCATAACTGCGTTAGCGTGCGGAGATCAGACCGCACGTACAACGCGAAACGTTGAAAACTTGAGGATCGGCTCCAAAACTCGTATAGGTGTCCGCTGGCTTCCAGCAGTCACCCAGCACCGGGAGGCCCGAACGAAGGTCGTGGCTGCAGGGCACATACCAGGTGACACGACGGGAGCGCCCCAGGGCCCCCGGCCAGAGGGGCCGACGTCGTTGATGGAGGTGCTCGGTCCCGGCCGGTTGGAGCCGTATTTCCAGACGGTCGTCGACTGCGGGACTGGGACTGTGCGCGCAGTCGAGGCGCTGGCACGCTGGCGCACCGCTGACGGCAACGTACTCGAGGTCGAGCCAATGCTGAGGCTCGTCGAGGAATTCGATGCGTGGCCCCTGCTGGACGCCGAGATCCTCACCCTGGCGGTGACGGAGGTGGTGACCTGGAGACGGCTGCCGGGATTGGGCGGTCTCGAACTGCATGCCAACCTGTCGCCGGAAAGCCTGCGCGATCCGGATCTCGCGAGTCGTGTCGAGCAGACCTGCCGCGACGGCGGCCTTGATCCGGTGGCCCTGTGGCTGGAGGTCACCGAACGGTCGGTGATCGAGGATCTGGACGACGCGGCAATCACGCTCGACGAGATGCGCGACCTCGGCGTCCGGATCTGGGTCGATGACTTCGGCGCCGGATATGCGTCCCTGTCGTACGTCAAGGGACTGCCGATCGACGGGGTCAAGATCGACCGCAGCTTCATCTCCGACATCGAGACGAGCGGGGCCGGTCGCGCGATCGTCGACGCGGTCGTTTCGATCGCGTCGCGGCTGGCGCTGCGGGTGATCGCCGAGGGCGTGGAGAGCGAAGGGCAGGCCGACACCGTCCGGCGGCTCGGCGTCCATGCGATCCAGGGCTTCCACCACGGACGTCCACGGCCGGCGTCGAGCGTGACCGCCGGCTTCCTCGGTTCGCCCTCCCCCGCGTGACCGCCGTTTGTCGCCGCGGGCGGCTGGGTACGCAAGAGGTCGCGATGCGAAGGAAATCGAGTGCTCTGGCAGCGGTTGCCGCCGCGATCATGATCGTGCTTGCCGGGTGTGGCTCCAGCGGCAGCGCATCGAAAACGGCCGGCGGCGGATCGCCTCACGCCGGCTCCGCGGTGGTCAGGGCGGCCGACGTCACCGGCTCGAGCAGCGGGTACCGGTTCCAGGCCACGATGAGCGTCACGGGCGCTTCGACGGCGCTTAAGGCCACGATGTCCGGAATGATCCTCAGCGCCAGCCATCGCGGTGCGCTGGCGTTGCGCGAGCGCGTGCAGGGTCACTCGGTCAACGTCTCCGAGCGCTATTCGGGCAAGACGTACTGGGTCTCGGCGACCGGCATCCCGGGCGCCGCGGCGCTGACCAGCAAACCCTGGCTGAAATACAACCTCGGCTCGACGCTCAACCAGCTCGGTGTCGGCGGACTGCCCAGTGGGGGCTCGAACCCGACCCAGTTCCTCGCCTACCTGAAGGCTGCCGGCGCCGACACGCAGAAGCTCGGAACGCAGACGGTCCGCGGCGTCGCGACCACCCACTACGCCGTGGCCGTCAACCTGAACAGCTATGTACGGCTGGTCCCGTCCGCCGACCGTACGGCGGCCCGCAAGGCGATTCAACGCCTGATCTCGACGCTCGGTTCAAGCACGCTGCACATGCAGATCTGGGTCGACCACCACAATCTCGCTCGGCGCCTGTACCTGTCGTTCCCCGAATGTGTCGCGCAGCAACATCTGCACCTCGGGATGACGATCGATCTGTTCGATTTCGCTACCAAGGCGACGGTCACGTTGCCGACTGAGGCCCAGAGCTACGACATCACGTCGTTGGTCGACCGCGAGCTGGCGACCGAGAAGCTCGGCTGCTCAGCGTCGTAGCGTCCGCTCGTAGCCGCGCGCTCAGCGCCCCTTCCACTCCGGATCGCGCTTCTCGAAGAATGCGCGGACGCCCTCCTGGATGTCCTCGGTGCTGAATGCGATCGTCAGCTGGGAGCGCAAGAACGCGATGGCGTCGTCGAACGCCATGTCCTGCTGGCGGTACATCGCATCCTTGCCGAGCTTCATCAGCACCGGCGACTTGGCGGCCAGCTTGATCGCCCACTCGGCGACGGCCGCGGTCAGCTGGTCGGCGGGGACGACACGGTTGACGATCCCGATCCGCTCGGCCTCCACGGCTGAGATCTGCTCGCCGAGCAGCATCAGCTCGGCGGTCTTCTTGGCGCCGACGTTGCGGTAGATCAGCGCCATGATCATGAACGGGAACAGTCCGACGTTGATCTCCGGCGTGCCGAAGCGCGCGGTGTCAGCGGCGACGATCAGGTCGCAGGCGAGCGCGAGCCCGAGTGCGCCCGCCAGCACATGCCCGTTGGCGGCGCAGATCGAGGGCTTGCCAAGCTCCCCGAGCTCGCGGAATACGGCCGGGAACCGCTCGTTGGCGAAGTGCTTTGCGACCAGCGGCACGTCGGCCGAGAACCCGGTCAGGTTGCCGCCACTGGAGAACACGCGATCGTGCGTCGACGTCAGCACCAAACAGCGCGCGCGCTGGTCGTCACGGACCGTCTGCAGCGCGTCCAGCAGCTCGCCGAGCAGCTCATCTGACAGGGCGTTGCGGGTCTGTGGCTGGTCGAGCGCGATCGTCGCCACGCCGGTGGCGGCCAGCCCGTAGGTGATCGTTTGATAGGTCATCGGCCGACAGCCTACGCGGCCGCCTGAAGTGAAGAGTGGAAAGCTCTACTGTTCACTTTTGAGCACCCGCCCGCCGTACCAGCCCAGGAGAGATCCCGATGGCCACCTCCGACGTGATCAAGCCCGACCACGCCTCCGCCCGGAGGCACTTCATCTTCACCGACGACCACGAGCAGCTGCGGGAGTCGATCCACCGGTTCGTCATCGCCGAGCTCCAGCCCCACGCCGAGGAGTGGGAGGAGACGACGTTCCCGGACTCGGTGTTCGCGCGGATGGGCGAGCTCGGCTTCCTCGGCCTCGACAAGCCCGAGCAGTACGGCGGCCAGGGCGGCGACTACTACACGAGCCTGGTGCTGGCCGAGGAGATGGCCCACGCGCACTCCGGTGGGTTGGTGATGGGGGTCGCGGTTCACACCGACATGGCGATGCCCCCGATCCTCGCGTTCGGCACCGAGGAGCAGAAGCAGCAATGGGTCGTGCCGGCGATCGGAGGCCAGAAGATCCTCTGCCTGGGGATCACCGAGCCCGACGCGGGCTCCGACGTCGCCGGGATCAAGACCCGCGCCGCGCACGACCCGGGCGCCGGCGAGTACGTGATCAACGGATCGAAGACCTACATCACCAATGGTCACCGGGCCGACGTGATCGTGCTGGTGACCAAAACCGATGTCGACGCCGGCTACGACGGGTTCACGCTGTTCCTGGTGCCGATGGACGCGCCGGGCGTGATCCGGGAGAAGCGACTGAAGAAGCTCGGCATGCACTCCTCCGACACAGCGCTGCTCGCCTTCCAGGATGTCCGCGTGCCCGAGTCGGCGGTGCTCGGTCAGATCGGCAAGGGCTTCTACCACATCATGTGGGAGCTCCAGGGCGAGCGCCTGATCGGCGCCGCCGGCGCGGTCGCGGGCGCGCAGAACGTGTTCGACCGCACCCTGCAGTACGCCAACGAGCGCCGGGCGTTCGGCCGTCAGATCGGCCACTTTCAGGTGATCCGCCACAAGTTCGCCGAGATGGCGACCAAGATCGAAACCGCCCGCCAGCTCGTGTACACGACCGCCTGGCGCTTCCAGAACGGCGAGTACCCAGTCCGTGAGATCTCGATGGCCAAGCTGTACGCGTCGCGGATCGCCGTCGAGGTCGCCGACGAGTGCATCCAGATCCACGGGGGTGCCGGCTACATGCAGGAGTACGGGATCGAGCGCGTCTGGCGCGACATGCGCCTGAACCGGATCGGCGCGGGCACCGACGAGATCATGCTCGACGTGATCGGGCGCTCGTACGGCCTCTGAGATGTCGGAGTTGGCGGTCGGCGGCGGTGGCCGCACCGCCCGCGCACCCGGCCCCGCCGCCGCCCGCGGTCCCCATTTGGCGTTTGTTGAGCGTCCTGGCGCTGAAAAACGCCAAACGTCCAGCTCGGCGGAGCGGTAGCGTCCGGGCAGGCAACAAACGCAAGGAGCGAGAGCGATGGCCGAGGTACAGGTGACGGTGACGGAGAACGGCCCCTACAAGGTCGTCGGCGGGATCGATCTGGTCGACGCCGACGGCAACCCCGTAGAGACCAATGGCGTGGCGGTGTTCCTGTGCCGCTGCGGCGGCTCCACCACGAAGCCGTTCTGCGACGGGACCCATTCGAAGATCGGTTTCCAGGGCGCCGTCGCGGCGGTCCAGGAGGCCGACGGATAACCGCGTCGCGCGCGCCGGTCCCGCCGTTTACGCCCGCGCACGAGCGGCTGCGCGCCGAGATACGCGCGTTCGTGGCGACGCGGCTGGCGCCCCACGCCGACGAGTGGGAGGCCGCCGAGTGGTTCCCCAACGAGGCGTTTCAATGGTTGGCCGCTGCCGGCTATCTGGGGTTGAAGTTCCCGTCTGAGTACGGCGGCTCGGGCGACACGGTGGCGGCAGCGGTGCTGGTCGAGGAGCTGGCTCGCTGCGGCTCCGGCGGGGTCGCGGCCGGCCTCGGCGCGCATGCTGGAATCGCGCTGCCGCCGATCGAACGGTTCGGAACCGATCGGCAGAAGCAGCGCTACCTGGTGCCCGGGCTGCGCGGCGAGTTGATCGCGGCGCTGGCGATCACTGAGCCGGGCGCGGGCTCCGACGTGGCGGCGATCCGCACGCACGCGCGGCGCGCCGAAGGCGGCTACGTGGTCAACGGCTCAAAGCTGTTCATCACCGGCGGCGTGCGCGCCGACGCACTCGTGACCGCGGTGACGACGCAGCCCGAGGGCGGGCACCACGGGATCTCGTTTTTGATCATCGATCGCGGGGACGGAGTCACCGCGAATCCGATCCGCAAGCTCGGCTGGCATGCCTCCGATACGGCCGAGATCGCGTTCGACGACGTGTTCGTGCCGGACGGCAACCTGCTCGGCCCCGAGCACGGCGGGTTCTCGCTGATCATGGCCAATTTCCAGTGGGAACGGCTGTTGATGGCGCTCGGCGCGGTCGCCGCGATGCAGGTCTGCTTCGAGCAGGCGCTCGCGTTCGTGCGACGCGCCGAGGTGACCCAGGCGACCCGGCACGCGATCGCGCGGATCGCGGTCGAGATCCAGGCCGGACGCGACGTCACCTACCACGCGCTGCGTCGTCACGTTGCCGGCGTCGATGCCGTGCGCGAGGTCACGATCGCCAAGCTGCGAACCCAGCGCACGGCGGTCGACGTGATCGACTCCTGCCTATCACTGCATGGTCTCGACGCCCCGCCGTCGCTCGAGCGGGCGCTGCGCGACGCCCGCCTGGGCCCGATCGGCGGCGGCACCGACGAGATCATGAAGGAGATCCTCGGCCGGTCACTCGGGCTGTAGCTGCGGTCTGGGTCGTCGGCGCGCTGCTACGATTAACCTAATGGTTAACGATCCGTTCAGGGCGCTGTCACACCCGATTCGGCGCGGGATCGTCGAGCGCCTCGCCGAAGGTCCGGCGACGGTCGGCGTGGCCACTGCCGGGTTCGGCGTCTCCAAGCCCGCGATCTCCAAGCACCTGCGGGTGCTCGAGGAGACCGGCGTCATTACCCGCACCGTCCACGGCCGCACGCACCAGTTGGCGCTGGCGCCCGAGGTGCTGAGCGTCGCCGCGGACTGGATGGATCACCAGCGCGCGCTCTGGGAGCGCCTGTTCGATGTCGTCGATGACTACCTCAGAGAGGAAGGATCACAGTGAACCTGCCGCCGATTGTCTCCCCGCAGGAGTGGGACGCCGCCCGCGAGCAACTGCTCGTCAAGGAGAAGGAACTGACCCGGGCACGTGATTCGCTGGCCGCCGAGCGACGCCGGATGCCACGCGTGCTCGTCGACAAGCGATACATGTTCGATGGCCCCGACGGCCGCGTGAGCCTGGTCGACCTGTTCGAGGGCCGCCGTCAGCTGATCATCTACCGGTTCTTCTACGAGCCCGGCGTCGACGGCTGGCCCGAGGCCGGCTGCCGCGGCTGCTCGTTCATGGCCGATCAGGTCGCGCACCTCGCCCACCTCAACGCCCGGGACACCACGCTCGCTTACGTGTCACGCGCGCCGCAGCCCGACATCGAGCGCCTGCGAGCACGGATGGGCTGGGAGATCCCGTGGTACACGATCACCGACAGCTTCGACGCCGATTTTGGCGTCGACGAGTGGCACGGCACCAACGCGTTCTTCCGCGACGACGACGACCGGATCTTCCGCACCTGCTTCGTCAACAACCGCGGTGACGAGGCGCTCGGCAGCGCCTGGGCCTACCTCGACATCACGGCGCTCGGCCGCCAGGAGACGTGGGAGGACTCGCCCGAGGGCTACCCGCAGACCGATCCTTACGGCTGGTGGAACCGGCACGACGAATACGACGCGCCGACCGTCCACGAGGCGGCGATCGCTGACGCTCAGCGCGGCTCCGGCCGCGGCAGCCCGGACGCGGGCTGATGGCCGATCCCGCCAATACGTTGCGGATCGAGCGCAGCTACCGGGCGCCGGCCGAAGCGGTATTCGATGCCTGGACCAGCGAGGAGGTGATGCGCCGCTGGTGGCACGCCGAGCACGACTGGGAGACGACCGAGGCCGAGGTCGACCTACGGATCGGCGGCGCCGTCCGGGTCGTCATGCGCGACCCCGGCAAGGACGCTGAGTACGGCGGCGGCGGCCGCTACACCGAGATCGACCGTCCGAACCGCCTGGCGTTCACCTGGTTATGGGACGGCAACGACACCCGCCAGCTGATCGAGCTCGACTTCGAGGAGCGCGACGGCGTCACCGCCGTCCGCTTCACCCACAGCGGCCTCTGGAGCGAGGAGGCGGTCCGCTCGCACGAGGAGGGCTGGAACCGGTGCTTTGACAACCTCGAGCGGACGCTGGGCGCCACGGGCTGATCGTTGCATCGGGGCGACCCCGCCGGCCCGGCGTCGCGGCCCGTCGGCGACGGAATCCGAGGTAGCCTCGGGCACGTGGAATCGACACGCGGCCAGCTGCTGATCGCCGGTCCGCGGCTGCTGGATCCGAACTTCCAGCGAACGGTCGTGCTGATCGTCGAGCACACCGACGATGGCGCGTTCGGCCTGGTGCTCAACCGACCGTCCGAGACCACCGTCGGCGAGGCCGTCGACGAGCTGGACCGGTTCGTCGACGGTGATGACACCCTGTTCATCGGCGGGCCGGTGAGCCAATCGGCGCTGATCGTCTTGGCGGAGTTCGACGATGCTCAGCAGGCGGCGCTGGTCGCGTTCGAGGACATCGGCGTGCTCGGCGAGCACGCCGACGAGGCGCTGCCACAGACCCGTCGCGGGCGGGCGTTCGCGGGACACGCCGGCTGGGGTCCCGGCCAGTTGGACTCAGAACTTGACCGCGGCGACTGGATCCTGGAGCCGGCCCATCGCGAGGACGCCTTCTCCGGCGAGCCGGGCGCGCTGTGGGAATCGGTCCTGACCCGCAAGGGAGGTAGCTACGCGCTGGTGGCGAGGATGCCGACCGATCCGTCCATGAACTGACCGGGAGCGAGACCGTTGGCCCACGATCACGGCGGCGGAAGCGCCCACAGCCACTCCCACGGCCCGTCCCGTGAGACCGAGAGCAGCGCGCTGAAGACCGCGCTCGCGCTGATCGTCACCTTCATGCTGGGAGAGGTCGTCGTCGGCGTGCTGTCCGGGTCGCTGGCGCTGCTGTCCGACGCCGCCCACATGCTCACCGACGCGGTCGCCCTGGCGATGTCGCTCGCGGCCGCGCGCCTGGCGTCAAGGCCTGCGACGGGGGCGATGACCTACGGGCTCGGCCGCGCGGAGATCCTGTCGGCCCAGGCCAACGGCGTCACCCTGTTGATCCTCGGTGTGCTGATCGTGATCGACGCGATCCGCCGGCTGTTCTCCCCGCCGGGCGTCGAGGGCCTGCCGGTGTTGATCGTCGCGCTGGTCGGGATCGTCGTCAACCTCGTCGCGGCACGGGTGCTGGCGCGTGGCTCCGGCGAGCAGCGCAGCCTCAACATCGAGGGCTCCTACCGGCACATCATCACCGACCTGTTCGGCTTCATCGCGACCGCCATCGCCGCGGCCGTGATCCTGCTGACGGGGTTCGCCCGCGCCGACGCGCTGGCCTCGCTGCTGATCGCCGCGATTCTGCTCTACGCCTCGATCGGTCTGCTGCGGCAGTCGGGCAGGGTGTTCATGGAAGCCGCGCCGGAGGGCATGGACCCCGAGGAGATCGGGCGCGTGCTCGCCTCGCAGCCCGGGGTCGTGGAGGTCCACGACCTGCACGTCTGGGAGGTCACCTCCGGATTCCCGGCCCTGTCGGCGCACGTGGTCGTCCACATCGACGACGACTGCCACGCGGTACGCCGCAAGCTCCAGCAGCTTGCGTCCGAGCGCTTCGGGATCACGCACACGACGCTTCAGGTCGATCACGAGGCGGCCGAGCAGCCGCCACTGCAGATCGAGCTGCCGAGCGTCCCCGCGGATTAGGATCTCGGCATGAAACTGATCAAGCCGGGACCCGACCACGAGGTCCCGCGGGGGATCGTCGGTGGCGCCGAGATCTCGCAGGCGACGGCCGGGGCGCACAACATCTACATGGGACGATTCCGCGTGCCACCGGGCGCACGCTCGCTCCCGCACTACCACGACGGCTGCGAGAGCACGCTCTACATGCTCTCCGGCAGCGTCCGGATTCGATGGGCCCGCCCACCCAGCGACCAGCTCGAGCAGGAGCTCGAGGTCACTCCCGGCGACATGCTGTACGTGCCGCCTCGGGTCACCCACATCGTCGAGAACGTGTCGGACTCCGAGCCCGCCGAGTACGTGGTCGCGCGGGACTCGCCGACCGAGGATGCGGTCCTCGTCCCGTGGGCCGAGCAGGGCGCATGATCGAGCGCGGCAGCGGCACGCTGGCCGGCGTCGGAGGGCTCCAGCTGTTCCGCCGGTGGTGGCGCCCCACCGATCCGCCGGCCGCCGTCGTCGTCCTCGTGCACGGCCTGGGCGAGCACTCAGGGCGCTACGAGCACGTCGCCGAGCGGCTGGTCGCTGACGGCTACGCCGTCCACGCGCTTGACCATCGCGGCCACGGCCGCTCGCAAGGCCCACGCGCGCTGATCGACCGCGTCGACCACGCGGTCACCGACCTGGACGCGCTGGTCTCGGTAGCCATCCAGCACGAGTCAGCGGCGTCGATCCCGATCCTGATGGTCGGCCACAGCATGGGCGCGATGCTCGCCTTGCGCTACGGCCTTGACCACCAGCACCGGCTCGACGGGCTGGCCGTGTCGGGCGCGCTGGCGTCGATCGACGCGTCTGCGGCGCTGCGGATCGTCGGGCATGCGATCTCGGCGGTCGCGCCGACGCTGGGGCTGATCACGCTCGACTCGTCGCTGGTCAGCCGTGATCCAGCCGTCGTCGAGGCCTACCGCGCCGACCCGCTCGTCCATCACGGCAAAGTCCCGGCGCGGAGCGCTGCGGAAATCGCGGACACGGTCGGCGCGTTCCCGGGCCAGATGCACGAGATCACGATCCCGACGCTGATCATGTACGGCACCGAAGACCGGCTGTGCCTGCCGGCGGGCAGCGAGATGCTCGGCGAGCGGATCGGCGCCGCCGACACGCGGGTGATCCCCTACGAGGGGCTCTACCACGAGATCTTCAACGAGCCCGAGCGCGAGGCGGTGCTGTCGGACCTGAGCGGGTGGCTTGCCGTACGCGTCGCTGCGGTCCGCGATGCGGTCGGGCCGTTTCAGGTGGCCGGCGCCTGACGGCGCGCAGCGCGCAGCGCCCGGCGACCACCGGCGTGGAGCAACTCTGCATGCAGCTCGCGGGGCGCTTCAGCCCATCAACGGCAGCACCAGCGCCGGGCGGTCGATCTGGTGATCGTCGGAGACCGAGAGCACGGCCGTGCCGATCGCGAAGAACTCGATCACGTGCGAGCCCCAGCCGTGGCTGCGCTCGATGATCCGCGCACCGACGATCCCTTCGGCCTGCGCCTCGTCGGCCTCGTTCTGCATCCGCTCCATCGCCAGCTCGCGCGCCTCGTACAGCGC
>Ga0302326_10030540_pt1 | contig 10782 bp, 8 predicted proteins | sample Palsa_T0_3_FD_202264 | JGI IMG/M metagenome (GOLD analysis project Ga0302326, IMG submission 202264) | Peat permafrost microbial communities from Stordalen Mire near Abisko, Sweden - Palsa_T0_3 | ecosystem: Environmental > Terrestrial > Soil > Palsa > Peat permafrost | place: Sweden: Abisko...
CGTACGTCACCACCACCGCCAGAAGCAGAAACAGTGAGACCGCTGATGAGTTGTGAACCGCCGCAGTGTTCACATGTATTGTTGGGCATGGACAACTATAGCCCATGAGGGTAATTCATGATCCCCCCGTACCGTCCTACAAAGGGTAAGTTTTGCATCATTGCCGAAAGCCCTGTAAACATTGGCTTCCGCATGTTGCAAAAGTCAGCCGGCTGCCGCAGCACCGTTGCTGCTGTAGTCATCGCGGCGGCTGCAACCCGAGTTTTTCTACTTTGCGCATAACGCAAGCGGACAGAATCCAGTCGCGGTGGTGTTGAACCGGTGGTTCTCGACAATTTGCAGCGTGGACACCGGCAGGCTGTCCGGTGGGGGCCGCTGGTGGAGGCGGACGTGGGCGATCGGAGCGCACTCGACCGAGTCTTTAGCCAAACCCAAAACGCTCAGCGCTTCCCGTCGCGCGAGAGTGCCGAACTCAGGCGAAGAGAGAAGGAAATCGTATTCTCGAATAACCTGGAAAACGTTGCGCCGGATTTGCAGAGAGTGGCAGCGGAGCAGGAGCGGCTCCGCTATACTCGCCGATACCGTTTCTCACCCTGGCCGCGCGGCCCTCAGCGCCGCACAGTTAACTGTTTTGTCCCGACTATTTGCCCTTTGCCCGTTCATTGATCCGCGTTCATTGTGATCGGGCGCGATTCGCTTGCAGGTATCGCGCATCGCGCCCTATGACCTTCGACCCACCAAAGTCGCGCCTATGGCCGACCGTAACGTCGGTCCGCTAGACGACAATTCCGCTAGTCTCGTTCGGCATCGAATGTAGGGAAGAAGAAGGAAGAAGCGTTTCGTCCCCGGCGGAGGTTTCCGTTTGAGTAGGGAATACGTGCCCTCGTTAGTCAAAGCCTGCCGATAAGTTCAACACCGAGTGGCCTGAGTCGGCCAGCAACGATGCGCAAGATGGAACGAAAAAAACTCTTGACTATCGCAGCGCTTTCAGACATGTCCGACATCAGGCCCGTTCTGCGGCACGTAGAGCTCTCCTAGCGCGGAAGCACTTGGATTGCCGCGTCCACCTCAAGCTTGGCCGCTACGATGGCCGCTCGATTTGCTCGGGCAGTTGGTTGGCGTATCGGTGAGGGCGCCTGGCACGATCCGTGAGCCCCTCCAATCCACATTCCTCATAGCGCTCGAAGATCTTATAACCGGTTTTGCGAGAGATTCCAAACTCCCGGCAGAGCGCGGCCATGCTCTCGCCGTCATTGAGTCGAATCACGAAACGTATGCGCTCGTCCATAACAGAACTTTCCTTCCATGGCATCCCACTTCCCGCCCCCTTCCAGGGCCAAAAGTGTAACCCATGTCTCCGGAACGTTCCGTTACCTTTGTCTCAGGCCGGACACAACATCATGCGGAAGCGATCTTCTCGGACACCGCGCCATTGTGCCCAGTTTTGTGCCCCAGGACGATAAAACTCGCCGGTCAGCCATTCTTTCTGTTCGCGGGCGACGCCGTGTGAGTAGCTGCATCTGAACAAGGACCCTGCGGTCAACCAGCTGCTGCGTCGCCTGCCCGAAGGCGAGCGCCCCCGTGGTGGAGAAGCCGAGCCGGTATTCTTGCTGATAAGCAAAGCGCCGCATCCAGAAGCCTCCTCTGGGGTGAATCTTTCCATGGGTCTGGCGACGCATGAGAGCGCCGCAATTGGCAGGTGCGCGATGACACCGATCGAACGTTCACAAGCGGCACTGAGGGGGATCGCATTGGACCAGCCGGGTGCTCACGCGCATCGTGCTGTGGTGGTCCAGCGAGCTCGAACCTTTTCATTCTCGGCTTAAAGCGCGTTGATTGTAACGTAATATCCGTCGGGATCTCGGAGCGAGAACTCCTTGGTTTGAGTGTTCGGATTCACGTGTGGCTCCTCTTCGAGCCGGTTGACGAGAGAGCGTGCCCTTTGGAGCGCCAGGTCAAAATCATCGACACGGAAGAACAACAAGAGGCCGTTGCCGGGCGTTGCGTAATCGGGGCTCATCAATGAGGGATGCCCGTGGGCGCCCCACTCATGGAGGCAGAGCAAGACGGTTTCATCTGAATCGAGAATTTGCCCAAAGTCGTGATGGGCTGGAGGGTTAGCGGGTTGACCGAACAGCGCCTGGTACCATTTGAAGCTGCCCGGGACGTCGGCCACCCCTATGATCGTCCAGATGCGCTTCATTGGCTGCCTCTCTGCGGACTAATTCTAGCTTAGACCCTCGGTGGACACCACAAAACCGGCCAATTGAGCAGAACCAGAACAAGAATATTTATACCGTGCAAGAGGCCATTCGGGCAAACATTTTTTCGCGGATCGGCACCGCGCAGGTTTATACTGACTTCATCTGGGCGGAGGATATGGCAACGCAGGGATGCGACCAGAGCGCCGACTCAGCGGTCGGAATGAAAGGGGTGGCGCAAGCCGCCCCACCAATAACATTCTGGCGCGAAAGCGGTAAATCCCAGGGGTTTGGGGAGAGAGTCCCCAAGTAAATAGCGCGCGCGGGAGTCAGTTCGTTTCCGTGGCCCCGTATCACTCGAACCACCGGCCGATTCGGATATTGTGTTTGCTCCTGCCATTGCTCTGGCTCCGAGAAGACACCTCCACCACCCGACCGCCAATATTCTTCATTGGTATAGCCGCCCACCTCTATGAAAGAAGCGAACTCGGCGACGGTCACGGGAAGCCGTCCTATTGAGAATGCTTCGAACTCCACCTCTCGTACAGGCGATTCGTCATCGAAAGCCTGGGGGTCAAAGTTCTCTCCTTGGGGTTCAGACTTCTGCGCACCGATGACAAAGCGGCCGCCAAGTAGCCGTACACGATTCTCGTAACTCGAGCCCAGATAGCTCATACCGTGTGTGTCGCCGGCATCAGGCCCTTTTCGGAACCAACCCACTGCCTCTGCGTCATCCTTCGGCAATCCGCCCAGTCCGCCGACATACATCGAGCCCAGATCGCTCATACCGCCTGCTTCGCCAGCGTCCGCTGCTTTGCGCAGCCAGGTCAACGCCTGTGCATCATCCTTCGACAAACCGGCCAAGCCGACTAAGTACGCAACACCCAGTTTCGTCATACCGCGTGCATCGCCCGCATCGGCCGCTTTGCGGTACCAGCTCAGCGCCTGTTCCTCATTCTTCTGCAACCCGTTCCCGCTGGCGTACATGTCGGCCAAATATTCCCTACCTTCCGCATCGCCCGCGTCGGCTGCTTTGCGATACCAGTTAAGAGCCTGCGTATCATCTTTTGGCAGCCCTCCCTAAACAACTTTCCTGATTGCCTTTGGCTCCGCGGTGGCGCGACGTGCTCGTCAGACTAGCTCGCACTTCTCCTCCACGTCGCGCATGAATGCCGAAAGTACATTGCGTTCCTGTCGTCTTTCAGGCGCGATTAGCAACCTTCTCACCGGACGGAAACCGCGTTGCTTTTGATCACGAAGCCCCGCTCGCACATCTCGCGCTATTGAACCGACAGGTTGCCTCCAGCCAAGCCCTGCTCCACGGTGCGCGTGCCGGTCCAATTACTCGAATACCAGAGCCCGCCACCTTTGCTGCTGGCCGCATTTATCTGGAACGAGATCATGTCCCCAGACTGCCTGCCGGTATCCACCATGTTGACGATCATGCTCGCGTCTCCGTCCACGGTGGTTGAGCTGAACGGAAGAGTGATGTCGTTGATGACGCCAGTCGCGGTAAACGAGGCGCATTCGGATCCATTTGGCGCGTTCGCCGGACACGCGGCGTTCGGTGCTTTCTCAACAGTTAGGGAGCCGATTGCGGCGGCATTCACTTGATAAACGCAGGTCGAATGGCCGGGATGGGTAACCGAGCAAGCGTTGCCGTGCAGATCCTTCTGGCTGCGGACGATCGCGCTGAGGGAGCCCGGGAAGGTCGTTTTGCCTTTGGTGGTGGCCAGGATAAATCCGAAGTCCTGGCGGGACCGGGCGCCAGCGCCACCGTCGGTTGGATTGAGCTGGCCGGACGCGGAGGTGAGTTGAAGGAAGCCGCCGCCAATGATGAATCCGGAGCCGCTCTGGGCGACAGTGAGACTCGTATCTTCACTGGGATTGTTATCCGTGTAGTAGCTGGCGTTGTTGACCGCGCTCGCATTGCTGTAGCCCACCAGGGTGGCGACTTGATAAGACCCCACAGCCGCCGTGGTAGTGCAGGATGCGGACCCAAGCGTGCTATTTGACGAAGTGATCAAGCCGACTGGCAGGTTCGCACAACCGCTGAACACGTTGCCCGTAAGCCGATCGATGAACGTCACACGAGCGTTTCGAATGTCCCCATAAGCAGGTTCGCTCGGCGAGGTGGCCATGTCTTCGATCGTAGCGCTCAGCGCGATGGTTCCCTTGCTTGCGCTTCCCACGCTGTAGAAGGTATTGCCGGTGTAAACGGCGGTCGCGTTCTCCTGCGCAATCGGTAACACTGCGCTGTTGCCCGTGGCTGAGAAATTCGGATCCACGATGTAGGTCACGCTAACGGTGTGGTTGCCCGGCGCCATTTGACCGTCCGGCGCGGTGCCGGTTGGAACTCCGGCTGCCGTTGCGGATGGCTCAAGAAGCGCGGCCGTTAGGGAACAGGTGTTGACGCCTCCACCCGCGGTCAAGGCACAGGCGCCAATTTTCTGGGTCCCGACGTTGAACGTGACAACGGTGCCCGCTGCCGCCGCCGTCTGTCCGTTGACCATGACATTCGGAACGGAGAGGGTGAACGTTTCCTGATCGCTGTACTGCTGTGCGGGCGCGCTGAGGGTCGCGGCGATCGGGTATGTATTCACAATTTGGCCGTTCGCCAGATTGCCTGAGCTGCCGATGAAATTAGAATCGCCGGGGTAGGTCGCCGCGACAGTATGAGTCCCAACGGCCAGCGTCGCGATAGTCAAGGTAGACCCCGTGCCGGCAGTCTTACCGTCGATCGTCCACGAAATGGTTCCCGTGGGCGTTCCGGAACCCGGCGTTTTGACCGAAACCGACGCCGTCAGCATGACCGAGCCGCCAAACGTGGATGGGGTCTCCGACGAGGAAACCATCAGGCCTGTCGCGGCTTGATTGACGGTATGCGTTCCCATTGTCGCGGTGCTGAGATAATTGCCATCCGAGTTGTAGATGGCTGTGATCGTCTTCATTCCGGCTGTGATCGATGTGAGCGTGCACGTGCCGCTGCCTCCTGAAAGGAGGGCGATGCAGTTCGCAGAGCCGTCATTCACCGTCACAGTGCCGGTCGGAGTGCCGGCGCCAGGTGCTACTGCCGCCACATGAACGCCAACGCTGTAGCCCTGTCCGGTAACCGTAGGTGTCGTGAGCGCCGAGGTGATGCTCGTGGCGGTGGGCGAGAGGTTGACGTTCAGTGCCCCGGTCGTGTTGGTGGGATTAAAATTTCCTGAATAAGAAGCGCTCAAGGAATGCGGCCCTGCACTGGGACTCGTGATAGCAAATGTCGCCTGCGCGGAGCCATTCAAGGGCTGGCTGGTAGCCGGCGCGCCGTCCACGCTTAACGATACGTTTCCGGTAGGTGTGCCGGAAGGCGACGTTACCAGCAAGGTCACCAACCCGTTCGTGTTGTAGGTCACCGGGGGGGCGCTGATCGATAGCGTGGTTGGCGCGATCACTTGGAGCGTCCCGGTTCCACCGCTCGCGGCGAAGTTTCCTTGTAGCGGATACGACGCCGATAAAGTGTGATTTCCAACGCCTGGATTACTGATCGTAAACTGCGCTTTCCCGGTACCATCCACGGGCATGATCGTTGCAGCGCCGCCGTCCACGCTCAGGGACACGTTACCCGTGGGCACTCCGGCAGCGGAGGTCATTTGAACCGTGACCGCTCCATTCGCCGGATAGGTAACGGTGGGCGCGCCGATGGTGGTTCCAGTGGTGCCGGGGGAGACTTGCAAAGTTCCGTTTGCGCTGATGGCGGCAAAGTTGCCCTGCGCCGCGTAGGACGCCGACAGCGTGTGATTGCCCGCGCTCGGATTGGGAATGGTAAACGTCGCCGTTCCGGTTCCATCCAGCGCCTGCGTGATTGCCGATCCGCTGTCGACCGTCAGTGATGCACTTCCGGTCGGTATTCCAGCAATCGAGCTAACAGTCACAGTCACGGAGCCATTCGCGTTATAGGTAACCGAGGGTGCTCCGATACTGGCTGTGGTCAACGCCGTACTGACCTGCAGATTCCCGGCACCGCCGCTGGACGCAAAGCCGTTTTGTGCCGCATAGGAGGCCGAGAGTGTATGGCCGCCCGCGTTCGGACTATTGATTGAGAAGACCGCCGATCCGGATCCATCCAATTCCTGGCTGCTGGCTGTGCCGCCGTCCACGCTTAACGACACGTTTCCGGTAGGCGTGCCGGCGGGCGACGTCACCGTCACAGTCGCCGATCCGTTCGCGTTGTATGTGATCGTGCTCGCGCTGACGGTGGTGGTGGTAGGCGCGAGGTTGATGAGAGATACAGTTTCCTGAGTTCCGCCGGGAGCCGTTAGCTGAATTTGCCCGCTAACGTAACTCCAGCAAGTGTTGCTCGGCGACAGGGTGACGCCGGCCGTCGCGTCTGCTGGGCAATTGGTGTCCGTAGAGGCAGGATTTTGCGTTGTGATGACAAAGTTGTTGCCGATTCGGGAAGCTGTCCGCTGCACGCCGCCCCAGTCGACGTACCTGATGCTGGCAATGATGCTGTCGGTCTGGGGGCACGCTGTAGCTGGGCTGACAAAGCCGGTGCAGGTTTGAACGAACCAACCGCCGTAGGTCTGCGCCGACCAGCTGACTCCGCCCCAGTCTACATAGCTCAAGGTGCTACTGGTGGTTTGCGTGGAGCTTTGCGGCGTGATGCCAAAGATCAGATCGGTGGACTGATGAGCCGGAAGCGTAGCGGTGCTGGGGACATCAGGGAGGGTTTGCGAGGTCAAGGTTTGGTTGAGCTTGAACTGCCCGGTCGAGTCGAGGAAGGTTGTCAAATCCGGCGGCGTACTTATAGCCGTGGCTAACGTACTGCTCATGTTATTGAGGTCGGAAATAGTATTGTTGTAATCGAGTATCTCTATTAGCGCGGCTACGCCGATTGCGACGCCGATCAGAATGATGGCGCCCACTCCGGCGATCGCGGCGGCGAGCCCGCCGCTTAGGGCAGCGATTGAGGATCCGCTCAGAGTGAACGCGCTGCTGAGAAACGCCGTTCCGAGGGGGACGACGGAGCCGGTTACAAACGTTACGACACCACCGGTGGCAAAAGCTGCGGCAGCAGCGGCGAAACTCGTGGCGAGGACGCCGGTGGCGACGGCGTCAAGAACGACTCCAGCAGCGGCGAAAATTCCCGCTACTTCAGTCACGTTGACAGCCGTGTCGGCGACAATCGATGGGAAATTGGAGTAAGTCGTCTCCGATTGCGCGTACGACTTGGTCATCCCATACGCGATGAAATAACTCTCGGGGGGCACCGTGGGAGAGGGAGGTATCAACGTTCCTGGTTGACACCAGGGCGAGCCATCATACGTCGCGCTGACGGCGCTGGCGATTTTAGAATCGAGAGTGAAAGTGCACGGATTTACGTACCACGCGTTGTATTCATTGATCGCCGCGGTGTACAGCGCGATTTCGTTCGCCTGAACCAGACCTTGCAGCCAGTTGTACAGATTCTGCTCGTGGGTGGTGCGGCACGAGAGAGAAGGGGTGGTGGTGGGGCACGGCGTCGCCGGTTTGTTAATAATGCCCTCCAGGATGGTCAACATTTCTCCTCGAATCGCATTCCGCAGGTCCGTCCGGCCGAAATCGTAGACGATGTGTCCATCGGTTGCGGGAAGATTGTGCCCAGCCAGGTAGGCGTTGACAGAATCGCTTTCCAGCTGGATCAGATCCGGAGTGTAGCCCAAATTGAAGCATCCGTTTGCGATACAGGGGACGAAGCTCTGGAAAATTGCGTTATTGATGCTCTCGGTGGGGGGCGGATACGCCACAGGGTTGGAATAGCCGCTGTAGTTGCCCGAAGGATCAGCGGCTCGCACACGATAAAAGGCTGTCAGGGTGGGGGGCGAACCGAGTGTCGCAGCAAGAATCTGATCGGTGTCCTCGTAGGATGTGGATGTGGTAGTCGTAATCTCGCTCCAGCCGGTCTCGCTAGTCGCTACCAGGTCCCGCTCGACGTGGTAGGTGATGTTTGGGCTGTACGCATCAGCCGATGCGGCCCAATTTAGGATTAAGCCGTTGAAGGTAACTTGTCCTAGGATGCTGAATGAATCCGCCGTCAGTGTCAGAGAGCTCGGCGCTGTGGGCGGAGTAGTATTGGTGATAGTGGTGTTCTGGGCTAAGGCCTGGAAGGGCTTTGGTCCCGAGCCAGGCCCCAACGAAGAAAACACCGGCATGAGCACGAGAGCGAGAAATGCGGCCAATGGCCGGTAAATGGCCGATTGTATCAGGCCCGTCACGGAAATCGTTCTCGTTCTCATTCGCAGTTCTCCTCCAAAATTGAATCATTCGCATGCGCGAAGCCTGACGCCCGCCCGCTCGATACCCAGGCAGGGTAGAATACGCTATCGATCTTTTATTAGTGGATTCGATTTCTGGCGCCGAAAAGGTGCATCATCGCTAAGAAATCTTTTGGACATCAAGATGGAAGCCGGTCATCGCGACATAACCCAGCTGCTCCAGCAGTGGAACTCGGGCGACAAACTTGCGCTCGACCGGATCGTCGAATTGGTCTATGAAGACTTGCGCCGGCTGGCTCGCCGACGCGCGCGGTCGCTTCCCGCGGATAGTTCTATCCAGCCAACCGCGTTGGTCAACGAAGTCTACCTACGCTTAGTGGATGCCAGCCAGGTGAGCTGGAAGGACCGAGCTCATTTCTTCGCGATTGTCGCCCGGCTGATGCGCCAGGTGGTGACGGATTCCGCCCGCTTTCGCGGACGCGAGAAACGCGGCGGTGGCTGGCAAAGAATCGCCATCGAGGACTCCAACCTTCCCGCCGCGCGGCAAGAGATCGACGTTCTGGCTTTGGATGAAGCCATCAACCGGCTGGCGGCGGCCGACGCGCGAAAAGCGCAGGTGGTTGAGCTGCGCGTTTATGGCGGACTTTCGAATGGAGAGATCGCCGAGGTACTCGCAGTCTCGGTGGATACGATCAAGCGTGACTGGACCTTCGCCCGATTGTGGCTGGCCCGGGAACTCAAGGGATAATGTCCAAGCTGACCGACCTGGAGCGGATCTGCCTGGAAGCCTTGACGCTCGCGCCAGCCGAGCGTTCTGCTTACCTGGCGTTTGCCTGCAAGGACGACTTTATGCGGCGCGAGGTCGAGAGCTTGCTCTCGGCCGAGAGTGCTGCCCGTGATTTCTTTACCACCCACCCGCCGCCAGACCCGGGGGGGGTTGCCGACGACAACCGAACGACCGGTGTTTACGAAATTCTAGAGAGGCTGGGCGAAGGCGGGATGGGAATTGTTTTTCGCGCCCGCCAAACGGCGCCGGTGATCCGCGATGTCGCGCTGAAGATCGTCCGGCCGGGCATGGCGTCCCGCCAGGTAGTGGCTCGCTTCCTCATGGAGCGGCAGACTCTGGCCATCATGGATCATCCGAATATCGCGCGCGTGCTGGACGCCGGCGAGACATCGCGCGGCTTGCCGTACTTCGTGATGGAGCTGGTGACCGGACGAACGATCGCCGCTTTCTGCGATGAAGAAGGATTGCCACTGCGCGAGCGGATCGGCCTCATGATCCAGGTCTGCCAGGCCATCCAGCACGCCCACCAGAAAGGGGTCATTCACCGAGACATCAAGCCTTCCAACGTGCTGGTCACCTCTTACAACGGAAAGGCGGCGCCGAAGGTGATCGACTTCGGAATCGCCAAGGCTATCGCGGAACTCCCTGCCCAGACGCCGGGAGCTACGCACGCCGGCGTCATCATGGGCACTTTCGAGTTCATGAGCCCGGAGCAGGCCGAAGCCGGCGCTACGGACGTCGACACGCGGGCCGATGTTTACTCGCTGGGAGCGCTGCTTTACCTACTGGTGTGCGGCCAGGCGCCGATCCCCGGTCTTTCTCTGGATGACCTGACCTACACCGAGGTCCTTCGCAGGATTCGCGAGCAAAGTCCCAGACCCGCCAGCCTACAAACCGGAGATTCTGAGCTTTACGAGGTTGATTGGATTCTCGCTAGGGCGTTAGAAAAGGACCGCGCCCAGCGTTATCAGACCGCCGAAGCATTGGCCGACGACCTGCGCCGATTCCTGGATGGCGAACCTCTCGAAGCTGGTCCGCCTTCCGCCGCATACCGCTTGCGGAAAATGGCGGTTCAGCACAAGTATTGGATCGGCGCAGCGGCAGCGTTGGTCACGCTCCTGCTACTGGCCTCTATCGCGATGGCGTTTGCGTTGCGCCAGCAGAGCCGCGCCAACTCCGCCGCCGTGGCCTTACGCGACGTGGTTCGCCGCATCATCATCGAGCGCCCCGCCCAACTTGCCGAGATTCCCAATCGGACCGCGCTACGCGGTCAATTGATGCGCGACGCGGAGGGCGCTCTGGATGCGCTCAGCCAGGACGCCAGGGGTGACCCCGCTCTCGAAATGGAGCTTGCTCGCGCGAATCTCGAGATCGGACTTGCGAAAGGGCCATACGCTGCGGCCGGATCGGAAGGCGATCCAGCCGGAGCAGCCGGCTACGTAAAAAGGGCGGTGGAGTTGTACACAGCGCTGGCTCGCAAGAAGCCTGACGATCCGAGTGTCCGGCGCGCGCAGATCGAGGCCCTCTCCACGTGGCTGCACCTGCAGTACCGGCTGGG
>Ga0302326_10030542_pt1 | contig 10782 bp, 7 predicted proteins | sample Palsa_T0_3_FD_202264 | JGI IMG/M metagenome (GOLD analysis project Ga0302326, IMG submission 202264) | Peat permafrost microbial communities from Stordalen Mire near Abisko, Sweden - Palsa_T0_3 | ecosystem: Environmental > Terrestrial > Soil > Palsa > Peat permafrost | place: Sweden: Abisko...
GGGCGGAGGGTACGCCGTCACCCATTGCGAAACGGTACCGGGGTCCCCAGCGAGAGCGGGTTGAACAGAACGCGAATCGTGCATGGGTTGCCCCGAAGTGGTCAGCCGCAGCTGGCCCTCTTTCGGCGCTTGTGCCTTCGATGTTGGCGGCTTATACTCCAGTTGCCTGCAACTAAGAGGACGTCAACATCCTAAATGGGTGAATCTCGGGGATTTCAGGTCGTGATCGGAAAGGACGGTCTAGCGTGAGATTAACCGACTTCTTGGTAGCCATAGCGGACGGCGGTGCGATCAAGGCGCAGAGCTGGAGCACGAGCGGAAATGGCATGGCGACGGGCCAGTACTATTGCCGACAGGTTCTAGGTTGGCTTCTTTTGTTGGCCTGCACATCGCCCGCGCCGGCGCAATACCGAGCTCTGGCAAAACTCAACCTGGTAGCCACCGATTCCAAAGGGGCGCCTGTTACCGATTTGCGGGCTTCCGATATTCAAGTTCGCGAAGATGGCGCACCGCGTCCGCTGGTGTTTTTCCGCTTCGCCGGAGGAAAGCATGAGATTGCCCAGCCCGGTATAAACGAGTTCGTCAATCGGGCCGGTCCGCCCTTCACTGTCGTTTTGCTGGACCGTTGGAACGAACGGGAGACCACCATGGCGAGCGCGTGGCAAGATATCGCCGCCGCCGTCGCGCGACTGGAAAACATCGACCGGCTCTATATTTATTACCTCGCGAACCATGGCGAACTGCTGCCGGTGCGGGTGCTGCCTGGGGTCGAGACCGATTTGCACGTACCCGAACCGCCGGCCGCCTCTGCGCTCGTCGCCAAGCTCAACGAATCGGTGCGGGCGCTGAACGGCTTACGCGATGTTGCCAACATCGACCCCTTGGAGCGGGCCAATAAGACTATGATGGCGCTTGGCATTGTCTCTCGCATGGGGGCGATCGCCGGCCCGAAAAGTCTTGTCTGGGTAACCCATGGATTCCCCTTACAGGTGTTGAGTCTCACGCAGCAGTGGGTGGATTTCACAAGCCCACTGATGGATTTGGCCCAAACCGCCATGCGCGCGCAAGTGGCGATTTACACGGTCGACCAATCGGCTCAGGGCGCCGGAGCGGATGTTGCCGGCTTGTCCAGACAGACGCTCGAATTGGTTTCGGCGCAGACCGGCGGACGCTGGTATTCCAGCGGTAGAGCCGCCGAAGCGCTGGCAGGCGTCGCCAAGGATAGTCGCGGCAGCTATCAGCTGGCGTATTTTTCGCCCGTGGACGCGAAAGCCCCGAAGCAGCACAAACTTCGCGTGGAATCGACCCGCAAGGGAGTGCATCTGCTGACACGTGCCGGCTTCATTGGCGATGAAGCCACTACCAATCCCGACGAAATCGCGGACGACGTGTTCGCCCGCCAGAGCCACAGCCCGTTCGAAGCCGCGGAAATCGGCATACGCGTGGTGAGGACGGCGAAACCCACGGCGCTCCATCTGGACATCCACGTCGATGCCAGTGACCTCTACCTGGAACAGCGCGGCGACCGCTTTCGCGGCGGCCTCACTATAAGGTTCGCGCTTTACCAGGACGGGACGTATGAAGACTCCCCTCCGGCCTTCCGCCTGGAACTCGATCTCAGGCAGGATCAATATGACCTTGCAATGAAGAACGGGATTGTCGTTCCCCGCGACTTGGAAGTCACTGACAAAATCGGGCAGGTGCGCGTAATGGTTTTCGATCGTACGATGCGGGGACTCGGATCGGTGACAGTTCCGGTGAAATAGGGGGGACATGCCTCAGCTTTTCGGCCAAGGGCAAGCTTGGCTCGCTTGGACAAACTGAAGCATGTCCCACAGGCTCTTGCGGAGCTTTCGGGGCCCGATATTTCACTCGCGCACCGACCTTTCGTAGTGGTCATTGCTTCGGTGAGTCGTGTGTGATGGAAACGCGCATCGTCACGAAGGTAGCTTCTGAAGCGAGAGGCCGCACCCGCCAGATAATGGCCTCAGTAATTTCCCCGGGCGCAAGGCATGAAAGATCGCGAAAGGCGGGCGTATAGTCAAAGGAAGCTCCGTCCCACTCTCGGTGATTGTCCGCGTTCAGGACGCGGGGCGTCGGGTGAGGAGCTGTCTCGGGGTCGTGGAGAGTGACTCTGAGGGGCGCGCACACTGGCACATCGGAGCTGTTCTGGAGGCGTATCGGTATGTTTTCAGTGCCAGTTTCGGGATCATAGGACGCTGGATCGAATAGCGGCCGGAGTTGTCTGGCCGGATCGTCTTCGATTGGTTGCGATGTCGCTGGGCCGCTTCGCGATTCCACGCGTACCGCGGCAGTCCAAACCTGATCGCTGCCTGTGCGGGTGTCCACCCAGAAAGGATGGAAAGTGCCGATCCCATCTTCAGTCAGACCCATGTAGTCGCCGCCATCGGGGAATCTGCCCAGCGTGCTCATAAAAGAGAACTCGATGTTTCCATCCGAAGCCGCTCGCGGCGAGTCGATAGTCGGGTGCACGGCGTAGTTGGCGACGGCATCGAGCGAGGATTCCGCCGAGGATACAACTACGGGCGGCAGGAAGGTCTCCCCGCCATCGAGAGACGCGGTGAAGTACTCGCGATATGTCCGTCCGGTAGCTGAATCGCGGGTATCGAGCCAACTGATACCGACAACGCCCGCGCGATTTACGGCAATCGCCGGCCGAAACGCGTTCTGGCGCGGCGCTACTCGCGCATCGATATCGTGGGCCGCGCTCCACGTCAGGCCCATGTCTGTGGAGATCGCCAGCCTCAATCGGTATCCGCCGGCGCCGGACGCATCGTTCCAGAGCATGTACAACCGATTGCGAAAGCTCACACTGCGGGTGTCGACGGCAAACGCGACGTTGCCGTATGGGTTGACGGGATTGTGGGGGTCGAGCCTCTGAGAGCCGATCTTTTTCGCCGCGGAGAACGTCGCGCCGCCGTCGCGTGACGCCGCCGCGAAGATCTCCCGAACGGGGGATTTAGTTACCGGACCGGAGAAAACCTGAAAAGGAACAAACAGTGAGCCGTCTGAGAATACCACCGGATTCCAAGTGAATACTGCGGCGCCTGCTCCGGTCGCGACGCGCACTGGGCCCGTCACAGCGGATCCGCCCGGCTCCAGGCGGTAGACGCCAATATTCGATTCACCTCCCTGCTGGTATACGAGAGAAATGAACACCCGTCCCGCACTGTCGGCAACAAGCATGTCATGGTCGGGACCGGTGCCGGCGCCAAACGTCGCGATCTTATCCCACGTCAACCCTCCATCTCGCGAACGAAATAAGAAGTCTACGAACCGTTGCCTGCCGGTCTCCTCGCGAATCAAACCCAGTGCGCTGAAGTAAGCCGTGCCATCGTCCGTGAAGAGGACCTGGGGATCTCCCGATCCAGTCTCCGGGAGTCCCGGCGGTACCACCGGCTTCCAGGAGTAACCGCCGTCGAACGACGTATAGACTGTGCAACCCTCCGTGAAAGGAGTGGCTGCGATGCCGGTTCCGATCAGGTTCTTCGCGTTCTTGGGATTGGCCGCCACGGTAAGCTCGACCTTGGGAAGACCGGACTCGCGGCTGACCAGAATATTCGGCGCCACCTGAATGGTCGCCGCTCCTGCAATAAAACTCGCACACGCTAGGGCAATAATCGTCCGCATTTGAGATTGTCCTTTCATCGATCTGCTAAGTGACTTAGCAGTTCAAGGCAAAAAAATTTACATGCAACCTCGGCACGTCAAAATACGAATGGCCGTATGCAACCCAAAAGGAATCCACGCCAGGCCCGCCACCGCGGCCAATAGGAGGGCGGCGCAGATTCCCGCGACAGGACGACTACGCGGGGAATCTGGAATCAACAGGCTTTCGACGCGATTCTTCAACTGAGCGTGGTCCGCGAAGTTCGCTATAAACGGTGAGTTCAGGGCGGGTTCCGCCAGTTTGATCATGGCTGAGACGAGCACGGACGGGTCGGTGTGACGCGACGCCTCCCGGTCAGCCGCCAGTTCGCTTCGGTAGTGCAGAAGCTCGATTGCACGCTTCACCGGTAACGGCGAGCAGTCATTCAGAAAACTTGCGACAGTGGCCCAGAGCGTGGCGCGCCCGCGGCAGTGGTCACGCTCATGAAGCAGCGCGGCCCGCAACTCGTCGGTGGAACAACAGTTCACTGCGCCGGTGGAAATCACAACACGTGGCCTGAGCAAGCCGGCGACGAAACACAAAGGGCGAGCTGTCGGGAGTTCGAAGACTGTCATTTTCAATTCGGCCGCGAGATTTGCGAGCCGCGCCGACGGATCCCGTATCATCGCCAGCAGGCATCCGACGTCCCGGGCCTGGCGAGCCCGTGTCCACGCCGCTCGGCAAACGAATGTCGCGAAGGCCAGGGCGAGCGAATAACAATGGAGCATGCACGTCCATTGGTGTCTATCGACCCTTAGGGTGTGAACCACGGAGGGCGCGAGCGATAGGAATACCAAGCCGGGCATGGCCGATGCTGTGAATGCGAGTATGCGGGCGAAGCGACTGTCGGATGGAGTCATTTCGACAAGGCGCAGGATTAGACGGAGGAAACACGCTGCAAGTAACGGGACGGCGACAACCGTAAGAAAGTCGCTTAGGCGATAATACGCGAGCCACCCAAGCCCATAACGGATGCTTTCGGTCATTGCTTCCCCAACTCGGCCATTCTCTTGGCGAGCAACCGCCTGATGTCGCGAATGGTCTGTGGATCGGCGGCGAGACCATCGACGAGATGGGCGAGAAGGGGAGCGCGGCAGTCCTTCATCAGCGAGTTCAAAACATCCCCGATCATTTTCTCCTGAAACTCATCTCGCGAGACCTTCGTTGAGAAGGAATTGCTGCGCCCTTCCATCTTGCAGAGCAGATGACCCTTCGCCGCCAAGTTGGTTAAGACAGCCTTGATTGTGGAATATGAGAATCGTCGCTTTCGCCCGAGCGCAGTCTGAACGGCAGACACCGTCATTGGCGAGGAGGACGACCACAGGACATCCATGATCTGGTTTTCGAGAGGGCCCAGAACCGTTGCGCGTCCGGAATCGAGTATTCGCAACATCCGCATAACTGCTAAGCAGCTTAGCAGTGCGGTATCGTCAATGCAAGCCTGTCGCGATCGAATCCGCGAAAGTGTGGTTTTGGTTCGGGCTCTTCGGGCGGGTTCACGCTGGTTGGAAACTGCTCTGCCTGCCCAGGGGGTCCGTAGAAGGAAATGAGCCACGGGCCTTACGCCGAATTAACGGTCCCTAGCTTAAGCTAGCGCGCAAGGGCGAGCTTGGCTCGCTTGGACAAGCTAAAAGCATGTCCCACCTACGAGACTTTGGTGGGGCGATATCCCGGCCGATATTTCACGCGCAGTTTCTTCCCGGGGTCGTTGACTACTTCCACCAGCAGCTTGCGGAAGCCCTCATTGGGATTGGCGGCCGGATAATAGGTCACCGTATACGCGTTGCTCATCTCCTCGCGGACGTCTTCGAGAGCTTCCACCTGCTTCTGCCAGTTATGCGCCCAGTAGGCTTTGCCGCCAGTGCGCTGCGCCAGTCGCCGGAATACGTTGCTCGAAATCGGGTCCTTGTTCACTTCGGCGGTGGAGATCACGTAAATCGGAATACCTTCGTCTTCCGCCACGGCGCGCACGTCGTCGGGCGCCACCATACTGGCGTTGTCCGGACCGTTGGAGAAGACGATCACCACCTTGCGGCCCGGCACTTTGGCGGCATCGCGCAGTGTCAGCAGGAGCGCATTGTATAGAGCGGTATCGTCGCCGGCCACGGCCTTGCGCAGTCCGGCGATGGCCTCGGTTTTTTCCCTTGTCAGGTTGGCGGCGCGTGAGAGATTGCGGCTGAATGTGTACACTGCTACCGAATCGGCGCCATCCAGTCCGCGTACGAAATCGGTGATGGCGTCCTCGGCGTAAACGAAGCCCTTATACATGAAATTGCTGGTATCGAACAAAACGAATACGTTGGTGCCCACGAAAGCGTCGGGCTTCTCAATACCCGGGAGCGCCTCCTGATGCCCTTCGACCAGGGGACGCGTTGTACCGTCGACCGACACCGCCACCGGAGTGTTGGAACCTTCCGCGAAGGTCGAGATCTTTTGCAGGATGCCGTCTTCGTAGATGTGAAAATCGCCCGGTTTCAGGCCCTTGATGTAATGGTTTTTGTTGTCGGTAACCTGGTAGCTGAGTACCACCATGTCTACCTTCACACGAAAGATCGGCCGCTTCTGATCTTGCCCGCGAAGCAACAGGCCGCCGGCCGTGAGTCCGAATAATTCTCGTCGCGAAATGGTCATGGTCGTTTTACCGGTTGGGAATTTCCTGGGGTTCGGCTTTCGAATCTGCCACGGAAGTGCGATTTTGCAGCCGCACCTCCTCGCCTACCTGCCGCAGCGATCGCAGTACGGCGGGCCAATCTTCCAGATGGGAGGCGAAAATCTCCTCCACCAGCTTGCGCGTCCACTGCGGAATGCGCACATTCAGGTCCGCCGGCGAAAGGCTCAATTCATCCGCCAGCGCCACCCAATAGAGCGTGTTCGATTCCCAACTCTCCGCCATAATCCGGCTCGAATAACCCATGAGAGTGGGGAAGGTGCGCAGGTGGAGCAGTTCGGGCTCGTAGGAATTGGCGAGCGTCGGCTTGGGAGTGCCGAACGCGTGCGAGATCACCGCATAATTGATCTCCTTAGGCGACGCTTCGGCCAGGCGGCGAAGTTCCGGCAGCAGGCAGGAATCGTCGCCCGTTCGCTTGGGCGCCACGTCCCGGGCCAGCACGAACAGTTCCGACGGGGTGACCAGTTCGAGCGCATCCCTGGCCGCGCCCTGCGAGAGCAGCCGCTGAATTTCGGCGGTCCGCGCGGGCGACGCGGCCGTGTTCAGCGATTCCAGCACCTGTGCGCGCACGCTGGCGTCGGAGGCCGCTTCGGCCATCAGTTCGCGGCCGTACCGCAGGTGCAGCCCCACCCAGTGAATCTGCGAAGGCGTGACGTTCCACCAGCGCGCCGTCTTGGCGCTCAGAATCATTTGCGGAACCAGATCGCCCCAGATGAGCGCCTGGGTTTGCGAGGGGATCAGGAAGTTCTGCTCGGCCTCGGCCAGCGCGTAGGGCAAAGTGGCCAGCGAACCCACCAGACGGCCGCCGGCATTCGAGGGCCAACCCGATCCGTAAACTTCGGTGGTCCGCCAGGTGTTATAGCTTCCCTGCGATCCGATGAAGTCATGGCCGCGCACGAAAATCGGATTGGTGTAGAGAATCTGAGCCCCGGGGGGCGCGTAATAAGCGTAGTTGAAACCCAGCAGAGTATCGCGCAGCAGCGGCGCCATCAGCCCGCGGAGATCCTTGAGCTTCTCGGCATCGGTTCCCGCCCGCTCGATGGCCGCGCGCAGATTCAGTTTGCGCTCGCTGTCGATGTGCTTGTCGGTCCAATAGCCGTAGCCCATGGCATTTTGTTCGACGCCCGTGAGACTGGCGCGAGAGGCGGGAATTTCGCTGATCGTTGAGGCCAATTTGCTCACCAGAGCGGTATTCAGCTTCTCACCCTTGGGGATGCTCTCCAGGTTGTCGCCAAGACCGAACAGGATGTCGAGCGAGACGATGCGCTGCGCTTCCAAAATACGCAGCACTTCCTGCGACATTTCCTGGTGGGCGTCGCTGTCGCCGGTATCGCCCGCGCCGCCGCTTAGCAGCGCGATCATGCGATCCTGCACTGTGCCCTTCATGTCTCCGCACGCAGACAAAAGCCGTTTGATGCCGTCCCGGCCCGCGTCGAACAGCTCCCGGTTGTTGCGAATGGCGGTAAACGAACCGGCGATGGCGGAGAGCGCCGCGTCGGCCTGGCCTTCGGGAATCGACTGCTGCCTCACCAGTATTTGCCAAAGGCTTACCAGCCCCTGAAACGAGCCGATGGTATCCGCCCGCAAGGCCGGCTCGTGAGTCTTATTGAGGCTTTCCAGGGTATCCAGGAACTGCGTTACGGTCTTATCGCTGAGGCTGCGCGATTCGGCGAAGACGGAGTACTGTGCTCCGAAGTCGTGGTAGCCCCTCGCGAGGCGGTCTACCGTGGCGGGCTGCAGAGGCTGCTGGCGGTTGCGGTCGAGGTCGCTGACGGCCATGAAAATCTTGAGCGGCTCGTTCTCCACGGTCTTGCGGCAAAGAGCGAATAGCGCTTCAATCACATCGTCCGGCTCTTTCCACGTGACGGCCAGGCGCGTAAGCTTGCCGTCATATCTCCCCTGCGGATGACTGGTGAAAAGGTTCTTCCACACATCCAGGTTGCCGGGAACGTGCGGCTTGCCGTCGGCGTCCAGGCGGAGCCGCGTGGTGAGCAGCATCATGTCCGTGTTCGCGCGGAAAACCGGCCGCGCCGGTCCCGGGCTGGTGATGCGCCCTTTCACCGCCGTGTAGAAGCGCCGCATGCGCTCCGGCTGGAGCAGGTAATCCTGCAGCGGACCGTTGATGCGAGCGATGGAATCGTATAGGCTGGCCAGCCAACCGTCATCCCTGGCCATCAGCTTGTCGAAGAAGTCGGCACCATGATCGGGCGACGCGCCTGTCAATTCCGCCCACAACGGCGCAGCTTTCGGCCCGCCGGGCACTATTGCCTTGCCGCCGCGGATTTGGAACATTCCCCCGAAGAAATCGAGGATGTGGGAGTAAGCTTTCACACGCGTGTACGGGATGCCCTTGCGCAGCTCCTCGGCAGTCTCAGGATCGAGCTTGGAGAATCCCAGGTAAAGGCGGCAGAGCGACGGATCGGAAATAAAGGTCTCGATGAAATCGCCGGGATCTTTTTCTTTGGCGCCGCCGGTCCAATACTCCGGCCCGAAAAAGACCTCTGCCGAAGCGGGGTGGTAATCGTAGACGAACGGGCGATTGGTGCGCAGCGACTCTTCCAGCACATTGATGGGGAAGCCGGAGTCCGTAGTCAGAAACGCGCGTGCGGCATTGACGGTCTCCAGTACCACCTCGGAACCGCACCCGCCGCGAATACGAAAGCCCAGGATGCGCAAGAGTTCGGGCACCGAGGGCGAGTCGCAATTGTCGATCTTGATGATTTTCGAATCGCCGGCCAACTTCTGCAATTCCTGCGCCTGCGAGAGATAGCGGTGGACCAGCTTGAGATATTCGGTTTGCTCCAGCGCTTCGTTGCTGTGCGACGCCTGGTAGCCGTTGGTCACCACGTTGCGCGCCAGCGCTTGCATAATTTCGTTGGGACGGGCGTCGCCGGAGATCGCCACCATGCGCGCGAAAGAGCGCAACGGTCCGGGGATTGGCACCGTCGGCTGGTCACCCTTCAATGTCGAGGTTTTCTGACGGCCCTCGCCTGTTGTCAGCTCGAGCAACGCGAGCCGCTTGCCGACCGCAGCGGCGCGGGCGCTATCGCCGGATTGTTTCAGAACGGTTAGCAGCTTGTTGTAAGCGTCGCTGGCACCGGGATCGCCGTAGCGCTCCAGAAATTCCGCGTAGGCCGTGAGCGCGGGCACGCCGCGCGGATTGTTTTCAGCCGCGTGCGCCAGCGTCGTCCGCGCGCCGGCGACATCTCCCGCCGCCTCCATTTTTCTGATTTGATCGGCATCCTGGCCGTGGAGAACTGAGGAAACAAGCACCAACGAAACCGGTACAAGGGCCCAATACAGCTTCATGCCTACCCTCCCGCTACTGGTCCAACAATGTACCACGTCCCATGGCTGATGTGGAGATGGGACCGGTGCTCCGAATGTAATCAAAGCACGGTACGAGACGGAGGGATGTAAAAAGCTCTACGTTGGATTCAAAAAGTCGCTGAGTGTAGAGGGATTCGGCAGCAACGGAGACACTTGTAAAGAATTTCCGCGGATGGCATCGTTTGCCTGGACAAGCTAAAGCTCGGTCCCACGGGGGGTATGCTTTAGCTTGCCCGCCGGGCGGCAGCCCGGCCAGTTCTTTACTGCGCCAATTGGAACGCGACGTTGCGCTCGCGATTCAATTGCATGGTCATGCCGCGATCCACGGAATCGAGCGGCGCCTGCTTCTCTTCATGTTGCAAAGTGACGTAGTAAAGTGTGTTGCCGTCCACCCAATACGCGACCGCGGCGCGAATCACGTTGTCTTTGGTAGCGATCAGGTATATCGGCGAGCCTTTCGAAGCGCTCGCTGAAGCCCCCGACTGCGTTTCCTGGCCGTATTGATCGTACGTGCGCGTCACCGGCTGCACCGGCGCGGAATACTGCGGTTGCGCATTCGACGGATAGATCACCGTTACATTCGGGGAAGGGCTGTATTGAGCCGGCGCCGCATACCCGGAGGTGTAGCTCGGGTAGGAGTAATTGGAGTAGTAAGGATCGTCCCAATAGCCGTAGTAAGGAGAGCCCCAATACCCCAGACCCAACCCCCAGCCGGGCCAGTATCCGTAGCCGCCGTAGAGACCCCGACCGTAGCCGTAGCCATACCCACCGCGAAACCCTCCGTACCCGCCATATCCGCCCCGAAAACCACCGCCCGCGAAGCTTCCACCGCCGCGGAATCCTCCACCAATGCTTCCGCCGCCGCGAACTCCTCCCCCGCCACCTCCATGTCCGCCGCCCCCGCGTTGTGCCATCAGACCTTGAGAAAGCCCGACCGATAGCAAGCTAAACAAGCCCATTCGCAGAAGAATTCTCATAATAATGCTCCTATTCGAAGCTTACCGCCGTAACTATGACGTGGCAAATGCAAGGACCGTACAGCGGCGAAAGGTGTTCGAGACAGCACGAAGCCCCGGCCTTCCACAGGTATGATCGTAAGAGCGAAATGATTTAT
>Ga0302326_10030543_pt1 | contig 10782 bp, 13 predicted proteins | sample Palsa_T0_3_FD_202264 | JGI IMG/M metagenome (GOLD analysis project Ga0302326, IMG submission 202264) | Peat permafrost microbial communities from Stordalen Mire near Abisko, Sweden - Palsa_T0_3 | ecosystem: Environmental > Terrestrial > Soil > Palsa > Peat permafrost | place: Sweden: Abisko...
AAAGAAGGCTCAATGTGAACGCCAGCAATAATGCGGTGAGCAGTTTGTTCATGGGGACGGATTGGGGATATCCTCCTTCCGGCTGGAAGTCAATCCGCCGGAGGCGCCGGGAGACCCCTCCCTTTCTTTGAGTCACAGAAAATACTGGCCTTGAACCCGAAACCGGACTACTCGAATCCAGTGATCGGATTCCGCAAACGAGACGAGGCCACGAAGGCCGGCGATGAAAAAGAATCCCTTGGTCTGGAGTTTGGGGCGGGAGGCTCTCACTACCGCGCCTACGTCGGGCCCCCGCAGGATTACGACCTGATCGCGGCGATGACGTTCAACCTGATGACCACTCTGGGCCTGCGCCAGAGCCATACCCTGCTGGATATCGGCTGCGGCTCGCTGCGTTGCGGCAGGCTCTTCATTCCCTACCTCAACGCCGGGAATTATGTCGGCATCGAGCCCAACCAATGGCTGGTTGATGAAGGAATTCGAAAAGAGATCGGCGCGGACTTGATCCGCATCAAACGGCCCAAGTTTTATTTCTCCGATTCTCCGGCCATCCTTGCAGGCTCCGGCGTCACTGTGGACCTGGCGGTGGCGCAATCGATCTTCAGCCACACGGGCCCGGATCTCATCAATGCCTGGCTGACCGGCATCTTTCCATTCCTCTCGCCCGCAGGCGCTCTCGCGGCCACGTTCCTGACCGGGGACACCGATTGCGAGGCCACCGGATGGCTGTACCCGGGTTGCGTCAAATACACGCCTCAAGGATTGGCCAAACTCGCCGGCGCCGCCGGTTACTCGTTGAAAATCCTCGATTGGTGGCATCCCAGGCAGGTGTGGGGATTGTTCTACCGGGAAAAGTTCGACTGTTCCTGGTTTGCGCAGAAGCCCCTCAGTTGGAACGCGCGCTATTCTTCCTGACCGGGTAAGGCGGAGGGTTCCCCTTGCTATCCCGCCCCCTTCTGCGATACATCCGCATGCCTCTAGAAGCTTGCCCTATCTGTGGATACGCGGTCTCCACAGTCACATTCCAATGCCGTCATTGTCCACCGGGAGCCCAACTCAAGGGCTTCGGCATGAATTGGAGGGTGCAAATGGTCGGATACGCGGCTGCCATTGCCGGCGTGATTTATCTTTGTTTCTTCCGCTGAAACGGCGGCCCTGGAGCCGGTTTCAAGCTTTACGGCAGGACGGGAGCGGCGGCAGGCACCGGGGTCACGATCAGGACGCTGGCAAGCGAGGCGAGGCCCCGATATTTCTTGCCGGCCTTGGTGATCGATTTCTGAACCATCCCGCGGCTGACGAGGGTCTGCAGCTTCTCATAGGCGCGCAGCCGGAGCATCTCTTCGCCCCCGCTGGCGGATTTGCGAGCGCGCAGATTCATGTAAACCAGATCGAAAAGAGGTTTGAATTCGTACCAGGCCGGTGCTGAAAGAACTGCAACCAGCTCCTCGGTGACAACATCCGGGCCACGCCGTGAAGAATTACCGCCAAATTGTGTAGCCATTTACGATTATAGCACTGTTTTCGGAAATTGCGTGATTTATTTATTCCGCGCCGAAATCCGATCCTGCGCGGCTATGATTCACGCCGCCCTGGCTCAGGCGGCCAGGCTTTGAATCGCATCGGCGAGGGTATCATAAGTCTTCACCAGCACGCCCTCCCCGTAATGAAACGGCTCCATGACGGTAAAACCGATGTCTTTTTTCGGATTCGGCACCACGGTGAGGACAGCGCTGATGCCCTTTGCGTCGCACAAGCTCATCATCTCTCCCAGGTCCGTCGAGCAGTCGGCATCCATCGACTCCAGGCTGGTGAGATCAGTCAATAACCGGAAGCCGGGTTTGATATCCGCCAGCATGGTCCTGACCTTTTCCAAACAGGCTTTCATCTCCCTGGAGTCCACCCGATGGGCAAAACTCATGGTGAGGACTCGCTGTGAGGTATCGATTTCGGCGTGAAACATGTCGCGCCAGTATCGCATCGATTGCTGAAACCCCGCATCAAATCGAAAAGAATCGAGCCGTGCCCAATGCCGGTCGATCCAGCCGGGGAGGAGGGCGCTGAGAGTCTTGAGGAAATCCCAGCCATGTTCCGCCGGCATCGGGCGCGGGCCTGGCACGGCCAAAAGTCGTGTGAGGTGCGTCTCCATTTGTATGCTACTTATCATCGCAATTGTCCTTTTGATACTCTGGGGGGGTGGATTTGCATTTCACGTCGCCGGCGGGCTGATTCATCTCCTGCTCCTCATCGCGCTGGTGGTGTTTGTGCTCCACTTCCTTCGCGGCGGGAGAAGCGCCCTCTGAGAGCAGGATTATCCCGATAGTACGGTCCGGGGCCGTCGGCAGAACTTGTCGAAACATTCATCGTGGTCAGACGAGTTTGTGGTGGTGAGCGTTTTGGTCTCAGAATGGCTGCGGTGCGCAAACCTCTCATGATCCTCGGGTGCAGCAGCGATGCCGGGAAATCGTTCCTGGTCGTTGCGCTCTGCCGGCATTTTTCCAATCGCGGAATGCGGGTGGCGCCATTCAAGGCGCAGAACATGAGCAACAACGCCGCCGTGACTCGCGAAGGACTCGAGATCGGCAGGGCTCAATATTTCCAGGCTCTCGCCGCCCGTGTCGAACCCGAGGTTCGAATGAATCCCGTGCTGCTCAAGCCGAGCGCGGACACCTACAGCCAGGTGATCGCGATGGGCAAGCCGGCTCCGGAAATCAGCGCCATTCCATGGCAGCAACGCCGCGCTCGCCTATGGCCGATTGTCACCGGGTCGCTCCACAGCCTGATTGCCAGCTTTGATCAGGTTGTCATCGAAGGGGCGGGCAGTCCGGCGGAAATCAACTTGCGGAAAGGTGACATCGTCAACATGGCCGTGGCGTTGGAATGCCAGGCGGATGTTTACATCACCGTGGATATCGACCGGGGTGGCGCATTCGCCCACTTGCTTGGCACGTGGCATTGCCTCGGTCCGGAAGAGCGGGCCCTGGTGCGGGGATTCGTGCTGAATAAATTCCGGGGTGACCAGGTGTTGCTGGGAAACGCAATGGACTGGCTTCAGAAGCAAACGGGAGTTCCCACAGTCGCCATCGTGCCGATGATCCCGAACGCCCTGCCGGAGGAGGACACATTGCACCACCGCGCCAGGCCAGGCTGGCGAAAAATCAATATCGCGCTCGTCGCTTACCCGTACGCCAGCAATCTCGATGAATTTGATCCGCTGGTTCACGAGGCCTCGGTCAGGGTCGTGCCCGTTCGCGATCTTGCATCGCTGGAGAATTTCCACGCGATCATTCTGCCCGGCAGCAAAAATACCGCTGAAAGCCTGCGTTACCTGCGAGAAAATGGACTCGCATCGGAAATCGTGCGAGCCGCCCGGCAAGGCACGGCGGTTCTCGGCGTCTGTGGCGGAATGCAAATGCTCGGCCGGCAGATATTGGATCCAACCGGTCTGGAAGGCGGCGACCTCCCCGGTCTCGGTCTGCTTGATCTAAGCACCACGCTTGATGCGGAAAAGACAACACGCCATAGGGAGACTGGCTGGGAGGAAGGCGGAAGGGTGAGAGGCTACGAAATTCATCATGGTCGGACAGAGGCAGGCCCCGCGGCGCGAATGCATTTGGAAGAAAATCTCGGTTGGCGGCAGGAGAATGTTTGCGGCGTTTACCTTCATGGATTGATGGAAAATACCGCTTACCGGCAACACTTCCTCAACCGCCTCGGATGGACAGGAAGGACGGGAGACTGGACTCTGCGCCTGGAAACGGAAATCGAGCGGGTAACCCGCAAGGTCGAGAAAACCGGCTGGTTTGAGACACTGTAAGAGGATGGGTAGCGAGCGGGCGCGGTTGTACGACATAAATAAACTGAGTCAACGGGCTTCTTGCCTTCCGGCGAGTGGGTGACGCCCTTCGCGAAAGATCGGATTTCCCTCCAACCTCGAAGGGGAGAAATCCTGGCTTGCGGCGAAAAAGCCTCATATTCACCGCATTGTTTGCGGAGAATATTGCCTTTGCGGCAAATATACGCCGTAATCACCGCAAAATTGCGGAGAATGAGCCTATGACATATATTCATAAACGCCCGAACTGGCCGCGTCTCACATGGGACGACGCCAGACTGATGCCCATGCTGGCCGACATTCGCCATCGCCAGGGCCGATTGCTCGGACAAATGGAAGGGCTTGGATTTAAACTCCGCAGCGAAGCCAGTCTCACGACGCTTACCAGCGATGTTGTTGGCTCCAGCGCCATTGAGGGAGAAAAACTGGATGCGGAGGAAGTCCGCTCATCCATCGCGCGACGACTCGGTATTGAATATGGGGGCACTGTCGTCGCCAGCCGCAGCGTTGAGGGCATCGTGGAAATGATGCTCGACGCCACGCACCGATTTGGGGAGCCGCTCACCACGGAACGTCTCTTTGGGTGGCACGCCTCGCTCTTTCCGACCGGCCGTAGCGGGACGCGACGCATTACCGTTGGAGCGTGGCGCCCGGCAGAGGCCGGCGCAATGCAGGTCGTCTCGGGTTCGATTGGCAGGGAAAAGATCCATTTTGAAGCGCCGGAGGCGCCGCGCCTTGATGCGGAAATGGCGCGATTTCTGGAATGGTTTGAATCCGTACGCGGCATCGATCCCGTGCTCAAGGCAGCCATTGCGCATTTTTGGTTCGTAACCATTCATCCTTTCGAAGATGGCAATGGACGGATAGCCCGCGCCATCGCGGATATGGCGCTTGCGCGCGCTGACGGCACGGCTGATCGCTTTTACAGTATGTCGGCGCAAATCGAATCCGAGCGGAACCAATATTACGATAATCTGGAGCGTAGCCAGCGTGGCGACCTTGACATTACCCCGTGGCTCGAATGGTTCCTGGGCTGCCTCGGCAGGGCTATTGACCGGGCGCAAGAAAGCCTTGCGGGGATACTGCATAAAGCCCGGATGTGGGAACAAATCAACCGCTCTCCGATAAACGAGCGCCAGCGCAAGGTGATCAACCGCCTGCTGGATGGATTCGAGGGCAAACTCTCCTCTTCCAAATATGCGAAGCTGGCAAAATGCTCTGCGGATACCGCATTACGGGACATCAAGGAATTGCTGGAACGCGGCATCCTGATTCAGGAAGAGGGCGGCGGGCGTAGCACCAGCTATCGTCTCATTGAGCCTGATGACGATTTTACGATATCAATCGCGAATTGATTTCGCTGGGCTTTTCAAAGCCCGGAATTGTTTGAAATTTTAAAAGACGCAAAAAAGGCCGAGCCCACTCTTGAGAGGGCACCGCGTCCGGCCCCCTGCGGAGTCGGGCTGGTGAGGGCGACAGAACGGCGCTGAAGACACGCCCGGACGTAATTATCATGGACATCCACATGCCAGTCCTCGATGGCATGCTGGCTGCCCGCGAAATTCTTGGCGCTCGCCTTATTCCCATCGTCTTGAGCACCGGCATGTCGGATGTCGGGGCGATTCATCGCGCCTTCGATCTCCAGATCATTTCGTACCTGGTGAAGCCGTTCAGCCCTGCCCAGTTGAACGTCGCCATTCATCTCGCAGTCGCGCATTGCCGTAGGCTCGCCGAATTTGATCTCCCCGCCGCGGCCTGAGGCCAGGGGCAAGCACGATCATTGAAGAAATGGTCCTACTGACCGCCGAAGGCAAGAGCCACAAGGATTTCGCGGCGACCTTGGGGATCGCCGCGAAAACCGTCGAGAACCATCGCGCGGCAGTCACGAAAAAGCTCGACCTGGATGGCCTCACGGCCCTCGTTCGGTACGCCATCCGCAATCACGTCATCACTCCGTAAACCTGACAATGACATCCACCTACAATATTGATAGAGGCGCGGAATTCCGCCGGCTCCCATTGCCACCTGTAAGCGGTCCGCAGCATGTGCTCCTGGTGGACGACGATTCTAACTTTCGGATGATCGTTCACATCACTCTGAAAAAGCTCGGATATGCCGTGTCGGTAGCCGGCAGTGCGGAAGACGCCGCGGAGATTGCCGCGCAAAACAAGGACATTCAGTTGTTGATGACCGATGTTGCGATGCCTGGGATGAACGGGGTGGAGTTGGCGGAGAAAATTTGGGAAATCCAACCCCACGTCAAAGTGCTATACATCTCCGGATTTCCCTTGAACGCGGTAGCGGGTATGGGCGTGGCGACCGGTTCGGTCCATTTTCTGCAAAAGCCGTTTCAGCCAGCCCAACTCGACGAGCGCATCAAAGTGATCCTTGCAGGGGCATAAGGAGCCTTTATGCGCGCGTTTTCCCGCGATAGAGCGGTGATGAATCGGTCAATTGCGCAACTCGAGCACTTTTGCGGAACTTCTCCGCCGGAGAACTCCAGCCGTCGGCGGGGTCGCATAGCCGTGGTTGGCGTCGGCGGAGATCGGTCCCGGGTAGAGGTTATCCCGGCCGCAAACTACATTGTTCTCCCCTCATCCGGCGCACGTGCCCTGCTTTTCTGAACGATCTCGAACGCCAAGTCAGTGAGCCTGCCATGAAAAAACTTAAACGACTGCCGGCTGGCGAACTCTTGCTCTGTACCTTCGGAACACTGTGCGCGATTCTTCTGATTATCGGCGGTTTCTTTTTTTTCAGCCTGCGATCCATTGAGCGCGGCAATCGACTGCAACAGTCGCGCACCTGGATCAAAATGGACTTGCTTGACGACATGGAGTTGAATGTTGAGCAGTTGCAAGCTGAAGTGCTGCGGCAAGTGCTGACGAGTGATGCCGGAGAGATCAAGCGCCTCGATCAAATCATCCGCAATCTTGATCAGAGCAATTCCGAGGAGTCCGCCGATTATCAGAGATTTGCGACTGCCGAAAAGGAAAGACAACTTTACGAGCGAGTCATGCGGATGAGAAGGGGGTATTGGGAACAGACGGATTCGGTCCTGGAGTTCTGTCTTGTCAATCGGATTACCGAAGCGACGGAACTCATCCTCTCAAAGCAGGCTCCCGCATACGATCAATTATTAACGGCGATCAAAGAATTGACCGATTATACGGAAGTCGACGCGAGAGAAACCGCCACGGCGACGACCCGGTCCATTTCCGAAATCAGGACCATTGGTGATGCTCTCATCGGATTGACAATACTCATGGCCCTTGGAACCGGTTTTTCCGTCGCGAGAGTTGGGCGCCAACTTAAAGAGGACAACCGAGTTTTGCAGATGGAAGCGACCGGGCGTGAGGCCGTGGACCTCGCCGTCCGTCTCAATCCCGACATTGTAGTTATGGATTTGAGTTTGCCCGGGCTCAACGGTCTGGAGGCCACTCGCCAGATTCGCAAACAGTGTCCCGAAACCGAGGTCCTCGCCTTCACCGGCATCGAGGAAGAGAAACTCATTCACCAGATGTTCGAGGCCGGCTCTCGCGGATACATTCTCAAGACGGACAGCCGGGCAAGCATGCAGGCCGCATTGGTCGCCCTCTCCCAGCACAAATCCCACTTCACCACCCAGGTCGGCGAAGTCCTCTTCGCCAAATTCCTGCACGGCAAGGAGAACGTCTCCACCGGCGCCGAGCCGGGGCGGCTCACCCGGCGCGAGCGGGAAGTTGTCCAACTGATCGCCGAAGGCCAGAGCAACAAGGAGGTCGGCGCGACGCTGGGCATCTCTGCGAAAACCGCCGAGACCCACCGTTCAGCAGTCATGAAGAAGCTCGGCTTGGATTGCGTCGCGTCCCTCGTTCGGTACGCGATCCGCAATCACATCATCGCCGCGTAAGCCTGATCAAGGCTGCCGGGCGCTCTGCGGCGCCGATTCTTTGAGGCCGTGTGGGAGGCCCGGCGTTCAAGGTCAGCCCTGTCCATTCACGGAATGGGGAAGAAGGTTGCTTCGATGGCGGCGTTTGGCGGGGGCCAGGCGCGGGGCTCAGGCCAGGAGGCGGCGCAGTTTCTCTTTGAGGTGGCTGGGGAGGAACGGTTTCTGGAGGAAGTCGCTCCCGCTTGCATCGCCAAAGTGTATGGCTACATCTTCCACGCTGTACCCGCTCATCAGGATGACAGGCAGCGCCGGGTAGAGCAGGTGGAGCTCCTCAAATGTTTCCACACCATTCATTCCCGGCATCGTGATATCCATGAGCACGAGGCAGAGGGTTCCAGCGTGCTCGGCGCAAATCTTAAGCGCTTCCCGGCCACTGCACGCCTCGACGACCTCCATTCCGAAGCGTTTCAGCATGGCACGCGTCACAAAGCGGACCTCCTTATCGTCGTCCACGAGCAACACTTTGCCCAAGCCGTTGAACTCTGCAGGCCGGGATTCGGGCGGGGTATCGGAGATCGCCTTCACCACCATGCGATCGGAAGCCGGGAGCAGCAACCGAAAGGTGCTGCCTCTGCCGAGCGCGGATTCGACGAATAGGGCGCCCCGATGCGCCCGGACAATGCCGAGAGTAGCGGCAAGGCCGAGCCCACGCCCGGTAAATTTCGTGGTGAAAAACGGATCAAAAATCCTGGCGAGTGTCTCTGGCGCCATCCCTTCGCCGGTGTCCCGCACCTGGACAAAGAGATAATCGCCGGCGGGGAGCTCGGGCGCGAGGACCGCGGACGCGAATTCCCGCTGCTCCGTCTTCTTGATGCCGGTGGAGATCCGGATTTCGCCCGTCTGCTCACCCACGGCCTCGGAAGCATTGATCACCAGGTTCATCACGACCTGCCGGAGCTGTGTCGGGTCGCCCTCGGCCGGGCCCAGGCCGCTGGCGAGTTCCTGCGTGACCGCGACTTTCCCGCTGATGGAGAAACTCGCCATGTTGACGGTTTCCGCAACCAGCGTGCTGATGTCCACGGCAGCGTGTGTGAGCTTGCCCTTGCCGGCGTAGGCGAGCATCTGCTTGCAGAGGTCGGCGGCCCGCTGGCCGGTGATCTGAATTTTCTCGATATTCTCGTGCAACGGACTGCTGACGTGCAACTGGCCACGGCAAATGGCTGCATTACCCATTATGCCGGTGAGCAGGTTGTTAAAATCGTGGGCGACGCCGCCGGCGATCAGGCCGAGGCTCTCGAGCTTTTGCGCCTCGCGCATCTTTTCCTCCAGGCGCCGGCGCTCTTCTTCCAGCCGTGTCTGCTCGGTGCAATCGCGAAAGACCACCACCGCACCGTGGATGTGGCCATCGTCGCCGCGGATGGGAGAAGCGCTGTCCTCGATGGGTATTTCCCGCCCGTGGCGGCTCCGGAGGGCGGTGTGGGAAGGCATGGTCACTGGTATGCCCCCGGCGATTGCCCGCTGCGCGGGATCGGTGACGGGTTGACCGGTCAGTCTATGGACCAGTGCCAGCACCTCGGCACTGGTGCGCCCAGCGGCTTCCATAAGTCTCCAGCCGGTGAGCCGCTCTGCGACGGGATTGAGAAAGGTGACACGGGCCTGCTCGTCCGTGGTGAGGACGCCGTCGCCAATGCTGCGCAAGGTGGTCGCCAGCCAATACTCCATTTTCCGGATTTTGCTGTCGACCTTGTGCTTGTAGAGCGCCATCTCGAGGGTCGCGTGAAGCTCCGCCTCGGCGAAGGGCTTGATCACGTAGCCGAAGGGCTCGGCCAGCCGCGCGCGGCGCAGCGTGTTGTGATCGGCATGCGCTGTCAGGAAGACCACCGGTGTGTCCCAGCGGCTGCGCACCTGCCGGGCGGCTTCGATGCCATCCATCTCGCCGTCGAGCACGATATCCATAAGGATAAGGTCGGGCCGGAGGTCCGGGATTTTTTCCAGCGCTTCCTCGCCGGAGGCGAGTTCGCCTGCGACGGTGTAGCCCATTTCGCGAAGGCGATCGCCAAGGTCTGCGGCGACGAGCGCTTCGTCTTCTACGATGAGGATATCTCCTTTTGTCATATTGTTCAGTAAGTTAGGGAATTGATTGGCTGGGGTCTTTTGGGTTTGAGTTCTTGAAAGCACATCTGGAAGACGCTGCCGCCGCTCCCGCTGCTCCAGATGAGGTTGCTGTGGAGCTGTTTGGCAAAAATTTGCACCAGCCGCATGCCGAGCGAGCGATTCTCCGCCGGCGCAAAACCCTCCGGCAATCCCACGCCGTTGTCGCGCACCTCGAGCCGCAGCCGTCCGTCCGGCTCCGGGCGCAGGGCGATGACGATCTCCGGCGATGTTATCGCGACTCGTGCAGCCGCGGGGAACGCGTGTTTAAACGCGTTGGTGAGCAATTCGTTCACCGCGAGACCCAGCGGCACCGCCGAACTCCGGCGCGATGTGGTCAATCTCCGTCTCCGCAATTCTCGACGAGGGCAGCCCGATCAATTCATCGCGCTTGTATCCGAGCATCTGGCAAATGCTTTTGTTTGCATCAAGGTAAACGCCATCGGAATCTGCAATCACAATGCCGTCCGGCGCGCAGTCGAAGAGGACGCGGTACCGGGCCTCACTCGTCCGCCGGGCTTCCTCCGCCCGCGCGCGTTCTGCTTCCACTTGTTTGCGCGCCGTATTGTCGGTCCCGATCAATAGATAGCCAATAATCGATCCGTGGACATCGCGTAGCGCCGTGACCGATACGACGGCCGGGAGGCGCGTTCCGTCTTTGCGAATGTAAGTCAGCTCATAGATGTCCTCGATTCCCCGTGAGGCCTTGAAAACCAGGGCTTCGAAGCCAGGCGCAATGGGAGTGCCGAGCTCCACACTAAGCGCCGTGGCGCGCGCGAACAGCTCCCGAGGATCGGAAATCTCCGCCCGCGTGATCTTGTCAACCACCTCCGCGGCCGTGTAACCGAGCATCCGCTCCGCACCAACATTGAATATCTGGATCACTCCCCTGGCGTCGGTGGCGATTTTGGAAAAGTTGGCGCTGTTGAAA